>WNGJ01004859.1_pt1 | contig 16474 bp, 19 predicted proteins | sample 5400611 | NCBI WGS metagenome assembly WNGJ01 (sample SAMN13153375, study PRJNA577476) | soil metagenome | isolation source: 40 cm soil or saprolite under Garry oak tree replicate 1 | place: USA:California | collected 2016-06-15 | reverse complement strand
AAACCACCTTGCTGCTCAATTTGGTTTTTCTGATCGTCACACTTCCGCTCGCGCTTCACATCGGCAGCCAATTCATGCCGCCACTCTTTGAAGGTTCGGCTCTCTACATGCCGACAGCCTTGCCCGGAATCTCCATCGGACAGGCATCGCAATTGCTCCAAGAACAGGATCGGATCATTCGCACGTTCCCGGAAGTCGAGACCGTCTTCGGTTCCATCGGGCGATCCGACAGCGCGACTGATAATGCTCCCCTGGATATGTATGACACGACGCTAATGCTCAAGCCGCGCAGTCAATGGCGGCCGGGGATGACCTACGAAAAGCTCATTCAAGAAATGGACTCGAAACTCCAGTTTCCTGGGTTGTCCAACACTTGGACCATGCCGGTCGAAAACCGCCTCGATATGGAACTAACTGGTATCAAGACGCCTCTCGGTTTGAAGATTCAGGGGCCGAATCTGGAGGGCATCCAGCAAGTTGGCGCGCAAGTCCCGCAAATCCTCTCTGCGATTCCTGAGATGCGCTCCATCTTCGCTGAACGCGTTTCACAAGGCTTCTATCTCAACGTCGAAGTGAACCGCCCTGAGGCGGCTCGCTATGGTCTGACGATTGCCGATGTGCAACAGGCGGTCACTTCGGGAATCGGCGGCGAAATGGTCGCCGAGAATGTCGAGGGCCGCGAGCGGTATCCCGTGAATGTCCGGTACAGCCGTGACTTCAGGGACAACGTGGAGGAATTGCGACGCGTCCTGATTGGCACGTCCTCTGGCGCACAGATTCCAGTTTCCGATGTCGCGAAAATCTCTTTCTCCCGGGGACCCTCCATGATCCGCGATGAAGACGGGGCGCTGACCGGCTATGTGTACATCGATCTGAACACGAAAGACTACGGCGGCTTCGTCACACACGCGACTAATTTGCTCAAGCAAAAACTCAACTTGCCTCCCGGCTTTACTTACAAATGGTCCGGCGAGTACGAGTTCGAACTCCGGGCCAAAGAGCGGCTGCAACTCATTCTGCCGATCGTCTTTTTTGTCATCTTTATGTTGCTCTACGTGGTGTTTCATTCCGTCACCGAGGCTGCTGTCCTCATTTTCCCGACGATCTATGCACTGACGGGCGGCCTGATTCTGCAGAAGTTGCTCGGCTACAACTTCAGCGTGGCGGTCTGGGTCGGCTACATCGCTCTCTTCGGCATTGCCGTTGAAACCGGCGTCGTCATGGTTGTATATCTGCATGAAGCCCTGGATCACCGGCTCAAGTCTGGCGTTCCTCTGCGCCACGAAGATATCGAAGCCGCAGTGATCGAAGGGGCGGTCCACCGTCTGCGGCCAAAACTAATGACGGTCTGCGTTGTGCTCGCCAGCCTGATTCCGATTCTCTGGGAAACCGGCGTCGGCGCCGATGTGATGAAACCAATTGCCGCACCCCTCGTCGGCGGCATGATCACCTCAACGATTCACGTTCTGATTCTGGTGCCGGTGTTCTTCGCGCTGATGAAGGAACGTGCACTTCGACGCGGAACGTTGCAACCGAAAAGCCAGGAGCCTGCCGTATAGGCATTTGGAGGAAGAGTATGAGAAAAAAAAACAAACTGGCAAAACCAACGCTAGCAGAAAGCAAGTCTGCGATTGCTTTTGGAGCGGCGTTTCTCTTGATGTGTGTGGGCGGGATTTACGCGGTCTACCACGTTTCATCATCCCGCTCGGTTCGGCCCGATCTGAACCAAGTCCCCGTCTACTTCAAGCAAGCAAAAGACGCCATGCCGTTCCCTCAGACGCTGGACCCTGCTCAGTTCCAAATCGCGGATGTCCGCGAAGCTTATTCCGTCGCGAAGGAAATCCCGGACGTTCTCGCACAGCAGCCTTGTTATTGCTATTGCCAGCGCCAAGGGCATCGCAGTTTGCTCGATTGTTTCGCGAGCTTGCACTCCACGAGCTGCAACATTTGCATCAACGAGGCTCGCTTGGCCGGTCAGCTACACCGACAAGGTAGGACCGACGAGGAGATCCGAACTGCAATCATTCAGAAGCAATGGACCAATCTCGGAAGCTCGAAGTGATCGAAGTCTCAAGGCGTGAAGGAGAGGACATGTATAACCACTCCATCTCAAGTCTATTAAGCACTGCATTACTCTCGTTGACAGCGGCCCTGGCTCCGGTTTGGGCTCAAGCCCCCAGCAATTTGCCTCCCGCCGAGAACTCCGGGTTGGAGAAGACATTAACCGGAACTATCAGCGATGCGGCATGCAAAGGCTGGCACAATCGCAAGGGCCAAACCAACTATTCATGCAGCCTGAAGTGCGTTGAAGATGGTGCGGACTATGTGCTCGTCGTCGGCAAGAAGCTCTATATCCTGCAGGGTCATAGAACTGAGCTCGACAAATTTGCCGGAGGGCGTGCCACGGTTACGGTGCCACGGTTACGGGGCGTCTCACCGGAAACAACCTCTCGGTCGATTCGGCGGCGAAGGTAAAGACGCAAGCCAAAGACCGCGACCATGCCGATGGATGATTCATTGCGCGCTGCGCCTCGACGCGCGGCAGCAATTATATCTAGTACAGGATTACAGCTCGCGGCTAGAGGAGGTGGCCATTGAGCACGAAGCACAAAGGCAATCCGACGAAGATTTATACATAGTCGCGAGGCAGCAAACGCGGGAGCAAATAAAGGAGTTTAAGTTCGTCATTCCAAATAAAGGAGAACGCATTATGAGGTCACGGTTAGCAGCAAAGATTCTTTTCGCTCTGTCGGTCATGGCAGTTTCAGCCACGCTCGGGACAATACAAATTCGTGCTCAAAGTTCCGCAACCAGTAAACAGAATCAGTCTTCCGCAACACAGAAGCAAACCAAGGTCGAGCTGACTACTGACCCCTCGCCTGCGCAAAAAGGTAACAACACAGTCCGAGTCAAGTTGACCGACCCGGCGGGCACACCGATCACGGGAGCGCAGGTGACCGTCACTTTCTCTATGCCGGCTATGCCAGAAATGGGGATGGCCGCAATGAAGACAGTCATCAAAGCTATGGAGTCAAGCGGCGGAATGTACGAAGGCAAAGGCGACCTGGGTTCCGGGGGCACGTGGCAGGTCAGCGTCACAGCCCGGCGGGACGGGAAGATAATTGCCAACAAGCGGCTCACTGTCAAAGCCACGGGGGGAATGTAACGGAACGACAGCGTCAGGCGAAACGCTGAAGCAGAGCAAGGGGCCACCGCCGCCGCGGCAACTTCGGAGTGTCTAAATTTGGGAGAGGGAGGTAGACCGACTTGCGATTCTATTCTCAGCTTAAGCCGATGCGGATGCTTGCAAGCAGCCCGGGAGCTGGGCACGCGGGAACCGTTCCTGAACTTCGATCGAGAGGAGACCCGAAATGAAGCCGCTGGAAGTTGTGCTTATTGTCCCCGGCATGCTTGTGTTGATCGGCCTGGCTAGTTTCGGCGTCATCCCGAAAACTCCTTAGCAGCGGTAAGCGATCGTTCAAAAACGCGTTCGCGTCCGGATGATTTGGGATGCACCCGTAGTAAATAGGACTTATCCTCTGAGATTCACTCTCCGCCCTGCTGTAGACCAGTCACTGGGCTCATGAAAAAAGGAACTGCCATTCTAGAAGATCGAACTTCAAATGGACCACATGACACACAATGATCACGGACGGGTGCCCAACCCCCACGCCGGTCACAAGATGTCAGACATTCACGGGAGCCACGACCGTCACGCTGGGCACTCCGTTGCCATGTTTCGTGACAAATTTTGGCTGAGTTTCGCCCTCACAATTCCCGTCGTATTTTGGTCAACCGACGTTCAACACTGGCTCGGTTACAAAGCGCCTTCCTTCCCCGGCTCGAAGTTTATCCCCGCCATCCTCGGAACGGTGGTCTTCGTTTATGGCGGCCTAGTCTTCATCCGCGGGGCATGGGGCGAAGTTGCCGAGCGCAAGCCCGGCATGATGACACTCATCAGCTTGGCAATCATAGTCGCTTTTGGAACTTCGCTCGCTGCGACATTCGGCCTCTTCGAGATTGATGTTTGGTGGGAAGTCGCGTCGCTGATTACGATCATGGTCTTTGGTCACTGGCTCGAAATGCAGGCCATTTCCCAAGCCCGCAGCGCGCTCAATGCACTCGCCGCCCTGCTCCCAGACACCGCCGAGCGCGTAAACGGCACAGACACTCGCTCTGTTCCACTGTCTGAGTTGCGCGTTGGCGACATCGTTCTTGTTCGGCCAGGGGCACGCGTTCCGGCAGATGGCGTCGTCGCTGAGGGCTCTGCCGACGTTGACGAGTCCATGATCACCGGCGAGTCTAAGACGGTATCCAAGGTGGCGGGTGCGAGAGTCGTCGCGGGAACAGTTGCCAGTGGCGGAAGCCTTCGCGTCCGCATTACGGCAATCGGGGACCAGACCGCTCTCTCTGGAATCATCCGGCTGGTCGCCACTGCGCAGGCTTCGGGGTCTCGCACGCAAGCTCTTGCCGACCGTGCGGCGGCGATCCTTTTTTACGTGGCAGTCGCATCTGGCGCGATTACTTTCGCCTACTGGTGGTTTTCAGGCGACAAAGAACACGCCCTGATTAGAACGGCAACGGTCCTTATCATCGCTTGCCCTCATGCCCTCGGACTGGCGATTCCGCTGGTAATCGCAATCTCGACATCACTAGGCGCTCAAAACGGTCTTCTTGTTAAGGACAGGCTCGCACTCGAACGTGCGCGCAATTTGGATATGGTCATTTTTGATAAGACCGGAACCGTGACCCGTGCCTCCCCTGCGGTGTCGGGAGTCGCGGCTGCACCCGGCACCACCGAAGACAATTTGATTGCGCGTGCCGCCGCTGTCGAATCCAACTCCGAACACCCACTCGCTAAAGCAATCGTCGCCGAAGCCAAGCGCCGGGGCGTGGCCCAATTGTCAGCGACGAATTTCGAGGCGCTTGCTGGTCGAGGCGCGAAGGCGCTCGTGGAAGGCGAGACCGTCGTAGTCGGCGGACCGCGACTGTTGACCGAGGCCAAAGTAACGGTGCCGACAGAAGTTGGAAAACTGATAACCGCATGGACGACAGACGGAAAGACGGTTCTCTATGCCGTAGCTCAAGACCGGCTGCTCGGATCTTTCGCAGTTGAAGATGAAATTCGACCCGAATCCAGTGAAGCCGTCGCCGAACTTCATCGGCTTGGTATCCGGGTCGCTATGATTACCGGAGATTCAAAAACAGTTGCCGATTCGGTCGCCCGGCGTATCGGAATCGATGAGGTCGCAGCCGAGGTTCTTCCCGCCGACAAGGCTTCGGCGGTGACCCGCTTTCAAGCGGGCGGCAAGAGGGTCGCAATGGTAGGCGACGGCGTGAACGACGCGCCGGCGTTGGCGACCGCAACCGTAGGAATCGCAATAGGTGCGGGAACCGACGTTGCGATTGAATCCGCCGGAATCGTACTCGTGCGTAGCGACCCTCGCGACGTTGTCGGAGCAATCGAACTATCTCGCGCTACCTACAGAAAGATGATCCAAAATCTCGTTTGGGCGACTGGGTATAACCTAATCGCCATCCCGGTTGCCGCAGGTCTCTTCGTCCACTGGGGATTCGATCTCCCCATGAGCATTGGTGCAGTCGCGATGAGTCTCTCCACTATTATTGTCGCTGCAAACGCACAACTCCTTCGCCGGCTGAAGTTGCAGCGCGAGGCATTCTAATTGGACGATCTAGGGCCCCACGAGCGCCAGCAGGCCGATAAAGAGGCAATGTTTTTCTGGGCGATTGACTCTGCGCTGCCAAAGCACGCTCTCATCGCTTCGCGTGGTGCTTAGGAACAAGAGCAAGGTTTGCCTTTTGCGGTCTCCCACCCTTCTCGAAGAATCAAGGGAGTCAAAACCAACGCGGCAACGGGGTCGGCCCAACCGATACTCCATATGGCGTTGAGGATTAGTCCTGTCAGCGCAATCCAGGCCATGTACCCGCACAAGGCGGATTGTGCCGCGTCGGCCGGTAACGTCGCACTGGCGGTAGCCCCTGATAGCCTGCGTTTCTGCCGAGCCAGCCACGGCATAACGACGCTCGCGGTTATGAGAAGACCTATGCCCAGAAGACTTGGGCGCGTCTCAATATGCCCCATTAGGCTGCCCACAGAGGCTACGAGTACGAACGCAGCGAGCAAAAGCAGCAGCCCTGCCGCGATTTGTGCCGATATCCCCTTGAGAACCAGAAAATCTTCTCTGTCGTAGCTCCCCAGCTCGTGCTTGGGTTCGATGTACACCGGACCAACCTGGCCGCTGTATTGACCCGCGTGCAGATCGGCGCCCGCGCGGTTGTGCGTATGATAGAAACGGAAACCCGCACGCCTAGGCGTGAATGCGATGCGGCGCGTGCCATGCGCCGGGATAAACGGCGTGCCTTCTTCGGCGGCACCATCCACATCCGTAGGCACAAACTGGCCGTGCCAATGCAATTGCTTCGGAGTGTCGGTGTCGTTAAAAACGTCAACGACGACCGGCTGTCCCTCTTTGAAGCGCAGCAAGGGCCCTGGGAACTGGCCGTTGTATGTTGTTCCAGAAACGATCCGATTGTGGGCAATTTCGATCGGATTGGCCGCGATGTGGAGCGTGTAGTCGGCCTTCGACTCGGCGGCTTGATATTCTCCCTCGACAAGCGGCTCCGGCTCGCCAAACCCGATTCCCGGACCGAACGCGCGAGCGCCTGCAACCGCGCCAGCCAGTTTCAGAAATTGGCGGCGGGACGGCGACAATGGCTTCATGAGGCCCTCTTCTATTCCGTTTAAGTATTCCCCTCGCAACATTCGTCGCAGGCTTTGCCCTGCAATCCTTCGATTCCTTCTTTCGCGATGATGGGAACCATGACGAGAGCCGCCATTGGATCGGCCCACCACAGACCGAAGAAAGTATTGAGCAGCAGCCCCGCCAGCAGAATGGCCGACAAGTAAGCGCAAAACTCCGTTTGTTTGGCATCGGCGTCCATGGCGGAGCTGCCCAGAGCACGCCCCACTTTTCGCTTTGCGCACGAGAGTAGCGGCATTACGACCAGCGAGACACAAGCCAGAATTATTCCGGGGATGCTGTGTTCGGGAGGTTGCCCAAACCATAGATTCCTGACGGATTCGTAGGAAATGTATGCGGCCAAAGCCAAAAAACAGACACCGACAACTTTAAGTGCACGTTTCTCGTTTCGTTCACGTTGATGAACCTCAGCGTCAACGGACATTCTCCACAGCAAGACCGAGCCCGACGTGACTTCGATGAAGCTATCGATTCCAAAGCCGACAAGGGAAATGCTGCCTGCGACCGCGCCAGCGACGACAGCCACCAAGCCCTCTAGCGCGTTCCACACGATCGTGAAATACTCGAGCCTTCGTCCACGGCGTACGACTGCGGCACGTTCCAGAATGGCGGTTCCACTCATACCCGCAGTTTACAACCCGGCTGCATTGGCCACACAATTTTCAAATGCTCAACAATCGTCTGCGGCGCCGTCTGTTCCATCACATTCTCATCGGTGTCGGGAGTGTTGCGCTGACCGTCATCTTCATGCATTTCTTTCCTAAGCGCGATTTCATCTCTCAGCTAAGCATTGGGACAGCCTACCCTGCGCTATTTCTTACGGCAGCCGCGTTGCTGTTGGGCCCGCTCAATGTGCTGTGGCGGAACCAAATCCGGTTAGCTTTGACCTGCGGCGGGACTTAGGAATCTGGGCGGGAATTTCTGCACTGGTACATACGGCTTTCGGCCTCAACGTTCACTTGCGCGGCAGGATGTGGCTGTATTTCCTCGATACTCGTTACCACTTGCGACGGGACGCGTTCGGTTTTGGAAATTACACTGGCGTCGTTGCATCCCTGATCTTCGCTCTGCTCTTGGCGCTGTCTAATGATGTCTCCGTTAGCAAGCTCGGGGTCGAACGCTGGAAATCACTTCAGCGTTGGGCGTATGCCGCGGTCGCGCTTACCGGAGCACATGCAATCGCCTATCAGCAGGTGGAGAAACGCAGCTTACTTTTTGAAGTGGCTCTTTACATCCTGCTCGGGATTGTTTCGATCTTCCAACTAGCAGGCATCTTCAAGCGTCGGCAGCCTCGAGCGAGGCCTTAGTCCGGCGACACCTCGGCATAACGTTAGCGCCCAAGTCGCTACTCAACTGGCCACTGAAAACACAGGTTGTACCCGTCAGGATTCAGCTAGCAAATTTGTATCCAATCCTGTGGACAGTGATTATGTGCTGGGGGTCGGACGGTGATCCCTCGATTTTTTGACGCAGTTTGGCGATGTGGTTGTCGACCGTGCGAGTGATCGGATAGTTCTCGAGACCCCACACTTCATCCAAGAGTTGGTCACGCGTAACGATTTCGTTTTCATGCAGGATAAGACATTTCAGTAGTTCGAATTCGCGCGGCGACAGGTCTATAGGCCGTCCACCTCTTGCTGCACGATACTTTCTAAAGTCGAGTTCAACATCCGCGAATTTATAACTCTCCAGCGTTCGTACGCCATTTGTGGCTCGCCGCAGCTGCGCCCGAACCCGAGCCAGGAGTTCCTTAATGCTGAATGGCTTAGTGACATAATCATCAGCGCCGACTTCCAGCCCAACAACTTTATCAGTCTCTTGGCCGCGTGCTGTCAGCATGATAATTGGGGTCGTGACGCCTTTGGCTCTTAGATGGCGGCACACATCCAATCCACTGAGTTTGGGGAGCATTACGTCCAGTAAGATAATGTCCGGATTATTGTGGAAAGTCTCGTTGATTGCGGCTTCGCCGTCTCGGGCCACGCAAACCTGATAACCTTCGAACTCGAAGTTATGCCGCAGGCCCCGAACCATTTCCGGTTCGTCCTCAATGATGAGAACCTTCTTCAACTGGGTACCCCCTGATTTCAACTCCTGTCTTCTTAGGCGCGGTCTTGGTCTTAACAATGGGAATTAGGATCGTGAAGCGGCTCCCCCTGCCCGGCTCGCTATCTACCAAAACTTGTCCTCCGTGGCCTTCTATGATGTGCATGACCAACGCGAGTCCCAGCCCGCTGCCTTTCGTGTTGTGCACTAGCGCTGTGCTGACCCGGTAGAACTTTTCGAAAATCTTCTGCTGGTCTGAGCGCGGGATTCCTATGCCGTGATCGGCAACCTCGATGGCAATGTCAGTGTCCCGCGCCCGTACGGCTACTTCAATCTTCTTTATGTCATCGGAGTATTTAGTGGCGTTGTTAAGCAGGTTTACTACAGCCTGAGATATAGCTTCCGGGTCAATTGAGACCATCGGAAGACCGTGATCGATACGCGTTGAGAGGTCAAACCCACCCTCCCTTAGCTGGTATTCATAAGTGCGGAGAACCACCTCGACTACTTCCGCAACATCGGAAGACACGAACCTGTACTCTTTTCGGCCGGCCTCGATCTTCGAAAAATCAAGAATATTGTTGATGAGCTGCGTGAGTCTGCGTGTTTCGCCATTGATAGTCCGCAGAAACTCCTTGGCTTGCTGATCGTCTTTCACGCGGTCGAGTTCGAGGGTCTCTGCGAATAGCCGAATCAGGGCCAACGGAGTGTTCAATTCGTGCGAAACGTTTGATACAAAACTGGATTTCGCCGCCGCAAGGCTCATCTCACGGGAAGCAGCACGTAGCGTCAAAATGATGCCGAGAAGCAACAAGCAGAGTACAAAACCAGTGAGTAAAAGGCTCTTTTCAAAGCTGGCTCGCGCTACGCCTTCAATGGACGAACCTCGATGTGCAGCAGCTAAGTCCCAGTTCGGAAAAACCGGAGCGAAGGCCATCTTGACTTGGTAGTTCTTTATCCCGGACGCGTTCGTATAAACTTGGTTTTCTTTTTCGTCGAATACACCGACGGCCAGACGGGACGCTGACGCCTTGGTGTCGGAGCCGTGCAACAATCCGGGTATGAGTCTCTCCAAATATTCCTTGCGGACATACTGAGGATTGAGAATGAGACCCGCGACGTCTGTGTTCTTCAAAGGATAGAAGACGTAAAAGAAGGAATGGCTTGCTTCATTGGGCAAAGAACAAGATTGCTGCCAGAACAGAAAGTCTCGTGTCGATTCTGCCCGAGGCCGCAAGGCCAGAGAACTGCGATAGGCGTCCAGGATACGCCCGACGTCTGCATCCGTTCCAAGCTGAGACCCCGAAACTTGACGAACGGCCCCGGCAGAATAGAGTAAGGCGAAACGATTCTCAACTTTGCAGGAACACGTTGAAAACACAAAGAACTGGTCGATCTCCGGATGCAATTCGGAAGCGCGTCCCAGAGCATGTTTCAGATCTTCGGGGGAACGCGACATTGAGCCGAGAGGCGCTAACGTTTCCCTAGCCAACGCCTGCATATCTCCTTGAGCGTTGCGGGCGATGCTCTGCAATGTCTGACGCAGATTCTCTTCGATGGCAATCCTGGTTTTGCTCTCCAGGTCAACTAGCGACTGGTATTGCATGAAGGCGAGAGCGCCCGTGGGCAGCACAATCGCCACTGCCGCAAGCGTGATCAGGTTCCTTTTGGAGGGCCGACCGGCCCACGGTAAGTAACGCATTTCAGGGCAAGTATACATCCGGCTCTGAGGTCGGGCGTACCCCTGTGCAACGAGAATGTAAAAAGTTGTATCTGAGTTCCCTCCCCAAGAAAGCACCACGACTCCAACACAAACCCTTTGTTTTCTTTGTGTTCCGGTACACTTCGCAGGATGAATGGGGCCGAAGAAACCGCGATACATCTCTTTGCAATCCCTTTACAGGCCGTGACGACTTGCATTGCACTCCCTCTGTAGCATCGCGTCGGATTCGGGACAGACGTCCTGAGCAAACCTGCAAGGAGGACAAAATGCTCGGCACAACCAAAATCCATGTCAATCTGATCGTGGTGGCTTTTCTCGCTGCGGCATTCCTGCCGATTTGTGCTAGTGAAAATCATCCCGCTGCACCAACGATTTCCGTCCCTGATATTTCGGGGCATGAACTCGATCTAACGAGTTACCGAGGCAAGGTTGTGGTCCTCAATTTTTGGGTGACCTGGTGCGAACCCTGCCGAGCAGAGATTCCAGAGTTGGTTGAATTGCAAACCCGTTATCGCGATCGTGGGCTCGCGGTCATCGGCATCGCCGTGGAGGATGACTTAACCTCTGTTCAGGCGGCCTGCAAGCAATTGAACATCAACTATCCTGTGGCCTTAGGTGACAAGAAGCTGAGTGCGGTTTTTGGTGGCGTTGGCTTTCCGACGACGTTCGTGATCGGTCGCGATGGCCGAATTTACAGCAAGCACCCGGGAGCAACAAATCTCCGGGTTCTTGAGGACGAGGTGGCACAACTACTTGCAACTAGTGACACAGCCCAGCTAACTAATTTCAGGCCTGCAGGCAAGTCGGAACCGGTTGAGTTCCCAACGCCCGCAGAACTCAATTTGGAAGTCCCAGGTGTTGACATCTCACAACTGAACGCCACCCAATTGGCAGACTTCAAGATTCTTCTGGAGAAGGAGCAGTGTAATTGCGGATGCCACCGTACGCTGCTTCAGTGCCTCAAGGAGGACAGCGCGTGCCACCGCGCCCGTAAGCTAGGTCGAGAGGAACTGGAAATGTTTCGCAAAACAGACACATTGCGCTCGCAAAACCAGATTCATTGAGAATTTCTCACGGCGGAGAGAATCCAAAGGAGCGAAGACATGCATCGTTATGTTTTGTGCAGCGGATTTTTGGTTATCGGTGCGGCACTCCGGTTTGTGACGGCTTTCGAGCTTCCTCCAACGTCACCTTCCGCACCTAGTCGGCAAGCAGCCAACTTATCTGAAATACGCTGGGAATTTGACACCGGCGGTTGAGTATTCTCTACGCCCACGGTCGTGGGTGATCTCCTTGTCGTAGGCTCGTGCAACGGCAGGATCCGCGCTCTCGACAAGAAAACCGGCCAGGTGAAATGGGAATATGACATTACGAAGGATGGGGACCAGCGCCAGTTTCACGGGGACCCCCTCATCACCGACGAACTTGTGATCATCGGAACTGATGGCAAGATGGGGCATGTATATGCGTTTGAGCAATCCAGCGGGCTCGTGCGATGGAAATACAAAGTCGACGAGCGGGGCGTCGCTTCGGATATCGTTCGTCTAGGCGATAGCGTTTACGCCGTCACTCTTGGCAACGAGTTGCTTAGCCTCGACCTCAAAAGCGGAAAGGCCAGGTGGACTTTCCGCGGCGGCTATTCCGGCCAAGATTGTTTGACCTGTTCTTCGCCCGCGGCAGACGAGCAGCGCGTATATTTCGGTGGACTGGATGGGTTCGCTTACGCCCTGGACGCCCAATCTGGAAAACTGATTTGGAAACGAGACCTTGGTGCTAAGGTGACAACCTCAGTAGCCATCCGAGGAAGTGACTTGTACCTCGGCACTGTGAAGCGCCATCTCTATCGCCTGAACACCGGTTCCGGCGAAGTGCTCGGCGATATCGAGACCGTGGCCGTACCTGGAGGACGTCTCGTTCCTGTCGATAGCTCTCTCCTTGCTTTCCTTGGAGACGAGGTCTTCGCAAGCTTCAATCTAGACCTGAAGAAGCTGCGTTGGTCAGCCGAAGCTTCTAAGGTGTGGACTTCCGCCCGACCGTATCTGTGGCATGATGTTGTGCTCGCGGGCGATCGTCACGAACTGGTGGCATTTCGTTCCACGGACGGTGTTCGAGAATGGTCGTACCAATTTTCAGAAACGGTTCGAGGCATTGGGACCTCACCCGACGTTCTCTATGTAGGAACGCTGACAGGACCTATCTTTGCGTACTCTCCCAAACAGTAAGATAGGGGCCAAGATGAATGCAAAAACGCATTGGGAGAAAATTTACACGACCAAAGCGGCGGATCAGGTTAGTTGGTATCGTCCGCACCTGGACACTTCCATCGCTCTGATCGAACGGGCTCGCAATGATCGCTCCGCATCTATCATCGATGTAGGCGGAGGAGAATCCACGCTCGTAGATGACCTGCTTGCGAGGGGATTTCAGGCGGTGACGGTCTTGGATGTTTCACAGGCAGCCATCGAAGTCACCAAGAAGAGATTGGCAAGACTTGCGGATCGAGTTCGCTGGTTAACCGCAGACATCCGTCAGGTTCAGTTGGGCCCGGCCGCTTATGACGTGTGGCACGACCGCGCCGTTTTTCATTTCCTCACCGCGCCCGAGGAGCGCGCCGCCTACGTTCGGCAAGCCGCGCGTTCCGTTAAGGCCGGCGGCCATATTATCGTCGGCGCGTTCGGACCCGAAGGCCCGACCAAATGCAGCGGGCTCGATGTCGTCCGCTACAATGCCGAATCCTTACACGACGAGTTCGTCGCTCGCTTCCGGTTGGTGGAAAGTTCGACGGAATTGCACGAGACGCCGTTCGGCACCACACAACAATTTCTATATTGCTACTGCAGAGTTGAAGCGAAGTGAATTCGGCTGATGCGCTTCTACAACGAAAACATTTATCCCTGGCTGGTAACCACTCTTGGTGACCCGGAGCCTATCAAAGAAGTGCGTCAGCGGATCATTCCGTTGGCTCAAGGCACCGTACTCGAGATTGGCGTTGGCCCAGGCGTTAATTTTGTTCACTACGATCCCTCAAGAGTGAGCCGGGTCTATGCATTGGAACCCAATCCGGGCATGATCCGCCTCGCAGAACAACATCGGCGTCAAACGGACCTTAAAATAGAGTTCTTGGACCTTCCTGGCGAGCGCATCCCTTTGGAGGACCGATCCGTCGATACGATTGTCAGTACTTTCACTTTGTGCACGATTCCCGGGGTGGTGGAGGCCATTCGAGGTATTGGACGTGTCTTGAGGCCAGGCGGGAAGTTCATCTTTTTTGAACACGGACTCTCGCCCGATCCTCGCGTCCAGCGCTGGCAGAAGTGGTCGGAGCCGATTCCTCACTGGCTGTTCGAAGGTTGTCACGTAACACGAGACATCCCGTCTCTCATCACGAGCGGCGGTTTTCAAATGGAGCAGATGGAAACGGCGTACCTGGCGCCGTTCCCGAAGTCGTGGACCTACTGTTTCTGGGGCACGGCGACGCCACGATCACAATAGCGCTGCTTGCAGCGTTCTTCAGCGTGACAAAGAATACCGCCCGGCAACTAGTCGACTTACAACGTGGACCAAGCCCTGAGACTCCCACAACCTATCGCCAGCTCGAATGAAAGGACAAAGCTCTAGTTCAGTGTTCAGTGCGGGTTAGCCTACTTTTCTTCGACTTCGTCCTTGTCCCTCGTTGCGACGAATCCGTGCGTGTGCGATACCCCTGAGGCGTCTTTAGATACATAGAACCCGACGATGTCACCCTGAGGGTTGATACCGCGTGCTTGTGTCGAAATCACATCTGCCCCTGGAAAGTCGATGGTAGTGAACTCGGTCTTTCTGAGCAGGAAGCCATGAGTCTTATTCGCAGAGTCGACAAAAAATCCGACGATCTCACCGGAGGGGATTAACGTCTCGGGCATCCGACGAAATAGAATTCGGTATGTCGAGAAGTTGATAGTCTCCGTCCTCCACCTTGTAGGCGTAGAAGGTGGTGGGGGTCGGAAATACCACGCCAACGATAATTCGGGCATGCCGTGCGATTCCGTTGTGCATGGTGCCAGGCACGGCGAAGGATTGGGATGCGCTGCCCTGATACACGTACCCATGCATTGTACCGCCCCCGGAAACCGCAAAATCGCTACACTGGTGGTGGTGGTAGCAGCCCACGACTTGACCTGTCGGTGAGACTTTGATGGCGAACGTGTTTTCTGCGCCAGGGAAGTCAATCGCGGTAAAGCTGCCGGACGCATCCGAAGATAGGCGCGGGTTCGAAAGGCGTCGCCGCCGACGATTGTGCTGTGATCCGTATAGAGTCCGACGACAACACCCTCCGGGTTAATTCCATGAGCCTGAGTAGTGCCGCTGATGCCGCCTGGGTAGTCGATCGTTGTAACGTGCCGTCGCTCAAAAGAAAACCCTGGCCCACGCTTCCTACTTGGTAGCGGCCAACGATATCGCCTTCATCATTGATGGCTAAACCTTGGGTTAAGGTTACACTGGGCAAATCCACGTCGATCGCCTTGAAGTTCAGATGGTGATTAGATAACGGCGAGAACCGTACCGAATGGTACGGCCAGGCCCAGACTCCTGCCTCTGCTGGCATAGCTTCGCCGCCCGGGATTACGATGAGGCAGTCCGCCTGGCGGCAAAGTTCCTGAAATCGCAACCTGACGATCCATGGGAGCGTACAATTCTCGGATGGACCTACGAGCAAAAGCGAATGCCCGAGCAGGCTGTCGCAGAATTCAAAAAGGCCGTCGAGGCGACTAACGGCAACCCATTCTATGTCGCGGCGCTAGGGCATGCATATGCTCTCGGTGGCGATCGGCGCGGCGCGGAAAAAGTCCTCCTGACGCTCTCCGATTCTAAGTGATTGCAGCAGCGCACTTTAGCTTAGGAGCGCCTCGTTGACGTCGAGGATATCCGCCTGCCTGTGATACAGAGGTCGCGAGTTCGAGTCTGGTCGAGTTTCTCCTCTCTGGAGACGGCTACTTCCTTCCGATAATCTCTCGAATAAATTCAGCTTCCTCTTGTCTGTAAGGAATGCCGTTGGTCCGGAATATTTCGTGAAACCAAATGGCGGGCTCGCGGTCCGTATACGGATGCTGCCAGGAGTCCCATGGAAGATAGGTCTGCGTTTTTCCAGCTACCAATCCCCAATTAATGGCGGCGACGTGATATTTCTTCGCGATGGGCAGGGAGCCCTGGAACGTGCTGCCATTGCCGCGTGCCATATACTCGGTGCAAAGAATCGGCCGGTGATAGGGTTGCAGCCAGAGAATGCGCTTTTCGAAGTCCTCTGGCTTGTCGTAACTGTGGAAGGAAATCACATCGGACATCTCGATCTGCATTTTCTCCATGGCGTCGAGTTTGTCCGGCGAGGACCAGCCGCCCTTCCACACTCCGCTGGTCAAAGGCTGAGTTGGGTGCGCCCCGCGAGCCCACTCGAATACCTTCGGTAGAAGCGCTAGAATCAGTGCGACCTTGTCCTTCGGTTCCAAATCTTCGTAACTTCCACGGTTTATGTTATCTGGCTCATTCCATACGTCCCACCCGAGCACGCGCTTATCTCGTCCAAAAGCGCCGACAATGCCTTTCACGTACGCTTCCAGCCGGGGATATTGTGAAGAATCTCGTAATGCTTCCGCTCCCGGACTTTGTACCCACCCGGAATTGTGCACCCCTGGACGCGGCTCGCGCTGTTTGCCAAGCTGCGGGTTGGGGTCCCAGCAGGAATCGAACAAAACGAAAAGCGGCTTAATGTGGTGCTTTTCCGCAATCTGGAGGAAGGTGTCGATACGATTCTTGAAGCCAGCGGGATCCTGCTGCCACGTCAGGTCGTGCAGAAAAACACGCATGGTGTTGAGCCCAATCGATTCCGCCCAACTGAGTTCCTTATCGATACCCGGGCGATCAAACGTGTCCGCCTGCCACATCTCCA
>WNGJ01008912.1_pt1 | contig 16480 bp, 10 predicted proteins | sample 5400611 | NCBI WGS metagenome assembly WNGJ01 (sample SAMN13153375, study PRJNA577476) | soil metagenome | isolation source: 40 cm soil or saprolite under Garry oak tree replicate 1 | place: USA:California | collected 2016-06-15 | reverse complement strand
CCCCGATCGACTGCGCGGCGAGGATGCCGACCGCCTCGCCCAGGTCCACCATGTCCATGGTGGCGAGATTGCGGCCGTAGCACATGCGGCAGATGCCGCGCCGGGCCTCGCAGGTCAGGACCGAGCGGATCTTCACGCTTTCGATACCGGCGTTCTCGATCGCCTGCGAGGTCTCCTCGTCGATCAGTGATCCCGCGGCGATGAGCAGCTTGCGGTCGCCGTCCTCGTCCTTCTCGAGCGGGTCGAACACGTCGTCGCCCGCCACACACCCGACGATGCGCTCGCGCAGCGGCTCGATGATGTCCTCGCCCTCCTTCAAGGCCGACATCTCGAGGCCGAGGATCGTGCCGCAGTCTTCCTCGGTGACCGTGACGTCCTGCGCCACGTCGACCAGACGGCGCGTCAGGTACCCCGCGTCCGCGGTCTTCAACGCGGTGTCGGCGAGCCCCTTGCGGGCACCGTGGGTCGAGATGAAGTACTCGAGCACCGACAGGCCCTCACGGAAGTTCGACTTGATCGGGCTCTCGATGATCTCGCCGATGCCGCCCGTGAGCTTCTTCTGCGGCTTCGCCATGAGGCCGCGCATCCCCGCGAGCTGCCGGATCTGGTCGCGGCTGCCGCGGCTCCCGGAGTCGAACATCATGAACACCGGGTTGAAGCCGCCCTTGGCGCGCTGCATCGTCTTGACCATCGCGTCGGCGATGTCATTGTTGGCGTGGGTCCAGGCGTCGATCACCTTGTTGTAGCGCTCGCCAAAGGTGATCTGGCCGGTCGCGTACGCCCGCTGGAACCGCTCCACCCGCTGCTCGGCGTCATGGAGCAGCTGGGTCTTCTCGGCCGGGATCTCGAGATCCTCGACGCCGATCGAGACGCCCCCCATCGTCGCGTAGCGGAAGCCGAACTCCTTCAGGGCGTCGAGAAATTGCACCGTCGCCGACAGCCCGGCGCTGCGGTAGCTCTCGAAGACGAGCTCCGACAGGTCGCGCTTACGCATCACGTGATTGCGGAAGCCCTCGGCCCGCAGCGTCACCGGGAGGAGGCTGTTGAAGATCACGCGACCCGCGGTCGTCCCGACCCACTGGCCCGCGCCTGTCGGGGGCTCGAACCAGAAATGCACCGGTGAGTGGTACTCGAGCCGCTTCACGGCGAGGGCCATGTCCAACTCGGGGAGCGACGCGATGCGCGGCGCCGTGGCGAGCGCCGCCTCGAGCTCCACCTGCTCCTTGGTGAGGAAGTAGCACCCCAGCACCATGTCCTGAGACGGCTCGGCCACGGGCCGCCCGTCCGAGGGCTTCAGGATGTTGTTCGACGAAACCATCAGCAGTCGGCACTCGAGCTGGCTCTCGAAGGAGAGCGGCACGTGCACGGCCATCTGGTCGCCGTCGAAGTCCGCGTTGAAGGCGGCGCACACGAGGGGGTGGATACGGATCGCCTTGCCCTCCACGAGCACCGGCTCGAACGCCTGGATGCCGAGCCGGTGCAGCGTGGGCGCGCGGTTCAGGAGCACGGGGTGGTCCTGGATGATCTCCTCCAGGATCTCGAACACCTCCTCGCTCTCCTTCTCGACGATTTTCTTGGCCCGCTTGACCGTCTCGGCGATCCCCTTCTCCACCAGCTTGTGGATGATGAAGGGCTTGAACAGCTCCACCGCCATCGCCTTCGGGAGGCCGCACTGGTGCAGGCGCAGCTCGGGACCGACCACGATCACCGAGCGGCCCGAGTAGTCCACCCGCTTGCCAAGCAGGTTCTGACGGAAGCGCCCCTGCTTGCCCTTGAGCATGTCGGAGAGCGACTTGAGGGGCCGCTTGCCGCGCCCCCGGATCGCCTTGGAGCGGCGCCCGTTGTCGAACAGCGCGTCCACCGCCTCCTGCAGCATGCGCTTCTCATTCCGCAGGATGACCTCCGGCGCCCGGTGCAGAATCAGCTTCTGCAGTCGGTTGTTCCGGTTGATGACGCGCCGGTACAGGTCGTTCAGGTCCGAGGTGGCGAAGCGCCCCCCGTCCAGCGGCACCAGCGGCCGCAGGTCGGGTGGGATCACCGGCACGACGTCCAGGATCATCCAGCCCGGATTGTTGCGGGCCTCGCCTGCGTTCCCGGAATTGCGGAACGCGTCCACGATCTTCAGCCGCTTGAGCATCTGCTTCTTGCGATGCTGGCTCGTCTCCGTCGCCACAGCCTCGCGCAGCTCGTCAGCCAGCTTGTCGACGTTGAGGCGCTCGAGCAGCGCCCGCACCGCCGGCGAGCCGATGTCGGCCTTGAACGCCGTGTCCCCCTCGCCTTTTGCCTTCACGCGCAGCTCGAGGAAGCGGTCCTCGTCCAGCAGCTCCTTCTCCTGGACCTCCTGCTTGCCGGGCTCGATCACGACGTAGTTGGTATAGTAGATCACCCGCTCCAGGTCCCGCAGGGTCATGTCGAGCAGGTTGCCCATCGGAGACGGCAGCGTCTTGAAGAACCAGATGTGCGCCACCGGCACCGCGAGCTCGATGTGTCCCATCCGCTCGCGCCGCACCTTGGACAGCGTCACCTCGACGCCGCAGCGGTCGCAGATCACGCCCCGGTAGCGGATGCGCTTGTACTTCCCGCAGTGGCACTCCCAGTCCTTCACGGGCCCGAAGATGCGCTCGCAAAACAGCCCGTCCCGCTCCGGCTTGAAGGACCGGTAGTTGATCGTCTCGGGCTTCGTCACTTCGCCCCACGACCACCAGGTGCGCTGCCCCTGGAGCTCCAGGCGCTCGCGCTCCTTGGAGTCGCGGGGCCCGCGGATCTCCTCCGGGGAGGCGATCCGCACTTGGATGTAGTCGAAGCTCGAGCTCTTCGGCTCGCGCCCGCTCCGGAAATCGATCATCGTGTCTCCCTCCCCTTACTCTTCAACGTCCTCGGTGGTGCCCAGGGTGACCTTCAAGCCCAGGGCCTGGAGTTCCTTCACCAGCACGTTGAAGGACTCGGGGATGCCGGGTTTCGGCAGGTTCTGCCCCTTTACGATCGCTTCGTACACGCGGCTGCGGCCGTTCACGTCGTCCGACTTGACGGTCAGGATCTCCTGCAGGGTGTGCGCCGCGCCGTACGCCTCGAGCGCCCACACCTCCATCTCGCCGAACCGCTGGCCGCCGAACTGCGCCTTGCCGGCGAGCGGCTGCTGCGTCACGAGCGAGTACGGGCCGATGGAGCGCGCGTGAATCTTGTCGTCCACCAGGTGTGACAGCTTCATCATGTAGATCGAGCCGACGGTGACGTCGGAGGTGAAGAACTCCCCCGAGCGGCCGTCACGGAGACGGGCCTTCCCCGCCGGCGACAGCCCCGCCGCGCGCAACAGCTCGTTCACTGCCTGGTCCACATCCGCCTCGGACTTGGGCCCGAGCAGCGCCGCGAGCGCCGGGTAGCCCGCCCCCGCGAGTACCTCGGCGGGCTTGTCGTGCTCGAGCTGCTTCTCGATGTCCTTGACCGCGGCCTTCAGCGCGGCCTTGTCGGCCCGCGCGTCGGCTTCGAGCCAGGCCTGGTGCATCTCCTGCTCCACGCGGCGCTGCGCCAGCTCGCGCTCGGCGAGGGCCTTGGCCGCGCCCTGCAGGAAGTCCACCAGGCCGTGGTGCACGTCCCGCGTCTTCTGGGCCAGCGCCCGCGATGCCAGCAGTCCCACCCCCGCCGTCGTGAGCAGCGGCTTGCCGCCGTTCGCCGCGGGGAGTCGTCGCAGGTCGCGCATGATCTCGCCCCGGACGTCGGCATCGAGCGCCGGGGGACGCTGCTCCAACCGGAGCGCTTCTGCCGCCCAGGCGAGGCCGGCCAGGCGCAGGAGCACGCCGATCTCCGTCTCGTCGGCGCCCTGGAACACGGGAGTCTTCGCCTCGAAGCCGAGGATCCGAGCCGCCCAGCCGAGGTGGGTTTCCAGAATCTGACCCACGTTCATGCGCGACGGCACCCCGAGCGGGTTGAGGACGATGTCGACGGGCGTGCCATCGGGGAGGAACGGCATATCCTCCTCCGGCACGATGCGGGCGATGATGCCCTTGTTGCCGTGCCGCCCCGCCATCTTGTCGCCCACGGAGATCTTGCGCTTCTCGGCGACGTAGACCTTGACGAGCTGGATCACGCCCGGGGGCAGCTCGTCGGGTTGGAGGATCTTGTCGATCTGATCCTCCGACTTCTCCTCGATCTTGGCCCGCTCCGCCTGGGCCGCGTCGAGCACCGCCCGAACCCGCTCGTTGACGCCGCGGTTGGCCACGCGCAACGTCTTCAGGTCCACGTCCGCGAATTTCACCTGCTCGAGCTGGGCGGGCGTCAGCTTCGTGCCGGCCGCCAAGTACTCTTCCACCGTGCCGGCCTTGAGCATGAGGCCGACTTCCTGGCCGGTGAGCAGCTCCGCCAGCTCCGCGAACATCGCCTCGGAGATGCGCCCCTTCTCCTCCCCTTCGAGCCGGCGCACTTCGCCGATGCGCTCACCCCGGTCCTTCTCGACGACCTGGTCCTCGATGCGCGAGAAGATCTTCACGTCGATGACCACGCCCTCCATCCCCGGCGGGACCTTGAGGGAGGAGTCCTTCACGTCCTTGGCCTTCTCGCCGAAGATGGCCGTCAGGAGCTTCTCCTCCGGCGACAGCTCGGTCTCCCCCTTGGGGGTGATCTTGCCCACGAGGATGTCGCCCGCCTTGACGTGCGCGCCGATGCGCACGATGCCGCGCTCGTCCAAGTCGACGAGGGACTCCTCGGCGACATTGGGGATCTCGCGCGTGATCTCCTCGCGGCCGCGCTTGGTGTCGCGCACGTGCAGCTCGAGCTCCTGGATATGGATGGACGAGTACACGTCGTCCTTCACCAGGCGCTCCGAGAGCACGATAGCGTCCTCGAAGTTGTGGCCGTACCACGGCATGAAGGCGACCAGCACGTTGGCGCCGAGCGCCAGCTCCCCACGGTCGGTGCCGGCGCCGTCCGCGACCACCTGGCCCGCCTTGACCTTCTGCTCCACGTGCACGAGGGGCCGCTGATTGATCGCGGTGTCCTGGTTGGTGCGCCAGAACTTCTTCAGGCGATACCGGTCGTGCTGCTTCAGCCGGGCGAGCGGGTGGTCGCCCGTCTTCGCCTCTTCGTCGCCCGTGTCGATGATGATCTCGTCGGCGGTCACCCGCGTGACCACCCCGGCGCGCCGCGCGACCACGACGGCGCCCGAGTCACGCGCGACCTTGTCCTCGAGGCCGGTGCCCACGAGGGGCGCGCGGGGGAAGAGCAGCGGCACCGACTGGCGCTGCATGTTCGATCCCATCAACGCGCGGTTGGCGTCGTCGTGCTCGAGGAAGGGGATCAGCGCGGCCGCGATGGAGACGAGCTGCTCGGGGGCCACGTCCATGAAATCGATGCGGTTGGGCGCCAGCAACGGGTAGTCGTCGCGCTTGCGGCACAGCACAAGCTCGTCCGCAAAGCGGCCGTCCTCGGTGAGGCGCGCGTTGGCCTGCGCCACCGCGTAGTCCTCCTCCTCGGACGCCGACAGCCAGCGGATCTCCCCCGTCACGCGACCGTCCTTCACGACGCGATAGGGCGTCTCGATGAAGCCCAGCTCGTTGACCCGCGCGTACGTGGACAAGCTCGTGATCAGCCCGATGTTCGGCCCTTCCGGCGTCTCGATCGGACACATGCGGCCGTACTGGCTGTAGTGCACATCGCGCACCTCGAAGCCGGCGCGCTCTCGCGTGAGTCCGCCGGGCCCGAGCGCGGACAGGCGCCGCTTGTGGGTCAGCTCGGCAAGCGGGTTCGTCTGATCCATGAACTGCGACAACTGGGAGCTCCCGAAGAACGCCTGGATCACCGCGCTCACCGTCCGGGCGTTCACCAGGTCATCCAGGGTGATCCGCTCGGGGTCGTTGTTGATGCTCATCCGCTCCTTGATCAAGCGCGCCATGCGCGACAAACCCACCGAGAACTGGTTGGCGATCAGCTCGCCCACCGAGCGCACGCGGCGGTTCCCGAGATGGTCGATGTCGTCGGTGTAGCCGCGGCCCTCCGACAGCTCGATCAGGTAGCGGATGATCGCGATGAAGTCGTCCTCGGTGAGGACCGTGTGGTCCCGGGGCACGCCCACCTTGAGGCGCTGGTTGATCTTGTAGCGCCCCACCCGCCCCAGGTCGTAGCGCTTGGGGTGGAAGAACAGCCGCTCCAGCGCCTGGCGCGCGGTCTCCAGGTTCGGCGCCTCGCCCGGCCGCAGCAGGGTGTAGATCTGCTCCAGGGCCTCGGCCTCGGTGTGCGTCGGGTCCTTGAGGAGCGTGTTCTTGATGAGGGGTGACTCGCTGCGCCCCGGCGGCAGCAGCACGTCGACCTTCGTGACCTTGGCCTTGAGGAGCCGCTTCTTCAGGGTGTCGGACAGCTCGCGCCCCGCCTCGGCCAGCACCTCGCCGGTCTCCGGATCGGCCACGTCGACGGCGAGCACGAGCGGGCCCAGGCGCTCGCGGGTGCTCGTCGGCTGCGCCTCGTCGCGCAGGTCCAGCGCCGTATAGCCCGCGAACACGCGCACCTTGGCGATGCCGGCGCGACGGAACTGGTTGAACTTCTCGAGCGTGAGCTCGTCGCCGACGCGGGCGAGCGGCTCCCCCTTCTTGTTCTCCGGGTCGGGCACGTCGGCCGCGAGCAACGTCCCCAACACCTCCCGCTTCTGGGCCCGCCCCTCGAGCCGGCCCGTGATGTCGATCTCCTTCGTGGCGTAGAACAACGTCAGGATCTCGGCGTTCGTGCCGTAGCCGAACGCGCGCAGCAGCGCCGTCGCCGGGAACTTCTTCTTTTTGTCGATGTGGACGTAGATCACGTCGTGGATATCGATCGTGAACTCCACCCAGGACCCGCGGAACGGGATGATGCGCGCCGAGAACAGGCGTTGGCCGTTCGGATGGATGCTCTCCTCGAACACCACGCCCGGCGAGCGGTGCAGCTGCGACACGATGACCCGCTCGGCGCCGTTGATGACGAAGGTCCCGAGCGGCGTCAGGATCGGCAGCTCGCCCAGATAGACTTCCTTCTCGATGATGTTCTTCGGCCGCTTCGTCTTCGTGGTCTCGCCCACCTCTTCCATGACCACGAGCTGCAGCGTCGCCTTGAGCGGGACGGAGTATGTCATGTCGCGCTCGATGCACTCTTCGACCGTGTACTTGGCCTCCCCCAGCGCGTACTTCACGAACTCGAGCGAGTAGTTGCCGTTGACGTCCGCAATCGGGAAGACGTCCTTGAACACCCGCTCCAGCCCGACGTCCGCGCGCTCGGCGCCCTCGCCGTCGGGCTGCAACAGCGACTGGAACGCCCGCGTCTGGATGTCGAGGAGATGGGGCATCGGCATCCCCGTCTCGAGCTTGGCGAACGAGAGCAGTGGCGTCGTGTGTGTCGTCATGTCACAACCTCGGGGAAACGCAAAAGACCCCACCGCCCCCGACTCGAACCGACGAGTCGGGAGTGCTCAGAGGGGCTCGTGCAAGCGAGCAGGAGTGGTGCAAATCCGCGCATGTCGTGTCCTGAAAGAGACCCGAGTCAGCGCCCACGGGCCCCCATGGCCCGGGGCGTCACCCTCGGCGTCTACTTCAGGTCGACGACCGCGCCCTGCGCTTCGAGCTTCTTTTTGATCTCTTCGGCTTCCTGCTTTGACACGCCTTCCTTCACGGTTCCGGGCGCGCCTTCCACCAGGTCCTTGGCCTCCTTGAGGCCGAGGTTGGTGATCGCCCGGACTTCCTTGATCACCTGGATCTTCTTTTCGCCGGCGCTCTTCAGCACGACGGTGAACTCCGTCTTCTCCTCTACCGCGGGGGCCGCGCCACCACCTGTCCCCCCGCCCGCCCCGGACGGCGCGGCCGCGACCGGCGCCGCGATCGTCACGCCGAACTTGTCCTTGAACTTCTCGATCAACTGCGCCAGCTCGACGACCGACAGATTCCCGATCGCGTCCAACAGCTCGTCAATGCTCAAACCCGTCTGCGTCGCCATTTGTTTCTCCCGCCCGGTTAGGAAGCAGCGCCACGAGCGCGCTGGGTCTGGAGCGCCTCGAGGGCACCCACCATCGTGTACAGCAAGCCGTGCAACGCGCCGGCGAAACCCGCCAGCGGCGCCTGGAGCGCTCCGCCCAGCTGGGCGAGCAGCTCCGGTTTGGAGGGCAGCGCCGCGAGCCGCTTGATCTGCTCGGGCGTGACGGTCCGTCCCTCCACCAGTCCTACTTTGATCGCCGGCTTCTCGTGCTCCTTCGCGAAGTCCGCCAGCACCTTGGCCGCGACCACCGGATCGGCGCCCGCGAGCACCAACGCGGTCGGGCCGTCGAGGTGCGGTTCGAGCCCGGCGACCTGGGCCTCGCCCAAGGCACGGCGGGCGAGGGTGTTCTTAACCACCACGTACTCGACCCCCGCCGCGCGCAGGCGCCGCCGCAGCTCGGTGATGCGCGCGACGTTGAGCCCGGTGAAATCAGTGAGGTACAGCGTGGGCGCGCGGCGCAGCCGACCCGCGAGCGCCGTCACGACCTCCTGCTTCTGAGCCTTGGTGCGAATCATGGATGATAGCCCGCCGGGTCCACCGGCACCCCGGGACCCATCGTGCTCGACACCGTGACCGAGCGAACGTAGTGGCCCTTCGCCGCCGCCGGCTTGGCCCGCACGATCGCTTCCATGAATGCCTGCACGTTCTGCTCCAGCGCGTCCACCGCGAACGACTTTTTCCCTACAGCCGCGTGGACGATGCCGCTCTTGTCCACGCGGAACTCGATCTTGCCCGCCTTCAGCTCCTTCACTGCGCGGGCGACGTCCATCGTCACCGTGCCGGCCTTGGGGTTGGGCATCAGGCCACGGGGTCCGAGCACCTTGCCGAGCGGGGCGAGCTGCCCCATGACGTCGGGCGTCGCCACGATGACGTCCGTGTCGAGCCAGCCGTCCTTGATCTTCTGGATGTACTCGACGCCGACCGCGTCTGCCCCGGCCGCCTCGGCCTCCTTGGCCTTCTCCCCCTGCGCAATCACCAGCACCCGCACCGTCTTGCCGGTGCCGTGCGGCAGCGTCACGGTGCCGCGCACGATCTGATCGGCGTGCTTCGGGTCGACACCCAGCCGCACCGCGATATCCACCGACTCGTCGAAGGCGGCGTACGCCGCCGCCTTGACGCGCTCGACCGCCTCCCGCGGCCCGTACAGCTGGCGCGGCCCGAGCGTCGCGACGGCCGTCCGATATTTCTTGCCGCGCACGTGCATCAGTCCACCACCTCGAGTCCCATCGAGCGGGCCGTCCCGGCCACCATCGCCATCGCCGCGTCGAGCGAATTGGCGTTGAGATCGGGCATCTTGATCTCGGCGATCTTCCTGACCTGGGCGCGCGTCACCTTGCCGACCTTTTGCCGGTTGGAGGTGGGCGAACCCTTCTCAATCCCGGCTTCCTTCTTGAGGAGCACCGCGGCGGGAGGCGTCTTCGTGATGAAGGTGAAGGAGCGGTCCTTGAAGATCGTGACCTCGACGGGCGTGACCATGCCCTCCGCCTGTGCGGTCCGCGCGTTGAACTGCTTCACGAACTCCATGATGTTCACGCCATGCGGGCCGAGGGCGGTGCCCACCGGCGGCGCCGGCGTGGCCTGCCCGGCCGGCACTTGCAGCTTCACCATCGCGGCAATCGCCTTCGCCATCCGTCCTCAGTGTGCCTTGAGTTGCAGGTAATCAAGCTCGACCGACGTGGGCCGCCCGAACAACGACACCGACACGCGGACCTTGCCCTTGTCGGGGATGACCTCTTCCACCGTGCCGGAGAAGTCGGAGAACGGCCCCTCGGTGATCTCCACGACCTGGCCCACCAGGAAGGGGATCTGCTCCGCCGGCTCCTCTTCCTTGGCCGTCTCCTCGATCCCGAGCAGCCGGTTCACCTCGTCGGCCCGTAGCGGCATCGGCATCCGGCCCGTCCCGACGAACTTGATCACCCCCTGGATACCGTTGATCACGTGGATCGTCTCCTGGTTCAAGACCATCTCCACCAGCACGTACCCGGGATAGATCTTGCGCTCCACGTTCACCTTCTTGCCGTTCTTGATCTCCACCACTTCCTGGATCGGGACCAAGGCCTGCCGGATCGGCTTGTCCTCGTCCGGGCGCACGTCGTCTTTGATGCGGCGCTCGATCAGAGAGCGCACCTTGTTCTCGTGCCCCGCGGTCGTCTGGATCGCGTACCAGCGGTGATCCGACATCAGAACAGCTTCGCGACACCGACGACGAAGATCTGCTGCAACAGCCAGTCCATCCACCCGATCACCAGCCCGATGATGGCGACGAAGATGACGATCACCGTGGTGGCCTTCTTCAGCTCCTCCCAGGTCGGCCAGGTGACCTTGCGGACCTCGGCGCGCACGTCGCGCAGAAAGCCCACCGTCCGACCCAGCCAGCTCCCCTTCGGGGTATCGAGCGCCTCCGTGGCCACGCTACTTCGATTCCTTGTGCACCTGGTGCTTGTTGCACCGCGGGCAGAACTTCTTCCACTCCACTCGCTCCGTGTGCTTGCGCCGTATTTCTTGATTTTGGTAGCGACGCCGGCGCCGACGGTGCGGCCGCCTTCGCGGATCGCGAAGCGCAGGCCTTCTTCCATCGCGATCGGCGTGATCAACTCGATCGCCATCTTGGTGTTGTCCCCCGGCATCACCATCTCCACCCCCGCCGGCAACTCCACCGTCCCCGTCACGTCCGTCGTCCGCAGGTAAAACTGCGGCCGATACCCCTTGAAAAACGGCGTGTGCCGCCCCCCCTCCTCCTTCGTCAACACGTACACCTCGGCGTCAAACGCCGTGTGCGGCGTGATCGACCCCGGCTTCGCCAACACCATCCCCCGCTCCACCTCGTGCTTCTCCACCCCCCGCAACAACAACCCCACGTTGTCCCCCGCCTCCCCCTGGTCCAGCAACTTCCGAAACATCTCCACCCCCGTCACCACCGTCTTCTTGTCCGTCCCAAACCCCACCATCTCCACCTCGTCCTGCACCTTCACCTTCCCCCGCTCAATCCGCCCCGTCGCCACCGTGCCCCGCCCCGTAATCGAAAACACATCCTCCACCGGCATCAAAAACGGCTTGTCCACCTCCCGCTGCGGAATCGGAATGCTCTGGTCCAACGCGTCCATCAACGCCCACACCTTCGCCACCGCCGCCTTGTCCCCCGCAATCGCCTGCAACGCCGACCCCCGAATCACCGGAATGTCGTCCCCCGGAAACTCGTACTTCGACAACAACTCCCGCACCTCCAACTCCACCAAGTCCACCAACTCCGTGTCGTCCACCAAGTCGCACTTGTTCAAAAACACCACGATCGCCGGCACATTCACCTGCCGCGCCAGCAAAATGTGCTCCCGCGTCTGCGGCATCGGCCCGTCCACCGCCGACACCACCAAAATCGCCCCGTCCATCTGCGCCGCCCCCGTGATCATGTTCTTCACGTAGTCGGCGTGCCCCGGGCAGTCCACGTGCGCATAGTGGCGCTTCTCCGTCGCATACTCCACGTGCGACGTCGCAATCGTCAAAATCTTGGTCGCATCCCGCCGCCCTTGCGACTCCGACGCCTTCGCCACCTGATCGTAGGTCACGTAGGTCGCCAACCCCTTCTCCGCCGCCACCTTCGTCAACGCCGCCGTCAACGTCGTCTTGCCGTGGTCCACATGCCCAATCGTCCCCACGTTCACGTGCGGCTTGGTCCGCTCAAACTTCGCTTTGGCCATGGTCTCCTCTATCCCTTCACCTTCGATACGATCTCTTCCGCTTTCGATTTCGGCACTTCTTGATAGTGACTGAACTGCATGCTGTAGACGGCGCGCCCCTGGCTCATCGAGCGCAGGGTGGTAGAGTAGCCGAACATCTCCGAGAGGGGGACGCTGGCGGCGACGATGTGAGCGTCGGCGCGCTGCGTCATGCCGCCGATCTTGCCGCGGCGGCTCGAGAGATCGCCGATCACGTCGCCCATGTAGTCCGATGGCGTGACCACCTCCACGTCCATGATCGGCTCCAGCAGCACCGGCTGCGCCTGGCGGGCCGCTTCCTTCACCGCCATCGAGCCCGCGATCTTGAACGCCATTTCGCTCGAGTCGACGTCGTGGTACGAGCCGTCTACCAGCTCGACCTTGACGTCCACCATCGGGTAGCCTGCGAGGACGCCGTTCTCGAGCGCCTCCTTCACCCCCTGCTCCACCGGCCCGATATACTCCCGCGGGATTACGCCGCCCACGATGTTGTCTTCGAACACGAAGCCCGTGCCGGGCTCGCCCGGCTCGAGGTTGATGACGACGTGGCCGTACTGGCCGCGGCCGCCGGTCTGGCGGATGAACTTGCCTTCCACCGCTTCCACGCGCTTGCGGACCGTCTCACGGTAGGCGACCTGGGGCCGGCCGACGTTGGCGTCCACCTTGAACTCGCGCTTCATGCGCTCGACGATGATCTCGAGGTGCAGCTCGCCCATCCCGCTGATGATGGTCTGGGCGGTCTCGGCATCGGAGTGCACCCGGAACGTGGGATCTTCCTCGGAGAGCTTCTGGAGCGCGATGGAGAGCTTGTCCTGGTCGGCCTTGGTCTTCGGCTCGATGGCGACGGAGATGACCGGCTCGGGAAACCGCATCGCCTCGAGGATGATCGGGTGGTCTTCGGCGCAGAGCGTGTCGCCGGTCTTCGTGTCCTTGAGCCCGATCGCCGCCGCGATGTCGCCGGCGCGCACCTCCTCGATCTCCTCGCGCTTGTTGGCGTGCATCTGGAGCAGTCGCCCGATGCGCTCCCGATGATCCTTGGTGCTGTTGTAGACGTACGAGCCCGCGTTCAGCACGCCCGAGTACACCCGGAAGAACGTGAGCTTCCCGACGTACGGGTCGGTCATGATCTTGAACGCCAGCGCCGCGAACGGCTCGTCGTCGGAGGCGTTACGCACGGCGTGCGTGGCGTCGTGATGCGGCAGGTGACCCTGGATCGCCGGGATGTCGACCGGCGACGGCAGGTAGTCCACCACCGCGTCGAGCAGCGCCTGCACGCCCTTGTTCTTGAAGGCGGCGCCGCACAGCACCGGCACCACGTGCCCGGCGACGGTCGCCTTCCGCAGCACGGTGCGGATCTCGTCTTCGCTGAGCTCGTGCTCCTCCAGGTACTTGTGGAGGATCGCGTCGTCGTGCTCGACTACCGCTTCGAGCAGCTCGTGGCGCATCCGGGTGACGGTGTCCTTGAACGCGGCCGGCACCGGGCCTTCGAGGTACTTCTTGCCGAGGGTCTCGTCGTCGTAGACGATCTGGACCTGCCGGACGACATCGATCAGGCCGGTGAACAGCTCGCCCGCGCCGAGGGGCAGGTGGACCGGCACCGCGTTCGCGCCGAGTCGCTCGCGCGCCATCTTGAGGCACATGGCGAAGTCGGCACCCACGCGGTCCATCTTGTTGACGAAGATGACGCGGGGCACGTGATAGCGGTCCGCCTGGCGCCACACCGTTTCGGTCTGGGGCTCGACCCCGCCGACCGCATCGAGCACGGTGATCGCTCCGTCGAGGACGCGCAGGCTGCGCTCCACTTCGACGGTGAAGTCCACGTGGCCGGGGGTGTCGATGATGTTGATCCGGAACTGCTCGCCGCGGCGGGCCCAGAAGGCGGTGGTGGCGGCGGAGGTGATGGTGATGCCGCGCTCCTGCTCCTGCTCCATCCAGTCCATCGTCGCGGTGCCGTCGTGCACTTCGCCCAGCTTATAGGTGCGGCCCGTGTAGTACAGGATGCGCTCGGTCGTAGTCGTCTTCCCGGCATCGATGTGGGCCATGATGCCGATGTTGCGAATCCGGTCGAGCGGTGTGGTGCGCGGCATTGCCTTCCTTCAGTCAGCAAAAATGCGGGGCGACCGGGTCGCCCGCGGACGGGCCGGTCTCGCTCCGCTGTCAACCCCGGGGCACCGCCCCAGGGATAACCCAAGCTACCAGCGGTAGTGGGCGAACGCCCGGTTGGCTTCCGCCATCCGGTGCGTGTCTTCCTTCTTCTTGATCGCTTCTCCCTCGCCCTTCGAGGCGAGGATCACCTCGGCGGCCAATCGCTCCGCCATCGTCTTCTCGCGCCGCAGCCGGCTGTACAGGATCAGCCACCGCATGCCGAGCGCTGTGCGCCGCTCCGGTCGCACCTCGACCGGCACCTGATAGGTCGCGCCGCCCACGCGCCGGGACTTCACCTCGAGCGCCGGCTTCACGTTCGACAGCGCCTGCTTGAACACGTTCACGCCCGGCTGCCCCGTGCGCTGCTCGATCAAGTCCATCGCGCCGTAGAAGATCCGCTCGCCGAGCGACTTCTTGCCCCGCACCATCAGGTTGTTCAGGAACTTGGAGACGGTCTGGCTGTCGTAGCGCGGGTCCGCCGGCACCGGCCTGCGTACCGCCTTCTTCCGCCGGCTCACGTCGCCGCCGCCTTCGGTCGCTTGGCTCCGTACTTGGAGCGGGACTGCTTGCGCTCGTTCACGCCCGCGGCGTCGAGCGTGCCGCGGATGATATGGTAGCGCACCCCGGGAAGGTCCTTCACACGGCCACCCCGGATCATCACGATCGAATGCTCCTGGAGGTTATGTCCTTCGCCGGGGATGTAGGCCGTGACCTCGAACCCGTTCGTGAGCCGCACCCGCGCCACCTTGCGGAGCGCGGAGTTCGGCTTCTTGGGCGTCGTGGTATACACGCGCGTGCACACCCCCCGCTTCTGCGGGTTACCGCGCAGCGCCGGCGCCTTTTCCTTCTTCTCGACCTCCCGGCGGCCGTGGCGGACGAGCTGATTGATAGTCGGCATGCACCCCAGGAAAAAGTTGGGAAATAGACGGGCAAGATAGCCGGTGATTTGCACTTAGGTCAACCCCCGCTCCCCCCCCTCTCCGGACGGTCGACACAGCGGCGGTCCAAGAGACGGCGGTCACAAGACAACAGCGGCGGTCGAGAAACCCGACCGCCGCTTTAACAGACCGCCGCCTCTTCGACCGCCGTCTTACCGACCGCCGCTGTTCAGTCCGCCTCCACTTCCTCCGGGAAAGGACTGGGCACCACGCCGACGGCGGATTCCGGCGGCGGCGGCGGGGGCTGGAAGCCTTCGGGCGTCTCGATCTCGATCTCATGGTAGCGGTAGATGCCCGTGCCCGCGGGGATGAGATGCCCGATGATGATGTTTTCCTTCAAGCCGAGGAGGTCGTCCTTGGCCCCGCGGATCGCCGCGTCGGTCAGCACCCGCGTCGTCTCCTGGAACGACGCCGCCGAGATGAACGACTGGGTCGTGAGGCTCGCCTTGGTGATGCCCAGTAGCAACGGCTCCGAGGTGGCGGGCTTGCCGCCCTTCTTGACCAGCCGCTCGTTGACCTCGCGGAACGTGAGCTTGTCGACGTTCTCGCCCTCGAGGAACATGGTGTCCCCGGGCTCCACGACGCGCACTTTCTGCAGCATCTGGCGCACGATGACGCCGATGTGCTTGTCGTTGATCTTCACCCCCTGGAGCCGGTACACCTCCTGCACTTCGTTCAGCAAGTATTCCTGGACGGCGCGCGGCCCCTTGATCCGCAGGATGTCGTGCGGGTTCACGGGCCCCTCGGTGAGGCGGTCGCCGGCGCGCACGCGGTCGCCTTCGTGCACGCGCAAGTGCTTGCCCGCCGGCACCTCGTACAGCTGCGGCTCTCCGTCCTCGGGGTGCACGTAGATCTCACGCTTGCCGCGCTTGATGTCGCCGAACCGCACGGTGCCGTCGATCTCCGAGATGGTCGCCGGGTCCTTGGGCCGCCGCGCCTCGAACAACTCGGCGACGCGGGGGAGGCCGCCCGTGATGTCGCGCGTCTTGTAGGCTTCGCGCGATACCTTGGCCAGCACCTGGCCGGCGTACACCTCCTGGCCGTCCTCGACCGTGAGCTGCGCGCCTTCGGGGATGACGAAGTCGCGGAGCCGCTTTTCCTTCTCCCCCTTCTTCTGGACCACCTCGATGTGCGGGTGCAGCTTCTTGTCGCGGTCTTCGATGATCACGCGCTGGCGCCGACCGGTCAACTCGTCCAGCTCCTCGCGGACCGTCTCGTCCTCGACGATGTCGACGAACCGCACCACGCCCCCCACGTCCGTCATGATGGGGTTGGTGTACGGATCCCAGGTGAAGAGCACGCCGTCCTTGGCCACCTTGGCGCCGTCCTCGACCATCAGGGTGGCGCCGAGCGGCACATGGAAGCGGGAGTGGACCGCCAGCTTGCCGCTCGCCGCCGACGCTCCCGCGTCGGCATGCGCGTGAGCCTTGAGGACCAGCTCGCCCTCGTAGCTCGTGACCACCTTGTGGCCCTCGGGCGTCGAGACGAACACCAGCCGGTCGCCGTACTCGATGACGCCTTCGACCTTGGTCTTGCGCACCGTCTGCTCGGCGATGCGCGCTGCCGTGCCGCCGATGTGGAAGGTGCGCAGCGTGAGCTGCGTACCGGGCTCCCCGATCGACTGCGCGGCGAGGATGCCGACCGCCTCGCCCAGGTCCACCATGTCCATGGTGGCGAGATTGCGGCCGTAGCACATGCGGC
>WNGJ01003345.1_pt1 | contig 16483 bp, 16 predicted proteins | sample 5400611 | NCBI WGS metagenome assembly WNGJ01 (sample SAMN13153375, study PRJNA577476) | soil metagenome | isolation source: 40 cm soil or saprolite under Garry oak tree replicate 1 | place: USA:California | collected 2016-06-15 | reverse complement strand
TCATGCAGTGGCGATGGGAGAAGGACTGGCCCACCCTCTTCGGGCTGCTCACGCTCGTGCCCGAGGGTGCGCTGGTCTGGTGGGCCAACCGTGCCGGCGCGCTGCCCGGCCTGTCGACCCCGGTCCCGCCGCTGGCGTTCGCCGTCGACTTCGTTGCGGTCTGGCTCGCGGTCTGGCTGGTGGCGAACGGTCCGCTGCGGGTGCCGTTCCTGCGCTGGCGGTTCTCCGGCGGGAGATTCCTGTGACCGCCGCTGTCACCAGTCTCATCATCGGCGTGCGCTGCGCGCATGGACACTTCAACGACCCGAAGGTTCCGTACTGCGCGGTATGCGGCATCTCGATGAGTCAGGTGACCCGTGTTCCGGCGCCCGGACCGCGCCCTCCGCTCGGCATGCTGACCCTCGACGACGGCACCGGCTACCCGGTGGGTCGCGGCTTCGTGCTCGGCCGCAGCCCGGACCGCGACGAGCTGGTTACGTCCGGACGCGCCGCACCGCTGACGCTCGCGCTGGCCGACCGCACCGTCGCCCGGGTCCACGCCCGCGTGCTGCCGAGCGGCTGGAACCTGATCCTCACCGACGCCGGCTCCAAGAACGGGACGCGCGTCTGCCCCGCGGGCGGCGACTCCTGGTCGACCGTCCCGCCGGGTGCCGAAGTGCCGCTGGCGCCCGGCAGCCGGCTGAAGGTCGGCGCCCACGTGATCCGCTACGACTCGTACCGCAACCCCTGAGGCGGCATCGCCATGCTCCTGATCGACCTCGCCCTCATCCTGGTCTGTGCGCGCCTGGCCGGCGCCGCGGCGGGCAGGATCGGCCAGCCCCAGGTGGTGGGGGAGATCGTCAGTGGCGTCCTGCTGGGGCCGGCCGTCCTCGGCCCATCCCTCGCCGGAGCGCTCTTCCCGGCGGACGTGCGGCTGGCGTTGGAGCCGCTGGCCAACCTCGGCCTGGTCCTGTTCATGTTCGGCGTGGGATACGAGCTGGACCAACCGGCTCGTCCGGCAGCCGGCCGCGCTCTCCGTGGCCGCCGGCTCGACCCTGCTGCCCTTCGCGCTCGGCAGCGGGCTCGCCCTCTGGCTGGCGACGCGCCACCAGCACCCCCGCCCCACGTCCGACCCGCGCACTGCGACCGAGCCGACCCGGACCAGCGCCTCGTCGGCGACCGGTTGCGGGACCGGCCGCTCCTGCAGCTCGATCGTCTGAGGCCCGGTCAGCACCGATGCCCGCATCGTGATGTCCACGTCGTCATGCCGTGGGCCGCGGACGCACGTGGCAGTGTCGAAGTAGGGCAAGTTTCCGAAGCAGCAGGTGCAGAGCGGGCCCCGCAGCACGATCCCCGGCCAGGATCACCCTGGTCTGCATCCTGTCGGGCTGGTTGTCGCAGCCGCTGGCGCAGCGGCTGCCCGGCGGAGGGGGCGGCTGGTCTGCGCCGTGCGCCGGACCGCGATGGCGTCGTGGTCGGCGACGCTGAGGGGGCCGGCGGGCCAGGCGGGGTGTTCCGGGTTGACAGCAGATCGCCGGCGAGCAAGCCTGGATCGGGATTATCGAGCTGGCATCGGGGGCACGCCATGCAAACCGGTCCGTCGCCGTTTCCTTCCGGGCAAGTCCGGGTTGGCTCCGTTGCCGCGCTGTGGCGCTATCCGGTGAAGTCCATGATGGGGGAGGAGTTGAACTCCTCGGACATTACCGAGAGGGGCCTCCTCGGGGACCGGCAGTTCGCCGTCGTGGACCGCGCCACGGGGAAGGTCGGGGGAGCCAAGAATCCGAGGAAGTGGGGCAACTTCTTCGACTTCCGGGCGGCCTATGTCGAGCCTCCGAAGACGGGAGCGAAGATATCCCCGGTTCGGATCACGCTTCCTGACGGGACCACCGTGACGAGCGGGCAAGGTGATCTGGAGCAGGTCCTCTCGCGCGCGTTCGGCCGGGACGTCGCTTTCCAGGAGGCGGGAGCCGGTGACAGGTCCTCGGGCGTCACGGCCGAGGAGTACTGGCCGGATATGGCCGGCCTGGACTACAGAGACACCGTGACCGACTTTGAGATGCCGGCCGGGACGTTCTTCGATATCGCCGTCGTGCACCTGCTTACCACGGCGACGATCGATCATCTCCGAGCGCTGTACCCGGAGGGACGCTTCGAGGCTCGGCGGTTCCGCCCCAACATCGTCGTATCGACCGGGCCGCAAGACCGGGGCTTCGTGGAGAACGACTGGATCGGCCGCACGGTGGCGATCGCCGACAGCGTTCGCCTGGGCATCACCGAACCCTGCCCCCGCTGCGTGATGATCACACTGCCGCAAGGCGACCTGCCCAAGGACTCAGGAATTCTCCGGACGGCGGCCCAGCACAATGCGGTAAACGTCGGCGTGTACGCCTCGGTGCTCAACGCTGGAAGCATCCGCCGCGGCGATGCGGTCACTCTCGCCTGAATCCGTTGAATCCGTCGGACCACGACGCCGCAAGATCGTACCTGGAGCAAAGGTCGCGCGCTCGGAGGCCGCTCATCGGCTATAGAAAGACGTTCTGCGTGTCGTTGCGGGCGTAGGAACGTGTCGGGCTCGGGAACGTTGGCTGTGCCGTTGACCTGGGCTTCTGCCCTGGTCCAGCATGCCGTCCGTGATCTTGTCGGTGGTGTACCTGCTCGTGCGTCGACTGCCGGAGTTGGTGGTGCTGCCATGCCGGAGCGAGGCGAGCAAGGAGGTGGAGATCCTGGTGCTGCGGCACGAGCTGGCGGTGTTGCGCCGGTAGGTGCCCCGGCCACGGCACCAGCGCCGGGACAGGGTGCTGTTGGCGGGGTTGTCCCGGCTGCTGCCACGGTCGCGGTGGCCGGTGTTCGTGGTCACGCCGCAGACCGTGCTGCGCTGGCACCGCGACCTGGTCGCCCGGCATTGGACCTACCCGCCCGCAGACCGGGTCGGCCGCGCACGGCGAAGACGGTCCGGGACCGGGTGCTCCGGCTGGCGAGGGAGAACCCGAGCTGGGGACACCGGCGCGTGCAGGGTGAGTTGGCCGGGCTGGGCTACCGGGTCGCGGCCAGCACGGTGTGGGCGATCCTGCGCCGCGCCGGTGTGGACCCGGCGCCCCGGCGGGACGGGCCGAGCTGGCGGCAGTTCCTCACCGGCCAGGCCCGCGGCATCGTCTGCTGCGACTTCTTCACCGTCGAGACGGTGCTGCTGCGCCGGCTGTACGCCCTGATCTTCGTCGAGGTCGCCGAGCGGCGCGTGCACCTGGCCGGGGTGACCGGCCCACCCGACCGGTGAATGGGTGACCCAACAGGCCCGCAACATTCTGTTCGATCTGGGCGAGCGGGTTCAGACGCCGACCGATTCGGTAATTAGTGAATCGGCCGGCGGTCAACTCGGTGATGATGCTGAGCCAGAACGCGGTCGCGGCGGTGTTGCTGGGAAGCTGCCGCACTTCTCATCGGCCGGGGAAGCGATCGAACAGCGGGCTCGCGGCCCGGGGTCCCACGCCAAATCCGGCGGTACCTGCGCGGCACGAAGAACTCGGCGATGTCTGGGATTCCGGACTCCCCGCTCAGGTGGGAGTAGCTGTCGACCACGCGAACCCGCCGAGCCTGCCATGGGCGCAGAGCAGAAAGGGGTGACACCGCAGGTCCTGCCGGTAGCCGGCGGCGCCCGGCCGACGGCCGGCCCGGTGGAGTCCCGGGCCGGCTGTGGTGCTGCCGGTTAGCAGGCGTCGATTCGGACGGTCCAGCCGCTTCGGGCTGCGTACGCGACGTGGAAGGCGACGCCGCCGATGGAGCCGTCGCGTTGGCCGTCGGGGGTGATGGTCGTCTTCCAGACGATCGGTACCGGGTAGCGCAGGACCGGAGGGTTGCCGCCGTTGCAGCCGTTGGCGAGCTTGACCACCGCGACCCGGATCGCGAGTTCGGACGTCGCCCGGGAGTCGGGGCGGGCCGGCGCGATGGGCGGGGTGGCGGCGGCCAGCGCCCGGGCCGCGGCCAGGTCCGCGGGGTAGGCCCCGGCAATGAGCGATCCGCGGTGCAGCCCGTCGAGGAAGCGCACGACGTCGGGGTCGGTCCGGGGGCGGGACTCGTCGACGCCTATCGAGTCGAGCGTCGGGTTGAGCGCGGACGACCGGGTGGCGAGGTCGCTGTAGACGATCAGCGTCGTGCGCAACAGGTTGGCGTCCATGCCGGCCGGCAACGCCCGAGCGGTGCGGTCCGGGGTGGACGCCTCGACCGCTTCCAGCGTCGCCCGGCTGAAGCGGATCGACGTCGGCCTGATCTCGCGGTTGACGGCCCGCGCCGCGGCGCGGATCCGCGCGTCGTCGGCCCGTGCCGCCGCGAAGAACGCCGCGAGGCTGTCGGCTGCGGTCGACGCCCGGTCCACCGGCGGCCCCACCCGAGGGGTCTGCGTCTGCGGCGCATGGACCGGAGCGGTGCTGACGGTGCCCGGGGTGGGGCCGCCCGGCGGGTCGGCGGTCCCCGCCGGCGAACCGGCGCCACTGGTGCACCCCGCGGCCAGCGCGGCCGCCGCGACGGCGAACACCAGGACGGCGGTCCGGACGGGACGGAAACTATTCGGCATGACGGCTCCCCATGCAAGCGGCGCCGGTCGCACCGCGGACAACCGGGGAGATGCATGGCAATGGACGAAAGTTGTCCTTGCCCTTCGACGCGCGGGGCGGCCGCATGGCATCGCCGGGGGTTTACGTACGTGTCGTTCAGCGCGCGGGATGCCCGTTCGCGCATTCCGGTGACCGGGCGGCAACCCGGGGGGCGGCAGCGAGCATCACCATCGGATCTCTACTGGGCGAGCATGCCGATGAACGAGCCGTGCGCGCGGGCGGCCATCCTATTGGTCACCCCGCCCGATGAGGCCGAGCCGATCAGGACCGGCGCTCTCGGGTCGGTCTGCGAGCAGGGTCGCATCAGACCACCTACACCGCCGGCACTACTTCTGCCGACTGACGCCGACCTACCCTGCCCCTCCGCGGCCGCGGCAGCTCTTCGAGCCGGGCGGTCCGGCCGCGCGGTCGGCGCGTCGGGTCAGCCACCTCGCCTCGACGGAGAGGCTCGCGAAGGTGATCGACATCGCGAGCGGGTGACGAAGCGCCCGGACAGGAATCACCTGGCTGAGCCAACAACTTTCGGCGGTCGCCCGACATCGGACACAGCGAGTTGCGTACGCGGGAACGGACCCCCGGGCGGCATCAAGGCCGTCGCCGGAGAATCAGCCGGCACGCCGGTGGCAGGGGCAGATGGGCGCAGCCGTTGGGGAAGGCCCAGTCAGACCGCGGCCCCGCCCGGCCGAGCCGGGCGGGGCCAACGGGGCCGGTGCCGGAGAGCGCACCGGCTAGACGGCCGGGCGGCCCTCAGCTGTTTCCGTCGCCGCCGACAGCCGATCCGCGACCGACCAACATCGTGCCGCCCGACCGAATGGGGACTGCGCGCTGCAGGGCCCTTAGACGGCGCCATCACCAAGCGACGCGCGGACGTAGCGTCGGGCGTGGTGGATGCGCGCCTTCACGGTGCCCACCGGGACGTTGAGGTACCGGGCGATGTCCGCGTATTCCAGGTCGGACAGGTCCCGCAGTACGAACGCCGAGATCAGCTCGGGGTGCTCGGCCTCCAGCCGTTCCAGCGCATCCAACAGGTCCAGGCGGGAGCCGGCGATAACGCTGGTGGTGCGCGGGTCCGGCCGCTCGATCGGCAGATCGGTGCTGCGCTCGGCGAATCGGCGACGCAACGTCCGGTAGGTCTGCCGGGCCTGGTTCGCGGTCACGGCGTAGAGCCAGGTGGAAAACGTGGATCGGCCCTCGAAGGTGTCGATCCTCGTCGCCACCTTCAGCAGCACGTCCTGACACGCCTCTTCGGCGTCCTGCCGGTACGGCAGGAATCGGGCGCAATGCCGCAGCACACCCGGCTCGATCCTCCGCAGCAGCTCATCCAGGGCCGTCCCCCCGCCGGCCGCGGCTCGCCGGGCCAGGTCCTCGATGTCCGCATGCGGATCGGACACAGATGGATCCTCCCATTGGTCGGTCCCTGTTACAGAATGGACGGGTGAACCCGCCGGCTCGGATCGGTCGCTACCGGGTCGACCGCCGGATCGGCAGCGGCTCGTTCGCCACCGTGTGGCTCGCCCACGACCAAGTGCTGGACGCGCCGGTAGCGGTGAAGGTGTTGGCCGACAACTGGGCGCACCACCTCGACATCCGGGAGCGCTTCCTGGAGGAGGCCCGTATCTTACGCCGGGCCGATTCGGACCGGGTTGTCCGGGTGCACGACCTCGGCGACCTCGAGGACGGCCGGCCCTATTTCGTGATGACGTACGCCGACCGGGGCACGCTGGCCGACCGACTGGCCGCCGGACCGCTGCCGATCCCGTTGGCCGTTCGGTACGGCGCGGACACGGCGCGCGGATTGGCCGTCCTACACGCCGTTGGCGCGATCCACCGGGACATCAACCCGGCGAACGTGCTGCTTTGCACCGGCCGGGACGGGATCGGCGAGCGGGTGCTGGTCGCCGACCTGGGGTTGGCGAAGGCCGCCGCGCACGGCTCCGGGTTCACCCTGACCGTCGGGACGCCCGGATACGTCGCGCCAGAGCAGTTGGCCGGCGCCGGGCTGGACCGCCGGACCGACGTCTACTCGGTCGGCATGCTGCTGCATCACCTGCTCACCGGCGTGGCGCCGGCCACCGACGGGACCCGGCCGCGGCCCCCGGCTGAGCTGCGTCCGGAGGTGCCGGCGGCGGTCGACGCGGTAGTGCGGCAGGCGACGGCGGTCCGGCCGGAGGATCGGTTCCCGTCCGCGGGCGCCCTCGCCGACGCGCTCGACGCCGCCTCGGTCGAGCTCGCGGCGTCCCGGCGCTCCGCCGCTTCGGCGCCCACCCGACCCCGGTCGGCCGAGCGGCCGCCGTCTCCGCCCGTGATCGCGGACCGGCGGGCGGAGCCGTCCACCGTCGTTGGCGCGCTGCCCGGCCGGGGGAAACCGGCGTCCGCACCGGCCCCGCTGGACGACACCGTCGAACTGCTCCAGACGAGGCGTCGGCGCCGCCGGGGCCGGACCGCGGCGCTGGTCGCGCTGGTCTTGGTCCTGCTCGCCGGTGGCTCCGCCGCGGCGGTGGCGGCTCGGGCCCGGGCGACCGCGACCGTCGTCGTGACCGGCGCTGCGGGCCGGATAAGCGTCACCGTGCCCGCCGCCTGGGGCCGGCAGATGCAGGATGCCCGATGGGACCTGACCCCCTACGGGCTGACCGGCCGGTCCGGCAACGGGCTTGCGGTGGCGGGCGACGTCGCCGGCTGGCGGGACCCGACCACGTCCTCGCCGGGCGTCTTCGTGGGGCTGGCAAGCGGCCTGCGCAGCCCGGCGGTGCAGGCCGCCGGCTCGCGCTGCCCGTACGCGCAAGAGGACGACCGCACGGTCGCCGGCCTGCCGGCGACGGTGCGGCGGCACCAGCCGTGCGCCGGTTCGGCGGCCGCCCTAGTGGAGGCCGTGCTCGCCTCGCCGGACGGCCGCTACGTCGTCTTCGTGCAGGTCAAGGAGCCGGCCGGCAGCGACCGGGCAGACCGGGTGCTGGAGAGCCTGACCGTGCGGCCGGCCGCCTGACGGCTCAGCATCGTCAGCCGGATTCGATGACCAGCCGCGCGACCGCCTGCCGCCAGATCGGCATCAGCCGCTCGAAGTCCCGCTGCATCGTGCGGTAGTAGACGGCGATCCCCGCAGGGCCCTGCACGGCCATCCGGTCGACCACCTGCCGGAGGCCGCCGCCCCCGTTGAAGGTAAAGCTCCAGTCCACTGCGCTCTCCCCGACCCCGGGCACGTCGACGAGGTCGAGCCGGCGATAGTCGGGGAGTCTCACGGTGGGTTCGTACGCCTCAAAGCCCTGCCGGGCGGTCCGGTCGTCGACCCGTTCGATGATCTCTACCCGGAGCAGCTGCACCCCGCTCGGATCTACGAAGTCCGTCCCGACGGCGCCGGGCCGAGCCGAGATCGGCCTGCGCAACCAGCCAGACGGCACCGTCAGCCGCACCGTCACGCCGTGGCCGGTCAACTCGAACCCCTGGTAGCCAGTCGGGAGCTGCGGCACGCCGTCCGGGGTCGGGCTGCCGGGCTGCCGGGTCGGCGCGGGTGCCGTGCCGCCGCTCGGTGCCACCGTCACCGGCGCCGGGTCGCCCGGGACGCGCTCCGGCGGCGGGGGAGTGCACCCCGCGAGGACCGCCGCCAGCACACCGGCGACCCTTCCCACCCGCCTCACCCCGCCCGCCTCCCTCACCGTCGTGCCGCAGCCTACGAGCCGCACCACCCGCGACTCCCGCTGCGGGTCAGAGCACAAGGGGCGACGTCAGGCGCGGGTCGCCTCTGTGGTGGGACGGCGCGGACCTAATACTCGTGCCACGAAGCCTTCTCGCCCGGCGGAGTGCCACAGCCCTTGCGATCGATGGCTACCGGCGTGTGCGCCCGAGGTGCGCCCGAGAGTTCCGCTAGCTGCGCCTGTGCGGCCGTTGACGGTGGGACGGCTGGTAGGCGGCGTCGATGGCCTGCAGGTAGCCCGGAGTGCCTCGTAGGCCGGTCCCGTGCTGCACAGTGGCGGCGAGTCCTGCGGTCAAACGACCGTCGAACGATCATGGGTAGGTTGCGTCCTGGCGGGCCAGCCGCCATCACCTGCAGGTCTGGTCGGGGTGACAGGATTTGAACCTGCGGCCTCTTCGTCCCGAATTATGGTAGGCGCTTTCGCTGACGTGCGGAAATAGCATCTGCACAGGTCAGCCGCTTCCATTGTGAGCCATTGAACGTGGTTCAGAGCGGTTGGATGGGGCTCGATCCTCCCAATTTCCTCCCATCGACGACTGCTCTGGGTGACTGGTATGCGACGGTGCTGTTCTGGAAGCCGCGGGTCACCGCTCTTCGTCAACGAACCCACGTTGCTCCCGGTCTTGATGCCGCTGGCTCCCGCGGCCACGGTGACCGAACGGTTCCCGCGGGCGCCGTCGCTCGTGCTGGCCGCCCAGGATGTGAGCCAGCGTTTCATCGACGAGGAGGTCGCCCAGATGACCGACTGCCGCCTGACGACCACGACGAACCGGACCGTCGTCGGGATCATGAACGAGTTCACCCGCCTCGCCGCGACGTATAGCGCCTCAAGAAACGAGCGGCTCTACGGAATCGATCTCTCGCCCGCGGCCGTCGTCGTGAGCACGCTGATCGGAGGGAGCCTGGCTGGCTTCGCCGGCGCCCTGCTCGCCCTGCCGGTCGCCGCCACGATCAAGGTCGTCACCTTCGACGTCATCCTGGCCGGTCGGGTGAGTCAGCCACCCCCGGAGCACCCGGCACCACCGAGGGCAGCGAGGGCCAGCCAGCTTCTCCGCCGCCGGCGGCGGGCTTCAGAGGCGGACCCCGAGCGGCCAAGCTGACGGTCGCCCTGGTCGGGGCCGCCGTACGGCGGAAACGCGTGCCCGCCGTACACCCGGTCCTGTACGCCGAGCACAAGACCCGGGCCCGATCGGGTACGACGGACCATCGACGAGGGCACCCTGGCACCCCGACGATACGTACGACACCCCCGACGGGCACGTACGTCTTCGACAGCTGAGGAACCCGCCATGTACGAGACCATTGGCCGATCGCTAGGTACCGACTACTTCCGGATCGGCGACCAGCTCACCCGCGACGAGCTGGACTACTGGCGCCGCACCCGGGACTTCGTCGACGACGAGGTGCTGCCGGTCATCAACGACTACTGGGAGCGCGCGGAGTTTCCGTGGCCGCTGGTGGAGAAGCTGGGGAAGCTGGGCATCGTCGGCGACGGCATCCAGGGGTACGGCTGCCCGCCGATGAGCCCGATCGCCTGCGGGCTGGTGCATCTCGAGCTCAACCGCGGCGATGGCAGCCTCGGCACGTTCGTCGGCGTGCAGGCCGGGCTGGCGATGCAGTCGATCGCCATGCTCGGCTCCGAGGAGCAGAGGCAGCGTTGGCTGCCCGGCATGGCCCGGCTGGAGAAGCTTGGAGCGTTCGCCCTCACCGAGCCGCTGCACGGCTCGGACTCGGTCGCGTTGGAGACCGCGGCCCGCCGCGACGGCGACGACTGGGTGATCAACGGGGTGAAGAAGTGGATCGGCAACGGCACCCTCGCCGATGTCGCGGTGGTGTGGGCACGCGACGTCGCGGACGGCAGGGTGAAGGGTTTCCTGGTCGAGAAGGGCACCGCCGGCTACGCCGCGCGGCGCATCGAGGGCAAGGGCTCGCTGCGTGCGGTGTGGCAGGCCGAGATCGCGCTGACCGACGTGCGGGTGCCCGAGCAGAACCGGCTGCCCGGCGCCACCAGCTTCAAGGACACCGGCCGGGTGCTGGCCGGCACACGCAACTCGGTGGCCTGGGCGGCGCTCGGCCACGCGACGGCGGCGTACGAGATCGCCGCCGCGTACTGCCGGCAGCGGGAGCAGTTCGGCAAGCCCTTGGCCAGCTTCCAGATCGTGCAGGACAAGCTGGTCAAGATGCTCGCCGAGGTCTGCTCCATGCAGCTGTACTGCCTGCGCCTCGGTCGGCTCATCGAGGAGGGCAAGCTCACCGACACCATCGCCGCGATCGCGAAGATGAACAACACCCGCAAGGCCCGTCAGGTCATTTCAGAGGCCCGCGACCTGCTCGGCGGCAACGGAATCCTGCTGGACTTCCACGTCATGCGGCACATGGCCGACATCGAGGCGATCCACACCTACGAGGGCACCGAAACCATCCAGACCCTGATCGTGGGGAGGGACATCACCGGTGTCGGCGCCTTCGCCTGACCGACCTGCCGTCCGGTTCGTCGATGTCGACGGCGTCCGACTGCGCGTCTCGGTCCGCGGGTCGGGCCCGCCGCTGCTGCTCATCACCGGACTCGGGGCCAGCCTCGGCCTCGCCGAGTCGTTCGAGCGGGAGCTGGCTGCGCGTGGCGTGCAGACGATCAGCTTCGACGCGCCGGGTGTGGGGCAGTCGACGGGGTACCGCTGGCCGCGTCGGATGTCCGGCGTCGCCCGGACGGTGGACCGCATGCTCGACACGCTCGGCTACGGGCAGGTCGACGTGCTCGGGGTGTCCCTCGGAGGCGTCATCGCCCAGCAGCTCGCGCACCAGGCTCCGGACCGGGTGCGCCGGCTCGTCCTCGCGGCGACCGGGCCCGGTGTGGTCGGCCTGGGCGGCGTGCCCGGGTCACCGCGCGCCTGGCTTCCCCTCGCCACCCGGCGCCGCTACCGGTCGCCGGACTACTACCGTCGTGTCGCCGGAATGCTGTACGGCGGGGAGGCTCGACGCGACCCCGACGCGCTGCTGCACGGGTCGATTGCCCGGTTCTCCGAAGTCCCGAGCCTGCGCGGCTACCTCTCCCAGCTGTACGCGCTCGGTTTCTGGACCGGCCTCCCGTGGCTGTGGCGGCTCCCGCAGCCGACGCTCGTGCTCGCCGGCGACGACGACCCCATCGTTCCCGCGGTGAACGGGCGGATCCTCGCCCGCTGCATCCCGGGCGCCCGGCTGCACATCGTGCGCGGGGGCGGGCACCTGTTCGTCCTCGAACACCCGGCGGAGATCGCCGCGCTCGTCGCCGACTTCCTCACCACCCCAGCGACGGCGGCGGGGTAGAGCTGGCCGCCGGACCCCCCTGGTGTCCGACACCGGCGCACTCGCCGCCGGGCCGGATCCCGGCACCCACCCCGCGGCCAAGGCGCGATCAGGCGTGGCTACGGTCGCGTGACCCGCAGAACGCTCGCCGCCCGGGCGTCGACCGTATGGCTGAGGTCGTCGACGGAGGACGCTCGACCCGGCTCGGCCGTGGTCAGCACCACAACCAGCCGCCGATCGCGCAGCCGTGGCGGAAACACGAACGTCACCGGGTTGTCGGCGGCGTTGAGCAGCACCAGGAACGAGCTTCCGACGACGGGAGCACCCCTCTCGTCGGTCTCGTCGATCTCGTCACCGACCAGCAGCATGCCGAGAGAGTCGACCCAGCCGGTGTTCCAGTCCTCGTCGGTCATCTCACGGCCGGATGCGCTGATCCAGTAGAGGTCCTTGATGTCACCGTGGATCGGACGGCCCTGGAAGAAGTGACGGCGCCGGAACACCGGCTCCGCGGCGCGCAGCTTCGTCAGCCGTCGGGTGAAATCCAGGAGCTCTCGCTGCTCGTCGTCGAGATCCCAGTCCAGCCAGGTGATCTCGTTGTCCTGGCAGTACGCGTTGTTGTTCCCGCGCTGCGTGCGGGACATCTCGTCGCCCGCCTGCAGCAGGGGCACGCCCTGGCTCAGCAGCAGTGTGAGCAGGAAGTTCCGCTGCTGCCGCCGCCGCAGCGCGAGGATCTGCGGGTCGTCCGTCGGACCCTCGATGCCGCAGTTCCAGCTGTCGTTGTCGTCGGCGCCGTCGGCGTTGTCCTGGTTGTTCGCCTCGTTGTGCTTGCGGTCGTAGCTGACGAGGTCACGCAGCGTGAAGCCGTCGTGGACGGTGACGAAGTTGATGCTGGCCGAGGGACGCCGTCCGTCGTTGGCGTACAGGTCGCTGGAGCCGGTGAGGCGGGTTGCGAGCTGGGCGACCTCCTGCGCGTCGCCTCGCCAGAACCGTCGGAGCGTGTCCCGGTAGCGGCCGTTCCACTCCGACCAGTTGACCGGGAAATTGCCGACGTCGTAGCCGCCGGCGCCGACGTCCCACGGCTCGGCGATCAGGTGGACGTCCTGCAACACAGGATCCTGCAGCAGGACGTCGAAGAACGGCGAGCGCTTGTCGAAATCACGGAACTGGCGCGCCAGCTCGGGTGCCAGGTCGAACCGGAAGCCGTCGACGTGCATTTCGGAGACCCAGTAGCGCAGGCTGTCGGCGACGAGCTGCAGCGTTCGCGGGTGCCCAAGGTTGACGGAGTTGCCGGTGCCGGTCACGTCGTAGGTGTATCTGGGGTCGTCGGCGAGGTGGTAGTACGCGCTGTTGTCCAGCCCGCGGAACGACAACGTCGGTCCGAGCTGGTCGCCCTCCGCCGTGTGGTTGTAGACCACGTCGAGGAACACCGCGACGCCGGCGGCGTGAAGCGTCGCCACCATGCTCTTGAACTCCTGGACGACGCCGGACGGATCGCCAGATGCGGCCAGCCGCGGGTCGGGTGCGAAGAACCCGAGGGTGTTGTAGCCCCAGTAGTTGGTCAGGCCCTCGTCGACGAGGAAGCGTTCGCTGACCCGGTAGTGCACCGGCAGCAGTTCCACCGCGTTGATGCCGAGGTCGATCAGGTGCTCCACGGCGGCGGGGGACGCCAGTCCGGCGTACGTGCCGCGAAGCTGCTCCGGCACATCGGGATGCCGCTTCGTGAAGCCCTTGACGTGCAGCTCGTACACGACGGTGTCGGCCAGCGGCCGTCTCGGTCGTACCTCCGTCCCCCAGGTGAAAGCGCAGTCGACGACGGCGGCGAGGGGGGCGAACGGCGCGCTGTCCCGTCGGTCGAAGGACAGGTCGGCGGCGGCGCTGCCGACGGTGTACCCGTACAGCGCGTCGTCGTAGGTCTGGTCTCGCCCGATCGCCTTGGCGTACGGGTCGAACAGCAGCTTGTTGACGTTGAACCGCAGGCCGCGCCGCGGATCGAACGGGCCGTCGGCGCGCAGCCCGTAGAGCTGGCCCGGGCGCAGGTCCGGGAGGTATCCGTGCCGCACCGGGCCGGTCGAGGCCGGCAGCGGGATGCGCTCCGTCTCGCCGTTCGGGTGGGTCGAATCGAACAGGCACAGCTCTACGCGGGTGGCATGTTCGGAGAACACCGCGACGTTGACGCCACGTCCGTCCCAGGTCGCTCCCAGCGGGTAGGGATGCCCGCGCCACACGCGCACGGCTACCTGCGCGCGCTCTCGCCGCCGGCCGTTGCGCGATCCGACGGGGCAGCAGTCACGAGACAATCCCCTGTCCTCGGGTCACCTGGACGCCTGAGGCGCGGGCGACGGGGGCGACGGGGGCGACCTTACGCGCCGGCCCGGCGGGTTGGCCCGCGTCCTGTCCGGCGCCTCCGCCCGGGTCGCCTCGGCTCAGCGAGGTTCCGGCGCCTCCGCCCGGGCCGCCTCAGTGAGGTTCCGGCTCCTCGGTCGCGTCCTGTCCCTTGCTTCTGCGTACCTGCTGATCCGCCTCGTCGTCGGTCCGGACGATGGCCTCCGCGACCTGCCTGCGCTCGTCGTCGCTCAGACCCCGGGCGAGCACACCGAACAGTTCGGCGTCCCGGGTGGTCATCCAGCCGCTGCGGATCTCGTTGTCGTCGTCAGCTGAGCTCACTCTGCCGCCTTCCGGTGCGGTGTCCGACAAGAACCGACCAGTCACCTCGGGGTGTGTCGGCCGCGCTGCTCACAATCAGTACCCACGTACAACCGCGGTCAGGCGGCGCCCGCGCTCGTCAGGACCGGGACGGAGCAGGTGACCCGGACGACCACGTCACAGCTGCCGGCAGCACAGTCCGCGTGCAGCTCGCCGAGTTGGGCGAGCATGCGCAGCGACGCAGGATTGTCCTCGCTCACGACGGTGTGGATCTCGCGGACGCCGGCGGCACGGGCGAGCACCTCCCGTGCGAGCACCGTGCCGGCGCCCCGGCCTTGCCAGTTGTCGGCGACGGTGACCGCCAGGTCGGCCGCGCTCGGATCGGATGCGAACCGGAGTAGCCGGCTCAGACCGATCGGCTGGGCTTCGGCGTACAGGAGGACCGCGACGTGCGACCGCTGGTCGACGCTGTCGAGCAGGACCGGCAGCATTGTCTCGAACTGCGCGTCCGACACGCCTCGCAGGAACCGGGAGTGTCGGGAGCGGCTGGACAGTCGGCTGAAGCCGGCGAGCAGCAGGTTTCGGTCGTTCGCAACCAGCGGCCGGACCTCGACAGGGGTGCCGTCGCGCAGCCTTCCGGCTCTGGTCAGGGGCCGGGCGGCGCGACGGGCGGAGTACGCCTCGGCGCCCCGCTTCGTCGCGCCGCCCTCGCTGCGATGGCTCGGCGTCACTTGGTGGGCGTCGTCGAAGTCGTGGCCGCCCGACGTGGCGGTCCCGCGAGGCAGCATGCAGCCGGGGGTGAGCAGCACAGGGCAAGGCAGGGTCCGCCGGCGCCGGCAGATGGTGCGGTCACGTCTTCTCCTGCGCTGGTGTGACGTAGCAGACGAAGCTACGCAACGATCGAAGCGCCACTCTCGACGAGAACGGCAGGCCCTGCCTACGGGCACGGGCGCGTGCACTTGAACTCCGGTGTATCAGTTACCCAGAGCGACCCCACCCACGCCTCCCGGGACCGTGGGCTCGGTCACGTCCGCACACCCTTATCTGCCGGACCTTTCTCCGAGCATGGCCGGGCGGGACGCCGTCGACGCGGACTCAGACCACGAGCGTCGGCTCGTCCGGTGCGGAGAGACTCAGCACGGCTCCGGCCACCGCGGGCGATGCGCTGATCCTCGCCTCGAGCGCCCGCAGCCGGACCGCCAGGTGTGCCTCGGTGTCATCGCCGCTGAGGTCGACGTCGCCGATCACCGAGACCATCCGGGGCCCGACGATCTCCAGCCGTAGATAGGTCACCCGGGCGACCTCCGGCGCGTCGAGCAGGGCCTGGATGGCGGCCGCGCGCACGCGGGGATCGGCCTCCTGCCCGATCAGGAACCGCCGGTTGCGGTTGATCAGGACCATCGCGACCACGGCCAGCAGCACGCCGACCAGGATCGACCCGATCGCGTCCGGGATCGGGGAGCCGGTCAGCTGGTGTGCGCCCAGGCCGGCGGCCGCGATGACCAGGCCGGTCAGCGCGGCGGAGTCCTCCGCGAACACGGCCCGCAGGGTGGGATCGGAGGTGGCCAGGACGTGCTCGATGAGGTCCCGGTGCAGGGATTCGGCCTCGGGCTTGGCCTGCCGGACCGACTGCAGGAAGGAGACGCCCTCGAAGACGAAGGAGACGGCCAGCACCACGTACCCGACGACGAAGTCGCCGGCCGGCTCCGGCCTGATGAGTTCCTGGACGCCGTGCGTGACGGACACCGCGGCACCGGCCACGAACAGCCCGAGCGCCGCGAACAGCGACCAGACGTAGGCCTCCCGGCCGTGGCCGAGCGGGTGCGCGGGGTCGGCTGGACGCCGGGACCGCCGGTTGGCGATCAGCAGGAAGACCTCATTGCCGGTGTCCGCCCAGGAATGCGCTGCCTCGGCCAGAATCGACGCCGACCCGGTCACCACGGCGGCGACCGACTTGGCCACCGCGACCACGAGGTTGGCGCCGAAGGCGACCAGGACCGTCGTGACACTCTCGGACCCGCCCTGACCGTCCGCGCCCGGCACCGAGCCGAGCAGGTCGTGAGGCCTGCGGCCCGCCACCTCGGCGGGGACGGGTGCCGGAGCCTGCCCGCGGTCCTGCTCGTGCGCCATCGGCTAGTGCTAACACACATCGACGCCGCCGCAGGGGCCGGCAGGCAGCTTGCCTCGTCGGCGTGGCCAGGGTCCCGTCGGCCTGACCGTGCATCGTCCGTCTGCTTGAGGGCCCGCTCGGTGACGCGCCTGCGTGGATGGGCCACCTCGGGCG
>WNGJ01003471.1_pt1 | contig 16484 bp, 14 predicted proteins | sample 5400611 | NCBI WGS metagenome assembly WNGJ01 (sample SAMN13153375, study PRJNA577476) | soil metagenome | isolation source: 40 cm soil or saprolite under Garry oak tree replicate 1 | place: USA:California | collected 2016-06-15 | reverse complement strand
TAACCCTGGGTGTGTACCTACATCGTAGCCATCGGGAGCAATTGGCGCTCCCTCTGGAAGCGGCATCATGGGTCGCTTGCTGGTCTACGATGGACGTAAACAGGAGGGGTCACGAGGTTGGTAACCCATACAAGATCCTGCGCTGCGCTCAGGATGACACAGCGAGATGGTCTCTTATTTGAAATGTATTGGGGCTTGCCCCCGCCCGGGGCGGTGTGGGGCAACCCCTCGTGAAACGCGTACGTGCGTGCCGCTATGGTAACATGCGCGTCACCGCGCTGGAGCCCTCATGTGCAGGACTCCAGCGCGGTGCCACTATTGGCGCAAATCGGCCCGCAGGGTCTCCGGGTGCTCTGAACCCGGCCTCATGGAACATCAATGCCAGTGCTCCGGACTATAGGAAAAGGAACTTTGCCGCAGCCCTCCCCACAGTGTCTATCAGTTCATGCAGACATATTACACTTCAGGGCCATTTAAAAGTCGAGCAAAGCAGGGATCCAAGGGGCTGCCGCCCCTTGGCGGGGTGTGGGGCAAGGAAGCCTGGGGGGCTTCCATTCCCCACCTTTTCCCTTTTTTCCAGGGGTGGGGCGGGGAAGAAGAGGACTTTTAAATCGCCCTGATTACACTTACACCAGTATTCTATTTCCTAGTATAATATTTCATAGAGGAGAATGAATACGCGAACAAGGAATACCTGAGAAATGAAAAAATGTCCATACTGTGGAACTGAAAACAGCAACGAAGAGAGCTTCTGTGAGCACTGCGGTGGATTTCTGGATCCGTCTACTGCAACTACGACCCAGGGCGAGAGCGTTCATACTAGCAACTCTCAATCACTCACCCTGGGTTCGCACTTGCAGAATGGCCGCTATGTCATCAAAAAGATACTGGGTCAAGGGGGTATGGGGTCATTAGCCCTGGCAAGCGATACTCGCCTTGCTGACAAGCTCGTTGTCATCAAAGAACTGATTTCTGATAATGCTGACCCGACAGAAGATGTGCGCAATTTCAAAGGTGAAGTGCAAACCTTAGCACACCTTGACCATCCTCTGATTCCGGGCGTGACCGATCACTTTCAGGAGGGATCGCGCTACTTCATGGTGCAGGAGTACGTAGAAGGGGAAAACCTGGAAGCTCGCCTGGAGCGCATCAAGCGACCAATGGAGGAGCAAGATGCACTCAGCTATGCCGCGGAGGTGCTGGATATTCTGGACTACCTGGAACAGCAGACTCCCCCAATTGTGCATCGCGACATCAAGCCTGCCAATATCATTATCGGGACGAAGGATCAGCGGGCGCACCTGGTCGACTTTGGCATTGCCCGTGCTTACGCACCTTCAAATGCGCGGCGAAAACAGACTTCGGCACTCGGTACGCCAGGATATGCCCCACCAGAACAATACCAGGGCAATGCTGAGCCGCGCTCGGACCTGTATGCATTGGCAGCGACGCTGTACCACCTGCTAACGAACCGCGACCCGGCTGATTATCCACCGTTTCAGTTCCCCCCTGTACGTACACTGAATCCACGCCTGTCTCTAGATATCGAGGCGATACTTACTCGTGCGCTCATGCTCGATGTGAATCAGCGTTACCAGACCGCCCTGGAGATGAAGCGCGATATCGATGCTATATTGTTCAGATATTTTGAAATGCCTGGCAGCTTTAGTACGGGCAGTATAAGCGATTATACACTACCTACTCCCAGCTCGATAAGGCAGATACCCGCTTCGGGACCGGTAAGCGTATATCAATCGGGTCAAATGCAACAGCAGCAGTTCTACGAGCCTCCTCTGTCGCAGCCCGCAAATCACTCACCTCTTTCGCCTTACCAGCCTATAGACATGTATGGTAGGTCTCGACAGCAATCGCCTCTGCATCAGCCTTCCACGAGCAGTGTAGGCTTTATGTTTCTCCTGTTCGTACTGTTCATTCTCCTGCTTGGACTCGTGGCCTACTTTGCCCTGGGCTACGTACATGGTCTGGGAGTTGCGGTCTGAAGGAAAGCCGTCTTATGCTATCGTCATCTGAGTTAAGCCAGCTTCGTGCTGCCGCTGCCAACCATATCGAAGCAGTTGCCGAACTCGCTCAGCGCATCTGCGAGGTTCCAGCACCTACAGGAAATGAGCAGGCGCGCGCACAACTGGTGGCCTCGCTCTTGAGAAAGCGGGGCTATACTCCGGAAATCGATGCCATCAGTAACGTCTACACCCGGCGCGGCAAGCGCGGGAATGGCCCGGTGTTACTGCTGCTGGCCCACACAGACACAGTATTTCCACAAGCAACACCCATCTCCATCGAGCGTGACGCGGACATCTTGCGCGGTCCCAGCATTGGTGACAACAGCCTGAGCGTTGCCGCCATGATAAGTACGCTGGACATACTCGATGAATTGGGAAGAGAGACAGGTGCCGATATTGTCGCAGTTGCCGACGTGGGCGAGGAAGGTCTGGGCAATCTCCTCGGCGCACGTACCGCTGTCGAACGCTACCGCGAGAAGCTGGGCGCAGTCATCGCCATCGATGGGAAGCTTGGCAAAATCACCCACATCGCCGTCGGCTCCAAACGCTGGCGTATCACGGTACGTGGTCCAGGTGGACATTCGTATGGAGCATTCGGAACGCCAAGCGCAATCCACGGCCTGGGACGAATCATCGCAGCCATTGCGGATCTCCAGGTTCCGCAGGAGCCGAAGACCACCTACAATGTCGGCATCATCGAAGGCGGTACCAGCGTCAACACCATCGCCTCGCGTGCAACCGCCTTGCTCGATTTGCGCTCGGCAGACGTCGCTTCCCTTGACCGGGTCGCTGACCAGGTAAGAGCAATCGTCCAACAGCGTGCCGGCCCCGGCCTACAAACGGAGATTGAAGTGCTTGGTGAGCGCCCGGCAGGCGAGCGCAGCCAATCAGATCCCCTGGTGCAATTGGCAGCCGAAGCGCTCACCTGGCTGGGGATAGAGCCAAAGTATGAGGCCTCCAGCACCGATGCGAATGTCCCCATCAGCCTCAATATTCCAGCGGTGTGTATTGGGATCACACAGGTAGAACAGGCGCATACACTCGAGGAGTTTGTCCATGTTCAGCCCATTGGCAATGGATTAGCTCAGCTTGTACGCCTCTGTATTGAGGCCGGCACGTTGATCGCAGGTACACGAGACACACGGGTTGAAGATCAGCACTAATTCACAGACCCCGATCCCTGGCCTGGCATCTGACGAAACTCTACTGGCAAGGCTATAAGCCCGCGCAACGAATAGTTCGGGCGAAATTCGGGGGTTTCGCCCGCCATCTTGAGATCGGGTAACCGCCTGATGATGGTATCAAAAGCAACCTGGCTTTCCATACGAGCCAGTGCTGCTCCGATACAATAGTGAATGCCATAACCGAAACCCAATGAGCGCACTGGCGGGCGGTTGATGTCCAGCTTTTCAGGGTCGGGAAACTTTTCGGGGTCGCGGTTAGCCGCCCCGATGAGTAAATAGATGCTGCTATCCTGGGGGATGGAAACTCCCCTGATTGTCACCTCTTGCGAAGTGCGGCGGGCAAGCACATGCACCGGGCTCACGTAGCGGAGCAGCTCCTCTACCGCTGCCGGGATTTTGGATGGGTCGGCTCGCAGTTGCGCCATCTGCTCGGCGTTTTGCATCAGGTAGTATAAACCGGCGGCAATAAGGTTGGCGGTGGTTTCGTGGCCTGCGAAAAGCAAAAAATTCGTGGCGATGACAATTTCATCCTCGCTCAGCATATCGCCGTTTTCTTCCGCCTGCACCATCTTCGTGAGCAAATCTTCGCCAGGGTGCTTGCGCCGTTCCGCAATTAAGCTTTTCAGGTACGCAGTGACTTCGGCGAAGACTCCGGCCAGCCGTTGCCAGATCTCCGAGCCATAGAAAAGTATCGTCGCTACAAATTCATTGATAGCCTCGGCACTGGCCTTGATGTAAGGTCGCCCACTTCTCGGAATGCCTAACAAATCCAGGATCACATTAGAAGGTAAAGGATAGGCCAGGTCAGCCACGATATCCATTTTGCCTTCCGCCAGCCGCTGATCAATCAGCTCATCCACCAGTTTTTGAACGGTTGGTCGGAAAGCCTCTAACATGCGCGGGGTAAATGTTTTCAACATCAAGGTGCGCTGGCGGGTATGTCCAGGAGGATCCATGCCTTGCAAGTTATATGCTAAAAAGGGAATGATCTGCCTCAGAGACTGGCTTTTCTCGTCCTCGCCCGTAAAACCGAGGATTTCCGGCGCGTCCGACCAGATATTGGAGGAAAATCGCCGGTAGTCGGAGAAGGCCAGGTTCACATCGTCATATCTGGTGAGCATGAAGCAATTGAACATCGGGTTCCAGCGCACCGGCTCGTTTTCTCTTAGGTACGTATAAACCGGGTAAGGGTTTTGCATAGTCGCAAAAAAATTATCCAACTCCAAGGTATTCTCAGCCGTCATAATTTTTCCTCTGAACCACAGTTGGCATTGGTAACCGGCTCCGTGGACTGGCAGAACTCTCCCTGGACGCGACGCCTGGCAAAGTTCACGAGAGGCGATCTAGTGAGTGCATTGGGAAAGAGGCGGCGTAGGAGATGCCCGACGCCACGTGCAATACGAAATGCTACTCTATGTCTCATGGTCCAGCGCAGTCCGTATGCCTGTCGTATGTCTGGTGGAAGTTGTCCTACAGTGATCAACCGCACAATCATCCACCATTGCTTGCGCAACAATGGCATTGGGGGATAGAGGACCTTCTGGGCAATGAAATGGGCAGCGGGTCCGATTGCAATCTCTCCTGAAGCAAGCGCTTCGCGAATGTATTTCTGCACAGCGGCATAGCTGGCCGGGAGGGTCGCATCAGTTAATCCGAGGAGTCGCGCATAGCGGCAGGATTCCTGCCAGTACTGTTCACACACTGCATCTGAAAGCGGGCCTACAAAAGACTTGTAGGCGGTGAGCAAGCTATCGACGAAAACGATATGGACCCACAAGAGCGCTAAAGGCTCCATGGCATTATAGGTCTCACCTGCAGTATAGCGTCCTATGCTCTCAGGAAGAGTACCCTGGACAGTATGATGCAAGCGGTTGAGATTACGAGCCATAGTGTTGGCCTCATGGGTGGTGCCAAAGATCAATATCGCCATTCCCTGAATGGTACGATAAACGCGTCCAAAGGGGTCCTCGGCGAAACCACTATGGTCAAGCGCTCCCTGAGCTACTTTGGGATGGGCGGCTTGCATTAAAAATGCGCGTGCGCCCGCCGTGATCAACCATTGTTCTTCATGTAAGCGCCAGGATATCGAGTCCGGGCCAAGTAAACCTGGGTCTGGATCCGGGTCACTGATAGGTAATTTGCTGGACATCGGTGCGCCGCTGGCCCAATGGATTAAGCGCATCGAATCGAGAGGTTTATGCATACGTATCTTTGTCTCTAAAATTGGCGTTATGATCGCCGCATATGGTTCATTTTTACTCTACAACGATTATAGGGCGACATAAAGGAAATGACCACCTTCTTGCTGCTCTGCAGGGCTATTCAAAAGTCCACTTCTTCCCCTCCCCACCCTTGGGAAAGGGGGAAAAGGTGGGGACACCCCACACCCCGCCAAGGGGCTGCCGCCCCTTGGATCCCTGCTCTGCAATGCGCTTGGAGTAGAGGTGATATGATCGTCATCAGACTGATTCTGCGTGTCATTCGTGCTCTGCCTCTGGGGCGGCATCAAGCTCTTCCACCGGCGAGGGGTGAGTTAGGTATAGGAAGGTCGAAAGCCCATCCTTTTGCTCTCGACCTTCCACCTTCTTTACTGCTGCAGATTCTCGAAGATGCCTGCGGCCCCCATGCCACCGCCGATACACATCGTCACCATACCGTAGCGAGCTTTGCGCCGCTTCATCTCATGCATGAGCTGGACGGTGAGCTTCGCGCCGGTGGCTCCCATGGGGTGACCAAGTGCGATGGCACCGCCGTTCACGTTCACCTTCTCAAGGTCTAACCCCAGTTCCCGGATGACCGCGAGCGACTGGGAGGCAAACGCTTCATTCAGCTCGATCAGGTCGATGTCGGAGAGCGAGAGGCCGGTCAACTTCAATACCTTGGGGATGGCGACGATGGGTCCGATGCCCATCACTTCGGGACGCACACCAGCAACGGCGAAGCCCACGAAGCGCAATAAGGGCATGAGCCCCAGTTGCTCGGCCTGCTCGCGCTCCATCACCACCACGGCGGCCGCTCCGTCACTGCGCTGCGAGGAGTTTCCTGCAGTAATCATGCCTCTGGCCTGGAAGGCGGGGCGCAGCTTGGCGAGTCCTTCCGCCGAGGTGTCCCGGCGCGGTCCTTCGTCTCGCTTGAAGATAGTTTTTTGATGCCGCACCTCTCCGTCATCGTCCACCCCCTCGAACTCCACCTCCAGCGGGACGATCTCCTCGTCAAACAGCCCGGAGTCGACGGCCCTGGCTGCGCGCTCGTGGCTGCGCAGGGCAAAGGCGTCCTGATCTTCACGGGCAACCTTGAACTCCCTGGCGACCTGCTCGCCGGTAAGGCCCATCGGCATGTAGTACGCGGCGTAGGTGCGCACCAGTTCAGGGTTCGGTGAGAAGTTGGGAGACTGCAATGTTGACGACATGGACTCGGTACCGCCAGCCACGATAGTGGTAGCAAAACCCGCCATAATACGCTCTGACGCTGAGGCGATAGTCTGCAAGCCCGAAGAGCAGAAGCGATTCACAGTCTGAGCAGGCACACTCACCGGCAGTCCTGCTCGTGCCGCTGCCAGCCGGGCAACATTGTTCCCCTGTGTTCCTTCAGGGATAGCACAGCCGATGATAACATCCTCCACCTCTGCTGAATCCAATCCTGGAGCACGTCGCAGCGCTTCTTTGATGGCCGCGCCAGCCATATCGTCAGGGTAGGTAGCCCTGAGCGTTCCACGCGGCGCCCGCCCTACAGCGGTGCGAGCACCTGAAACAATAACAGCTTCTTTCATAATAGTTCTCCTTCTAAGTCCTAGTTCCTGAGCGGCTTGCCAGTTGTCAGCATAGCCTGGATGCGCTCCAGGGTCTTCTGGTTGTGCAGCAGGGCGAGAAATGCCTCTCGCTCCAGACGGAGGATGTAATCCTCGCTGACCCACTGCGGTGTCGAGAGTTCCCCGCCGCACAGAACGCGAGCGAGCTGTCCTACGACAACACCATCATACTCGGTCGCATAACCGGCCCACTGGAGCTGCCGCACGCCGATTTCAAGCGCCGCGAGCAGCGTTTTCCCGGCAGCGTAGATGTTCTTGCCTCGCTCGGGCGGGCGGTAATCGTTGGCGAGAGCCAACACTTCACGTTTGGCCACCGCCAGCAGGTGGTCGGGGTTCATCACGATGAGATCTTCGTCGTCGAGGAAGCCCAGTGTGCGGGCCTCCAACGCGCTGGTAGAGACTTTGGCCTGGCCGATGGTCTCAAATGCTTTCTGCGCCAGGGGTAGAGGTGGCGTATCGGGCGAGAGGGCCATTACCTTGGAGATGATACGGCGGTTCATCTCTTTGGTCCCACCACCAGCCGGAATGAGTCCAACGCCCGTCTCAACAAGGCCCATGTAGGTCTCGGCCGCGGCGATGACGCGGTCAGAGTGCAGGGCGAACTCGGCCCCGCCTCCCAGCGTCTGCCCATGCGGTGCAGTCACGACGGGCTTGTTGCTGAAGCGCAAGTCCATGACCAGGTCCTGGAATGCCTGCACCATCCGGGTGAGTTGTTCCCATTGTCCCTGCATAGCCGCTATGCCGACCTCCACCAGGTTGGCACCAACGCAGAAGTTGCGGGCCTCGTTGCCGATCACCAGGCCCACCCAACGATCGTTTTCCAGTTCTTTGAGTGCCCGCATGCCCATCTCGACAACCCCCGCATCGATAGCACTGGCCTGGGAATGGATTTCGAAGCAGAGCACTCCGTCTCCCAGGTCCAACAGGCTCGCCGAGTTGTTGTGGGCCACTACTTTTCCTGCTTCACGTAGCTCGTTGAGAGCAATACTCTCCGGGTCCGTGCGCACCGGCTCGTAGGAGCCAGAGGTTGGATTATAGACCAGTTCCCGGCCATCCTCTCTCTTGTAGAATGAGCTGTTCCCCTGCTCGAGCATTGCATGCACCCAGGATGGCAGCGCGAGTCCAAGCCGCTCCATCTGTTCGACCGTCTCCTTGACCCCCAGCAGATCCCAGGTGCGGAAAGGTCCTGCTTCCTGTCCAAAGCCCCACTCCATCGCATGGTCAATATCGGCCAGCGAGTAGGCGATCTCAGGCGCGCGCCAGGCGGCGTATGCCAGACCCGGCAGGAGCGTGTCGCGGATATAGCGGGCATCGCGGTCCTCGTCGGCTTTGGAGATGAGGAAACGCAACCGCGCCCCCAGGTCGCCCTCCTTCCGGGCTGCTTTGACGATGGGCAGTTCGGGCTGCTGCGCCGGCCGGTACTCCAATGTCTCCAGGTCGAGCACATCGAAGACGGTCTGTCCGCCACGCTGTGTGCGCTTGTAGAATCCACTCCCGGTCTTATTGCCAAGCAGATTGGCTCTCAGCATGCGCAGGAGCGTCTCGTGCGGGAGCAGTTCCTCGCGAAATGCATCTTCGGGGATCAATCCATAGAGGTTCTGCGCGACCCCGACCATGATATCCAGGCCAACCTGGTCGGCCAGGCGGAACGAGGCCGTATTGGGCCGGCCGATCAGCGGGCCAGTCAGTGCATCGATCTCCTCGATCCCATACCGGTTCTTGAGTGCATAACTCATGGCCTGCATGCCACTGTAGCTGCCGATGCGGTTCCCGATGAAATTTGGTGTATCTTTCGCGATCACCACGCCTTTGCCCAGCACTTGCTCTCCAAACGTGCGCATAGCTTCCACCACCTCGGGATCGGTCTCCGCGGTCGGGATGATCTCCAGGAGTTTGAGATAGCGCGGCGGGTTAAAAAAGTGCGTCCCCAGTAATCGGCGCTTGAACCCTTCGGAGCGTCCCGCGGCGATTTGAGAGAGCGGAATGCCCGAGGTATTGGAAGAGATGATGGCCTCGGGCTTAGCCACCTGCTCGATGCGAGCCATCAGCTCCTGCTTGGGCTCGAGCTTCTCGATAATAGCCTCGAGGATCCAGTCCGCCTCTTTAAGACGCCCAAAGTCGTCCTCGAAATTGCCCAGGCGAATCTCCTCGGCCAGGCGCTCATGCATGAGCGCGGCGGGCTTCGCTTTGAGCATACGCTCAAAACCAGCCTTGACAATGCTATTGCGCTCCTTGCCCTGTGCCCCTGGGGGCGTGATATCCAAAAGATCGACCGACAAACCGGCATTGGCTGCGTGTGCCGCAATGGCCGCTCCCATCGTCCCAGCCCCCAGTACAGCAACCCGGCGCATGTAATGTGTCATACTTCTATCCTCCAGTATTCAGAATATTCGTCCATTCAACGAACTACGATCACACGAGCAGCATGTCGCCTAGCGGAGCTCGCTCTTCAAAATCTTGCCCGTTGCCGTCATCGGCAGTGTCGTGTTTTTTCCCAGCATACCGTGTCTACACAAACGCACTAAAACCGGTGATCGCCCGGCCCACGATCAGCGAATTCATTTCGCGGGTGCCTTCGTAGGAGTAAATCGCTTCGGCATCGGCCACGAAGCGGCCCACCTGGTTGTCGAGCAAAATACCATTACCGGCGAGCAGTTCGCGGGCATAGCCCACCGTCTCGCGCATCTTGACCGTACAGAATGCCTTGGCCAGCGAAGCATGCTCGTCGCTCATTATACCCGCATCCTGCATTTGCGAGAGGCGCGTGACCATACATTGGGACGCGGTAACGTTGCCGAGCATGCGCACCAGCAAGTCCTGCACGAGCTGGAAGCGGCCAATCGGACGCCCAAACTGCTCGCGCTCCTGGGCATATTTGAGGGCCAGTTCATAGGCTCCCCTTGCGCACCCCACCGCTTCCCAGGCAACCCCGGCGCGCGTCATACGCAACACAGCAGCTGTGGCCTTAAAGGAGTTCGCCTTCTGGAGCCGATTGGCTTCCGGCACACGGCAGTCTTCCAGCGTGATGAGCGCGTTCTGAACCACGCGCAGGGCAATTTTGTCCCTCATCTTCTCCGGTCGGAACCCAGGCGTCCCTTTCTCGACCAGAAAGCCCTTCACCTGGTTGTCCGCCACGTCGCGTGCCCAAATGACGGTCACATCACTGAAGGTCGCGTTGCCGATCCACTTTTTCTGACCGTTGAGCACCCACGTGTCGCCTTCGCGTCGCGCGGTGGTCGTCAAGCCACCAGAGGCGCCGGACCCGACCTCTGGTTCAGTCAGGCCGAACGCGCCGATTTTTTCAAGACGCGCCATTGGCGGCAACCACTGCTGCTTCTGCTCTTCCGACCCGCACAAGTAAATCGAACCCATGGCCAGCCCGCTGTGGACACCGGAGAAGGTGGCGATGGAACTGTCCACCCTCGCCAGTTCCATCGCCACAAAGCCATCCAAAAGCGTACTCTTGCCAGGACACCCATAGCCGTGATACGAGAGGCCAGCGATGCCCAGGTCTGCCAGTCCGGGGACGAGCTGATGCGGAAATTCCTCGCGGGTCCAATACCGATTAATAATCGGGGCAACCTCGGACTCCATGAAATCCCGCACCCGGCGCAGTAGGGCCTGGTCTTCCTCACTTAAGATCGTACTGATTTGGTAAAAATCGCCATTGACTGCCGGAAGTGTCTGATTTGCAACGTTCATTATTTTCCCTCCTGAAAATAATCCACTGACATGACTTCCTATCCCTGTAGAGAAGAAGAGATGCTTTTCGGCTCTGCTGCATCTGCTTGCCGGTCATGTATTGCCGGGTCACTCCGTGCGAGGTCAGCCTGTGCAGCTTCGCTCACATAGGGACGAAGCGCTTGCATGACCAGGTGGATGCCTCGCTGCATATGCTCTGTCACGACGTGCTCATCGTCCAGCTCTATAAACGGGAGCCAATAATCACTGATCAGCCAGCAGATCCTGGCAAGGTCTGAGATGCTTGCCGAATCAGCAGGCATGCGGAACACACCGGCCGTAACGAAGCGGTGAAAGAGGGTCTCAAAGTGAGCAAGTCCTTGCCATCGAATAGCCTGGTATCGCTCCTTGAGCACAGCATCCTTCTGCATGAGCGCGTTTAGCTCGCGATAGAAGAAGCGGTAATCCCACAGCAGTGAGAAATTGCCCTGCACCATCCGTTGGAGATCGGCCAGGGCCGGTGGTCGATCCGCTGGCAAGGCGTAGACCTTCTTGCGCCTCTCGATCATACGCTCCAGAATGGCCCGAATGATCTCCTCTTTGTTATGGAAGTGATAGTACAGGTTGCCCGGGCTCATCTCTAAGGCTACCGCAATGTGGTTCGTCGAAATGGCACTCGTGCCCATGTCGTTGAAGAGCCGCAGCGCCATGTCGATGATCCGATCTTTGGTATTCAAGATATCTCCCCACAGTTCTCATAAACATCAATTTAGAGCAATTACTCTAATAAGAGTATAGAGTAATTGCTCTAAATTGTCAAGGGTACGAGGAAAATCCTCAGTGAAATAGCATTAGGCATGGAAAAATGCTACTATGTACTATACACTACTTAGCAGATTTTTGTATGTTATACTGGCAGTTCCGTTCTCAATACAAGAATTAGAGTTCTGGAACAAGAAAAGGGGGAATGATGTCCAACGTCCACTTGCGCTTCTTGCATGTCTGCTGGCGCCTTGCAGGCGCCGCTCTTGTTGCCGTGATATTTCTTGTGCTCCTTACGCCCTCGGCCGGTGCGGCAACCACAGTGAACGATGAACTGAGCGTCCAGACCGTATGCTTTACCGTGCATAACACGGGCGATCCGCTGCCCAGCACCCTGTACGGGCTCCGCTACACCTACGGACACCCGACGAACTCGACGCCAGCCATCGTCCTGGTGCACGGCATTGCCTCCTCGACGGCGAACTGGGACTTCACGCCGAGTTGGTCGGTCGCACGCCAACTCGCCCTGGCAGGCTTCGTCGTCATCTCCTACGATCGCCTGGGGTTCGCGAAGAGCCTCTACGATCGGCCGAAAGGTGGTGACCTCCTCCTCATCACGAACCAGCGGGACATGCTCCACCAGCTGGTTGGCGAGGTGAAGAGCGGAAACTATACCATCGCCCAGGGGAACGATTGCTCGGCACCGCAGATTCCAAGTAATTTGGCCAACTCCACGGTCGTCATCGCTGGTCACAGTGCTGGTGGAGCAATTGTCCAGGGGTACCCGGGCGAGTATCACGATGTCGCCGCGATGGTCCAGGCGAACTACTCCAACCAGGGCTCGGGCGCCGTCGTCCAGCAGCAGATCACCAACGTCGTCGCGCCGGCTCTGGCCGCTGGAGACGACTACGTCCCGTTCTTTGCGAATCAGCGGCAATGCGTCAAGTTCAACATTTACCCGCCAGGGGCAGTGAAGCTGGTCGTGCGTATCGCGTGTGACCCGGCGAATTTTGTCCTGACCCCAGCCGGTGAGTTCACTGGATTCACGGCACTCGCGCAGGAGAACAACCAGTTCATCAAGACGACCGGTAACATCCCGGTGCTCCTCACCTATGGTGACCACGACGCCGCATTTCCGCCGAGTACGGCGCAGGCCGACTACCAGTACTGGACCACGAACTGCATGAGCTGCGATGTGACCCAGTGGTACGAACCCAACAGCGGCCACCTGTTCATGGCCCACGAGTCCATGCCGCAGTGGGTGCAAGAGGTGGTGAGCTGGCTCGCCTCGCGCGGCATCAGCCCCACGTGAGTTGGACGCGACCGGCCCGGGCCTGGAAAAAACCAGATTCTGCAATGATCTGACGAGAAGGGAGCATGTGGCTTCGGCTATCATGGTTAAGACTAAGCCACATGCTCCCTACTTAGCAAACGGAATAATAGGTTGTCGAACTGCTCACCGGTGTGAAACCATGCATTGGATTTTGTAGCGCAACATTAAAATCGCCACACCCACAAGGGGGATCAAGCCAGTATTGCCAGAGCACGGCCTGTGATCCACCAAGTATGGTGCTAGTGACCGTTGGCAGCAGGGCTTCAACGGTAGTGAGCGTGGTCCAACATGGCTCACCGCAGGGAGCACAAATGCTGCTGTTGCACGAATAACAGACAGAAATCCAGAGGACGAAAGATGTACTCGGTCTGAAAGCTGTTCCGAAGTAGTCTCTCCAATCAAGTGCGGCAATGTAGATACCAGGATGAAAAGGAGTAGTAATAGTGTAGGCCTTAGCTATCCTATCCAGGAAACCTTCCACTACTTGCTGATTAGCGTAGTACTCGTAATTTCCTGCTATCCAGCCACCAAAACCAGATTCGATATCAGCAAAGATTGTGTGTCCGCCGACGAATGGAGCATTGGGATTGTTCGACCACTGATTGAGCGCAGCGGAAGCTTGTTGCCAACCCCAACTGTAGGTAGTTAGACCATAGGGCGCAAGCCCTGGCCCTTCTAAACCCCAGTACATGTAGGTGTTGCTCTTGCCAGCCGTTTGAGCCGCCCTGGTGTTAAAAAAATATGCACTTCCCCAGGTGCCAAAACCGAAGCGACCAATGTAGAAGTGTTGTGGGATATCACAGCAAGTTGCAGAGTTAGAGTCGGTTCCCCAGTTGTAGCGATAAGCTTCAGCTCGCTGGGGCAGAAGTTCACTGCTGCCCAGAGTTACTCCTGCTACAACTGCCGCTGCAATTTTGAGGAGATGGCGGCGGCTTACTCCTTGTTCACCGGACTCAACAGCAGCGTCAATGGCGCGGGAAATCTCCTCCTCTGCTGCACCATGCTTTTTGGCAAGCTCGAAATAACGCTGGGCGCAAGCATAGCAACCGGTCTTCGCTTTGCGGATAGCCATCTCCAAGGCAGCCGTACGGATGTGTGCTGAATCGCGTGGACGCAGCATGGTCTGTCCTTTCTAAGTGAGGGAGGCATTTAACTAAGTAAGCAAGCGTCTAGGCAACGGTATCAACGAGTATCAAGGTAGCATGGGTTTGTTCGATTGTCAAGGGAATTCTTCTGACATCCACTCCTAAATCAGGGGTGCAGGGGGCGAAGCCTCTCTGCCGGGGTCTGGGGTGTCCCCAGCAAACTTCCCTCTCTCACGTGTCTGCCTCCGCAGGAGGCAAGTTATGAGTGGATTTCAGAATTCTTGATCCGCTTGCATGCTCTAACCGCATAAGAAGACATCAGCACTCAGAGCTAGCGCAACCATGACCAGGCAGAGCAGTACGACACCAGACCAGCCAAGCCAGAGCAGCGCAAAGCCGGGTACGATTGCACCAAAGCTTCCCCCAACGTAATAGAGGGAGAGATACATGGAGGCCGCCGTTCCCTTGGCCTTCTTTGCCTGTTCGTTCACATACAGGTTCACTGCCGGTACCGTCGCGAACATGCCTAATGTGAGCAAGCCCAGCCCCACGATCACGACCGGAAGGATGGGAATAAGCGTGATCACCAGGCCTAGAGCTGCCAGAGCCATACTAGATGCGATAGCACGGCGTGGCCCAAGACGGGCTGCCAGTGAGCCAGCCACCGGTGAGAATATCCCCGTGAGCCAGAGCACATAGACCAGGCTTACCGCTTCATTCGAGAGTTTGAATTGTGGCCCCGTCAGATAGTAGGGTAGATAAGTAAAGGCCCCGATGAAGCCGAAGAACAGGGTGAAGCCAATCACGTAGGCTCCGACCAGTCGTCGATTGTGGAGGTGTTCGCCCATATCAGAGAGCGCCTGGCGGAGAAAGCTCCCACCTACTGAGAGGGAAGGCGTTGCCTGCGTGTGTGGTCTCACTTCGACGCGTTGCTTGCTGCTCGACTGCGGCAAGAAGTGCCACATGGCAAGCGCTGCGATCAGCGTGGGCAGAGCAAAGGCCAGCATCGCCGGTCGCCAGCCATAGAACCCGGTAAGCAGACCGCTGCCAACGCGCGCAAACAGACCACCAAGCACAGTGCCACTGACATAAATGCCCATGGCCAGACCTTGTCGTTTGCCTGCAAACGTCTCGTGAACATAGGCGATGGCGACACTGGTGAGACCTGGTACCAGCAGCCCTTGCAGGGCGCGGAAGATGATCAGAGCGGCAAATGTTGGCGCGAAGCCGCAGAGAAGCGTCGGAATCGTCAGGAGCACACTGGCGGTGACCATGACGGGTTTCCGCCCGATGCGGTCGGAAAGCGGGCCGTAGAACAGTGATCCGATGGCTACGGCAAGAACGAGCACGGAAACAGTGAATCCTGCTGTAGGTGCGCTTACATGAAAATCGTAGCTGAAGACAGGAAGGATGGCTTGCGTAGTGTACATATTGGCGAAAATGAACGCTGTTCCAAAGAAGAGCGTTACTAACGCCCCTACTCCAGGCCGTTTCTTCTCAACGATGGAGGGAGTTGTTCTGGAGAGCGAACTCGTACTACCCGTGGCCATCGTCACATCCTTTCTCTGCTTCATGCTCGATGGGAGTATCATCTGAGATGTGTGCAAGGACTTGCACACACCGTTCTGCATTCTCTCTCCTCAATTGTAATCTTGACAGCTTATGCTGTCCAATACACAATTTCATATAAATTTGATGCATTGAGGCTATGCATATCAGCAGAAATACCCGGCTAGAGCGCGTACCAATTTAGCTTTCGATTTTTGGAGGATCTGCGGACACCAGTTGTTGTGCCATCGCAGATCCGAGTGCTTGTAGTCCACTTGCCGGCCTCACCATCACCTCAAAGTCAACGATTTGGCCTGCCTCGTTAAACTGGATGATATCGACGCCTTTCACACTCAACGTGCCAACATGAGCGCTGAATTCAAGGACGACCGCATCGTCGCCAACAAACTGGCGGTGATACGTAAAATCCTCTAAAACGCGAGCCGCGCTGCTCAAGTACAGCATCACTGTGGCCTTGCCTTCTTTTGGCTTCCAGAGGACAGGTGAGCGAAAGACAACATCATCGGCCAAAGCCGCAGCCAGGGCTTGCATATCTTGCTCACTAACAAATCTGTGCCACTTGACGAGGCCATCGGGTAGTGCATTCATCATCGTGCCCTTTCTCCCTTCGATGTCTTTCTCAATCTTGTACTACGGTTTCCTTCCGGCTCAGGCGCTCTTGTAATTCGCCCGCCAGTTTGTAGGTATCCTCATACAGGCGATCTTCGACAACTTTTCCCCAGCGCAGATGTAAGAACTGCATTGCCTCGTTTTGATACAGGCTTCCATCAGCACGAGGAGCCGCAACCGAGAGTTGTGTTGCTACCAGGGTATTCCAGGGCCATCCCTGGACGATCACATGACGGACAGTGAACTCGATGCCTGGGAAGTAGGAGAACAAACGCTGGAACCATTCTCTGGCAGCTCCCACCCCTCTGCGTTTCCCTCCGAGAGGAGCAGGACCAATAAAAGAAAAGATCACCTGTGGATGGAACTGGCGTAGCACCTGCTCATAATTGCCCGCACTCAAAGCACGAAACCCGCTGCGGACAATACCACGGA
>WNGJ01003344.1_pt1 | contig 16485 bp, 11 predicted proteins | sample 5400611 | NCBI WGS metagenome assembly WNGJ01 (sample SAMN13153375, study PRJNA577476) | soil metagenome | isolation source: 40 cm soil or saprolite under Garry oak tree replicate 1 | place: USA:California | collected 2016-06-15 | reverse complement strand
CCCCTGCGAAGCTCTCGGCGTTTTTTGCGCGGCCTGACGCTTGTGTGCCCTGAGTAAAATCGATAGCCATGTCGCCTAACAAACCGAGCTGTATCATCTGAGCTCTGGCGTCGCGGTAAAGTTTCGCGTTCTTGTCCACCTGCACATCAACGCGCGCTTCGAACCGCGCAGATGGCGACGGACTCGCACCGGGTTCAGGCGGGTGCATGGCTGCGGCGGCTTGCTGCGCTTGTTTTTCCTCGGCAGACGTTACTGGTGAATATAGTTTCCCGACCTGGCCAATCTTGCGGCCTGCGAGCATCACCACCGCCCCCGGTTTGATTCCAGCGGCATTATCAAAATACACTCGGTAGGTCACGAGCGGCCGGAACAATCCGGGCGCGCCAAGCAAAACGAGAAGGAACGCGATCACTCCGATCGTGCCGATCACGAGCAGGCCGGTGAGGATTTCATTTCTTTCTAATTGCATCGAGTGTGCCTTCCAGAATCGGGCCTTCAGTGCTGCCGCTCAAGAACTGTGCGACCACCGGGTTTTTGGATTGTTTGAATTTTTCGGGTTCGCCTTCTTCAATAATCTTTCCTTCATACAGCATAGCCATTCGCGTAGCGATGCGAAAGGCGCTTTCCATTTCGTGGGTAACCGTGATGGACGTGACCTTCGATTTTTCGGTGAGGCTGATAATCAACTCGTCAACAACCGTGGCAATGACCGGGTCGAGTCCCGCTGAAGGCTCGTCCAGCAGAATCAGCTCGGGATCGAGCACGAGCCCGCGCGCAAGTGCTACGCGTTTGCGCATACCACCGCTGAGTTCGTCGGGCAGCAGGTCCTTTGCGTCCTGCATTCCTACAAGCTCGAGTTTTTCGTCAACAATCCTGTCAATCTCACTCTGAGACTTGTCAGTAAGCTCTTCTAGTGGCAGTGCCACATTCTCGCGAACACTGAGCGAACTTAACAGCGCCGAATATTGATAAACCATCCCGACGTGCTGTCGCACCTGTTGAAGCTTGCTGCGGTTAAGGCGGTTGATTTCAAACTGTTTAAAAAAAATCGAGCCGGCATTGGGTCGAAGTATGCCAAGGATCAAGCGCAAAATTGTGCTTTTGCCACTTCCGCTCTGGCCCATGATGACCAGGCGCTCTTGCGGCTGCACGTCAAGTGAGACGCCTTCGAGCACTATTTTTTCCTCGAACTGCATCTGCACCTCGCGAAGCTGAACCATGCGCGACGGCGTTCTCACACCGGGTAGAAGTTGGTGTAAATGACATTGTAAACCGTGTCGAAGCCGATCACGGTTGTGATAGCGGTGACCACGCTGGAAGTCGTGTTAGTGCCGACTCCAGCCGCGCCGCCCTTCACAGTGAGTCCCCGGTAGCATGCGATCGAGGCGATGAGCAGGCCGAACATGAAGCTCTTCAAAATCCCGGTGATGATATCGCGAATGAGCAATGAATCTTTTACCAGATCGAGAAAATACGGAAACGCGATGCTGAAATACGCTTTACAAACGAGGCTGCTCGCAAATACGGCTGCAAGGTTTGAAACCGTGGAGAGACACGGAGTCAGGAGAAACAGCGCTAGCATTCGAGGCGCGGCGAGAAATCGCAGCGGGCCGATACCCATGGCTTCAATCGCTTCCACTTCCTCGTTGACCTGCATTGTGCCCAGTTCCGCCGTAAACGCGGCGCCGATGCGCGCAGCGACCATAATCCCGGTGATCAGCGGACCAAGTTCACGCGTAAACGCAATGGCCACCAGGCCCGGAATCAGTCGCTCCGTTCCGAAGCGTTGCAGCTGATAGCCCGTTAATAAAGCCATTGTCAGCCCGAGAAAGAAGCAGACCAGCCCTACCAGCGGCACCGAATTCACACCAGCCCGTACGCTCTCCCGGAAAAAGCTGGCTGCGCGGAATGGCGCGCGCCCCTGCTGCACGCGTTCCAAAGTCTCCTGGAACGTGTTTACAATGAACCAGAAAACGCTGCCGACCTCGCGTAGAAAAGTGCGCTCGATCTCAACGACTTCCAGCGGTCCCCGCATCGTGGGACGTGCTTCGGCGTTAGCCATGGATGAGACATTGCCTCACTTCGTCCTACGGAAAAGCGCAAACTTACAGACGATTCGACGGTTCCAACGCTTCGATGCCTCGATCAAACATTTCGACATATCGCATTGCACCGCACTAGATTTGGGTTGGTGAGAATTGCCAGAGCTTGCGCACCCGATTGCTTCTTTGCTTTGATGTTCATTACTGCTTCGGCGTTCCAGTTTGCGGAAGAAGTGGATCGGTCTGCCACACCGCCAGCAGAGAAACGCGCAGAGAACAACAGAAATATGGAAACAAAAAAGATTGGACTCGCGATCCACGGTGGCGCCGGAACGATCGACCGCAGCAAGATGACCCGGGATAAAGAGAGGGAATATCGCGGCGGACTTGAGCGGGCGTTGAATGCGGGTTACGAAATTCTCAATCGCGGTGGATCAAGTCTCGACGCGACGGAGGCGGCGGTTCGCGTGCTCGAAGACGATCCCCACTTCAATGCCGGGCGCGGTTCTGTTTTCACCAGCGCTGGTACAAATGAAATGGACGCATCTATCATGGATGGAAAGACAGTCAGAGCCGGTGCAGTTGGTAGCGTCAAACACATCAAAAATCCCATAGGTCTCGCGCGTTTGGTCATGGAAAAGTCACCGCACGTCATGCTTGATTGCGCGGGTGCCGAAGCGTTTGCAAAGGCAAATGGGATCGACCTAGTGGACCAGAAATATTTTTTTACGAAGGAACGCTGGGACGCTTTGCAGAGGATTAAAGCTGCGGAAAAACACCGCACCAGCGGCGTGGGCAAGATCCTTGTGATTACCGATCAAGATCGACACGGCACGGTCGGCGCCGTCGCCTTGGATAAGGGCGGCAATATGGCCGCGGCGACTTCGACCGGCGGGACGACAAACAAACTGCCCGGGCGAATAGGCGACACGCCGGTAATCGGCGCCGGCACGTACGCGAACAATCAAACTTGCGCGGTGTCCTGTACCGGCGACGGCGAATATTTTATTCGTGCTGCAGCGGCGCATGAAGTCTCAGCGCTGATGAAATACCGCGGTATGACATTACAGGACGCGGCGCAGACCGCTCTGGACTCTGTGAAACAGCTCGGCGGCACGGGCGGTTTGATCGCAATGGATAGGAATGGCGACATTGCTCTGCCGTTTAATACAAACGGTATGTACCGCGGCTACGTCGATCCGAATGGAAAGTTTGTAGTCGAGATCTACAGATGAGGTCGTAATTCGTTGAAGCCTCACAGCATTCAAGCGGGAAAGCCTGGCATTATCATTTTGAGTGAAGCGAAACATTTCGGTTTCGCCCTAGCCTTGCCCGAAAAATACTCCACCGGTTGTTCGCTTCGCTCAAGATGACATTTTTTTCCCGCTTCAACGGTTTAACGACTCTCATGCTGCCGCCGTTTTCGATCGTGATTCCGTGTTTCAACGAGGAGGCTCGCATTGGGCAAACGCTTCGCGTTACACTCGATTATCTCGCGACAAACGCGCCTGAGAGCGAACTGATCGTCGTGAACGACGGGTCAACGGACGCAACGGCAGCAATAGCGCGTGAGAGATTAAACTCCGCACAGGTCGCCACGCGTTTGGTGGAAAATTTTCCGAATCGCGGCAAAGGCGCGGCCGTCCGTTCGGGATTACTGGCAGCGCAACGCCCGATCGGTCTCTTTTCCGACGCCGATCTTTCCACGCCGCTTGAGGAGACGCCGAAGCTGATCGAACCCATTGCTAATAGCGAAGTCGACATCGCGTTTGGCTCACGCGCGCTGGACCGCAGGTTGATTGGTGTTCATCAGCCGTGGCGCCGGGAGCAGGCTGGTCGCGTTTTTAATCTACTTGTGCGACTCGCCACCGGTCTCGCTTTTTGGGACACCCAATGCGGATTCAAAGCCTTTCGCCTCGATACGTGCCGACCGATTCTTAAAGCGGCGCGGATCGACGGCTTCGCGTTCGATGTCGAGCTTCTTTATAGGGCGCAACGTGAGGGTTTTCGGATCCGCGAAGTTCCCGTGCGATGGAATCACGCTGAAGGCAGCAAAGTTAGTTTTTTCCGCGACAGCCTGCGGATGTTACGCGAAGTCATCGCGTTGCGAGCACAAGCGTAGCCTTACAAAGGTGGAACGCGTTGTCCTCAACGCGTTGGCAAACAATTGCGGCTTCGCCGCCTGATTCTTCTGACAAAGCGCGTTTGTAATGAAATCGTTGGCCTTCTGCGATGGACATCGTCTTTGGAGAAGCCGATCCACCTTCACTTTTCTTTATTGCGTGGATGTCTAAATTACTTGTTCCGCCTTTTCGTCCATGCAGTCCTTCCGATTTCATCCCGCGGTTGCGCGGTGGTTCGAGCAAACGTTCGATTCCCCGACAGAGCCGCAAATTCGCGGCTGGCCAGCAATTCAGTCCGCCCAGCATGTATTGATTTCCGCGCCGACGGGCTCAGGCAAAACGCTGGCGGCGTTTCTCGCTTCGCTCGATGCGCTGTTCCGGCAAGGCGCAGAACATGATTTGCCCGACGAAACGCAGGTTGTTTACGTCTCGCCGCTCAAGGCGTTGAGCAACGATATTCGCAAAAATCTGCAGGAACCGCTACGCGGGATTAGGGCGCTATTGAGCGAAACGAACGGTTGCGACATCGACGTGCGTGCGGAAGTGCGCACCGGCGACACCACTGCCGCGCAACGGAAGGCTCTGATCAAAAAACCGCCGCACATTCTGGTTACCACGCCGGAATCACTGTATCTACTGCTCACGTCGGACTCCGGCCGGGGTATGTTGCGCACGGCGCGCACGCTTATCCTCGATGAGATTCACGCCGTAGTGGATGACCGACGCGGCGCGCATCTTGCCTTGAGCGTGGAACGTCTCGCCGCATTAACCAAGCAGCCGCTGCAGCGAATTGGTTTATCTGCGACGCAGAGACCGATCGAAGAAGTAGCTCGTTTTCTCGTCGGCACCGGTGCGGTGGATGAGGGTGGCAAGCCGGATTGCGAGATCATTGACATCGGTCATCGCCGCGAACTGGATCTGGCGATTGAAATTCCGAAATCACCACTCGAAGCCGTGATGTCGAATGAAGTTTGGAAGGAAGCCTATCATCGGCTCGCGGAGTTAATTCAGGCACACCGAACTACTCTGGTTTTCGTTAACACGCGCCGCATGGCCGAACGCGTGACGCATCACTTAAGCGAACTGCTCGGTGCCGATGCCGTCACATCACATCATGGAAGTCTCTCCGCCAAACTGCGACTCGATGCGGAAGATCGGTTGAAGAGTGGCCGGTTAAAGGCGCTCGTGGCCACTGCTTCGCTGGAATTGGGGATTGATATCGGTTCCGTGGATCTCGTTTGCCAACTGGGCAGCACGCGTTCCATCGCCACACTGCTGCAACGCATCGGTCGCGCCGAGCACAAGCGCGGCGGCCTGCCGAAAGGCCGCGTTTTTCCTTTGACTCGCGATGAGCTGATCGAATGCGCGGCGCTGCTGCGCTGCGTCAATCGCGGTGAGCTTGATCGACTGACGATTCCCGAAAAGCCGCTGGACGTCTTGGCCCAACAAATCGTCGCCGCAGCTTCCACAGGAGATTGGGATGAGAATGATTTGGTTAAGCTGGTCCGTGCTGCCTGGCCTTATCGAAATCTTGCGCGCGAACAATTTGATAGCGTCGTAAACGTACTTGCCGAAGGATTTAGCACCAAGCGCGGTCGCCGCTCGGCGCTGATTCGTCACGACGCGATAAATCACCGCTTGCGCGCCCGACGCGGGGCGCGACTCGTTGCGCTAACATCCGGCGGGGCAATTCCAGACAACGCCGATTACCGAGTGATTCTCGAGCCGTCGGAGACCTTCGTAGGCACGGTCAACGAAGATTTTGCTGTAGAAAGTCTCGCTGGAGACATCTTCCAACTGGGCAACGCGTCATGGCGAATTCTGCGTATAAATTCAGGCGTTGTCAGGGTCGAGGACGCCAAAGGTCAGCCACCGGGAATTCCATTTTGGCTGGGCGAGGCTCCGGCGCGAACCAACGAGCTTTCGCATGCCGTTTCTGATTTTCGGATGGAATTCGAAAGACGTTTGTCTGTAGGGGAGGCTGACACCTTCCGCGACAAAATTCAGACGTGGCTCACTAAAGAATTCCAAGTGCCGCAAAGTGCTGCGGAACAGATCACCGCGTATTTCGCGGATGCCTATCGTTCGTTAGGCGCAATTCCCTCACAGCAAACTCTGGTGATGGAGCGTTTCTTTGATGAATCGGGCGGGATGCAGCTTGTTTTGCATGCGCCTTTCGGTAGCCGGATCAATCGCGCCTGGGGGTTAGCGCTGCGAAAACGGTTTTGCCGTTCGTTCAATTTCGAACTGCAAGCGGCGGCAACCGATGACGCCATCGTGATTTCGCTCGGTACGCAGCATTCCTTCCCGCTCGACGAAGTGTTTCGTTATCTCAATTCCAAAACAGTTCGTGCGCTTCTTATTCAGGCGTTGCTCGACGCGCCGATGTTCACCATTCGCTGGCGATGGAACGCAACCCGTTCGCTTGCCGTACCGCGTTTCCGTGGCGGCGCAAAAATCGCGGCGCCGCTGCAACGGATGGAATCGGAAAATCTTCTGGCAGCAGTGTTCCCGGACCAACTTGCGTGCTTGGAGCACATCGTTGGCGATCGCGAGATTCCAGATCATCCGTTGGTGAAACAGACCATTGATGATTGCCTCACGGAAGCGATGGACATCGACGGATTAGAACAAGTCTTGCGCCACATCGAGGGCGGAGAGATTCGTTGTATTGCGCGGGACTTGCCGGAGCCATCACCGCTCGCAGCCGAGATTCTGAATGCCCGTCCGTACGCATTTCTCGACAACGCACCATTGGAAGAACGTCGCACTCAAGCGGTTTACACGCGGCGCGCCTCCGAGAGAAACGGCAGCGACGGCCTCGGTGTGCTCGATGCTGCCGCGATCGATAAGGTTAAGACGGAAGCATGGCCCGAAGCGACGAACGCGGACGAATTGCATGATGCGCTGATGTTGGTTGGCGTAATGACGCGCGATGAACTTCAGCGAACGTCGGACGGCGAGAGTAGCGCGAGCCTCCGGCTTGCGCCGCAATTAGAACGCAAGCGAGACGCATGCGCTACCTTTGAATGCAACGACGCAGTTTCGGGGCACTTATTTGAAAAACTCGTTGCCTCCGACCGAGCAACGCGACTTCAGATTGGCGATAAACTTTTTTACGTCGCTGCAGAACGAATTCCAATGCTCCGGGCGATTTATTGCGACGCGGCAGCTGAGCACGAATTGATGTTGCCCGAATCGGTCCGCGGAAAAACTTGGGAACGCGCCGATGCGATTCGCGAACTGGTCCGTGGTCGCATGGAGGTTTGCGGACCAATTACGGTCAGCGAGCTCGCAGATACGTTGGTCTCGCAACAGTCGGGTATTGACGCGGCGCTGCTCGCACTCGAAGCGGAAGGCTTTGTATTGCGCGGCAAATTTCATCCCGATGCGGCCGATCAAGAATGGTGTGATCGCCGATTGTTAGCTCGAATTCACAGGCTCACTATCGATCGCTTGCGCGCAGCGATTCAGCCGGTCTCGGTTCACGATTTTTATCGTTTTCTTTTCGCGTGGCAGCGCGTCGACAGGGAACACCGCGCTGAAAGTTTGGAAGGATTGCAATCGGTTCTGGAACAACTCGATGGTTGCGAGTTGCCACTGGCGTCGTGGGAATCGGCGGTGCTTCCTGCGCGTGTGGCCGATTACGATCCCGAATGGCTCGACCGGCTCTGTTTTTCTGGTCGAGTTGGTTGGGGACGTGTGAGCACCCCGCGAAATCCAAATGCACGAGCCTCGGCGCCGTTGCGAACGAGTCCAATCGCGCTTTATATACGCGAAAATCTCACCGATTGGCTCGCGTTGACCCTGCCGAACTCGGCAATCGCATTTTCGGCGACCAGTCGAGCTGTGCTTGGCGCACTGCAAAGTGGAGGCGCGCTTTTTTTTAGCGAGTTGGTCCGGCGCACCGGCTTGTTGCCATCTCAAGTTGAAGATGCTTTATCGCAGCTTGCGGCTATCGGTTTGGTTACTTCAGACAGTTTCGACGGGTTGCGCGCTCTGCTCGTGCCTTCGAACAAACGTCCGACGTTCGGCCGGAACATTGCCAAACGGCGGCGCAGAACAAACCTTGCCAGCATCGAGTTCGCAGGTCGCTGGTCGATGTTGCCTAGGAGCTGCGGCCTTTCTGGCTCTGTAAGCTCATCCAACGGTGCAGGTGCACGCGAAACAGCGGTCGAAAAATTCGCCCGGGTGTTATTGCGTCGCTATGGAGTTGTTTTTCGCCGGTTGCTCGGACGAGAGACTCTTCCCATCACTTGGTTTGAGCTGGGGCGAGTGTATAGACGGTGGGAAGCACGCGGCGAAATTCGTGGCGGTTATTTCGTCGGCGGAGTGAGTGGAGAACAATTTGCCTTACCTGAAGCGATTGGATTGTTGCGTTCCACGCGCAAAGCATCGTCCTATGGCGAGTTGATTACACTAAGCGCTGCTGATCCCTTGAACCTGCAAGGGATCCTTACGCCCGGACCGCGACTGGCTGCATTCACCGCGAACCGGATTTTGTTTCGCGACGGATTGCCGATTGCTGTGCTCGAGTCAGGCGAGATTCGAAAGGTGTCCGACAAGAATGTCCCAGATTTGCAAGTCGAAAACGCTCTGCGAATCGGCAAGCTACGGCCGTCGCTGCGGCCATACTACAAATAATCTCACGGTCATTCTGAGCGGAGTCGAGGAATTCCATCGCAACACGATCTAGCAGGTCCGCGGGGTCCTTCGATTCCGCTGCGCTCCGCTCAGGATGACTAGCGGTTAACGCGTCGATTATTTCTTTACGATCTCGGCGTTCTCGATCATGGCGATGCCGCCGCGCTCGGCCAATTTGCCTTTGAGCGTAATCGTCTTGCCGCAGTACTCAGCGAGTTGGTCATTCATTGGCTTGTGTTCGCCGACGACTAGGTAGGCTTTGCCATCGCTGACGATCCCGACCGGACCGCCGCTCTTGACGCATTTCGCTCCGCAGGCCTGGCCGTGTTTTTCGCCGACCGCATTGTGATCGACGTAGCACATCATGTCGATCACTTCGCCGGTCACTTCTTTGGAGGCGGCTGTGTCGGCGCCGTGTTGTTCCTGCGCCACCGCCAGCGGGGAGACCGCCAAAGCAGCGATGAACGTCGTAACAACTGCAATCTTCGCGACGGAAGGTCTGTTGTTTGTTGGTTTGAACATAAATCAATCTGGGCTACTTGGCGCGTCGGTCAAACCCATCGGCAAAAATGACGAATGACGAATGCCTAATGACGAAGGAATGATCAAATAACGATGCCCCAAGAGGTTGGTTCACGAAGGGTTTATCGCTCATCCGCCGTCATTCGTGCTTCGTCATTACTTCTGCTCTTCAATCAAGTCGGCGAACTGATCGAAAAAATATGTGGCGTCATGCGGCCCGGGGGCGGCTTCGGGATGATATTGCACACTGAAGATGGGTAATTCCTTGTGGCGCATTCCCTCGACCGTGCCGTCATTCAAATTGATGTGGGTCACTTCAACATCTCGGGGTAACGACTCTCCATCTACCGCGAACCCGTGGTTTTGTGCAGTGATTGCTACTTTGCCGGTACGCAAATCTTTGACCGGCTGGTTTGCGCCGCGATGTCCGAATTTCAATTTGAATGTCGATCCTCCAAACGCGAACCCGAGGATTTGATGACCGAGACAGATTCCGAAGATTGGTTTTTTGCCCATTAAATCGTGCACCGTTTTATGCGCGTAATCGAGCGCGGCGGGATCACCCGGCCCGTTGGAAAGAAAAATTCCGTCGGGATTGAGAGCCAGTACTTCCTTAGCGGACGTGGCGGCGGGCACCACAGTGACTTCAAATCCTTTTTGTCGAAGCAGGCGGAGAATGTTTCGCTTGATGCCGTAGTCGTACGCGGCAATCCTAAGGCGAACCGGTGGCAAGGCTCGTGTGCCTTCGCCGTCTGGTGGTTTTTGGATCGACCATGGCGCGCTGAGTTTGTCGTCCGGATCCCAGCGATAAATCTCCTTTGTTGAGACCTCGCGGACGTAATCCATCCCGATCACACCCTCGCCTTTCACAGCCATTCGCGTCGCTTCGTCGGCCGAAATCTCTTCGGTCGTGAGGCACGCCTTCATGGCGCCACGGGTGCGCAAATGCCGCGTGAGCGCGCGCGTGTCGATTCCTTTCGCGCCGGGGATGTTCCAATTGCGCAAGTATTCATCGAGCGATATCTCGGAGCGCCAATTGCTTGGTACTTCGGTCAGTTCTTCAATAACAAAACCGCGCACATGCGGGGAGCGGCTTTCCTGATCCAGCGAGTTGATCCCGTAATTTCCGATCAACGGGTATGTCATTGCCACAATCTGCCCGCGGTAGGATGGATCGGTCAGCACTTCCTGATAACCGGTCATCGACGTGTTGAAGCAAATCTCCCCGATGCATGTCCCAGTTGCGCCAAAGGATTCACCCTCGAAATATCGGCCGTCTTCGAGGGCTATGAGTGTGCGCACGTCACTGCGCAGTATCAATGGTATGCATGAATTTTCAAATTCGTCCGTGACGTTAATCGCATTGTCATTCCGAGCGAAGCCGAGGAATCCCGTGGCAGTACGCTGCGGCAACGACTCGGGATCCTTCGACTTCGCTGCGCTCCGCTCAGGATGACTGCTGATGTACAACAAAACCCGGATCGAATTTTCGATCCGGGTTTTAAATGTTACCCCGCCGATGCCGTTTAGGCGGATCACCCGTTCCCTTTCAGTCACGGGTGGATGACCGTCGCCACGGTGTCTGACTTCCAATCAAGGCATGCCATCTTCCGCGGCAACCCAGCCTCCTTGCTTTCTCAATAGCGGTTCGGGAATCACACCTCGTAATCTCGAACATCGCAGGGTAAATGTTCGATCCCAAAATCAGGACCAGTTCGGGACCGCTTGAAGAGCCGTTGGTCGAGAGTTGAGAGAAAAGCACTGGTTTTCGTCCCAACCCTCAACGAACGGCTCTCTACTCTCAAAGAACTATTCCCGCGGCGTCACTCCCAATTCGCGCTTTAGTCGCTCGCGAATCTTCGCGTGCGCCTCAGTTACTTCCTCGTTTGTCAGTGTGCGATTTTTCGCGCGGTATGTCAATCTATATGCGAGTGATTTTCCGGGACCAGTCGCAGCCCCTCCGTCCCTGACTTCAAACAGGTCGAACAACTGCACTTTCTCGAGCAACGGCTCCGCGGGTTGTCGAATCACACGCAAAATCTCAGCGTGCGTCAATTTCTCGGGCACGATCATCGCGATGTCGCGGGTGATGCCCGGATATCGATCGAGCTCTCGAAAGGTTTTTGCTGATCCGACTCCGGCCAGAAGGAGATCGGCATTCAGCTCGGCAACAAAAACCGGACCGGTCGCGCTCGATTTGCTCCCCAGGAGTTGCCCACCGAATCCTAGCAGCTGATGGCCGAACCAAACTTCGACTGCGAGCGCCAGCTCCGCGAATCTTCCCGGCCGAAACAAGAGATCCGGAACAATGCATTCGAGCGCTCCTTTAAGATCAAACAAATCCAGGGTGCGTCTTGTCTGCGATCGCCAATTCGGCGTGGTCGCGACATTTCCCCAGAGCAGAATCCCGATATGCCGTTCCTCTTTTCCTGATGGCGGGATGAATGCGCGTCCGATTTCAAAAATGGAAACGCTTTCTGCTCCGGCGCGAATATTTCGTTCGAGCACTTCGAGCAAACCGCTGATCAAGCTCGGCCGAAGCGCGACGTGATCTTCGCTAAGCGGATTCCGCAGCTCGACCGCTTCGTTCAAAGCGGAGGCGGTTCTCGAAATCAATTTTGACGTGCGCACTTCCGACAAACCGCATGTAGTCAATCGCTCGCGCAGAACAAGGCTTTCGAGATCGTGGGAGCGATCGGCGTCACTCGTGGACACAAACCGGCCGCGCGTCCTTCCCGGAATCTTGTCTATGCCGTACGCGCGGAGCACCTCTTCGATAAGATCAACGTCGCGCCGCAAATCACGTCGATAACTCGGAATTCGCCAGGTGGCAGTCTCGCTCTTGCCCGCGGTTTTGCGCAATCCGAAGCGCATGAGTATTTCATCAACAATTTTCGGGGAGATTGCGACGCCGATTACGCGGTCACATTTGTCGTAGCTCAATGGAACGTCAGCCAGATTCAGTGGAGGTTCGCCGGCAACCTGAATTTCGTTTGCCGGTATTCCGCCGGCGATGTCGCGCATCAATTCGGCCGCGCGCTGCGACGCTCGCAGGACCATCTCCGGGTCCACGCCGCGCTCGAATCGATAACTGGCGTCGCTTTGTAGATTTAAATCGCGCGCTGTCCGGCGAATACTTGCCGGCAGAAAATACGCGGCCTCGAGCAGAATATTTTTGGTCGAATCGGTCACGCCTGTTTCCTCGCCGCCCATTACGCCGCCAATGCCAACAGCACGATCCTGATCGGCGACGACACAATTGTCCGGCTTGAGCGAGTAAGTCTTTCCGTCGAGCGCGAGAAACTTCTCGCCATCGTGCGCGAGGCGTACATTGATGTTGCCCTTTAGTTTGTCGGCGTCGAATGCGTGGGTCGGTTGGCCGAACTCCAGCATCACGAAGTTCGAAATGTCTACGATATTGTTAATGGAGCGAATGCCTACGCTCTCGATCTTCGCACGAAGCCATACCGGGCTCGGACCCACATTTACATTGTCGATTCTGCGTAATGAGAAGAATGGACATTCGCGGTTTGCCGTTATGTTGACACTGGATTTTTGTAGGGCCGGCGCTTGGCCTGCCGGCGGCAACCGGAGCGGTTGCCCTGAGAGAGCTGCGATTTCGCGGGCGAGACCGAAATGGCTCAACAGATCACCGCGATTAGGCGTGATCTCGACGTCGAGGATTGTGTCCGCGGGAAAAATGTCAGCAATCGATGCGCCGACTTTCACATCCGCCGACAAAATTAAGAGACCGGACGCATCTTCTCCGAGGCCTAGCTCGATCGGGCTACAAAGCATCCCTTCCGATTCTACGCCGCGCAGTTTGCTTTTTCGAATCTCAGTGCCGTTGGGCAGCTTTGCGCCCGGAAGCGCAAGAGGAACTTTGTCGCCGACTTTGTAATTCGTTGCGCCGCAGACAATCTGGCGTTTCGTGCCACTGCCATCGTCCACTTCGCACACGGTGAGCCGATCTGCATTCGGATGGCACGACGTCGCAGTGATCTGTGAAACGAACACCTTTTCGATGTTCGCGCCGCGCGTTTCGATCCTTTTAATTTCAATGCCGGCACGAGTCAACAATTCGGCGATCTCTTCCGGATCCTTTGGAAGATCGATAAATTCGCGCAACCAGTTAATCGAGAATTTCATGTGAACTGGCGGAGAAACCGCAGATCGTTTTGCGAGAACAAACGGATATCAGGAATTTCGAACAGAATCATTGCCAGCCGATCCATGCCGAGCCCAAACGCGTAGCCACTCCATTTTTCCGGATCGTAAGCGTTATCGCCGCGCGCTTGATTGACAGCTTCAAAAACGGCAGGATGCACAATGCCGCAACCCGCCACTTCGATCCATTGTTCGCCGCTCTTCAGGGCTTTTGATCGCACGTGGATCTCCAGACTTGGCTCGGTAAACGGAAAGTAATGCGGACGAAATTGCACTTCAGTCTCGGCACCAAAAAGTTCCCGAATGAAAAATTCGAGCTCGCCTTTTAGATCCGCGACGCTGACGTTTTTATCGACGTATAGGCCTTCGATTTGATGAAACTGCGGGCTGTGCGTCGCGTCGAGTTCATCGCGCCGATACGCTGCGCCTGAGGCAATCACGCGGATAGGCGGAGGCGCGGATTCCATCGTACGGATTTGCACCGTTGACGTATGCGTTCGTAAAAGTCGTCCGTCGGGGAGGTAAAACGTGTCCTGTTCGTTGCGGGCGGGATGATCGGCCGGCGTATTTAGAGCATCGAAACAATACCACTCGGTTTCGATATCGGGACCTTCCGCAAGAGCGAAGCCCATCCGTCGAAAAATCTGAATTGCACGGTCATGCATTTGATGAAGCGGATGCAGCGAACCAGTCTCATGCGGCGTTCCTGGTAATGAGATGTCGATCTTTGCAAGCGCGTCGAATTCTTCTTCAGCGCGGATTTTTGCACCGCGTTGTTCGATCGCTGCGGTAACGGTGTTGCGCGCGTCGCTGAGCAACTTACCCACCACCGGGCGTTCGTCTTTGGCGAGGGTCTTCATTCGTTCGCCCCAGGCGGAAATGCTGCCGTTCTTCCCGAGATATTTTACGCGCACTGCCTCCAGCGATTTCTCGTCGCGCGCAGATTCAATCTCGCGCAACGCGTCGTCGCGGAGTTGTTCGAGCGGGTGCGTCATGAACGTTGAAACGCTAAAGGGTTCAAGCGTTAAAGCGATATTGTCATTCTGAGCGAAGCGAAGAATCTCTGATTACTTCTTCCAGCAGCCCTAAGCTTACAATCAGAGATGTTTCGCTTCGCTCAACATGACAGGCTTCCGGTTTAACGCTTCAACGGCGTCGCGCAAGCGGTCACGCCGCCTTTTTGTTTTTCTTCTCCAGCGCGGCACGTGCCTGCTCAACGATCGATTTGAACGCTGCTTCGTCAGTGACGGCTAGATCGGCGAGAATTTTGCGGTCCAAGCCGAGACCCGCAGCTTTGAGCCCTTCGGCCAGGCGGCTGTAAGTCATGCCGTTCGCGCGTGCGGCAGCGTTGAGACGTTGGATCCAAAGGTATCGGAAGGTGCGCTTGCGGGTTTTGCGATCGCGATACGCCCAATACTGCGCCTTCATCACGGCGTCCTTTGCGTAACGGAAAAGTTTTGACCGGCGACCGCGGTAACCCTTCGCTTTTTTCAGCACTCGTTTCCGGCGCGCGCGGCTTGCCGGAGCATTTGTAGCTCTTGCCATGTTTGTTTGCCCGGGAATCATTCCGGGCTCCTCGTTCAGCGAGCTGTTGTTTTGTTATCGATCTTTCCAACCTCGCTCACTGATTCACCCAGCTACTTCTGACCAACTCACTTGCTTCTTCAGGTATCGAACGTTGTCGACGCTCGCCTTCTCCTGTGCCCTTCGAATTAGTTGTAGTAGCTGGGCAGGCGGAGAGATCGCGGGCCGGAAAGTAAATGCTGAGCATAAAATGACAACCGCATTTTCGAGCGCAGCGAACTGCTGAGGAAGTCTTGCAGCCATAGTCCGCAACGACGTAATCCCTGCAAAATTTTAGTGCCAAGCGTAAAAACGAACTTGACCTGCCAAGAACCAGATCTCAAAAAGGCGCCGGGAATGCACGTAAATCGGCAACCTTTTCTTCTTTTTCTCGCTCTGGTAACGATTACGTGGTCGCTTGTGAATGTGCCCCCCAGCGGGCTAAGCGCGCTGCCCCCGAGCGAAGCGCGCGTCACGCGAGTAAGCAATTACGTGGAGCTGTCGCACCCCACGCGCGCGCCGCAGCGAGCGTCGGTGAACGATATTGTGGACCAGGAAACGGTTGTGCGAACTGGCAAGGACTCGCACGCGGAGCTGACTCTTTCGGACGAAACGGTTGTGCGGCTCGCAAGCAACACCGCCTTTAGTTTCAATAACGGGACGCGCAATTTGAATTTGGCAGAGGGCGCAGTGCTAGTTCAGACGCCGAAGAGCGCGAGTGGCGCGACAATTCATGCGACTAGCGTCGCGGCTGCGATCACGGGGACGACCGTGATGATCGAATATCATCCCGGTGCTTGTAAATTTCTGGTGTTGGAAGGCACCGGTCGATTGTACCGGCCTGGACATGTTGGCGATTCGGTTCTGGTTGGGCCAGGCCAAGTGGTGATCGGCAACCCGAACGCGGCGGTGAGCGATCCCGTGAACTTCGATATTGCCCGTTTCGTGAAGACCAGTCGATTGCTCGTTGGTCTTCGGCCGCTGCGCAGTGAGAAAATGATTTTGGCGGAGAGCCAGAAGCAGCAGCGCGAGAAATCCAAAAAGAACTTGATCGAAACCAATCTTGTTATTTTCGGCGGCGGAACACAGGTGTCGCTTGTCGGCCAAGCGCCGGCGACGACACATCCAGCGCCAAACCCTAGTCCAGAAGCGGCTCGCGCATCACAGTAGGAAGTAGATATGAAAAGATTCCTCCCCAAAACCTTCACCGGCAGATCGATCGCCCTCTGGTGGATTTCCTTGTTTTTCGCTGCCGCCACGCCATTGGCAGTGGCTGCACCATTGCAAGAAGCACGCGTCTCCCAGATAATTGAGGACGTGCGATTGTTGGAAGCGCATGGCGCGCCTCGTCCCGCGGTGGTGAACGATAAAATCACGTTGCAGAGAGCCGTGCGTACAGGGAAAGAATCTCGCGCCGAACTGAC
>WNGJ01024857.1_pt1 | contig 16486 bp, 19 predicted proteins | sample 5400611 | NCBI WGS metagenome assembly WNGJ01 (sample SAMN13153375, study PRJNA577476) | soil metagenome | isolation source: 40 cm soil or saprolite under Garry oak tree replicate 1 | place: USA:California | collected 2016-06-15 | reverse complement strand
CAGCGAGTACCGGTCCCAGGGAACCGATCCGTCCCTGTCCGCCACGGCGACGCCGACGATCGGCTGGTTCAGGCAGTCGGGCAGGCGGGCGAGGATGCCCCGGTCCCACAGCGTCAGTGACGCGCCGCGCAGGCTGCCTGAAACGCGGACGGTCCAGTCATTGGCCGGGTCCATGTGCTTGAGCACATAGCGCTCGCCGCCGATCACGAGCCGCTCTAGCCTGGCGCCCGATTTGCCAGGAGCGCCGGCCAGCACCTCGCGCTCGGTCGCCGTCGCGACCAGTTCGGCCAGGTCACCGTCAGGCACCCGCCGCCTCCATCTCGGCGAGCAGACCAGCAGGCCAGCGGCCACCGCACAGCACCGTGTCCGCCACGATGCGGTCGTCGCGAACCGTGAGCAGGTGCATGTGGTGCGCGGCGTGCGGCACGCCGTTTTCCTGCCAGCTGAGCGTGTACTCGACTACGTCGCTCGCCCCCTCTGCGGCGTCCGCGATCGCGAAGCGGCGCAGGTCGTGGACCTTACCCGGGTCAGCGAACCAGCGCGAGTACTCGGCGCGGATCGCGTCGGGGCCGGTCGCGTGCAGCCGCCAGTTGGGAACCGTCGCGTCCAGCTTCGCATCCGCGCTCCAGAGGTCACAGCCGGGGATGGTGGCGCTCTCGATCGCGTCCAGGAACCTGTCGATCACGAGTGAGCCTGACATGTCGCCTCCTCGATGGCGCGGTTGGCAGTTTCCCCGCGATCGTGCGTCAGGCGACTTGCAGCCAGGTTGCAGTGTCCCGGCTCGGCACTCCGCGACCGCTAGCGCGCGGTGCCCTTGTCGTTCTGGCCTACATCTCGCGGAGTTCGAGATAGCGCTTGAGGTCGGGCAGCGACCGGATGACCACGGCCAGAACAGCCGCGACAATCACTGCCTTAATGATCTTGCTTTTCATGCCGGATCCTCCTCGAATTCTGGCTGGTGCTAGGCGGTGTCCACGGGACACCGCCTAGCGCGGCGGCGAGACTGGCTCGAGTTCATCGACGCTGAAGTACAGGTACCTGCCGTGGCTGCGCTGCAGCTCAGCGACCTCGTCGCGGTCCGGGCTCACAGCGATATGCACCTTGCCGTCCACGTCGTGGAACACAGCCTGCACCGTGGCTTCCCGGCCGGTCAGGAACATGTCCTGGGCGTCAGCAGGCCCGGTGCCCGGCTGCATCCGCACCCGGCTGCCGCGCGCGACCCGCACGCCGGCGATGACGACGTGATCGGTCTCAGGCGACACGCTCGCGTCGGCGCCCGGGTCCCACCAGGGCGTCCGCGGCTTGCCGGTCTCCGGCCGATACTGGGTCGCAGCGGCGGGGACCATGCCGTCGGAGCTGCCGTTCGCGCCGTGCTGACTGCCGTTGCTGGCACCGCTCTGGCCGCCGGCAGGGGCTGATCGCAGGTAGCGGATCGCGCCGTGCAGCCGGTCGAACATCTCCGCGGGCATGCCGTCAAGCCGGTCCATCAGCTCGGCAGCCTTGGGGTCGGTCGCCCTGGCCGCGCGCTTCTCCTCGTCGGTCAGCGCCAGCGTCCGCAGCGTCAGGATCTCGTCGATCTCGGTCGCGTCAAACATGTCGGCAGGGCTCTCCGGCGCGACCTCGGCGTGGTCGTAGAGGATCACGGGCGAGGATAGGACCAGGTCCTGACAGTCCGCGGGACCGGCTAGCACCGGCCAGGTGCCGATGTTCTCGCAGGCCGCGACGGCGGGGGCCGCCCACTCGGGCGGCTCGGTCATCGACAAGAACTTCCCGCCGGGTACCCAGATCATCGCGTGAGCGGCGATCAGCGCGTGCGTGAGGCCGTCCTCGCGCTTGGCAGGCGGCGGGTCGGGCTGGCTGTGATTCTCGATCCTGACGCTCAGCTTCAGCGCGCCGTACGGGCCGGCGGTCCGCTCGGCCCGCAGCCTGATGACTCCGTCGATCGCGGCCCAGGACCTGATCAGGCGGCCGGCCACCCGTCCGGTTGAGGCCACGACGATGTCCTCGGCGTACTCGCCAGGCTCGATGTGCACGGTCAGCCCTTGGTCGCCGCTGAGCAGCTCGCTGACCTCCGCGCACAGTTGCTGCTCGCGCTCGATCGCCTCGTCCCAGGCCGTGTACTCGGTGCCGTCGACGGTGAGCGAGGCGACCTCACGGGTCTTGCCGGAACCCGGCTGCACCTGCAGCACCCGCCTGCGCTGCAGCTGCAAGAACCGGACGCTGACCAGCAGTTGGGCGTCGTCGGCGCACTCGGCGAGGCACTCGGTCTGGCTGGCCGACGGCTCGGACGGATCGACCGACCGGTAGGCGGGCGGCATCAGCACGCCGAACTGGAACCTGGCCTGGTTCTTCTGAGACAACTGATGGTACGGGTAGAGCAGGTACCCCTCGTAGAGCACCGCGTCGGCCACCTTGCGGGCCTGGTCCAGGTGGGCCGCGTCCAGCGTCATGACCCCGCGCCTCCTGACCCCGTGCCTGCCGCCTCGCCGGCGGTGCCGGACGCCAGCCCGAGCAGCGCGGACAACGTCGCGTCCCAGGTGGGCAGCGCCCTGCGATTCTTGAACCTGAGCAACTCGTCGAGCGTGCTCAGGCTCATTTTGATCCACGCGCTGTCGGGGAAGTGCGCGTCGATGGCCTCGCGCCAGGTGCCGAGCGGCAGCCGGTACGGCGCCTCCTTGCTCCACGGCACCTGCTGAACGGAGAGCTTGCCGTCCGCCGAGCCGAAGACGGTGCCGCTGAACAACAGCAGCAGCGGGATCTCCCCGCCGTCCAGGCCGGCGAAGTACCTGGTGGAGCCGATCTCCAGGTCATAGCTGAAGTGGATGGGCAGATCGACTTCGATGCTGCCCGTGAAGCCAGGAACCATGGTCGACACGGTGGTGAGCTGCATCGGCTTGAGCGTGTCCGCCCAGCGCCCGGTGTCACCGAAGAGGTCGTTCAGGCGCTCCGCCTCGGCCGCGGAGTACCGGCGCCTGGCCGGCTCGATCCTGATCTGGCAGCGCAGCGCGATCGCGTCGATGCGCTGCCCGGTCGTCTCGGCGATCTTGAGGGTGAGCGACATCGACGGCACCACGGCGAACTTCTCTGGCCGGGCTCCGATGCAGTCGAAGGCCAGTTCCGCCACGATCAGGTCTCCCGTTCCACGGCTACCGCGCGGCTGCGCACGGTAGCGAGGAACCCGGCGATGGCCTGCCTCGCCTCGGCGCCGCCGTCGAATCCTCGCCAGTGCAGGCGCATCCCGCCGGCCAGCTCGTAGCAGGCGTCGATCGGTACCACGTAACACTCGATCCCGGCCGGCTCCGTGCGCGTGATCAGCACGGCCTCGACGTCGGGCTCGGCCGCCGCGAGCAACGGGTGACCGGCCGCCAGACGCGCCCACGCGGCGAGATCCAGCTCGCACTCGGTCGCGCCGGCCGGACTCGGGTAGAAGGCGGTTACCCTGCCCGCGCGCGAGCTGTCAAGGAAGAAGGCCAGCCCGACCGGGATCTGCAGCTCATCCCACTCGGCCGCGGTCAGCGGGTGACCCGCGTCGGTCAGGTAGCGCTCGGGGACCGCGCGAAACATGCCGCGAACCGCGTCCCGCTGGGTGAAAAGCAGGTAGCAGGCCCGGCAGGCGCAGAGCAGGCTGGCGTGGTCGAGGTCGGCGAGATGCCCGTGCTCAGCCGGGATCTCGGTCGCGCACAGCTCGCATTTCTCCTCGGGAGCTGGCCGGCCGCCGGCGGTCTCCTGTCGTGGCACCCCCTGCGGGGTCAGGGTCGGAGCAGCACCGGCCTGCGCTGCGGAAGGGGGGCCGGAAACGAAGCGGCGCAGACCGGTGCTGCTGCTCATGGCCGGGCCGCCGCTGGCAGGGCGACCCGGACGCCGCGGCTGTCGGCGAGCAGCGGTAGCGGATCAAGGTGGGCCGACTCGTCGTCAAGCCCTTGCCCGGCCAGTCGCACGTTGTACCGTGCGCCGCAGGCCGGACACGTCAGTTCCTCTCGCTCGAGCAGCCCGTCGGCCATCGACGAGCCGCACGCCGCGCAGGCGTTGCGATAGGCATACAGGGTGCCGCGCACCGCGCACACGAGCACGGACACGTCACCGGCAGGCGCGATCACCGGACGTGAGCTCGGCGGTCCGATGTCAGGCAGCACCACCCAGCCGGTGTCCTGGCCGGGGTCCGCGGCCCCGGGCGGCCGGCGGCCGATCTTGAGCAGCGCCGGCTCGGTTACCGTCGTCATGCCCTCGACGACGACTTCCGCGACTTCCGGCGCCGCGCCCAAGACCGCCCCCTCGATCGCGAGCTTGACCGTGACCGTCGACGAGGCACAGCCGTCGCAGCTGCCCTGCAGCCGCAACCGCGCTATGCCCTCGCAGACACCCAGGTACTGCACGCCGCCCGCGTGCGAGCCCAGGTACGGCCTGACCTCGTCCAGCGCACGCTGCACCCGCTCGTCCACGCTGAGCGGGTGCAGGTCGTGCAGTATGAGCAGGCTCTCGACCAGCGGATCGGTGGTCAGCGCGGCGAGTATCTCCGCCCCGGCCTCGCCACGGCCGGCGAGCGCCGCGACGATGTGCTCCAGGCCCTCGCCGTACAGCCCGACGAGCAGCCCGACCAGCTCCTCCGCCGTCTCCGCCGGATCGGCCGGCATCGCCCGGTCGTCGCCAGCGCGGAGCGCGGAGAGCAGCTCTTCGACCTGCTCTCCGACCCTTCGTACACCGGCCATGCGCCCGCGCCCCTGCCTTTCGCCGTGCCAGCCGATACCGGTCAGGTCGACAAGATCGCCGACATCGGCGAGTGCACCTTGTCGAGCAGCTTGCCGTTGCCGAGATACATGTGGACGCCGCACGGCAGGCAGGGATCGAAGCTGCGCACCGCGCGCATGATGTCGATTCCCTTGAACCGCTCCGGCGGGTTCTCCTCGAAGATCGGCGTGTTCTGTACCGCGTCCTCGTACGGGCCAGGCGTGCCGTAGGAGTCCCTGACGCTGGCGTTCCACGGGGTCGGCGGGTACGGGTGGTAGTTCGCGATCTTCCCGTTTCTGATCACCATGTGGTGCGACAGCACGCCGCGCACCGCCTCGGTGAACCCGCAGCTGTTCGCCTCGTCAGGGACCGAGAACGGCTCCCAGGTCTTGGTGCGGCCGGCGCGGATCTCGGCCAGCGCCTTCTCGGTGAAGTACAGCGCGCACGCCGCGGCGTAGGCCTGGAAGTAGGTGCGCGCCCTGTCTCGCTCGATCGCGTTGGACAGCGGAGCCCCCGAGGAGTCCCGCGGGATCTTCCACTCGAACGTGACCTCGGGCTTGCTCACCGTCTTCGGCAGGGTGATCTGCACGCTGCTGCCAGTCGACTTGACGTAGCCGAAGTCGACCAGGCCGCCGAGCGCGGTCGCCCACAGCCTGGCGATCGGGCCGCCGCCCGTGTCAGCCGCCAGATAGTCCTTACCGTCGTACCAGCGTGGCGACATGACCCAGCTGTACTTGTTGTCGAAGTCGCGCTTCGCCGGCTTGGGAATGGTGTGCTGGTTCCACGGGTGCCTGCGATCAACCGGGTTGCCCAGCGGGTCGCGGGTCACGAACATTTCCTGATCTTCCCAGTCCTCGTAGTACGAGGAGCCAGCTCGCCGTTCCTGATCACGCCGGGGCTGACGAACATCTTCCTGCCCCAGTCGGTCATGTGGTCATACCTGAAGTCGCAGTGCTCAGGATCGTTCAGGCTGCCCCAGCAGACCATGTCGGCCCGGCGCCTGCCGACCTCCTCGTACCCCGGCAGCGCGGTGTAGAAGAAGTCGAACAAGTCATCGTGCATCGGGACGACCCGCTTCATGAACTCGACGTACCGCATCAGCCTGGTCAGGTAGTCGGTGAACAGCTGCACGGTCGCAGTCGTGCCGACGCCGCCCGGGTAGAGCGTCGAGGGGTGCACGTGGCGCCCCTCCATCAGGCAGAACATCTCCCTGGTCGACCTGCTGACCTGGAGCGCCTCGCGGTAGAACTCGCCCTCGAGCGGGTTCAGCGAGCGCATGATGTCGCCGATGGTCTTATAACCGTGGTCGCCCGCGTGCGGCGCCTCGGTCCGGTTCGCCAGCTCGAGCACGCCCGGGTTGGTCTCGCCGACCATCCGCTCGCAGAAGTCCACCCCGACCAGGTTCTCCTGGAAGATGTTGTGGTCAAACATGTACTCGGCCGACTCGCCGAGGTTGATGATCCACTCGCCGAGGTGCGGCGGGCGGACGCCGTAGGCCATGTTCTGGTTGTAGACCGAGCAGGTGGCGTGGTTGTCGCCGCAGATGCCGCAGATCCGGCTCGTGATGAAGTGCGCGTCCCGCGGGTCCTTGCCCTTCATGAAGATGCTGTAGCCGCGGAAGATCGACGAGGTGCTGTGGCACTCGATCACGCGCTTGGCCTTGAAGTCGATCTTCGTGTAGATCCCGAGGCTGCCCACGATCCTGGTGATCGGATCCCAGGCCATCTCGACTACGCCGGTGTCCTCGGCCGTCGTCATCGCTGATCCCTCCAGTACGTCGGGAGCCTGTGTTCAGAAGCAGATGCGGTGCGCGGCCGCCCGGCCGAAGTCACCAGTTCTTCTGGTAGCCGGTCAGGAGCTCGCTGCCCTTCTTGCGCCACTTCGGCTCCTCGTCGGCGGTCTTGGCCGTGAAGCCTCGCAGGGTGCGGATGACCGTGCCGTAGAGCGTGCTGGCGGTCGCTGACACCCTGGAGCCCGGCGGCTCGTCCATGAACGGCATGAACTTGTCGGGGAACCCGGGCATGGTGCAGGCGATGCAGATGCCGCCGACGTTCGGGCAGCCGCCGACGCCATTGATCCAGCCCCGCTTGGGGACGTTGCACTTCACGACGGGCCCCCAGCAGCCCAGCTTCACCAGGCACTTCGACGAGCCGTACTCGGTCGCGAACTCTCCCTGCTCGTAGTAGCCGCCGCGGTCGCAGCCCTCGTGCACGGTCGCGCCGAACAGCCAGGTCGGGCGCAGCGCCTCGTCGAGCGGAATCATCGGCGCCTGGCCGGCGACCTGGTAGAGCAGGTACAGGATCGTCTCGGACAGGTTGTCCGGGTGGGTCGGGCAGCCGGGTACGCAGACGATCGGCAGGCCGGCCTTGGACCGCCAGTCCCAGCCGAGGTAGTCAGGCACGCCCATCGCGCCCGTCGGGTTTCCGGCCATCGCGTGAATGCCGCCGTAGGTCGCGCAGGTCCCGGCGGCCAGGATGACCGTTGCCTTCGGCGCGAGCCTGTCCAGCCACTCGCTCGTCGTCATCGGCTGGCCGGTGGCCGGGTTGTTGCCGAACCCGCACCAGTAGCCCTCATCCTTGATCGCCTCATTCGGGATCGAGCCCTCGACGACCAGCACGAACGGATCGAGCTCGCCGCGGTCGGCCTTGTGCCACCATTCGATGAAGTTGTCCGCGCCGGTCTCTGGCCCGCATTCGAAATCGATCAGCGGCCAGTGCACCGCGACCTTCGGCAGGCCAGGCAGGGCGCCGAGAGCGATCTCCTCGATGCTTGGCTGGGTGGCCGCTGTGAGCGCGACCGAGTCGCCGTCACAGCCGAGGCCGCCGTTCATCCACAGGATGTGTACGACCGGTTCTATTTCCGCGCCAGCGCTGGCGCTCTGGCCGGTGTCTGTGCCTGCTGTCATAGCGATGCATCCTCTCGCTTGCGGTGTGCCGGCATCGCCGCGAAACGTACCAGAGAGGACAGTCGCTACTCAGCTGACCTAACCGGTAACCCTGAGTATCCTCACTTCGCGACGCCACGTCGCCATTAACGATCAATAACGCACCTCGCTTCGCTGTGCGCAGACGCCGTCATGCTAATCCCGTGAGATCGGCGCCACAAGATAAACCACTCAATTGTCCGGACAGTAATGTCTCGCAGGTGTGAATGGTCCGGCGGACTTTTAGTATGAACAGGACTACACTGGCTGATGCCGGCTTCCAGCCTTCCGATTTGGCTGGCCGGCTACTAGCCTTGCACCTACCGCTCGCGGCGGTATGGGTGTTGGTGAGGAGCTAATTGGTGGCCGAGCCCATCCTCAGGCCAGGAGAAGACCCCATTGAGGTAGTGCCCGTCGTGGTGCTATCGCAGGTCTTCCCTGCCCGGCCATCCTCGATCCCGGACATCAGGAACTTCGTCAGGCACTGCCTGGCGGAGTCACCGCTGACCGAGCAGGGAATGAGGGAGGTCGGAGAGACCGTGTTCCGCGCCCTGCTTGACGCCGCGGGGCCGACCGGGTCGATCAACGTCGCGTTCCGCATCTTCCCCGAGCACGTCGAGGTCGACGTGCTGCACTCCGACTCGCAGCTGCCAGGGACCGGCGTGCAGCCTGGCGCCAATGGCCCTGCGGGCGTCAGCCAGAGGCGGGCGGCCGCGCAGCCGGCCCTGGCCCCGGAGGAGCAGGGGGCCTTCTATGATGCCAATGCGGCCGCCGCGACGCCGTCCGGTGCCGTCAGGCTGGGCGGGCCGGGCCAGCCCGCGACCTTCGCGGAGTGGATGTCAACCGCGCTACGCCGGGAGGGCCTAACCCAGGAGGCCGCCGCGAGGCAGCTCGGCGTGTCGGTCAAAACTGTCAGCCGCTGGGTCGGCGGAAGCACCGAACCGCGAATGCGCGATCTCCGGCGCATTCAAGACGTCTTTGGCGCGCTGCCACTGCCGTAGCGTCGGTGGTTTGGCTCAGTGGCCATGGGCGCCCAATCTCGTGACGTTTGTCCTGCGTAGATTGACCGGCAAGTCAGCGCTGTCTCGTGAGAAGGCTGGACGACCGCCCACATGTGTCCTACGGTTTCTGCCATGGCGGATCACGCAGGACGCCTGCACCTTGGCGCTGAGCGCGGCAGGATGGTGTTACTGACCACTCGCGACGGGCTGGCCGCAAAGGCCGGCCACGATCTGACCATTGAGATAACGCGGTGGTCGGCCGAGCTGGAGGTCGCCGATGATCTCACTCCTGCCGGACTCACGGTCCAGGCTGACATGAACTCGCTCGCGGTCCGCGCCGGCACCGGCGGCGTGAAACCGCTCACGGACCGGGACCGGCGCGAGATCGCCGTCACCGCGCGTCGCCTGCTCGGGGTCGACCGCCAGCCGCAGGCTACCTACACCGCCTCGAGATTCGATCCCGACAGCGGCGGTGGCGGCGTCGTGCACGGGACGCTGAGCCTGAACGGCACCAGCCAGCCCATGAAGCTGGAGGTGCGCAAGACGGGAGACCGCACCTATCACGCCGCCGGCTCGGTCCGCCAGTCGACCTTCGGCATCACGCCCTATACCGCGTTCCTCGGCGTGCTCAAGGTCAGCGACGCCGTCGGCGTCGCCGTGGACGTGGACCTTCCCGACGACTCACCGGACGGTACAGGTGAGCAGTCATGACAGCGCAGCCGGGAGACGGCTGTGACCGGGTCGTCTGAGGACCCCCTGCCCGGACTGGCCACGGGGAACGGCGCGCTGGCCGGCCAGAACGCCTCGGCTGCCGGGGTCGCGGCGGCCTTCGGCCGCAGGACCGGGCCAGGCCGCGAGCTCGCCGACCGGGCCGACCAGATAGCCAGGGCCGCGCACGCGATGGCGCTGCGGTTCCACCAGGGCGGCAAGCTCGTCGTCTTCGGCACCGGCGCCGCGAGCACGGACGCGCAGCACGTCGCCGTCGAGTTCGTGCACCCGGTCATCGTCGGCAAGCGCGCGCTCCCGGCCATCTCGCTGACCTCCGACGCGGCGACCGTGACGGGGGTGGCGGCCAGCGAGGGGCTCGCGAACGTCTTCGCGCACCAGCTCAGGTACCTGGCAGAACAGTCCGATATAGCGTTCGGTATCTCCCCGGATGGCAACTGCCCCAGCGTGCTGGGCGGGATGCGCGCCGCCAGCGAGGCTGGAATGCTGACCATAGCCCTGGCCGGCGGCCGTGGCGGCGCCCTGGGCACCAGCCAGCACGTGGACTACCTGATCACGGCCGCGTCGGCGGATCCGCGTATCGTCAAGGAGATTCACGTCAGCACCTATCACGTACTGTGGGAACTCGTTCATGTCTTCTTCGAGCAGCCTGTGACCGTCGTCCGGCTGCTCGATGACGATCTCGCGATCGTGGCCACCGAGGCCGGCCAGGAAGAGGTCAGCGTCGCGCTCGTGACCGCGAATGCCGGCGACACCATCCTGGTGCACGCCGGAGAGGCGATCGCGGTGGTCGCGCCATGACGCGGGTACCGCGGCCCGCCAACCACCTCGGGAAGCAGCGTGAACCGGCTCCGGCGGCCCAGGGCGCGGGATCGATTGAGTCGCTGTATCCCTTCCTCTACCAGGGCGCCACCGACATCGACTCGGTGCTCGCACAGGCCAGGGCGTCCACGGTCGCCAAGGCGCACGAGGTGATGGGCCTGCGCGCTGAGGTCTGTGCCCGCAGCGGCGGGGAGCTCGCCGCGTGCGCGAGCCAGGCCGCGGCCAGGTTCGCGGCCGGCGCGCGCCTGCTGACGTTCGGCAACGGCGGCAGCGCCACGGACGCGCAGCAGATCACGACCCTGTTCCTCTACCCGGGCGGTGCGGAGCGGCCGCTGCCAGCCATCGGCCTGGCCAGCGACACGGCGGTGCTGACCGCGCTGTGCAACGACGTCGGCGTCGACGTCGTGTTCGCCAGGCAGATAGCGGCCTTCGGCCGGGCCGGCGACATCGCGCTCGGCCTGTCGACGAGCGGCAACTCGGAGAACCTGCTGCGCGCGTTCGACGAAGCGAGCCGGCGCGGCCTGCTGACCATCGGGATCGCGGGCTATGACGGCGGCAAGATGGCCGAGCTGGACAGCATCGATTTCCTGTTCGTCGCGCCGTCGTCCTCCATCCACCGGATCCAGGAAGCCCAGACCACGATCTACCACGTGCTGTGGGAGCTCATCGTGGCCGAGCTCGCCGGGCCAGGAACGACATGACGACGGGCTCCGGGCACACGCTCGTCGCCGGGGTCGGCAACATCTTCTTCGGCGATGACGGGTTCGGAGTGGAAGTCGCCAGGCGGCTGGCCGAACGCGAGCTGCCGGACGGGGTCACCGTCGCCGATTACGGAATCAGCGGGATGCACCTCGCCTACGACCTGTCCGATGGCTACGACCGCGCCATTCTCATTGACGCCACGCCGCGCGGCGGGACGCCAGGCACCGTCTACGTGCTGGAGCCCGAGCAGCCGGCCGAGGCGGACACCGCGCTCTTCGACGCGCACGGGATGCAGCCGGACGTCGTGCTCGGCATGATCGGCATGCTCGGGGGCAAGAAAGGTCGGATGCTGATCGTCGGGTGTGAACCGGCGAGCGCTCGCCCGGGGATCGGCCTGAGCGAACCGGTCGCCGCCGCGGTCGACGGCGCCGTGCGCACGGTCCTGGAACTGATCGCGAACTAGGGGGTGGACTGTCATGTGCCTCGGCATACCGGGCGAGGTGGTCGAGTTCCTGCCCGACCAGCCCGACCTGGCGCGGGTGAGCGTGAGCGGGGTCAGACGGGTCATCAACATCGGCCTGCTCGCCGACGAGCCGCTGGCGCCCGGCGACTGGGTCCTGATCCACGTGGGCTTCGCGCTCTCGAAGATTGACGAGGACGAGGCGGCGTCCGCCCTTGCTTTCCTGGAAGGCATCGGCCAGGCCTACGAAGACGAGCTCATCGCGCTCGCCGAGTCACAGATCGAGTAGGGGGCGCTGATGCGCTTCGTTGACGAGTTCAGGGACAGCGACAAGGCGAGGGCGCTGGCCGCGAGGATCGCCGGACTCTGCGAGCCTGGCCGCGAGTACAAGCTCATGGAGGTCTGCGGCGGGCACACGCACACCATCTACAAACACGGGCTCGAGGACTACCTGCCCGACCAGATCACCCTGGTGCACGGGCCCGGCTGCCCGGTGTGCGTGATCCCGATGGGGCGGGTCGACGACGCGATGGCGCTGGCCGCCGAACCCGGCGTGATCATGACGTCGTTCGGCGACATGATGCGGGTGCCGGGCAGCAACGGCTCGTTCTTCGACGCCAAGGCCCGCGGCACCGACATCAGGATGGTCTACTCACCGCTCGACTCGCTGAAGATCGCCAGGCAGAACCCGGACAAGCGGGTGGTGTTCATGGCCATCGGTTTCGAGACAACGGCACCGTCCACGGCGATGACCATGCTGCGCGCCGCCGCCGAGGGCCTGATGAACTTCTCGGTCTTCTGCAACCACGTGACGATCATCCCGGCTATCAAGGCCATTCTCGACTCGCCCGACCTGCGCCTCGACGGCTTCATCGGGCCAGGTCACGTCTCGACCGTGATCGGCTGCCGGCCGTATGAGTTCATCGCGCGCGACTACGGCAGGCCCGTCGTGGTCGCCGGGTTCGAGCCGCTCGACATCCTGCAGTCCATCTACATGCTGATGATCCAGCTTTCGCAGGGCCGCTCGGACATCGAGAACCAGTACTCGCGCGTCGTCCCGTGGGACGGGAACCCGGTCGCGCTGCGCGCGATCGGCCAGACCATGCAGCTGCGGCCGTACTTCGAGTGGCGCGGGCTCGGCTTCATCTCGCACTCCGCGCTCAAGGTCAGGGATGACTACGCGGCCTTCGACGCCGAATCCTTGTTCCAGGTGCCAGGGGTCCGGGTCGCTGACCCCAAGGCGTGCCAGTGCGGCGAGGTGCTCAAGGGCGTGCTCAAGCCGTGGGAGTGCAAGGTCTTCGGCACCGCGTGCACGCCGGAGACACCGATCGGCACGTGCATGGTCTCGCCCGAGGGCGCGTGCGCCGCCTATTACAACTACGGCAGGCTGACCCGCACCAAGGTGCCGCTGGCCATGCCGGGAGTGCGGCGATGACGGCCGGCTGGGTCGACCGGGCCCTGGAGGAACAGCGAGCCAGCCAGGACCAGGTACCCGGGCGGCGCGGCTCGCCGCAGCCGCAGCCCGGCACGGTCCGCGAGGAGATGGTTCTCGAGCGGATCGATCGTGCGCGCCGGGCCCGGGCGCGCGTCAGGGAAGACCGGATCACGATGTCGCACGGCGCCGGCGGCAAGGCGACGCAGTCGCTGATCGAGGCGATCTTCCTCGACGCGTTCCGCAACCCGCTGCTCGAGCCGCTCGAGGACGCGGCGCGGCTCGACATCGGCACGTCGCGGCTGGCCCTCACGACGGACTCGTATGTCGTCTCGCCGCTGTTCTTTCCCGGCGGCAACATCGGCGATCTCGCCGTCAACGGCACCGTCAACGACCTCGCGGTCGCGGGCGCGACGCCGCTGTACCTGTCCGCCGGCTTCATACTCGAAGAGGGTTTTCCCGTCGCGGACCTGACGACGATCACCGCGTCGATGCGGGCGGCGGCGCAGGCCTCCGGCGTGCAGATCGTCACCGGCGACACCAAGGTCGTGCAGATGGGCAAGGCCGATGGCTGCTACATCAACACGGCAGGGATTGGTCTCGTCGAACCTGGCGTCGAGCTCGGCGTGGCGGCGGCGCGGCCGGGCGACGCGATCATCGTGTCCGGCCCGATCGGCGATCACGGCGTCACGATCCTGCTCGCGCGCGGCGAGCTGGACATCGAGGCCGACCTGGTCTCGGACACCGCGCCGCTGAACGGCCTGGTCAGCTCGCTGCTCGCGCAGACACAAGGGGTCCGCGCGCTCCGCGACGCCACGCGGGGCGGCGTCGCGACGATCCTCAACGAGATCGCCAGGGCCGCCGACGTCGGCGTGCTGGTCAGCGAGGACGCGATCCCGGTGCGCACCGAGGTCCGCGGCGCCGCTGAGCTGCTGGGCATCGACCCCATGTACGTGGCCTGCGAGGGACGGATGGTGGTGGTCGTCGATCCGGCGCAAGCGGACGCTGCCCTCGCGGCGCTGCACGCGCATCGCGATGGCGCCGAGGCGGCGGTGATCGGGTCCGTCGTGGCCGAGCCGGCGGGCGTGGTCCAGCTGCGGACGGCGTTCGGCGGGACGCGGATCGTGGACCTGCTGGTCGGCGACCCGCTGCCGCGCATCTGCTGACCACGGGCGGCCGACCATGCACGAGCTGGCGATCACCGAGGGCGTCGTCGCCGCCGTGGCCGAACGCGTTCCCGGCGCCAAGGTCACCAGCGTGCGGCTGGAGATCGGCGCGCTGTCCGGCGTCGTGGCCGAGTCGGTGAGATTCTGCTTCGACCTCGTCACCGAGGGGACGAGCCTGGAGGGCGCGAGCCTGGAGATCCTCGAGCAGGCCGCCAGCTGCCTGTGCCGGACGTGCGGGGCCGAGTTCGCGCCCGACTGGCCGATCTTGCTCTGCGCGTGCGGCAGCGCCGACGTCGCGGTGCTGTCCGGCCAGGACCTGAAGATCGTCTCGGTGGAGGTCGCCTGAGATGTGCGCGACGTGCGGGTGCGGCGGTGACGGTGCCGTGATCCACGCGGTGCATCCCGCGCATGATCACGCCCACGATGACGCGCCCGCGGGCCCGCACGCGGGCGCGCACGCGCGTGATCACGCGCACGTGATCCCGCCGGGCGACGCGCGGACCGTGCACCTGCAGCAGAAGGTGCTCGCGAAGAACGACGGGATCGCGGCCCAGAACAGGGACCGGCTCGCGGAGCGCGGCCTCCGGATGCTCAACCTGATGAGCTCGCCTGGCGCGGGCAAGACCACGCTCCTCGAGCACACCGCCCGGGCGCTGGCGGGCCGGCTGGACATCGCGGTGATCGAGGGCGACCAGGAGACGGCGCTCGACGCCAGCCGGATCAGCGCGGCCGGCTGCCGGGTCGTCCAGATCAACACCGGGCCGGGCTGTCACCTGGACGCCGCGATGGTCGCGCGCGGGCTCGAGGAGCTCGATCCGGCGCCAGGCACCGCCGTGATCATCGAGAACGTCGGCAACCTGGTCTGCCCTGCCCTGTTCGACCTTGGCGAGGCGCACCGGGTGGTGCTCGCCGCGGTCACCGAGGGCCCTGACAAGCCGATGAAGTACCCGCAGATGTTCCGGCAGGCTGACCTCGTCCTGCTCACCAAGGTGGACCTGCTCCCGTACCTCGAGTTCGACACCGGTCGCTACGCCGAGGACCTGGCGCGCGTGAATCCGTCCGCCGTCCTCCTGCACCTCTCCGCGACCAGCGGCGAGGGCATGGACGCCTGGCTCGCCTGGCTCACCGCCGCGGCGGCCCCGCTCGGGCGCATGCGTTAGAACACCAATGGCCCACCGGGGTTCTCAGAGAACACCCGGTGGCCCATTGGTGTTCTATCGTGAGGCCGTGCTGGCCGCCCGCGCCGTCCGGGCGGCCGCCGCGACCGCCTGGCCGAGGCTGATGCCGCCGTCGTTGCACGGAACCTGTGAGTGGGTCAGCACCGCGAAGCCGTCGGCCTCGAGCAGCCCGACGACGCAGTGCAGCAGCAGCAGGTTCTGGAACACCCCCCCAGACAGCGCGACGGTGCCGATCCCGGTCCGCTCGCGCAGCAGTCCGCAGCAGTCGGCGATCACCCCGGCGGTCCCGTGATGAAATCTGGCCGCGATCTTCTCCCTGGCGACACCGGCCGCCAGGTCGTCGGCGGCAGCGCGCACCAGGTCGACGCCGGCCACCTGGAGCACATCGCCGCGCCCGATCGCGGCCCGGTACGCGCCGGTCTCGGCCGGGTCGGCGAGCTGCTCGAGCTCGATGGCGGCCTGGCCCTCGTAGTTGACGGCGTCCCTGACCCCGAGCAGCGCCGCCACCGCGTCGAACAGCCGGCCGGCGCTCGACGTCAGCGGCGCGTTGATGCCGCGCCTGGCCATCGTGACCACGCTGGCCCAGCGCGCCTCGTTGCGCCGCGCGACGGCCACGGCGGGGTCAGGGTCGCCCGCGAACGCGGCGTCCAGGTAGGCGGCTGCCATCCGCCACGGCTGCCTGATCGCGGCGGCTCCGCCTGGCATCGGCACGGGCGCGAGATGACCGGCGCGCGAGAACCCGGCCAGCCCGGCGATCAGGAACTCGCCACCCCAGACGGTGCCGTCGGTGCCGTAGCCCGTTCCGTCGAACGCCACCCCGATCACGCGCTCGCCGTTCGCGCCAGCCCCGTTGTCGGCCAGGCAGGACGCGATGTGCGCGTGGTGGTGCTGCACGCCGACCAGCTCGAGCGCGGCATCAGCGTCGGCCAGGTCCATCGCGTACTTCGTGGACAGGTAGTCCGGATGCAGGTCGTGCGCGATCACCGCGGGCGTGATCTCGAACAGCGCGGCGAAGTGCTCGATCCCCCCGGTGAACGATCGCAGCGTCTCGGCGTTCTCCAGGTCGCCGATGTGCTGCGAGACGAACGCCCGGTCGTGGCTGGCCAGGCAGAACGTGCTCTTCAGCTCGGCGCCGCAGGCGAGGACCGGCCTGGCGAAGCTGGCGGCGACCTTGAGCGGCTCGGGCGCGTACCCGCGCGCCCTCCTGACCAGCGACGCCCGGCCGCGGAACGGCCGCACGACCGAGTCGTCGGCCCTGATGCGGATCGGCCTGTCGTGGGTGAGGAACGCGTCAGCGATGCCGTTCAGCCGCTCCAGCGCGTCGTCGTCGGCGTAGGCGATCGGCTCGTCG
>WNGJ01010525.1_pt1 | contig 16489 bp, 11 predicted proteins | sample 5400611 | NCBI WGS metagenome assembly WNGJ01 (sample SAMN13153375, study PRJNA577476) | soil metagenome | isolation source: 40 cm soil or saprolite under Garry oak tree replicate 1 | place: USA:California | collected 2016-06-15 | reverse complement strand
GGTCGGTCGTGGCGGTGGAGGCGGGCCGCCGTGTGTCCTACAGCTTTGACGCCGCCGGGCATCGGGTGGCGGCGCCCGGGGTCGAGGTCGAGGTCGAGCGGCCGACGCTCCTTTTCACCGGCGAATCCATCATGGCCGGATTCGGCCTTGCCTGGCAGGAGACGATTCCTGTTCGCGTAGGCGCACTGCTGGGGACACAGAGCGCCAACCTGGGGGTATCCGACTACAGCAACGACCAGTCCTACCTGCGGCTGGCGGAGGAGCTGCCGCGCTTTCGCCAGCCGGTCGCCGTGGTGACGCTGTTCATGCCGTCGCTGTTCGATCGCAATCTCATCGACAATCGCCCGCATCTGGCAGCGGGACTGGTGTGGCAGCCGGCCGACCGGCACTGGCGCCTTACGGCGCTGCTGCGCTGGCTCATTCGCTATCGTAGCAGCGCCGCCGTCGAGCAGGGCGTCACGCGGACCCGCGACAGCCTGCGCGCGCTGGTCGATCTCGCCCGCGCACGAGGCGCTGAGCCGCTCATCGTTGTACCGCAATTCGGTCCGCAGAGCGCGACCGAGGAGATGCTGCGACGGCGCATCCTCGATGAGGCCGGATTGCCGTACGTGCAGGTGAAACTTGATTCGAGTTGGCACCTGCAGGGTGATTTGCACCCCGATCCACGCGCTGCCCAGGCGATCGCAATCGCGGTCGCGGAGCGGCTGCGTAGACGCTGACGGGATGCCTCCGAGCAGGCCCAATCGCGGGGCAGTTGACGCTACGCGCGCTTGCGTAATTTCACAACCGCACCCAAGCGTCTCGCCGATCCGCCCGCGATCAGCAGCAGCTCAGTCCTGCTGCACGATGGAGCAATCAACACAGTCAGCGCGCCATAAGAGCGCAAGACTTCTAAGGAAGCTGGCCGATTTACGCTGCAAGTGATTGATCGAGCTCAGGCGCCGTTTCCTGGCACGGCGCGTGCTTGCTTGAATCCCGTACTGCCCGACATTGGACCGGCGATTCGGCGCATCTCACGGGGGAGGAGCTTAGATCCCATGAAACTGATCACTGCAATCATCAGGCCACACAAGCTCGAAGACGTTCGCAAAGCAGTCGCCGACGTGGGCGTCCAGGGCGTGACGGTTACCGAGGTCCGAGGCTTTGGGCGGCAACGCGGCCACACCGAGGTCTATCGGGGGGCCGAGTACTTGGTCGAGTTCGTGCCGAAAACCAAGATCGAAATCGCGGTCGATGATGTGCTGGCGGAGCGGGTGATCGAGGCCATTACCAACACCGCGCGGACCGGCAAAGTGGGCGATGGCAAGATTTTTGTCTTCGACCTCGAGCAAGTCGTGCGTATCCGCACCGGCGAGCGCGGCGCCAGCGCCATTTAGAACCACACGTACGGCAGGGGAGATATCGATGATTACATTGTCGCGGTCGTTGCTGTTCGCTCTACTGGCGCTGTCTGTGCCCTCGGCGTGGGCCGATCCCCCGCAGGCCACCCCGGCGCCGGCAGCCACGTCGGCACCCGCACCCGCGCCGGGGGCCGCAGCGGCAGTTGCACCGGCCGCCACGCCCGCCGCACCCCCGGCGCCCTCGACGACAGAGCCCTCAGTCATCCTCAACTCGCAGATCAACTCCGGCGATACCGCCTGGATGCTCGCCTCCATGGCGCTGGTGTTGATGATGACCGTCCCCGGACTCGCCCTCTTCTACGGCGGGATGGTGCGCAAGAAGAACGTGCTGGCGACGCTCATGCAGAGTTTTGCCATCACGTGCCTGGTGACCCTCCTGTGGTACGTCATCGGCTACAGCCTCGCCTTCACGCCCGGAACGCCCTACGTAGGGGGCCTCAGCCGGCTCTTCATGAACGGGGTGATCTACATCAAGGACGTGGCGGCCGCGGCAGCCACAAAAGACGCACCGGCTGTGGAGGCGGTGATCGGGAAAGTGTCGGTGAGTCATCTGGGTGTGACGATCCCCGAGACCGTATATGCGATGTTCCAGCTCACCTTCGCGATCATCACTCCCGCGCTCATCTGCGGTGCGTTTGCGGAAAGAATGAAGTTTTCCGCGATGCTCTGGTTCATGTCGATCTGGTCGATCATCGTCTATGCGCCCATCGCCCATTGGATGTGGGAACCAGGCGGCTGGGGCGCAACGGCAGGCGTGCTCGACTTCGCCGGCGGCACAGTGGTGCACATCAACTCAGGAATTGCCGCGCTCGCTTGCGCGCTGGCGCTCGGCAAGCGTGTGGGATTCAACAAGGAACCGATGGCGCCCCACAACCTGGTGTTGACGCTCATCGGCGCCTCGCTCCTCTGGGTCGGCTGGTTCGGTTTCAATGCCGGTTCTGCGGTCGCCGCCGATGGCCGCGCCGGTATGGCGATGGCCGTCACGCAGATCGCCACCGCCGCGGCCGCGCTTGCGTGGATGTTCATGGAATGGACCGTCAAGGGGAAACCGAGTCTGCTCGGCATAGCCTCCGGTGCTGTCGCGGGCTTAGTGGCCATCACGCCTGCTTCGGGCTTCGTGATGCCGACGCCTGCGGTCATCATCGGAATCGCCGCCGGGGTCATCTGCTTCTTCGCCGCGACTACGCTGAAGAAGGCCCTCGGTTACGACGATTCGCTCGATGCGTTCGGCGTGCACTGCATCGGTGGCATCGTCGGTGCATTACTCACGGGTGTGTTTGCCAGCACCGCGCTCGATGGCGGTCAGGCCGGGAGCGTCGTCACGCAGCTGAAAGGCGTACTCGCAACCCTGGTCTACGGTTTCGTCGTGAGCTACCTGATCCTCAAAGTCATCGATGTGACCCTTGGACTGCGGGTCAACGAAGAAGAGGAGCGGGAAGGGCTCGACGTATCGCTGCACGGCGAGCACGTCGAATAGCGCTTCAGCACTGATCCCAGGGGTCTCCGCCGCCACGGCGGAGACCCCACCCACGCCTCTTTTATGGAGTTCCGTGTCATGCCCATGCCAGTCACTCGAGATCTGTCCCTGCGCTTTGAGCAGGTCCGCGATCTGAGCCGTTTTCGTCTGGCCCTAGGCGGCGCATTGCTGTGTATCCTTGCCTTGGGCGCCCGTGCTGCTCATGCAGACGACGCCGCAAAGCCTGCGGAGCCGGCCAAGCCCGGTGCGCCCTCGCTAACCGAGGTGCTGACGGCATCCGGTGTCGATCTTCACGGCTACGTGGATGCGGCTTACTCCTATCTCACAGGCACCGGCGTGTTCACGAGCGGGGTTGCGGACCGTGTGTTCGACACGGAGCCCAACTCGTTCAACCTGCACCAGGCTGCACTCATCATCGGCTATCAGCCGAAGGAAGGGTTCGGCGGTTTCGTCGACCTCACGGCGGGACGCGACGCCCGCGTCATCGCCTCGGCGGGCGAGTCGACGAGCAATTTCGATGTGACCCAGGCTTTCGTTCAATACGCCCACGGCGCGGTGACGATCATCGGCGGCAAGTTCGTGACGCTCGCAGGGGCGGAAGTCATCAACTCCACCCAGGACACCAACTACTCCCGCTCCATTCTGTTCGGCTACGCGATCCCCTTCTCGCATACGGGAGCGCGGCTCACCTATGCCGCATCCGATCAATTGAGCCTCATCGTCGGCGTCAACAACGGCTGGGATCAGCTGCAGGACGCGAACAAGCAGAAGACCGGTGAGCTGGGCGTCTCATTCACGCCTAACAAGATGTTCTCCCTGACCGTACAAGGCTACAGCGGCGTCGAGCAGCTTTCCGGGGGCGCGTTTATCGGCGCCGGCACACACGGAGTTCGCAGCTTGATCGATGCCGTGGGTACGTACAACGCGACCAGTCGGCTCACGTTCATCCTGAATGTCGATTGGGGCCAACAGGAGAATGTCACCTCTCTCGTCGATGGAACCGCGATCAAGGCGAAGTGGGACGGCGCCGCAGCCTACGCCAATTACCAGGTCAATGATCAATGGCGGCTCTCGGTGCGCGCCGAGTACTTCGACGACAAGGACGGCTACCGCACCGGTGTCATTCAAAAATGGAAGGAAGCCACACTGACACTCGCGTACCTGCCCACAAAATTCATCGAACTACGCGCTGAGGTGCGCGGCGACAAGTCCGACTCCAATGCCTTCGTCAAAGACGTTACGTTCTTCAGCGGGGCCTTCGGCGCCGGCCTCACCGACAATCAGACTTCGATAGGCCTCGAGGCCGTGTACAAGTTCTAAAAGCGCGGGCACGACCGGGCCCTGCATCCCGGACAGGTAAGACTGACAGCCGCCTGAAGCAACTGGTGGAAGATCGTACTGAACCGGGTGATGTGCGGCTCGGAACACGCTTCAGCTTGCGCCGTCCATTGTATCCACGGAGCGCGGGGCTAGAATATGCGCGACCCTTTGACGAGTAAGCCGCTCCGCGGCCCGTGGTGTCACACCCTGGAGGCCTCCCATGCCATTACGTATAGGTGACGAAGCACCCGACTTCACTGCCGAGACGACGGAAGGGAAGATCAGATTCCACGAATGGGTGGGGAACGGGTGGGCAATCCTGTTCTCGCACCCGAAGGACTTCACGCCGGTCTGCACGACCGAGCTCGGCTACATGGCGCGTCTGAAGCCGGAGTTCGAAAAGCGCAACACGAAGATCGTCGGGCTGAGCATCGATTCGGTGGACGACCATAAGAAATGGGCTAAGGATATCGAGGAAACCCAGGGATCGAAAGTCAACTATCCGCTGATCGGCGATCCGACGCTCACGATCGCCAAGCTCTACGACATGATTCACCCGAACGCGAGCGGTGAGGCCAAAACGCGCACTGCGACGGACAATGCGACAGTGCGTTCGGTGTTTCTGATTGGACCGGACAAGAAGATCAAGCTGATCCTCACTTACCCCATGAGCACCGGTCGAAACTTTGACGAGGTTCTTCGAGTGCTCGATGCCATCCAGTTAACCGCCAAGCACAAGGTGGCGACGCCCGTGAACTGGAAGCGCGGCGAGGACGTGATCATCCTGGCGTCGCTTTCGGACGAGGAAGCCAAGGCTCAATTCCCGGCTGGCTGGAAAGCACCGAGACCCTATCTGCGCATCGTTCCGCAGCCGAGATAAAGCGATATCGACAGCGCCTCCCATCGCACAACCCAGGATGGGAGGTGCCGTTTGCGGCCGCCGCCACTCAGCGCGGTAGCGCCGGGTGCGCGGTCAGCCGCACACCCAGGCGACGGGCGCCCCAGACTCCGGGCGGCCCCGCGAACACTCCGCGAATTTGCGTCCCGCAACTCTTGCAGGCGCCGGTGTCGCTGAGCCGCCACGCGCCGAGCTCGTACCAGTCGCGCTCGATCACGCGCGTGCCGCAGTGAGGGCAGTACGTGCTGCCCCCTTCGCGGTCGTGCACGTTACCTGTATAGACGTAGTGCAGTCCGTTCGCGAGCGCGATACGCCGAGCGCGCGTGAGCGTCGCCGGCGGTGTACGCGGTTTGTCGAGCAACTTCCAATCCGGGTGAAACGCCGTGAAATGTAGCGGCACGTCGGGGCCGAGCTTCTCGGCGATCCATTGCGTCATCAGATCGAGTTCGCCGTCGGAGTCGTTCTCGTCCGGGATGAGAAGCGTCGTGATCTCGAACCACACGTTGGTCTCACATTTCAAGTACTCCAGAGTTTCGAGCACCGGCGCGAGCGCGCCGCCGCAGATCTTGTAGTAGAAACGCTCGCTGAAGGCCTTCAGATCGACGTTTGCGGCGTCCATGTGGCGGTAGAATTCGGCGCGCGGCGCGCTGCACATGTAGCCCGCGGTCACGGCGACGCTTCTGATGCCGCGCGCACGGCATGCCTGAGCCGCGTCAATCGCATACTCCATGAACACCACCGGATCGTTGTACGTGAACGCGATGCTCGCACAGCCGAGACCTTCGGCGGCGTGCGCGAGATCCTCGGGGTTCGCGCTGTCAGCAAGCGTGTCCATCTCGCGCGACTTCGACATATCCCAGTTCTGACAATTTGAGACCGCCAGGAACGGCGCGAGATACGAGTGGTCGGAATCATCGACCTCGAGGTTATAGACCGTGCCCTCATATGGAATTCGTTCTACACGCCGCAGCGGAACAAGAAACTTTCCGCCGGCGTCGCGCCAACTGGTGCGTTCCGAATCGAGCCGCCTCCGGCCTTCATAACGGTCCCGCTTGAACTTCACGATGAACGTGGTCGACTGAGAGACTTCGCGTCCCTCGATTTGCTTCGTGGGCTGAGGCTCATGAACAAAGAACGTCGGCAACAGGTCAAGATGTAGGCCGAGCTCGTAAATTCCCAACGCGAGGTCACGAGAAACCGTGCCGCCGACGACGTGGGTCTCAGCCACGTAGCCATCGCCTGCAAAGTACCCGTCAAGAAAGGCACGGATCACGGAGAGAGGCGCGTGGAGCAGCTGCGCAGGAACCCGTTTGTTCTTGGCGCCGCGGCCGCAGAGCGCCTCGAACAATCGTGCGGTGGAAGTGCTGCGAACCGCTACCGTAAGGGTCGTGCGGCGATTCGAGATGATTGTTTGTGCGCCAAAGACGTCTGCGAGCAGACGCGCAGTTCGTTCTACGAGTTGCGGTTCGTGATGACCATAGGAGAAAACCACTAGACAGCTGTTAGGGCGATCTGGATGCACCCCAAGAGAACCCTCCGCACAGTACACGCCCAGCAGCCACGCCAGGTCGGGCGTGAGCTCGAGGTACTCCGGGACGCCCGCGCTACGCTCCTGTAGGAATTTCACGCGTCCCGCATTCACTTGGAGTCTGACTGCACGGGGTCGCTCCACCATCAGCATGCCGCGTGCGAGGCGGCTTCGCAGTGTTCGCACGTAGGCGGGATGATACCCGAGTGTCTCGCCTAACTCCGCGGAGGTACCCGTCGCCCGCAAGCTAGCTGACAATTGCTCCAGAGGGATCCGTCTCATGCGAGCTGCATGCGTGGCATACTCCAGGCTTCCCAAAGCTTCCGCGACATCAATCCGAGCGCCGCTACCCGCTTGCCTTTTTGGGACGATAAGATAGTGGTCAGCTGAAAGCTTCGCCGCCTCGATCAGCCGGATGTCTTCGAGATTCGAGCGATGAGCCGCGAAAACCTTGTGGTTCGGCGTGAGAAGGACCGGCGGGCAACAGCTCGCCCTGAGCAAGAGCAACTCGCCGGAATAGGGATGCGCGAAGACCTTGGCGACGCGCGCTGGCTCGGCCGCACGCGTCCAGACTTCTAGCGACATCGGGAGACCGACCTGGCCACCGTGATGAGAGATCTTCTCCTGACAACTCTCGAACAGATCTGCGATGCGTCTCATCCCTCCGGTGGTCGCAATCAGCGTGTCGGGATGAAAACAGAATTTGCAGGCTAAATTGCAGCCGGCGGTCCCGAAGGACAGCACGCTCGTTCCGGGCAGGAAATGGTTGAGAGGCTTTTTCTCAATCGGGTCGACGCAAAAGCCGCTTGAGCGGCCGTAGCTGAACAGCTTGATACGCCCTGCTTCCGCGCCACGTACGAAGCACAGGCCTCGTTGCCCATCACGCAGCTTGCAGGCGCGCGGGCACACGTCGCATTGCACACGGCCGTCGCCCAGCGCGTGCCAGTAGCGCGTATCAATGATCGAGCCTGCCGCCGGTCGTACTACCAGGCTCTGCGCCGCTTTGCTCATGTGCGCAATTGTGCTCCCATTCCGGCGGATGGATACTCCCGCAGCATGCGCAGCGCAAGCGAAGTTCATGGCATTCGTCGACCCGCCGTAGCCGGAGTCTTCTATCCGCGGGACCCGCAGACGCTGCGCACTGTGCTCGCCGCTTGCCTGGCTAAGGCTGTCGGGCCGCAAGCCACCCCGAACGCTGCAGACGCCGCGCGTCCTGCGCGCGCAGCGATGCCCAAGGCGTTGATTGCGCCACACGCCGGCTATAGCTACTCCGGGCCCATAGCCGCTTCGGCATACAGTGCGCTCGGCGATACCGCGCACGGAATCGAGCGCGTCGTGCTGCTCGGTCCGAGCCACTTTGTGCCATTCTCTGGCCTCGCGGTATCTCGAGCCACGGCCTTCGAAACACCGCTGGGCGCCGTTGCGGTAGACGACGCCGCACGCCGCGACGTTCTGCGCGTCCCTCAAGTTGTGGCAGCGGACGCGCCGCATGCGCACGAGCACAGCCTGGAGGTGCAGCTCCCGTTTCTGCAGACGTTGCTCGGTGAATTTCGGGCGCTGCCGATCGCAGCCGGCGATGCGACGGCGCGGGAAGTTGCCGCGGCGCTGGAATGCGTCTGGGGCAATGAGGAAACGCTCATTGTCGTAAGCTCCGATCTCTCCCATTACCTCGAATACGCTGCCGCGCGCAGTGTCGATGCCTCAACGGCCCAGTCCATTCTCAACTGCTCGACCGAGCTCGGCGGTGAGCAAGCTTGCGGCTGTGTCGGGATCAACGGACTCATGCACGTCGCGCGCGAGCGCGAGCTCGAGGTGAGGCTGCTCGATCTTCGCAATTCGGGCGACACGACCGTGGAACGCTCTCGCGTGGTCGGCTACGGCGCGTTCGCCCTTTACGAGCCGCGTGTCGGGCGCTAGTCGGCGCGCTTCTGGCGCTCGATCGACCTCGAACGCTCCATCCGAGGCTTCGCTCAACTGCCTTTCGGCGCCCGCCAACCCTCGAACGGCGTGATGAATATCGAGGATATGCGCCAACCGGATTTTGTCTTCATGAAAACGCCGCCCCACCTTAGGGGGATCGTGGACGGATTCTTACCCGGGTCGCCCTCCGTGGACAGCAGTGGCGTAATCAGCACCGCGACGCCGGGCGATACGCTCGCGATGCGTAGTTCTTCCATTTGCGGATCCATCTTCCAGGTACCTTTCCACGCCTCCTCGAACGCCTCCATGGCCTCTTTGTATCCCCATATCGAATTCCCGCCGTACTGGGCCCACACGAAATCCTTTGAATCCAGCAGCACCTCGGAAACGACTGCACGATCGTGAGCATTCTGGCCAGCGATGAAGCGCGTATACACCGCCATAACCTCCGTCTGCGCGGGTCCAGCGGCTGACGCGGCGGCGGCGGCTCCCGAAGGCGTTTGTACGGGCGCAGGCGGGGTAACCCTGCTGCTGACGCTAGCGCTCAGTACGTATCCGGTGGTGACCAGAATTCCTTTCTGCTCTGCGTCGGCACAGCTGAGGGGAGCGACGGCAGCTCCCTTGATGCCAGTCATCTTGTCAGCTCGCATGACTAACTGGCCTGCCACACCATTTGCCTCGCGTTTGCCGGTCTTGATGTTGACCAGGCAATAGTAACGATGCGTGTCCGGCGATGAACCCACGTCGAAATGACCACGCACCACTTCTTGATCGAGGTCCTCTGCAAAGGCTTGCTTCAGGGACGAAAGAAAGCTTCCCTTGGGAGCGGAGCTCTGTGCATCGCTCGGGGAGGGACTCGCCGAGACGCCGGTTGCAGCGCCGGCCGGCGGCTCGGCCAGGGCGCCGCCGTGCCCGATGCAGAGCAGCACGAGGCCTGCTGCAAAGCCTTGCGAATAGCGCCGAATGTGCCATGCAGTGTTCACGTATCCCCCAATGCTGTTTTATTTCCTGTCCGCCGGGATTCCAGGGGCCAACCTCGTCGCGGCGTCAGCCCCTCGCGCTCTCTGAACTGAAGCAAAGGCCCGTCAAGACGCCGCCGCACGCAAAATCGCCGCAACACTGCGCTCCACATCCGCGTCGGTGGTTGCCCATGACGACACACTGATGCGCATCGCCGTGTGGCCCTGCCAGACCGTGCCGCCGCACCAACAGGTGCCTTCGCCCTGCACACGCGCAATCACCTCGCGCGTGCGCTCTGCGCTCCCGAACGACACCAGGACCTGGTTCGTTCAACACCCGATAGCCTGCGCCAAGGAGGCCCTCGGCAAATCGTCCCGCGTAGCGGCAGGTGCGCTCGATCAGATCGGCAAGACCCGTGCGGCCAAGTTGGCGCAACGCGGCCCAGACTTCGACGCCGCGTGCGCGGCGCGAAAAATCGGGCGTATATTGATAAGGGACCCGGTATTCGTCCTGTGCAAGATACGCGCCGCCGACGGACATCGCCGTGCGTAGATCATCAGCGTTACGCGTGAATACCAAGCCGCTATCGTAGGGGACATTGAGCCACTTGTGAGCGTCGGTGGCCCACGAATCGGCGTCTTCGATGCCGTAGACCAAATGTGCTCGCGCCGGCGCGGCCGCCGCCCACATACCGAAAGCGCCATCGACGTGTACCCAGGCGCCTCGCGAGTGAGCACGCCTGCAGATTTCTGCGATGGGATCGAAAGCGCCGCTGTTCACGTTGCCCGCCTGCACGCACACTATCGTCCGATCGTCGACGGATGGAAACGCATCTACGCGCATCCGTCCGTGTGCGTCGACCGGCACGCGTACGATTCTTTCACGCCCGAAACCCACCAGTGAGAGCGCCTTCTGCACGCTCGCATGCACCTCGTCGCCGACCACGAGCGTGAGCGGCGGTGCTCCAAACAGCCCTTGCGCTTCAACATCCCAACCAACACGGCCAAGCAATGCGTGTCGCGCAGCAGCGAGCGCTGCAAAGTTCGCCGCCGTCGCACAGGTGACAAACCCGCCAGCGCTTTGCACGGGCAGATGGAAGATATCCTTCACCCAACGCAACGCGACGGTCTCGAGCGTGGCGTTGGTGGGTGAGGTGATGGCAAGACCAGCGTTTTGGTCCCACGCGGCTGCAAGCCAGTTTGCCGCCACCGTCACTGGGAGCGAGCCGCCAATCACGAATCCGAAAAATCGTCCGCCGGCGGACGCCATCGTGGCCGGCGAACCGATTTCATCCAGTTCGGCCAGCACCGCCTCAGCGGTCGACGTATGCTCGGGAAAAGCCTGTTCGAATTTGGTGAGTGCGGCGATCGCCTCCTTGGTAGGTGCGACGGAGCGAGTGTCGAGGGATTCGAGATAACGGCTCGCGCGTCGCGCCGCAGCGTCCAGGAGACCACGCATAGTGACTTGAGTATAAGCCCGATGCATGCCATCGCGCCCAGGCCGAGCAGTAGGCCTGATCGGTAGGATAACGTGGTCGAAATCTCAGTGGTGACCTCGGTCATGAGCTTATGGACTGGGCATTTCTGCGCCGCACGGAGAAGTTCCTCCCGCTGCGCGGCGCTCAAGTCACCCGTCAGCGACAGCGCCGCGCTCAGGCGATAGATACCTGAGCGTTCCCGGCTCGCATCGCGCTCCACGGAAACCTCGAGACCTTTGACCGGAATATCCTTGTGTTTCGCGTACCAAAGCACAGTGAGCGCCTTGCACGCGCCCAACGCGGCATCGTAGAGGTCCTGCGGACTCGGCCCCGACCCCGCTCCGCCCTCCTCGACACTGAGGTCGGTGGTGAGACTATTTGGTCCGATGTGGATTTCATGCCGCATCGGCGCCTGCCGCAGCAGATAGTTCGGCCGGCATGCACCCGAATTGCTTACTATCCTGAAGCACGCCGGTCGCCATGACCGCAGGAGAGCACACGGTTATGCTGCCTGGCGCAGTGTCGCTACGTGGGTGCCACGATGGGGTTGAGCACATGTCTCGCAGGGCATTTGTGAAAGGCGTGTTGGCCGGAGCCGCAGGCGGCATCATTCCGCATATCGCAAATTGCGATCGGCGCCGGCGCCGCCGGGGGTGGAACACAGCCGATCACGGATACCGGTCCGACCGCACTGAGCCTGTCCGAGGCATCCCGGCTCCTGCGGCAGAAGAAGGTCTCGCCGGTTGAGATGACGCAGGCGTGTCTCGCCCGCATCGAGTCCCTCAACCCCACGCTCAATGCCTTCATCACCGTTACCGCTGAGTCCGCCCTCGCCGCGGCCCGCGGCGCTGAGGCGCAGATCGCCCGCGGCGGCTGGAAGGGTCCGCTGCACGGCATTCCGATTGCGATGAAAGATCTGCTGGATACAGCCGGCGTCCGTACCACCGCCGCCAGCGCCTTATTCAAGGATCGAGTACCGGCGGAAGATGCCGAGGCGGTGCGCCGCCTGCGCGCGGCCGGGGCGGTCCTTCTCGGCAAGCTCAACATGCACGAGCTCGCCTTCGGCGGGAGTTCGGCGATCAGTTACTTCGGTGCCGTGCGCAATCCCTGGGACGTCGCCTACACACCGGGAGGCTCCTCCGGCGGCCCGGCGGCGGCGGTGGCCAGCGGACTGTGTTACGCCGCGCTCGGATCTGATACCGGCGGATCGATCCGTGAGCCCGCGGCCTACTGCGGCATCGTCGGGCTCAAACCAACCTATGGCCGCGTCAGCACTTCCGGAGCCATACCGCTTTCATGGTCGCTGGACCACATTGGCCCGATGACCCGCACGGTGGCCGACGCGGCGCTGGTGCTGCAGGTCATCGCCGGCTACGACTCCCGGGACCCAGGCAGCGTCGACCTGCCGGTTCCCGAGTACGGGACGGACATCGGTGCCTCGACATCCGCGCTGCGCCTTGGAATTCTCCAGGACTACTTCTACGAAAACCTGCATCCCGACATCGCAGCGGCCATGCAGAGCGCGCTGTCGGTTCTCGAGAGCCTGACACGCAGCCTGCACGAAGTTGCGCCGCTCGCAACCGATGGGACCTATGCATCAGTGATGAATCCTTACGTGGCGATTCTCTCCGCCGAAGCGTACGAATTTCACAAGGACTACATCGCGAAGAGCCCAGAGCTTTACCAGGCGCCGACTCTCAAGCGGCTGCGCGCCGGGGCGGACGTGACGATGTCCGCTTACATTCAGAGCCGGCGTCAGCTGGAGCAGATCCGCCACGCGGTGGCGCGGCGGTTCGACGACGTGGACTTTCTAATTACTCCGACCACGCCGGTCCCGCCGTTCAAGCTCGCCGAGCTCAGTGACCCCGACACTGCCCGCCCGATGGAACTGCAGATGCTGCACAACACCCGACCCGTCAACATGCTGGGGTTGCCGACCATCTCGGTTCCCTGCGGCTTCAGCGCCGCGCGCCTGCCGATCGGATTGCAGATCAGCGGCCGCCCGGGTGCTGAGGCCGGCGTGCTGCGCCTTGCGCACGCCTATGAGCGGGCCGCCGGATGGCGGCAAATCAAGCCCTCCACGCATCCTCACCGATGACAGCCCGCGAGGCACTGCGCACTCTGGGGCAGCGATGAACGGGACGCTTTCACTCATCGAACTCGCGGGCCATGTGGGGCTCCTCCTCTGGGGCACGCACATGGTCGGCACCGGGGTGCAGCGCGGCTTCGGCACGGTGCTCAGGCGCTGGCTCGGCCGCAACCTCGGTCGCCGCTTCCGCGCCTTCCTGACAGGGCTTGGCGTGACCGCGCTACTGCAGAGCAGCACCGCGACGGGTCTGCTCGCGACCTCGTTCACGGCGACGGGGGTGATCACGCTCGCCCCCGCGCTCGCGGTCATGCTCGGCGCCAACGTCGGCACGGCGCTCCTGACGCAGGTGCTGTTCTTCAACGTGGCCCTGCTGGGGCCACCCCTGGTGCTGGTCGGCGTGCTCGTTTTCCGCTGGGCGGGCGGCAGCCGGGCGAAGAATATCGGCCGCATCGGCATCGGGCTCGGGCTCATGCTCATGGCGCTCGCGGGCCTGGTGCACACGCTGGGACCCCTCGAGAACACCCCGTTGCTGCGCTCGGTCATGGGCGCGCTGGCCGGTGACCCCGTGCTCGCGGCGCTGGTCGCGGCGGCTCTAACCTGGGCATGCCACTCGAGCATCGCCATCGTGCTGCTCGTGGCGACGTTCGCCGCCACACACGTGGTCGCTCCGGCCGGCGCTCTCGCCCTCGTGCTCGGTGCGAACCTGGGCGGGGCACTCCCCGCGCTCGTCGACGCCTCGACCGCCGCCGCCAGGCGCCTGCCCCTCGGAAACCTGCTGGTGCGCACCGTGGGCGTGGTGCTCGCGCTGCCGTTCCTGCCCGCGATCACTCGTGCACTCGAGCTCGCCGAACCCGCCCCCGGGCGTCTCGTCGTCAACTTTCACCTGGCGTTCAATCTCGCACTCGCAGCGTTGTTCCTGGGGTCTGTCAGGGGCCTCGCGCACCTGCTCACGCGGTGGCTGCCGGACCCGCCCGCGCCAACCGATCCGGGCCGGCCCGTCTACCTCGACGTCGCCGCCCTGGATTCCGCCACGGTCGCCCTTGCGAACTCTGCCCGCGAGACTCTGCGCATGGCCGACATGGTCGAGACCATGCTCCGCGATGCGCTCGAGGTGCTTCGGCATGATGATCGCACACGCGCCGAGGCGATCGCCGCGCAGAATCGTTGCGTTGATCAGCTGGGTGCCTCGATTCGCCGCTATCTCGCCGACATCGGCGACGAGCAGACCCTCGACCGCCAGCGGGAGGGCGCGCGGGGACAGGACGTCCTGGCGGCCGTGATCAACCTCGAGCATGTCGCCGACATCGTCGCCAACAGTCTGGTCGAGTTTGCAGTGCGGAGTGTCAAGCGCGGCAGAGCACTCACGGTCGAGGAGCTCGAGACAGTCGCCGCTATGCACGGCGAGCTTCTCGAGAGTCTACGGCTCGCCCTGGCCGTCTTCCTGCAGGCCGAGCCCCGGGACGCGAAGCGACTGGCCGCGCGCAAGGGACAGTTCCGTGAGTTCGAAGCGTCCGCCACGGCACTCAGCGTACGCCTCCTGCGCAGTGCCGCCGCGGCCAGCCGCCTCGCCGACAGCGACGCGGTCGAACCGATGCTCGAGGAGAGCGGCCTCTTTCTGCGCACCGTGCGCGACCTCAGGCGCATTCACTCGCACCTTGCGCGCTTCGCCTACCCGATCCTGCATCGCCCCCGCGCCCGAGGCCGCCGCGCCACCGCCGGCGGCGTTGTCGAGGCTGCCGTCAATCGGCCCGCCGTGCCGCTTGCAACTGAGCGATCAAAGTCCACTGACCTCGAGGAGGACGACGTGGGATGAGCCGCGTGGCGCACGGCCGTAGGACGCAGTTGCTAGGCGGAGTTCTGATTCAGCCGCTCGACGAACCGCACCATGTCGATAACCATTCGCTCGTGCGTGCCGCTACCAATGGGCGCGACGCCATCTGTCGCTTCGATATTGAACTCGATGCGGCGACCATCGACTTTGGTAACTTGCGCTCCCGCGACGACCTGTCTGCCGACCGGCGTGGCCGCAAAATGCCGGACGTCGACGCGCGTTCCCACAGCACTCTCCCGCGCTCCAAGGAAGGGCTTGATCGCGTTGAGAGCCGCGTTCTCCATGGCCATGATCATGACCGGTGTCGCCAATACGGGTGGCAAGGTAGCGTCCTTGAAGCGATTGGCAAGATGTTCAGCGGTTACTACCAGCGTGAATGAACCTCTGGCTCCTACCGGTATAGACGCCATGAGATTGCTCCTGTGTACTTGTCGCGCCGTAAGGGCTGTGCATCTTACTTGGATGCTCGGGTCGATGCCGTCCTGGCTGACAGCTGGGGCCGCCTGGTGAGCGGTACTGCCGCCAGCACGGGTGCCGGTGATGACCGCACCACGTCGCCTCTGCGCTGGGGGGTGCTGGGGCTGGCGGCTATCGCCATCTTCTGCAGTTACTACGAGTCCGATGCAATCGGGCCGATCGCCGATCTGCTCGGCCGCCAGCGCGGTTTCACGCAGTCTCAGATCGGCGACCTCACCGCCGTCATCAGCCTGCCGAACATTCTGCTGGCGGTATTCAACGGACTGCTCATCGATCGCTACGGTCCAGCGCGCGTCACCCTGTGGGCCGCCGTTATCGGTTTCGTGGGCGCCGTACTGACGGCGATCGGCGCACCTTATGAGCTCATGTGGACCGGCCGCCTGGTGTTCGGGGTGAGCGAGGGGGCGATATTCATCTCCCTCGTCGCGGGGGTTGCGCGCTGGTTCTCGCGCAGCGGCATCGCCCTCGCCACGGCGATATTCCTCTCTCTTGCCCGGGTTGGATCGTTCTCGCTCGACACCTCACCCTCCTGGGCGCGATCTCTGTACGAGGCGGGCTGGCAGCCGCCCTTATGGCTGGGAGCGGCAATCAGCGGTGTGGGCCTCGTTGCCGCCGTCATGTTTCGCCTGCTTGATTCAGCGCACGCCCCGCCGATGTCCGCGCGCCCGATCGAATCCGGGCAGATCAACTGGCGGGGGATCTGGACATTCGACCTGTCGTATTGGTACATCCTCGGCCTGCACGTGCTGTACGCGGCGGTCTTCTTTCCGTTCCGGCAGACGTATGCGATCGAATACCTGCAGCACGTCAAGGGCCTCACGCTGCAGCAGGCCGGCAACGTGAACTCCGGGGTGTTTGCGGCGGCGGTGTTCGCCACACCACTGTTCGGACTTCTGGCCGACCGCTTTGGACGCCGTGCCATGATGCTGACCGTCGGGACGCTGCTGCTGCCGATCACTTTCATCGTCTTGAGCCTCACCGATCTGACTCCGTGGGCCTCTACCGTGCTGATGGGCGTGAGCTTCTCGCTGGTGCCGGCGATTATCTGGCCGGCGACGACTCTGATAGTCGCGCCGCGGCGCCTGGGGACTGCGCTCGGTGTCATCACCCTG
>WNGJ01003879.1_pt1 | contig 16496 bp, 14 predicted proteins | sample 5400611 | NCBI WGS metagenome assembly WNGJ01 (sample SAMN13153375, study PRJNA577476) | soil metagenome | isolation source: 40 cm soil or saprolite under Garry oak tree replicate 1 | place: USA:California | collected 2016-06-15 | reverse complement strand
AAATCAGCCCGCACTCGGCCAGCCTGTACGAGGGCGAGCTGAGCGGCGCCCTGTCCCTTGACGGCAACGCAAACCGCATCGCGCTGAAGGAGACTCTCTCGAACGTGTCGATCGGCCCGCTGCTCAGGGACGTCGCGCAGCAGGATCGCCTGGAAGGAAAGGGCAATGTGGCGCTCGACGTCGCCGCGGCGGGAGCGACGGCGGGAGCGTTGAAGCGATCGCTTTCCGGCGCCGCGAACGTGCGCCTGCGCGACGGCGCGATCAAGGGCATCGACATTGCCGGGCTGCTGCGCAAAGCGCGCGCCGCGGCCGGCAAGCAGTCGGGGCAGGCGGCCGACAGCAAGGAAAGGACCGACTTCTCGGAGCTTTCCGCGAGCTTCTCGATCAAGAACGGCGTCGCGCACAACGAGGACCTCGACGTCAAGTCGCCGCTGCTGCGCATCGGCGGCAGCGGCGACATCGACATCGGCAGATCGGCCATCAGCTACGTGGTCAAGGCTTCCGTCGTCGGCACCACCAGTCTCACCGTGCCGGTGAAGCTGGCCGGCCCCCTCGACGCGATGAAGTACGAAGTCGACTACCGCGCGGTGGCCGGCGACTTGGCGAAGAGCAAGGTCGGGGACAAGGTCCGGGACCGGCTGAAGGGCCTGCTCGGGCGCTAGCCGAGCGCAAGCCGCTCGAGCGCCGCGATCCACTCCGGCGATTCGTTCAGGCAGGGAACGAGGTGAAACTCGCGGCCGCCGGCTGCGAGGAAGGCCTTGCGCGCGGTGATGCCGATTTCCTCCAGCGTCTCAAGGCAGTCGGAAACGAATCCGGGGCAGACGACGTCTACCCGTTTCGTTCCGGCCTTGGCCATGGCGACCAGCGTCGCCTGCGTATAGGGTTGCAGCCACTCGGCGAAGCCGAAGCGCGATTGGAATGTCACGCGCCACGCGCCTGCGTTCAGGCGCAGCCGGTCTGCCAGCAGTGTTGCCGTGGTCCGGCACTGTGCTGCGTACGCTTCGGCGCCGCGCCTGGGGAGTCCGTGAAAGCTCATGACCAGCATCGGACCGTCGCCGTGCCGCTGCCAATGCCTGCGGACGTTGGCAGCGAGCGCCTCGATGTACGCCGGATGGTCGTGGAAGTGTTTGACAAAAGATGCATTCCTCGGAAGAAGAGCCAGCACGCTGCCGGTCGCGCTGTCGGAGTATTGCGGATAAAGCGGAACCACCCGGTCGAATTGCCTCACCGGGTCGATGGCTGGCTCGCCATAGCGCATCGCGAATTCGACTCGAAGCCCGGTTTTTTCCGAAAGCAGCCTTGCCTGCCGGGCGGTATGCACGGCGAGCGGCGAGCCTTCGGCAGTCCAGATCAAGGCGTATTTCTCGGCCGAGCGCGCCGGGCGCAGGTTGAGCACGATGCCGTGCAGGATCGGCAGCCAAAACCAGCGCGGCAGCGCGATGACGCGGGGATCCGAGAGGAACTCGGCGAGGTAGCGGCGCACCGCGGCGGGCGTAGGCGCCGACGGCGTGCCGAGGTTGACTAGAAGAATGCCGCTCAGTGTTGCGACAGCGCGCTGGAGAGAAGCTTCGCCGTCACGTCGACGATCGGGATGACGCGGTCGTAGGCCATGCGCGTCGGGCCGATCACGCCCACCGTGCCGACGACCTCGCCGTCGACCTTGTAGGGCGCGGTCACCACGCTGACGTCGTCGGGGGCGGTGACGCCCGACTCGCCGCCGATGAAGATCTGCACGCCCTGGCCGCGCAGCGACACGTCGAGGATCTGGAACAGCGAGGTCTTGCGCTCGAACAGCTCGAACAGCTGCTTGAGCCGCGACATGTCCTGCGACAGCCCCTGCACCGAGAGCAGGTTGCGCTCGCCCGAGATCACGTACTGCTCGCTGCCCTCGGCGAGCGCGCGGTTGCCGGCATCGAGCGCGGCGCTCATCAGCTTGATCAGGTCCTGCCCGATCTCGCGCAGCTCGCCCTGCAGCCGCGCGCGCACGTCCTCGAAGCTCTGGCCGGAATAGTTCTGGTTGACGTAGTTGGCGGCTTCGACGAGCTCGGAGGCCGAGAAGTCGCGCTCGGTGAAGAGAATCCGGTTCTGCACGTCCCCATCGGTCGTCACGACAATGAGCAGGATGCGCTTCTCGGACAGCCTGAGGAACTCGATGTGCTTGAAGGTGACGGCGTGGCGGCGCGGAGTCATCACCACGCCGGCGAACTGGGTCAGCTGCGAGAGCAGCTGCGAAGCCGCGTGGATCACGCGCTGCGGGTTGTCGGGATGCAGCTCGCCCTCGAGGCGATCCAGCTCGCGCGTCTCGAGCGGCTTCACCACCAGCAGCGTATCGACGAAGAAGCGGTACCCCGCCGGAGTCGGCACGCGCCCGGCCGAGGTGTGCGGGCTGGCGATGAATCCCATGTCCTCCAGGTCCGACATCACGTTGCGGATCGTCGCCGGCGACAGGTCGAGCCCGGAGTACTTCGACAGCGTGCGCGAGCCGACCGGCTGGCCCTCGGCGATATAGCGCTCGATCAGGGTCTTGAGCAGCACCTGCGCACGCTTGTCGAGCATGGAAATCATTGTACACTCGAGCGCATGCCGCACGCCGCAGTCAGGCCGAGCTTCGGCCGCGTCGCCCTGATCGGCAAGCTGCGCAGTGCCGAGATCGCGGAGTCGCTGCGGGAGCTGCGCGCGATGCTCGAGCAGCGCGGCTGCGAAGTGCTGATCGAGCGCGAGACCGCGTCCGACCTCGGCTTGCGCGGCGTCGACTATGCGGCGATCGGCGCCGAGGCCAAGCTCGCGATCGTCGTCGGCGGCGACGGCACGATGCTCGCCGCGGCGCGCAATCTCGTGCGCTACCACGTGCCTCTGGTCGGCGTGAACCAGGGCCGCGTCGGTTTCATGACCGACATCGGCCACGACGACATGCGCTCCGGCATCGGCGCGATTCTCGAGGGCAAGTACAGCATCGAGGAGCGCGCGCTGCTGGAAGCCGAAATAAGAAGAAACAATAAATCGGTCCTGCAGACCATCGCCCTCAACGAGGCCGTCGTCGGCAAGGGCTCGCAGGGGCGCCTGATCGAGTTCGACCTGCTGATCGACGGCGAGTTCGTCTACACCCTGCGCGCCGACGGCGTGATCGTCGCCACGCCGACCGGCTCGACCGCCTACGCGATGTCGGCGCAGGGCCCGATCCTGCATCCCGCGGTGCCGGCGTTCGCGCTGGTGCCGCTCAACCCGCACACCCTTTCCGCGCGCCCGGTGAGCGTGAGCGACCGCATGATGATCGAGATCGTGCTGGTGCGCGCGCTCGACGCGCGCGCGCATTTCGACGGCTTTGCGCTCGCCGACATGCAGCAGGGCGACCGCCTGCTACTCAAGCGCTCGGCGGACGCGGTGCGCTTCGTGCACCCGCCGGGCTACAGCTACTTCGCCACGCTGCGCGAGAAGCTGCGCTGGAGCGAAGTACTCGAGAAGAACCGCGACCTGGAGTAGGGCCGTGCTGCGCGCGCTCGACATCCGGGGGTTCGTGCTGATCGAGGAATCATCGGTCGATTTCGCCGACGGATTCACCGTGCTCACCGGCGAAACCGGCGCCGGCAAGTCGATGCTGGTGGACGCCATCGAGCTGCTCGTCGGCGGCCGCGGCGATGCTGCGGCGGTGCGCGGCGGCGCCGGGCGGGCGGAGCTGGCGGCCGAATTCGATGTCGATCCCAGGGGCGCGCTGGCGGCGTGGCTCGCCGAGCGCGACCTGAGCGGCGACCCGGGCCAGGTCATCCTGCGCAGAACCGTCGATGGCTCAGGCCGCTCGCGCTGCTTCATCAATGGCCATGCCGCCACGCTGGCCCAGCTGAAAGAGGCCGGCGAATACCTGGTCGACATTCACGGCCAGCACCTGCACCAGTCGCTGCTGCGCGCCGCCGCGCAGCGCGACCTGCTCGATGCGCAGGCCGGGGCCGAGCCGCTCGCCTCGGACGCCCGCAACTCCTACCGCGACTGGAAGCGGCTCGAGGCGGTCGCGACCGAGGCGCAGAAGAATTACGCGGCAAGGGAGGCCGAGCGTGCGGAGATTCAGGACCGGGTCACTGAATTGAAAAGAATTTCCCCGGTGGAGGGAGAATGGGAGCGCGTCGCCGCCGAGCATGCCCGCCTGCAGCACGGCTCGAGCCTTCTCGCCGGCGCGCAGTCGGCGCTCGAGGCGCTGACCGAGTCGGAGGGCGCGGCGCTGGCGCAACTCGGCGCCGTGGCGAGCCGCCTGCGCGCGCTGTCGGCGCACGATGCGCGCCTCGGGCCGATCGTCGAGCTGGTCGAGTCCGCCGCAGCGCAGGCCGGCGAGGCGGTGCGCGAGCTGCGCCATTATGCGTCGCGCGTCGATCTCGATCCCGACGCGCTGCGCGCGGTCGAGGATCGCATCGAGGCGCTGCACGCCGCCGCCCGCAGGCACAGGGTGAGGCCCGAGGACCTGCCGCGGCGGCACGCGGAGCTGGAAAATCGGCTCGCGGAGCTCGAACTGGCCGTCGATCCCCAGGCGCTGCAGCGCGAAGTCGCCGCCGCGCGGCTGCGTTACGAGGCCGCGGCGAAGAAGCTCACGGCTAGGCGCCAGCATGGCGCGCAGGCGTTTTCGAAGGCGGTGACGGCGGGCATGCAGCAGCTCGCGATGGCGGGCGGCAGGTTCGAGGTGTTGCTGAACAAGCTTGACGAACCCGGCGCGGCGGGGGCCGAAGAAGTCGAGTTCCAGGTCGCCTCGCACCCGAGCCTGCCGCTGCGCCCGCTCGCGCGGGTCGCCTCGGGCGGCGAGCTCTCGCGCATCAGCCTGGCGATCCAGATGGTCGCGGCGAAGGCTTCGCCGGTCGGCACGCTGGTTTTCGACGAGGTCGATGCCGGCATCGGCGGCAGCGTCGCCGAGACGATCGGCAAGGCGTTGCGAAGCCTCGGCAAGGAGCGCCAGGTGCTCTGCGTCACCCACCTGCCGCAGGTCGCCGCCAACGGCGATCAGCAGTGGCTGGTCGTGAAGTCGGCTTCCAGGGGGAAAGTGAACGTACAGGCTTCACTTCTAAATCGCGCGGCGCGGATCGAGGAACTGGCGCGCATGCTAGGGGGATCGGAAACCACGGCGCGCAAGCACGCCGCGGAGCTTCTGGACGCCGGCTAGGCCGGCCGATAGGGACAGTCCTGCTTGATGCAGTCGGCGTACAGCGCGAGCGAATGCCCGTGCAGCTGGAAGCCGCGCTGGCGCGCCACGTCGGTCTGCCGCTTCTCGATCTCGGAGTCGTAGAACTCCTCGACGCGGCCGCACTGCAGGCACAGCAGGTGGTCGTGGTGGCCGCCCTGGTTGAGCTCGAACACCGCCTTGCCGGTCTCGAAATGCTGGCGCGCCAGCAGGCCCGCCTGCTCGAACTGCGTGAGCACGCGATACACGGTGGCGAGCCCGATGTCGATGCCTTCCGCCAGGAGCGCCTTGTACACGTCCTCGGCGGAAAGATGGCGCACTTTGCTCGCCTCGAACAGCTCGAGGATCTTGCGGCGCGGAAGGGTGGCCTTCAGCCCGCTGTCCTTGAGGCTTTGGGCTGTGCTCATCGACTATCATTATAGGCCCATGAGCAGAACCGCGATCCTGATCCTCGCCGCTGCGCTCGCAGGTTGCGGGGTGCCGCGCATTCCCGGGGTGACGCCGTACAAGATGGAGGTGCAGCAGGGCAATTTCGTGTCGCAGGACATGGTGGCGCAGCTCAAGGCGGGGATGTCGAAGGACCAGGTGCGCTCCACGCTGGGCACGCCGCTGCTCATCGACATCTTCCACGGCGAGCGCTGGGATTACATTTACTCGCGCGAGCTGCCGAACGGCGCGCGCGAGCAGCGCAAGCTGGTGGTGTTTTTCGAGGACGGAAAGCTGGTGCGCGTGGACGGCGACGTCGTGCCCGCGGGAGCCGGCCGGTGAAGCTCGCCATCGCCGGCGCCGGCGGCCGGATGGGCCGCACGCTGATCGACGCGGTGCTCGCCGACCGCGAGCTGTCGCTCGCGGTGGCGCTCGATGTGCCGGGCAGCCCGGCGCTCGGCAAGGAGCTGGGCGGCGTGAAGGTGGGCTCGGACCTGCGCGCGCTCGCCACCGCCGAGGTGCTGATCGACTTCACGCGGCCGGAAGGCACGCTCGAGCACCTGGAGGCCTGTGTCACGCATGCCAAACCGATCGTGATCGGAACCACGGGATTCTCGGAAATTCAGAAGAAATCCATTCTGGAAGCGAGCCGGCGAATCCCGGTGGTGATGTCGCCCAATTTCGCCGTCGGGGTGAACGTGCTGTTCAGGCTCGCGCAGACCGCCGCCGGGGCGCTCGGCACGGACTACGACGTCGAGATCGTCGAGGCGCACCATCGCCACAAGGTGGACGCGCCCTCCGGTACCGCCCTGAAGCTCGGGGAAATCGTCGCCAAGGCTCTGCGCCGTGATCTGGAGCGCGTGGCGACCCACGGCAGGAAAGGCGATACCGGGGAAAGACCCGCCGCCCAGATCGGCTTCCACGCGATCCGTGGCGGCGACATCGTCGGCGAGCACACCGTGATCTTCGCCGGCACCGGCGAGCGCGTCGAACTGACCGCGCGCTCGCAGAGCCGCATGACCTACGCCGCCGGCGCGCTGCGCGCGGCAAAGTGGCTGAAAGACCGGCCTGCCGGCCTCTACGACATGTTTCATGTGCTTGGCCTGAGCTAGCCAAGCGCGTATAATTCCACCTTCAATTGAGCGGGAGGGGCGCGCAGCCTTTCCCGCTTTTCACGTCGACTCCTGGAGTTAGTACTGTGGCTGACCTTGATTCCGCCGCGCTCGTCCTCGCCGACGGGACGGTGTTTCAGGGCCGCTCCATCGGCGCGCGCGGCATGGCCGTCGGCGAGGTGGTGTTCAACACCGCCATGACCGGATACCAGGAAATCCTCACCGACCCGTCCTACTTCCGGCAGATCGTCACGCTGACCTATCCCCATATCGGCAACACCGGCGTGAACGGCGAGGACTGGGAATCGGAGCGCATCTACGCCGCCGGGCTGGTGGTGCGCGATCTTCCCCGGCTGCATTCGAGCTGGCGCTCGCCGCAGACGCTGGATTCCTTCCTGAAGGAGCAGAACGTCGTCGCCATCGCGGACATCGATACCCGCAGGCTGACGCGGCTTCTGCGCAGCCAGGGCGCGCAGAACGGCTGCCTGATGGCGGGCGAAGCCGACGCAGAATTGGCTTTATCCAAAGCAAGAGACTTCCCCGGGCTCGCGGGAATGGACCTGGCAAAGGTGGTCACGGCACAGAATCCGTATGAGTGGAGCGAGGGCCGCTGGGAGCTGGGCAAGGGCTACCGCAAGATCGAGCAGCCGCGCTTTCACGTCGTCGCGTACGACTACGGCATCAAGCGCAACATCCTGCGTATGCTTGCCGAGCGCGGCTCGCGCGTCACCGTGGTACCCGCGCAGTTTCCCGCAAAAGAAATTCTGAGAATGAAGCCGGACGGCGTGTTCCTGTCCAACGGCCCCGGCGACCCGGAGCCCTGCGACTACGCGATCGAGGCGATCGGCGAGATCCTCGATACCACGACCATCCCGGTGTTCGGCATCTGCCTCGGCCACCAGCTGATGGGACTCGCCTCAGGCGCCAAGACCGTGAAGATGAAGTTCGGGCATCACGGCGCGAACCATCCGGTCAAGGATCTCGACACGGGACGCGTAGTCATCACCAGCCAAAACCATGGTTTTGCTGTTGATCCTGCTACGCTACCTCCCAATCTCAGAGCAACACACGTCTCGCTATTCGATGGCTCGCTCCAAGGCTTCGCGCGCACGGATCGGCCGGCGTTCTGCTTCCAGGGTCACCCGGAGGCGAGCCCCGGGCCGCACGATATCGGCTATCTGTTCGACCGCTTCGCGAAGATGATCGATGCCAAAAAGAACTGACCTGCAGTCGATCCTGATCATCGGCGCCGGCCCGATCGTCATCGGACAGGCCTGCGAGTTCGACTATTCCGGCGCGCAGGCGTGCAAGGCGCTGCGCGCCGAGGGCTACCGGGTGATCCTGGTGAACTCGAACCCGGCGACCATCATGACCGACCCGGAGATGGCCGACGCCACGTATATCGAGCCGATCACCTGGCAGGTGGTGGCGCGCATCATCGAGAAGGAGCGGCCCGACGCGCTGCTGCCGACGATGGGCGGGCAAACGGCGCTCAACTGCGCCCTGGACCTCGCTCGCGAGGGCGTTCTGGAAAAATTCGCAGTCGAGATGATCGGCGCCTCGCGCGAGGCGATCGACAAGGCCGAGGACCGCGAGAAGTTCAAGCTGGCGATGAGAAAAATCGGCCTCGACTCGCCGCGCTCCTCGCTCGCCCACTCGATGGAGGAAGCGCTGCAGGTGCAGGCCGGCATCGGCTTCCCGGTGGTGATCAGGCCGTCGTTCACGCTGGGAGGCACGGGCGGCGGAATCGCGTACAACCGCGAGGAGTTCGTGGCGATCTGCGAGCGCGGGCTGGAAGCCTCGCCGACGCGCGAGCTGCTGATCGAGGAATCGGTGCTCGGCTGGAAGGAATTCGAGATGGAGGTGGTGCGCGACCGCAACGACAACTGCATCATCGTCTGCTCGATCGAGAACCTCGACCCGATGGGGGTGCACACCGGGGATTCGATCACGGTGGCGCCCGCGCAGACGCTCACCGACAAGGAATACCAGATCATGCGCGACGCCTCGAGCGCGGTGCTGCGCGAGATCGGCGTCGACACCGGCGGCTCGAACGTGCAGTTCGCGATCAATCCCGACAACGGGCGCATGCTGATCATCGAGATGAACCCGCGCGTGTCGCGTTCGTCGGCCCTGGCCTCCAAGGCCACGGGCTTTCCCATCGCCAAGGTGGCGGCGAAGCTCGCGGTGGGCTACACGCTCGACGAGATCGCCAACGACGTCACCGGCGGCCTCGGTGGACAATTCATGCCGGCCTCGTTCGAGCCGACGATCGACTACGTGGTCACCAAGGTGCCGCGCTTCGCGTTCGAGAAGTTCCCGCAGGCCAGCGACCGGCTCACCACCCAGATGAAGTCGGTGGGCGAGGTGATGGCGATCGGCCGCACTTTCCAGGAGTCGTTCCAGAAGGCGCTGCGCGGCCTCGAGATCGGCGTCGACGGCCTCAACCAGCGCACGCGCGACCGCGAGACCCTCGAGAAGGAGCTCGGCGAGCCGGGGCCGGAGCGCATCTGGTATGTCGGCGATGCCTTCGAGAACGGCTTCACGCTCGAGGAGGTGCAGCGCCTCACCAGGATCGATCCGTGGTTCCTCGACCAGATCAAGGAGATCGTCGAGCTGGAGATGGAGCTCGACGACAGGAAGCTGGAGGAGATCGACGCCGAGAGCTTCCGCAAATTGAAGCGCAAGGGCTTCTCGGACCGGCGCCTGGCGTACCTCTTCAATTCAAAAGAGGAGCTGGTCAGGCAAAGGCGGCGCGAGCTCGGCATCCGCCCGGCCTACAAGCGCGTCGACACCTGCGCCGCCGAGTTCGCGACGCGCACCGCCTACCTGTACTCCACCTACGAGGACGAATGCGAGGCGAATCCCACCGGCAAGAAGAAAGTGATGGTGCTCGGCGGCGGGCCGAACCGGATCGGGCAGGGCATCGAGTTCGACTACTGCTGCGTGCACGCCGCGCTTGCGCTGCGCGACGACGGGTTCGAGACCATCATGGTCAACTGCAACCCGGAAACGGTGTCTACCGACTACGACACCTCGGACCGGCTGTACTTCGAGCCGCTCACGCTCGAGGACGTGCTCGAGATCGTCGACAAGGAGCGCCCCTGGGGAGTGATCGTGCAATACGGAGGACAGACCCCGCTGAAGCTGGCACGCGAGCTTGCAGCAGCCGGCGTGCCGATCATCGGCACCAGCGCCGAATCGATCGACATGGCGGAGGACCGCGAGCGCTTCCAGCAGCTCCTGACCAAGCTGAAACTGCGCCAGCCGCCCAACCGCACCGCGCGCTCGGCCGAGGAGGCGGTGAAGCTCGCGCAGGAGATAGGCTACCCGGTCGTGGTGCGCCCGAGCTACGTGCTCGGCGGCCGCGCGATGGAAATCGTGCACATGCAGGAGGACCTCGAGCGCTACATGCGCGAGGCGGTCAAGGTGTCGAACGATTCGCCGGTGCTGCTCGACCGCTACCTGGCGGACGCGATCGAGATCGACGTCGATTGCGTGTGCGACGGCAAGAACGTCCTGATCGGCGGCATCATGGAGCACGTCGAGCAGGCGGGCGTGCACTCGGGCGACTCGGCCTGCTGCCTGCCGCCGCACTCGCTCGCCAGCCACCTGGAGCGCGAGCTGCGGCGCCAGACCGCTCTGATGGCGAAAGCGCTCAAGGTGCTGGGCCTGATGAACGTGCAGTACGCGATCCAGCGCGACACGGTTTTCGTGCTGGAAGTGAATCCGCGCGCCTCGCGCACCGTGCCCTACGTGTCGAAGGCCACCGGCGTGCCGCTCGCCATGATCGCGGCGCGCTGCATGGCCGGCAGGAGCCTGAAGGACCAGCAGGCGAGCGAAGAGGTGACGCCGCCGTATTTCTCCGTGAAGGAAGCGGTGTTCCCGTTCGCCAAGTTCCCCGGCGTCGACACCATCCTCGGCCCGGAGATGAAGTCGACCGGCGAGGTGATGGGCGTCGGCGAGACCTTCGGCGAGGCGTACGTGAAGTCGCAGCTCGCCGCCGGCGTGCGGCTGCCGCAAGGCGGCAGGGCCTTCATCAGCGTGCGCGACGCCGACAAGCACGCCGCGGTGCAGGTCGCGCTCGACCTGGTCGAGCTGGGCTTTTCGCTGCTCGCCACGCGCGGCACCGCGGCGATCCTGAAATCGCACGGCATCGCCGTGACGCAGGTGAACAAGGTGGCCGAGGGCCGCCCGCACATCGTCGACATGATCAAGAACGGCGAGGTGAGCTTCATCGTGAACACGGTCGAGGCGACGCGCACCGCGACCTCCGACTCGCGCTCGATCCGCACCACCGCGCTCGCGCGGCGCGTTACCTATTACACGACCATCGCGGGCGCCAAGGCGGCGTGCGCCGGCATGAAGCACCTCGCGCAGCTCGAGCCCTACCGCCTGCAGGACCTGCACGCGAAACTGCGGCGCGCCGCCGCCGAACCCGCAGTAACCTCCTGACATGCCGAAGACCCCGATGACCCGGCGCGGCGCCGAGCTGCTGCGCGAAGAGCTGCAGCGGCTGCGGAGCGTCGAGCGGCCGGCGGTGACCCAGGCGATCGCCGATGCGCGCTCGCACGGCGACCTGTCCGAGAACGCCGAGTACGACGCGGCGCGCGAGCGCCAGGGCTTCATCGAGGCGCGCATCGGCGACATCGAGTCGAAGCTCGCCAACGCGCAGGAGATCGACCCCAGGCTGCTCGATGCCGAGGGCCGCTGCGTGTTCGGCGCCACGGTGGACGTCGAGGAGGACGGCGGCGAAAAGACGACCTGGCAGATCGTCGGCGAGGACGAGGCCGACATCAAGGCCGGCAAGATCTCCTACAGCTCGCCGCTCGGCCGCGCCCTCATCGGCAAGGAGTCCGGCGAGAAGGTGGAGGTGCAGACTCCCGGCGGCGTCAAGCGCTACGATATCCTCGACGTGCGCTACGAATGAGGTTTCTCTGCCTTCTTTTGTATGCCTCACTCGCCGGCTGCGCGACGTACGACGTGTCGCGCCTTGTCACCCCGGGCATGGCGAAAGGCGAAGTCGGCGCGCTCGCCGGCAAGCCGATCGCCGAAGGACGGCTGGCGGATAGCGAAGCGTATTGGGACTACACGCGCCAGCCCTACGGCTACACCATTTACCGCGTCACGTTCGGGCCGGACGAGCGCGTGCGCGAGGTGCGCAACCTGCTCACGCCCGAGAACATCCGCAAGCTGCAGGCCGGCATGACCCAGGCCGAGGTCAGCGCGCTCGTCGGGGCGAGCTCGGAGCAGCAGGCCTATGCGAACGGCACTCGCTCCTGGAGCTATCGGTATCAGGACTACGGCGTCATCAAGCTCTTGCACGTGATCTTCGATTCCGCCGACCGCGTGCTCTGGTACTACTCGGAATGGGACCCGAGGGTCTATTCGAAGAAAGGCGGCAGCGGCGGCGGCCGCTAAGCCTTGCGCTGGAGGAACTCGGCGATCCAACGGCCGACGACTGGCCCGTCGGTTGGCTGGTCGAGGCTGGCGAGAGCGGCCTGCGCGCGCTCGGCGCCGATGCGAGCGGCGCGCGAACGGATGAGTGCCTGGTGGTAAGCCCGCGTGAACTCGGGATGGCCTTCGATGCCGAGCATGGTTTCGCCGACACGGAGCATGGCGACCTCGCAATGCTCGCTCTGCCCGAGGACCACGCTGTCCGCGGGCAGACGCTGGACCTGGTCCTGATGCATGTACTGGAGCCTGCAGCGCGCCTGCGCCGGTTGCATCCAGGCTTCCTGCCGCAGGATCGTCATGTCGAGAACGCCAACGCCCCAGCCCCGAGCGGCGCGCTTCACCTCTCCGCCCAGGGCCTGGGCCAGCACCTGGTGGCCGAAGCAGATGCCGACGAACGGCTTGCGCAGCTCGTGCAGCCGCTGCAAGAAGCCGGCGAGGCCGCCAATCCAGCCGAAAGAATCGTAGACCGAGAATTGCGACCCGGTGCAAAGGTACGCATCGCAGGCATCGGGCGTCGCAGGCAGGCCGCCGTGGCAAGCATCGTAGTAGGTGAAGCGAAGCCCGGGCGCGTGCGGACCGAGCAGCGCTGCGAACATTTCGCGGTACCCGCCGGCGATGCCGGGAAAACGCCCCGCGACGTGATCGCATTCGAGCAGGCCGATGTGCATTACAGGGTCAATCGCAAATGGAAGGACTTGGGACGGGTGAAGCTCTCCAGTCCCAGCCGGGACAGCGTGCAGCCGCGTCCGGAGTCCTTCACTCCGGTCCAGGCAAGCGCCGGATCCAGGTAGTCGCAGCGATTCATGAACCAGGTGCCGGTTTCGACGCGATCGCCGATCCGGATCGCGGCTTGCGCATCGGCGGTCCAGATCGAAGCCGTCAGTCCGTAGCGGCTGTCGTTCATCAAGCCGATGGCTTCCTCGTCGCTCGCGACGGCCATGATGCCGACCACCGGTCCGAATGTCTCCTCGGTCATCACCGCCATGCCGTGATCGACGTCGACGAGGACTTGCGGCGCGAGGTACGGCGTGCCTTCCCTGTCCGCTTTCGGGTCAAGAAGCGCCTTCGCCCCCTTGTCGAGGGCATCGCGGATCTGAGCGCGCACGCTGTTGGCGGCCTCGGTGCGCACCAGCGGCCCAAGCGTGGTCTGACGCTCGAGCGGGTTGCCGAGCCGGTACTGCCGGGCGAGCTCGACGAAGCCCTCGACGAACGGCTTGAACACGGCCCGGTGCACGTAGATGCGCTCCACCGCGCAGCAGGACTGGCCCGAGTTGAAGTAAGCGCCGTCGACCAGGTTCTCTATCGTCGCCCGCAGCGGCGCGTCGGCCCGCACGTACGCCGGGTCCTTGCCGCCGAGCTCGAGGCCGGTGGCGATGAAGCGCCCGGCTGCGGCGCGCTGCACCGCATGGCCGCCGCCGACCGAGCCGGTGAAGGCGATGAAGCCGATGCGGGGGTCGGCGATGACGCGCGCCGCCGACTCGTGATCGATGTGGAGGAACTGGAACACGCCATCCGGCAGGCCGGCGGCTGCGAAAGCCTGGCGGTAGCGCTCGGCGACGAGGGGCGTCTGCTGCGCCATCTTCAGGACCACCGTGTTGCCGGCGAGGAGCGCCGGCACGACGGCGTTCACCGAGGTGAGCCAGGGGTAGTTCCACGGCGCGAGGACCAGCACCACGCCGAGCGGCTCGCGCCGGATGAAGCGCTGGAAGCCGGCTTTTTTTTCAACCGCAAGATCAGCGAGAGTCTCTTCGGCGATACCGCTCATGTACTTGACGCGCTCATGAAAGCCGCGGCGGATCTCGCCGGGGCTCTGCGCGATCGGGCGGCCGATCTGCCACGTCAGCTCCTCGCCGAGCTGGTCGGCGTTTGCCACGCACCAGTCCGCCATGCGGCGGCAGATTGCGGCTCTTTCCGCAACCGGCACCTTCTTCCACGCCGGCTGCGCCGTAACCGACGCTTCCAATGCCTGTTCAATCACCTTGTCGGAAGCAGGCGCGCGTTCGACGTAGACCGAACCGTCGATCGGACTGATGGTCTTCATGGCTGCTGGGGGCGGCGCGGCACGACGAGATTGCCGACCGAGATCTGCACCGTCTCGCCGTTCTGATTCAGCGTCGTCGTGCGCACCTTGACCAGCCCTTGCTCTGGACGCGTTTTCGAAGGCCGCACTTCGAGCACTTCGCTTTCCAGATGCAGCTCATCCCCGGGCCGTACCGGCCGCGGCCAGCGGAACTCGTCGAAACCGGCGCCGACGATGCCGCCCGCGGGCTTGAGCTCGCTCTCGACCAGGAGCCGCATGGTGAGCGCGGCGGTGTGCCAGCCGCTTGCCGCCAGGCCGCCGAATATCGAGCCGCGTGCGGCCGCCTCGTCGAGATGGAAGGGCTGCGGATCGAATTCGGCGGCGAAGGACTTGATCCGCTCCTTCTCGATCCGCAGACGCCCGGATCCGAATTTCTGTCCTGCGGCGAAATCTTCGAGGTAACGCATGGTCATTCCGGGGTTACGTAAGCGGCTGTGAGACCGCCGTCGACCAGGAACTCCGTGCCGGTGACGTAGGACGATTCGTCGGACGCGAGGTAGAGGGCCGCCTGTGCGATTTCCTTCGCCTCGCCGAAGCGGCCCATCGGCACATGGACCAGGCGCCTGCGTTTTTTCTCCTCCGTATTGAGATGGCGCATGAGAAGCTCGGTACGCAGCGGTCCCGGGGATAGCGCGTTGACCCGTATGTTCTCGCGGGCGTGGATCACCGCCAGCTCGCGGGTCATCGCGAGCACCGCACCCTTGCTCGCCGTGTAGGCGATTTGTGGCGTCGCGGCGCCGAGCCGCGCCACGAACGAAGCGGTGTTGATGACCGAGCCGCCGCCCGCGCGGCGCAGCGCCGGGATGCCGTACTTGCAGCCGAGGAACACGCCCTTGGCGTTGATGTCGAGGGTCAGATCCCAGATGCCCTCGTCGGTGGAGACGGCGTCGTCGTCCTTGGCGTGCATGATGCCGGCGTTGTTGAAGAGCACGTTGAGCTTGCCGAACGCCTTCTCCGCGCGGAAGAAATGGCTGTAGTGCTCCACGACCTCGTCGCCGAACGCGCGCTTCGTAAATTCGCTTCTTGAAAAAAGATTTACTGCGTCTCCTAGCGTGTAGGGAACCCGCGGCAGGTTTTTCGCCGCGTAGACGTCGCCGACGAAGCATTCGGGCGGTTCCAGCCGGCCGGCGATGCCGTCCAGGCCGGAGGCGAGGGACGCGGCAAGCGCCAGGTAGGGATTGCAGTCGGCGCCGGGAATGCGGCACTCGATGCGCAGGCTCTGCCCGTTGCCGACGACGCGAAATCCGGCGGTGCGGTTGTCGTAGCTCCAGGCGAGCCGCGTCGGCGCCCAGGAAGCATCCACGTAGCGCTTGTACGAGTTGATCGTCGGAGCGTAGAACACCATCACATCGGGCACGTGCGCGATCCAGCCGCCGAGGAACCAGCGGAACACCTCGCCGCCTTTCTCGAAGACATTTTTCCCATCGCGCCACAGGCTGAAATGGATGTGACAGCTGGAGCCGGCGCGGTCCGCGGCAAACTTCGCCATGAAGGTCAGGCTCATGCCCGCTGCCTCGGCGAGCTCCTTGAGGCATTGCTTGAAGACGACGTGGCGGTCCGCCATCTCGAGGGCGCCGGCGTAGCGCACGTTCAGCTCGTGCTGGCCTTGCCCCCATTCGCCTTTCGAGGTCTCGACCGGCACGCCCGAAAGCTTGAGGTGGCGGCGCGCCGCTGCGTGGAAGCCCTCGGTGCGCGTGCCCTGCAGGATGTGATAGTCCTCCAGGTACCAGCCTGCCGGCTCGAGATCGCGATAGCCCTGCCGGGCGGCGTCGCGGTAGCTCGTGCGGAAGAGGTAGTGCTCGAGCTCGGTGGCGGCGAAGCTGCTGTATCCCAGGGCGCTTGCGGCGTCGACCTGCTGACGAAGAATGGAGCGCGGCGCGACGCCGACGAGATCGTGGGTCTTCTCGCTTTTCACGTCGCACAGCACGAGCGCGGTCTTCTCGAGCCAGCTGGCCAGGCGCAGCGTGCCGAGATCGGGCACCAGGTGAAAGTCGCCGTAGCCCAGTTCCCAGCTGGCGAACCGGTAACCCGGGACCGGTTCCATCTCCATGTCGACGGTCAACAGGTAGTCGCAGGCATGGGCGCCGTGGCTGCAGATCTCCTCGACGAACATCTCGGCGTCGAAGCGCTTGCCCAACAGCCGCCCGTAGTGGTCGGTGAAGCCGACGATCACGGTCTCGATCTCGCCCTTCGAGACCAGCCCGCGCAACTGCTCGTGATCCAGCATTCCTCTCACGGATTTTTCCGGAAGATGACGAATATCTTT
>WNGJ01006870.1_pt1 | contig 16498 bp, 18 predicted proteins | sample 5400611 | NCBI WGS metagenome assembly WNGJ01 (sample SAMN13153375, study PRJNA577476) | soil metagenome | isolation source: 40 cm soil or saprolite under Garry oak tree replicate 1 | place: USA:California | collected 2016-06-15 | reverse complement strand
GCCCGGCCGCTCCGGATGGCGCCGCTGCCGGCGTCGCCGCCACCAATGTGCGGCTGACCACGCCCGTGCCGCCCGCCACCGCCGCGCCGTCCGCAGCCGCCGCGCCGCCCGTGAAGGCTGAGCCCCCGAAGGCAGAGCCCGCTGCGAGCCAGGAGCCGGCCCAGCGTGCGGTGACAGCCGGGACGTCAGAGGCGGCTGCGACGGCAGCGCCTGCTGAGACTGGGTCGCCAGCGGCAACCGGCGAGCCGGCGGCAACCAGGCAGCCGGCGGTCAGCGCCGGGCTGACGGTCACCATCGAACCCGCTGCAACGGCCGCGGCGGCCGCGGCGTCTAAGACTGTTGTGCAGGCCGAACCAACCCCCCACGCGGCCGGCGCCGGTGAACCCGGCGTCACGACCGGCACGGAGCAGGCCAGCCCGGCCGGCGCGAGCGGCTGGCGGGCGCCTGGTCTTGACGGCGTCCGTGCGCTGGCGGTCTTGGCCGTCCTCGCGTTCCACGAGGGGCTGCCGTGGGTACCTGGCGGCTTCCTGGGCGTCGACATCTTCTTCGTGCTCAGCGGGTTCCTGATCACCGACCTCCTGGCCGCCAGGTACCGGAAGGACGGGCGGATCGGGCTCGGCAGGTTCTACCAGCGCCGTGCCCGCCGGCTGCTCCCCGCGCTCGCCGTGATGCTGGTCACCGTGACGGCGGCGGTCAGCCTGCTCGAACCCGGCCAGCGAGACACGCTGCGACCGGCGCTGCTCGGCGCCGTGAGCTACACGAGCAACTGGTGGCAGGCGTTCGCGCATCAGTCGTACTTCTCGCTCTACGGCCCGCCGCCCGCGTTCCAGCACCTATGGTCGCTCGCTGTCGAGGAGCAGTTCTACCTCATCTGGCCGTTGCTCCTCGCCGCGATCCTGGCCCTCGTGCACCGCCCGGTGACCAGGGCCCTGTTCGCCTGGGGCGGCGCCGTGGCCTCGGCGGTGGCGACGCTCGCGATCTACACGCCAGGCTCCGACCCGTCGCTGGTCTACTACGGCACCGACACTCACGCGAGCGCGCTGATGGTGGGCGCGGCCCTGGCGCTCACGTTCCCGCTCGCGAAGGTCGCAGCCACCAGCGGCAAGGCGCTGCGGGTGCTCGACCTGCTCGGCGCGGCCGGGATGCTGATCCTGGCCTGGGCGATCTGGCACCTGTCCGGCCCGAATCCGGTGCTCTACCCGTTCGGCCTCATCTTCGCGGCGCTGGCGGCCGGCGGCCTGATCCTCGCCGCCGCTGCTCCTGGCCGGATCGGGACCATGCTCTCCTGGAAGCCGCTGCGCTGGCTGGGGATCCGTTCCTACGGCATCTACCTCTGGCACTGGCCGGTGATAGCGATCACCACCGGCATCGCGCCGCGATCGGCCACGTCCGCTCCCATCCGCGTCATCGACACCGTCTTGCCGATCATGCTCGCGGCCGCGTCCTGGCGCTGGCTGGAGGAACCGATTCTGCGCAACGGGCTGCGCCAGCTCATCGACCTTGCCGACCGTGCCACCTCAGCCCCCAGGCGCCGCGAATCCCTGGTGGGTGATTCCGGGCCGGCTGCCGTTCCAGCGGGCGGTGCACGCGCAGGCGCCGAAGCCTAAGCCGGTCCGGATGCAGGGGGCGAGGGTCACGGCGATCGGAGACTCCGTGATGCTCGCGGCGGCTCCCGAGCTCGCAGCGGCGATGCCGGGCATCTACATCAACGCCAAGGTGAGTCGCGCGATGATCGCCGGAATCTCGATTGCCGACCAGCTGGCCAGGAGCAAGCGGCTGCGCCGCGTGGTGATCGTGGGCCTCGGCACCAACGGGCCGATCACATCTAGTCAGCTCCGCCAGCTCAGGGCAGCGGTCGGAGACCGGTGGCTGGTCCTGATCAACACGTTCGTGCCGAGATCCTGGGAACGCGAAGTCAACACCACGCTGGCGCGCGCGGCGAAGCGGTACCCGAACGTCTTGCTTGTCAACTGGCACAACGCGATCGAGCACCACCAGGGGCTGCTGTGGAGCGACGGCATACACCCGCAGCCAGTGGGCGGCAAGCTCTACGCGAAGGTCGTGCGCACAGTGGTCCTGCACACGCTGCACAAGCGACCCCGGCTGTCCGTGCCGCGCCGGCCGGCCAAGCCGGCGCACCTCAGCGGCTTCCTTCTGCACGCGAACTACGCCACGCTGTATTAATGCCGGAAGAAAGCACGGCCGACCGCCCAGGCTATGAGCAGGCCCGCGACCAGCTCGCCGACCTGGTCAAGCGGCTTGAAGCTGGCGGCCTGACGCTAGAGCAGTCGCTCGAGCTCTGGGAGCGGGGCGAGCGGCTGGCCGCGATCTGCGAGGAGTGGCTGGAAGGCGCGCGGGCCAGGCTCGCAGCCGCGACAAGCCAGCATGCCGGCACCGCTGATCGTGAGGGTGACCCGGCGAGGCCGTTCTGACCGGCCGCGGCGCGACCATGACGCGGAACACGGCGACGCACCGGGTCTTCCGTAGGATGCGACCGAGGCCGGCCGCTCCACTCGGCCGCCCGCGCTCTCCGGCGAGGACAGCCGGGTCAGGGAAGGTGTAGCGATGGCCGACGAGACTCCCCCCATCACGCTGGGAACCGAGCCGAGCGCGCCGGACCGCAACCTGGCGCTTGAGCTGGCGAGGGTGACCGAGGCCGCGGCGCTCGCCGCGGGGCGCTGGGTCGGCCGCGGCGACAAGAACGGCGCCGACGCCGCCGCCGTGAGCGCGATGCGCCAGCTGATCAGCACGGTGTCGATGAACGGCGTCGTGGTGATCGGCGAGGGCGAGAAGGACAAGGCCCCGATGCTGTTCAACGGCGAGCAGGTCGGCGACGGCACGGGGCCCGAGTGCGATGTCGCCGTAGATCCGATCGACGGCACCAGGCTGACCGCCAACGGCATGGCCAACGCGATCGCCGTGATCGCGGTTAGCGCCCGCGGTTCGATGTACGACCCGTCTGCCGTGTTCTACATGTCCAAGCTCGTTGCCGGCCCTGAGGCCGCCGATGCGGTGGACATCGACGCTCCGCCGGCGGCCAACATCGCGGCCGTGGCGAGGGCCAAGCACTGCTCGCCGCACGACGTCACCGTGGTCATCCTGGACCGGGACCGGCATCGTGAGCTCGTCGCGCAGGTCCGGGACGCTGGCGCGAGGATCAAGCTGATCACCGACGGCGACGTCGCGGGCGCGATCCTGGCGGCCCGCGAGGGCTCGGGCGTCGACCTCCTGCTCGGCATCGGGGGCACCCCCGAGGGCATCATCGCCGCGTCCGCGATCAAGTGCATCGGCGGCGTCATGCTCGCCAGGCTGGCGCCGCGCGATGACGAGGAACGCGACCGCGCGAAGGCCGCCGGCCATGACCTTGACAAGGTGCTCACCACCGACGACCTGGTCTCGTCCGACGACGCGTTCTTCGCCGCGACCGGGATCACCGACGGCGACCTGCTGCAGGGCGTGCGGTACCGGTCAGGCGGCGCGACGACGCACACGCTCGTCATGCGCGCTAGGTCAGGAACGATACGCAACATTCACAGTGAGCACGCGCTGTGGAAGGTGTCCCGCTACTCCGTCGTGCCCTACTGAACTGGCGCGCTGCTGTTCACGGGCACTAGTGATCGGCAGCGCCGGCCCTGAGGTGCCGCCGCAAGCCGGTACGCCAGCGGGACCGGCGCGCGGTCACCACCTTGACCGAGCCGCCGAGCGTCAGCGTGCGGACCTCGATGACGGCGTTCACCGGCTCGGCTGGCGCGGTCGCCGCGGTCCTGCTCCGCACGCTCCTCGTGCCGAGGAACGACTGGCCGACGAGTTCGACGGCGACGCCGGCAGGCACGATCAGCCGGATCTGGCCGACCACGGCCGTCGCGTGGATCGTGATCCGCCGCTTCTGCAGCACCGCGTCCCGCATGTCAAGCACCACGTTGCCGAAGAACGCGGTGACCGGGAAGAACTCCGGCACCACCCAGCGGCCGTCGCGCCGTTCGCGGGCGAAGGCCGCGGCAACCGACCGCCGCGGATACAGCCTGATCGGCTGGCCGGAAGCAAGCGCGAGGTCGGCAGTGAGCCTGGTCAACTCGCCGAGAGTCCTGGCCGCAAGCGCCCGTTCTGAGCGCTCGGCGTGCTCGTCCAGCGTCAGCCTGCCGTCCGCGGCTGCCTCGCCGAGCAAGGTGATGACGAGCTCACGGTCCGCGTCAGAAGCGCGCAGGTCGTGGGGTCCCGGCCGCGAGCTCACATCCCGACGATACCGGACCTGCCCGCGGGTTCTCAGCTGCCGTGACGGACCATCGCAGCGCGGGCGGCCGGGCAGCCGCCCTCGGTGCCGCGGCAGATGCCGATGTCGCAGAGCCGGCAGATCCACCTGGTGGCGCCTGGTCCGCGCATCATCCCGACGAGCACCTTGCTGCCAGTACCGCGAGGGCCCGCTCCAACACCGCGGCACGGCCCGCCGATACCCGCCAGGCTGCCTGCCTGCCCTGCTCGGTCAGCACGATCGAGGTACTCCGGCCGTCGACGCCAGGATCGCGCCGGACGTAACCGGACTCGGCGAGACGGTCGACCAGCCTGACCGTGCCGGAGGACGTCAGGCCGAGAACCTGACGGAGCCGGTCGATCGAGGGCTTGTCGAGGAAATGCAGCAGGGCGGAGAGCGCCGCCGCGGCCGAGTCGGACCGGCCAGCCGCAGCGGCGACCGCGTCCGTCGCCTGGTCGGCGACGACAAGCGACAGCGCGCCGAACACGTTAGCGGCCCGGTCCAGGTGCGCTGCCTGTCCAGCGGCGCCATCAGCCAAGGTCGTAGTCGAAGGTGAAGTCTCCGCCGGTGCTGCCCGTGGTGACGGCCGTCCCTGAGCCGCGCAAGCCCGTGAGCTCGCCTGTCGCGGACCCGTCGACGACCTCCCAGTACGTGCGCGCCTGGCCGTCGGAGAAGGTTCCGTCGGCCCGCAGCACGAAGCCGCCTTGCTTGCCGCCGAGCCTGCCGGTCGTGTGCTGGTATCCGGTGAAGGACGCGGTGCCGTCCTCCCGGTAGCACATGACGGCCTCCCAGCCGCCCTCACCCTGCAGATCCCCGTCGAGGCCGAAGGTGACGTGGGCCTTGGTGAGCTTGCCGCCGTTCTCGAGCTCCTCGTAGGTGTTCTCGTCCCAGGCAGAGACCGTGAAGGTGCCCTTGGCCTGCGTCGTCATGCTGCCTCCTCGTTACCTGCATTGGTGTGTGACTCATGCATCACTCTAGCAGGGCGGCATCTGCCTGGCGTGCTGGGGGTGGCGGCGAGGCGTGTCAGCGGCCGGCGATGGTCCGCTCGCCGCCGGGTGTCAGCGGCTGGCGGTGCTCCACTCGCCGCCGAGCGCTACGCGCAGCGCGTTCTCGGCCGCGTCGACCGCGGCCCGCGCGGTGATCGTGTGCGTGTGCGCCCGGTCAAGCTCGTCAAGGGCGATGCAGTCGAAGGCGACGCGGACGTCGTGCGCGGCCTGCTGCAACTGACGGGCAGCCTCGCTGAGGTCGACGCCATTGCTGTCGCGTTCAGGTATGCCGGTCATCGGCCATTCCTTCGCGATCGGGGATTCAGCCTGGGTGCGGCCAGCTACCCCGCTGGCGGCGGCCCACTCGGCTGACCAGCACCGGACCTGACCACGCTGAACGACCCGCTGCCGCAAGTATGCGCTGCGCGCGTGTTCTTCGAGAGCTGTCGCGCACCTGGCCGGGCGGGAGACGGGCCGAACTACGATGAAGCCGTCTCTGGTCCCGCACGAGGATGTGCCGCCTGATGCCCGACTTCAGCTACACCGACCTGCTGCCGCTTGGCCCTGACGCTGCCGAGTACCGCCTCCTCAGCGAGGCGGGCGTGACCAGCCGGCGCGCTCTCGGCCGCGAATTCCTCGAGGTGGAACCGCGGGCGCTGACCCTGCTCACAGCGCAGGCCATGCAGGACATCGCGCATCTGCTGCGGCCGGCGCACCTGCGCCAGCTGCGGTCGATCCTTGACGACCCCGAGGCCTCGGCGAATGACCGGTTCGTCGCCGCTGATCTGCTGCGCAACGCGTGCATCGCGGCCGGCGGCGTGCTCCCGATGTGCCAGGACACCGGCACCGCGATCGTGCTCGGCAAGCGCGGCCAGCATGTCCTGACCGGCGGCCGCGACGAGGAGCACATCGCCCGCGGGGTGTTCGACGCCTACACCAGGCTCAACCTGCGGTACTCACAGCTGGCTCCCCTGACGATGTGGGAGGAGCGCAACACCGGCACGAACCTGCCAGCCCAGATCGAGCTGCAGGCGACCGACGGCGCCGAGTACAAGTTCTTGTTCATGGCCAAGGGCGGCGGCTCGGCGAACAAGTCCTACCTGTACCAGGAGTCCAAAGCGGTCCTGAACCCCACCAGGATGGCGGCGTTCCTCGAGGAGAAGCTGCACGCGCTCGGCACCGCCGCCTGTCCGCCCTATCACCTGGCGGTCGTGGTGGGCGGGACCAGCGCCGAGTTCGCACTGAAGACCGCCAAGTACGCCTCGGCCAAGTACCTCGACTCGCTGCCCACGGCGGGCACGATGAACGCGCACGGGTTCCGCGACGTCGAGCTGGAGCAGGCGGTCCTCGAGATCACCAGGCGCAGCGGCATCGGCGCCCAGTTCGGCGGCAAGTACTTCTGCCACGACGTGCGGGTGATCAGGCTGCCGCGGCACGGCGCCTCCTGTCCGGTCGCGATCGCGGTCTCCTGCTCGGCCGACCGGCAGGCGCTTGGCAAGATCACCAGGGACGGGATCTTCCTCGAGCAGCTGGAGACCGACGCAGCGCGGTACCTGCCAGAGACCACCGACGACGAGCTGGATGGCGACGTGGTGCGCATCGACCTGTCCAGGCCGATGAGCGAGATCCGCGCCGAGCTCTCGAGGTACCCGATCAAGACCAGGCTCTCACTGACCGGGCCGCTGGTCGTGGCGCGCGACATCGCGCACGCGAAGATCGCCGAGCGGCTCGCCGCCGGCGAGCCGATGCCGTCATACCTGCGCGATCACGCCGTGTACTACGCCGGGCCCGCCAAGACCCCCGAGGGTTACGCCTCCGGGTCGTTCGGGCCGACGACGGCCGGGCGGATGGACAGCTACGTGGCGCAGTTCCAGGCCGCCGGCGGGTCACACGTGATGCTGGCCAAGGGCAACAGGTCGGCCGCCGTGACCGCCGCCTGCCGGCAGCACGGCGGGTTCTACCTGGGCTCGGTCGGCGGCGCCGCCGCCCGGCTCGCGCGGGAGTGCATCACGAAGGTCGAGGTGCTCGAGTACCCCGAGCTGGGCATGGAGGCGGTCTGGCGAATCGAGGTCAGAGACTTCCCCGCCTTCATCGTCGTGGACGACAAGGGCAACGACTTCTTCGCCGGTATCGCCGAGGCGAAACCCCGGCTGCTGTCCATCGGGCCCCGCCCCTGATACTCGCTCCGGCTGGCAGGGGCATGATCGGGGCATGAGCGATTCAGCATCCGAGGCGGCCGAGTTCCGCATCGAGCACGACTCGATGGGCGAGGTCCGGGTTCCTGCCAGCGCGCTATGGGCGGCCCAGACCCAGCGCGCCCGTGCCCACCGGGTGTCCGGCGAGACCATGCCGCGTGAGGTGATCATCGCCCTCGCGCGGATCAAGTCGGCCGCCGCGGCTGTCAACGCCGAACTCGGCGTCATCGACGCGGACATGGCGCTGGCGATCTCCGAAGCCGCACAGGAAATTGCCGTCGGCGAGATGGGTGACGGCGGCCATCTCGAGCACTTTCCGCTCGACGTCTTCCAGACCGGGTCGGGAACCTCGACCAACATGAACGCGAACGAGGTCATCGCGACCCTCGCGACCCGCGGGCTGGGACGTCCCGTGCACCCGAATGACCACGTCAACGCGTCCCAGTCGTCCAACGACGTGTTCCCGTCCGCGGTGCACATCGCCGTTGCCCGCACCCTCGGCGTGCTGATCAGCGCCCTCGACGAGCTCGCCGTGGCCCTTGAGGCGAAATCGGCCGAGTATGCCGACGTGGTGAAGAGCGGCCGCACCCACCTGATGGACGCCGTTCCCGTGACGCTCGGGCAGGAGTTCAGCGGGTACGCGGCGGCGATCAGGAAGGGCATCGCGCGGATCCGCGGCGTGCTGCCCGAGGTCTGCGAGCTGCCGCTCGGCGGCACCGCGGTGGGGACGGGGCTAAACGCGCCGCCTGCGTTCGCGGCGGCCGTGATCGGCCGGCTGGCCACTGAGTCCCTGCCATTCACCGAGGCGGCCAGTCACTTCGAGGCGGCCGGCGGCCGGGACGCGCTGGTCGCGGCCAGCGGCGTGCTCCGCACCATCGCGGTGAGCCTGTACAAGATCTGCACCGACCTGCGCCTGATGGGCTCGGGTCCGCGGACCGGTCTGGCAGAGATCGCGATCCCCGAGCTGCAGCCAGGCTCGTCGATCATGCCGGGCAAGGTGAACCCGGTGATCTGCGAGATGATCTCCCAGGCCTGCGCCCAGGTGATCGGGAACGACGCCACCGTCGCGTTCGCCGGCGCCGCCGGCAACTTCGAGCTGAACGTGATGATCCCGGTGATCGCGAGGAACCTGCTCGGGTCCGCGAACCTGCTGATCTCCGGTGCGCCGCTGCTCGCGCACCGGTGCATCGACGGGATTACCACCGATCCGGCACGACTGCGGACGCTGGCCGAGTCCTCACCCGCGATAGTGACCGCGCTCAACCGGTTCATCGGCTACGAAGCCGCTGCCGCGGTCGCCCACGAGGCGCTGGCCACCGGCCAGACCATCAAGGATGTGGTCATCGCGCGCGGCCACGTGGACCGCGGCGACATCACCGCCGAGCACCTCGAGAAGGCGCTGGACGTGCTGGCGATGACCAGGCCCGCGACGTAGCTGAGTTAGCTGGGCGAATTCCCAGGGTGCCCATCAAGCTCACAGAAATTTGTAAGCCGATCCGCGTAGATTGCAGCCCATGCATTCCGCCTGGGGATCTGGCCAGCTCGTGGCCGGACGCTACCGGCTGCTCAATCAGCTCGGTCGCGGCGCCATGGGCATCGTCTGGCGCGGGCGCGATGAGCTGCTCGACCGCGACCTCGCCGTCAAGCAGATCGTCCTGGCGCCCATGGCGTCGGCGGCCGAGGCACAAGCCAGCTACCAGCGCACGCTGCGCGAGGCCAGGACGGCCGCGCGGCTCAGCCATCCCGGCGTCGTCACGGTCTTCGACGTCGTCGATGAGGACGGCATGCCGTGGATCGTCATGGAGCTCATCAAGGCCAGGCCGCTCGACCAGGTCATCGCCGAAGACGGGCCGCTGCCCCCCGCTCAGGCCGCGCAGCTCGGCCTGAGCCTGCTTGACGCGCTCAGCACCGCGCACGCGGCCGGCGTGCTGCACCGGGACGTCAAACCCAGCAACGTACTGATCAGCCCGGAGGGCAAGGCCATCCTCACCGACTTCGGTATCGCGACCGTGCAAGGCGATCCCGGCCTGACCCAGGCCGGCATGGTGGCCGGCACGCCAGGGTTCTCACCCCCGGAGCGGGTGCGCGGCGCCGAGGCCACGACGGCCTCTGACCTGTGGTCGCTGGGCGCCACGCTGTACGCGGCTGTCGAAGGCCGCGGGCCGTTCGACCGGGCGGGCGGGCCGCGGCCATCGTGGCGAGCATCGCGACCGAGGCCGCACCGAAGGCGCCGTCGGCCGGCCCGCTGGCGTCGGTGATCGACATGCTCCTGCGTGCCGACCCGTCGGAGCGGCCCGACGCGGCGACCACCTCGCGCCTGCTGACCACCGCGTGGGCCGACGCGCCGCGGCGGGTACCTGGGCGCTGGCTCGCGCGCGCTCGCCCAGCCCGGGGCCCGGCTGGCGGTCGCCGCCGCGGCACTGCCCGCCGACGTCGCTGGCCTGGGGGCGACGACGGCGATGCAGGTGGTGACGGTGCCAGCCGACGATGACCTGGCCGGCCAGGCAGGTCAGGACGGGCCGGGCGATCAGGCCGGGCCGGTCGCCACGGCAGGATCCGGTTCGGCCGCTGACGACGCTGCGCCGGCCGCGGCTGCCGCGACCGGTGTCGTGCCCGACCTGATGGCCACGCCCGTCTTCGCCGAGCTCAAGATTCCTGATCCGGACACCGGCCGCGCGGTCGGCACGGGCGAAGGACCGGACCCCGCTGGCCAGAAGCCAGGGCCGTCTCTGCCGCACGGCGCGAGGCTCGCGGGGCTGCTGCAATCCAGGCGGGGCCCTGGTCATCGCCGCGCCGGTCGCCGCCTCCGCACTCGTCGCCGGCATCGTGTTCCTCGCCTTCCCCGGCTACAACAACCTGCTCGGCCAGGGTCGCGCGCAAGCGCCGAGCGCCAGCAAGGTCGGCTCGCGCTCCACGCAGTCCGGCGGACTGGGCTCCAACGGCAGCAGCGCGCCAGGCGGCAATCAAGGCAGCGGCGGGAACGGCTCACAGCCGGGAAGTCATCCGCCGTCTGGCGGGCCGAGCCCGGGCGGCCGTCATCACGGCTCAGCCGCCCCCGGATCGCCCGGTCCTTCTTCCGCGCCGTCCTCGCCTGGCGGGCCCACGCCGGCCAGCCCGTCGAGCGGACCATCAGGGAGCCCGTCACCGACGCCGACTTCGACCCCGTCGCCGACGGCCTCAAGCCCGCCGCCGTCTGGTCCGAAGCTCCCGCCTGGCTGCAGCTGGGAGCGGGTGACCGCGAAGAGCGCGGGTACCACCGCCGGGTTCAGGCTGGCCGCGCCGAGTTCCTGGCTGCTGACCCCGGGCTGCACTCGGTGATCAAGCCGCTGGTCGGCAACTCCAGGCTGATCGTCGACATGGCGCCGTTCGCCGTCGCCAGACCGGTCCGCGAGGCCAGGCGGCTGCAAGCCGCCGCGATGGCGCACAACCGGTACCGGAACTACCACCTGGTCTCGATCACGGCCCGGACGTTCCACGGCTGGGCAGCCGCGACGTGGGACTGCTGGTGGAGGCCGGCGGGCGGCGCGCGGATCGACGTCACGAAGATCATCTTCACCGCGCACACGACCGCCGGGCCGCAGCCGTACGTCTTGTCGATGTCGGCGCCCGCGCCGCACATCGCCGCGGCGACCAAGGTGTTCAGGATCGCCGAGCGCACCTTCAGGCCACTGCCTGGCTGACCTGGGCGCCCTGCCGCTAGTACCAGCCGGTGCTCGACTCCTGGGCCCAGGCGCGGCACGGCGAGCCGTACGTCGCCCGGATGTAGCCGAGGCCCCGCCTGATCTGGTGGAGGCATCGCTCTGCCAGTCGGGCCCGGCGCTGGCCATCTTGGATCCTTGCAGCGCCTGCGGGATGCCGTAAGCGCCCGATGACGGGTTGGCGGCGTCAGGGTTCCAGCCGCTCTCCCGCTCCCACCAGCACGCGGTGCCTACCCCAGGCCAGAGGACGGCATGCGGTGTGTATGAATGGGACATCCATTGCGAATGCAGGTGATGAATGGACCATCGATACACGCTGAACACTCGCCACCGGAGCTGGCCGACCATTGGCGTCCGCGAATACGCCGGCCGCCCGGCGCAGAAGCCGCCGGTGCCAGGCGTCAGTACCAGCCGTGTCCCTGCCAGAACGCCCAGGCTCCGCAGGGCGAGCCGTAGCGGTCCTTGATGTAGCCCAGGCCCCACTTGATCTGCGTGGTCGCGTTCGTTTGCCAGTCAGGCCCGGCGGTGGCCATCTTGGACCCTGGCAGGGCCTGCGGGATCCCGTAGGCACCACTGGCGTTCGCCGCGGTGACGCGCCAGCCGCTCTCCCTGGTCCATATGTTGTCGAGGCAGCCGAACTCCTGCTTGGCGTTGAAGCCGAACGAAGGAAGCATGTTGAAGGCGATCGACTGCGCCGTGCCAGGGCTCGGGATGGGCACGTTCACGACGGGAGCGCCGCCGGTACCGCCGGACCCGCCGCCCGTCGCGGGCGGCGCCGGCTTGGTGGCCACCTTGGGCTTGCCGACGACCTTGAAGCTCTTGGTGGCCGCGGCCATGAGGATCATGTGCTGGCGCTGGTGCTCAAGCCTGACCCCTGCCTTGCTCTGAGGGATCGCCGTGAGAGCCTCGGCCAGCGGATTTGCCTGGGAGACCGCAGAGTACTGCCCGATCATGTACTCGGCGCCACCGGCAACGAAGATCGCCGAGACGACGGTGGTGAGCAAGAAGGCACGTACGCTCCTGCGCGGCTTGCGACCGCCGCTGCGGGGCCTGGCGTCGCCGCCGCGCGGCTTGCGACCGCCGCTGCGCGCCTTGGCGTCGCGGCCGCGGGGCCCAGTCCCGCCGCCGCGCCCACTCCCGCCGCTGCGCGGCCTGGCGTCGCCGCTGCGCGGCTGGCGGTTAGCGCTCGTGCGTGCCGTGGTGGTGCCGGCCGTGCGCCTTCGATGCTGTGACAATGCCGTCCTTCCGTCGGCCAAGCGCGGGCCGGCGGGTCGCCGGTCGCGCAGGACCGCTGCGGCCAAGGCAGCGAGTCTTGTAACGGACCGGCTACCGAAAGTGGCCTGCCCATTACCGGGCAGAACCACCGAAACAAGGAGCCAACCTCCGTTGCCGCACCACGTTGCCAGAAGTGACGGGACCGACCAAGCGTTTCCGCAGAAAAAGTTGGGGTGTGGCGCGATGAAATTGTGTCGGCCAGATCACGGAATGGCGTTCAGTATCGTAACGATCACAAGGTGTAGTCGCCCCCGGCTTGTGATCACTAGTTGAACGTGGCATCGCGGCGTGACGGCGGCGCGACACGCCGGCGCTACGCTGGATTCAGGCAATCCGACCCACGGCGAACGGACGGGCGATGAGCAACGACCCGGCGACTCCAGCGCGCGGCACCCAGACCAGGCTGGCGCGCAGGGGCTGGGCGCTCGACGTCGGCGATCCAGGCGCCGTCCTGGCCGGGGCGCGGCGGGCGTTCTTCGTGATGGCCGGCGTCCTGGTGGTGATCTGGGCGATCCAGATCGCCAACGCCGCTGACGCCTATCACCTCTCGCAGACCTACGGGATCAGGCCGCGCGACGTGGGCAGCCTGCCGGACATCATCACGGCGCCGTTCCTGCACTTCAGCTGGACGCACATCGAGGGCAACTCGGGGCCGCTGTTCATCTTCGGGTTCCTCGCCGCCTACCGCGGCATCAGGAAGTTCGCCTTGCTCTCCCTTCTTGTGGTGCTGACCAGCGGCTTCGCGGCGTGGTTCTTCGAGTCCGCCGGCTCGGTCGGCGCTGGCGCCAGCGGTGTGGTGTTCGGCTACTTCGGCTACATCATCGTCCGCGGCCTGTTCGACCGGCACGTCATCGACGTGCTGGTGGGCGCCGTGATGGCGCTGTGCTTCGCCTACCAGTTCGCCGTGCTGCTGCCGCATCAGGGCATCGGCTGGCAGGCGCACGTGGGCGGCCTGGTCGGGGGGATCCTGGGCGGCTGGCTGCTGCGGGATCGCAGCGCCGCCAGGCGCGCAGCCAGGCCGGCCAAGGCCGCCGCCCGCACGGCACCGGGCACCGCGGTCCTCCCGGCGGATCAGGCCACCCAAGCGGGCAAGACCAGCGGCCAGGGCCCGGTGATCGATCCATCAAACCCCCGCGCCGATCTGTACAAGCAGCTCGACGACATGGGTCTCTGACGAGACCGTGCCGGCGCCTCTAGCGAGGCCGCACGGGCGTCTGACGACTCCGCCTCTAGCAGGCTCGCCCGGGCGGGTCAGCGGCTGACCCGTCGTCGTCCTCGAGCAGCCAGCGCGCGCCAGGGCCACGGGTGCCGGCCGCATCGTCGGGGTTGTAGAGCGCGCAGGTCCGCAGCGACAGGCAGCCGCAGCCGATGCAGCTGCCGAGGGTGTCCGAGAGCCGCTCGAGTTCGGCAATGCGATCGTGAATCCGTGCTTGCCACAGCCGGGCGGCGCGACGCCACTCTGTCCTGGTCGGCGCCTTGCCGGACGGCAGCCGATCCAGAGCCACCTTGATCTCGCCGAGTGACAGGCCGAGCCGGCGGCCTGCCTTGATGAACGCGACCCGCCGCAACATGTACCTCGCGTACCGGCGCTGGTTGCCGGCCGTCCGCTCGGCCGTGATCAGGCCGAGGTCCTCGTAGTAGCGCAGCGCCGACGGGGCCGCGCCGCTGCGGGCGGCCAGCTCGGAGATCGTGAGATGCGCGGGCAGGGGCGGCACGGCACCGAGCGTACGGGCGCGGCCGCGTTGACTTCAAGTGCGCTTGAGGTCCGAGACTCACGGACATGAACGAAGCGAGCACGATGGACCGCTACACCTACGCGGACCTGCCTGCCCTGATGGCGCTGATGAGCGAGGGCCGCGAGCGGGCGTCATCCTGACCGGGTCGTCAACCTCGGGATCAGGGAGCAGCTACTGATCAGCGTCGCCGGCGGGATGGCGCTTGCGGTCGCGCTCGCCGACCTGCCGCACCGGGTGCTCGGCCTCGGCGTGGCCAGGGACGAGCTCAGGCGTTACGGCACGCCGGGCGAGCATCAGGCCGCGCACAGCCTGGACGCGGCGTCGCTACGGCGCCGGATCGCCGGATTCATCGGCATCGAGAAGGGCGGTCGAGGGGGCCGGGTACCGGCCAGGTCCCTGGCCTGAGACGGGTCCCCGGGAGCCGCCAGGACCGTGCCGGGCCGCTCCCCTACCCTCGTGGTCGTGGGCGCGCTGCTGATCATCGGAACCTCGTCCGACGCCGGCAAGAGCGTGCTGGTCGCGGGGATCTGCCGGTGGCTGGCCAGGGACGGCGTCAGGGTCGCGCCGTTCAAGGCGCAGAACATGTCGCTGAACTCCTTCGTGACGCGGTCAGGCGCCGAGATCGGCCTGGCCCAGGCCGCGCAAGCGCAGGCGTGCCTGATCGAGCCAGAGGCAGTCATGAACCCGGTCCTGCTCAAGCCGGGCAGCGACACGAGCAGCCAGCTGATCGTGCTGGGCCGCGCCGTCGGCGAACACGACGCGGCCAGCTACTGGGACGGGGCACGGAGCGGGCTGCTTGACGTTGTCGTCGGCGCCTACCAGGACCTGGCGGCCCGGTTCGACGTCGTGATCTGCGAGGGCGCCGGCAGCCCGGCCGAGATCAACCTGCGCCAGTCCGACCTCGTGAACATGGGCTTCGCGCGGGCCGCGGGCATGCCGGCGCTGAGGTGCTGGGGGTCTGCGTGGTGGCGCTGCCGCGGATCAGCAATCACACCGACGTCGACGCGCTCGCGGTCGAACCCGGCGTCGTGGTGCGGTTCGCCAGGCACGCGGCCGAACGGGGCGACGCTGACCTCGTCGTGCTGCCCGGCACCAGGGCGACCGTCTCCGATCTGCGCTGGCTGGCCGAACGCGGGATCGACCAGGCGATCGCGCGGCACGCCGCCGGCGGCAAGCCGGTGCTCGGCATCTGCGGCGGGTACCAGATGCTCGGCACCAGCATCGACGATCCGGTGGAGAGCGGCGCCGGGAGCGTGGCCGGCCTCGGTCTGCTGCCGGTACGGACGCGCTTCCTGCCAGGCAAGACGCTGGCCAGGCCGTCCCTGGCCCTCGCTGACGGCAGCGTCGTGCACGGCTACGAGATCCACCACGGCGTGGTGTCGCGCGAGGGCGGCGAGCCTTTCGTCGCCGACGGGGGCTGCCGGTCCGGCTCGGTGGCCGGCACGGTCTGGCACGGGCTGCTGGAGAACGATGCGTTCCGGCGGGACTACCTGCGCGATGGTGAGCAGCCGGTGCGGCCGGCGGTTCACCGTCGCGCCTGGCACCAGATTCGCCGCGATCAGGGAGGCCAGGCTCGAGGTGCTCGGCGATCTCGTTGCCGAGCACCTCGACCAGGACCTGGTCCGGGAGCTGCTCGAGACGGGCGGGCGCCCTGGTCCGGCGGTGACGGTGCGGCTGAGCCGGTAGGCTCGCCGCTGGAGGGGAGCAGCGATGGCCGAGGCGACCGTGTCAGCGGCGCTGCTGCCGCGGCGGACCGAGCGGCTGGTGCTGCGGCCGTTCCGGCATGGCGACGAGGCCGACGTCCTGGCCTACCGCAGCAGTCCCGACGTCGTCCGCTACATGCCGGCCGAGCCGCTGCACGCCAGCGGAGCCAGCGCGTTCATCGCCGAGCGCAGCGCAGCCACCGCGATCGCGGCCGACGAGGACCGGATCACCCTCGCCGTCGAGCACGACGGCCGGGTCATCGGCGATGTCCTGATCAGAGCCGGGCAGCTGGCCGACCGCCAGGCCGAGATCGGCTGGGCCCTCAACCCCGGCTACCACGGGCGCGGGTTCGCCACCGAGGCGGCCCGCGAGTTGCTCGCGATCGCCTTCGCCGGCCTGGGCATGCACCGCGTCTGGGCCCAGCTCGATCCGCGCAACGTCGCCTCTGCCCGGCTCTGCGAGCGACTCGGGATGCGCCGCGAGGCGTACTTCCGCGAGGACATCTGGTTCAAGGGCGAGTGGGGCGACACCGCCGTGTACGCGCTGCTGGCGTCCGAGTTCCGCGCCATCGAAGATCTACGGGACACCCCCTAGCCGCCGACGTTGTCCCTGGAGCCGCGCACCGCCGCGAGCGCGAGGCCGGCGGCGAAGACCA
>WNGJ01017933.1_pt1 | contig 16504 bp, 21 predicted proteins | sample 5400611 | NCBI WGS metagenome assembly WNGJ01 (sample SAMN13153375, study PRJNA577476) | soil metagenome | isolation source: 40 cm soil or saprolite under Garry oak tree replicate 1 | place: USA:California | collected 2016-06-15 | reverse complement strand
CTTGTGCTGGCGGCGATGCAGATCGCCCGTGCCGTGGAGGCACATAGGGCCAAAGTCACCGTCTATGTGCCTGTCTATGCCATGTCTGGCGGAACGCTGATTGCACTGGCGGCCGATGAGATCGTGTTGGGCGAGTTCTCGGTGCTTGGTCCCATTGATCCGCAAATTGCTGGACTCCCGGCTGCGAGCATCATCAAAGCTCGCGACTCGAAATCCATCGAGGGCGTCTTCGACCTCACACTTGTTCTCGCTGATGTCGCGGAAAAGGCGCTCGCCCAAGTCAAGCGAGGGGCTGTAGAGTTGTTGACGCCACGAATGGACAAGGCGGCGGCGGAGGCCCTTGCGGACAAACTAGCGGGCGGTCATTGGACGCATGATTACGCGCTCACCGCCAGCGAAGCGGGCGCGCTGGGACTCCCGGTCAAAGTGGGTATGCCGCCCGAGGTAATGGAGTTGATGAGCCTCTATCCGCAGCCAATTCAGCAATCTGGAGTCGAGTTTTTACCCATCGACGTTCCGCGCCCGCGGCGAATCTAATACTACATCGTTGGAGCATTCGGTTTGATGTGAAGGTGCAAATATTGCCCGATAGGAGCAGAAAGCTACGAGGCAGGAGTAAGCTATTATCGTAGCGGCCAGTTAGGCGCGCCTCACCGTCATCAATCGCTCTTTCGGCTGATTGAATTTCTCTGCCGCTTCGGCGATGGCCTCCGTTGGCTTAGCCGCTTCGACCGTTCCGAGCCATTTGGCTGGAGTACTGGCGAGATAAACGCTCCAAGAGAGGAGGGGTTCGTCAGGCACCGGGAGAGCTTCGAGAGGTGTTCGTTCGCTCACGACGGCCATTACGTCCTTCGAGTATTCTAAAGCGTCGGCTAAAAGACCCCGCGCGCGAGAAGTCCAAGTCTCAAATTGCGTTCTCATGCCACTCCCTCGGTGGTAAGGCCACCCCGCACGGTCCTCCGGCGCGTAGGGAGTTACGGGGGCAGGACCCGTGGGCGGCCAAAATGCATCGCGACCGTACGCAGGGGAATGCGAACGGCCGGAAGCAAAGAGCAGCCCAATCTAACGCCCTTCGGGTCTAACGACTGTCGGATAACCGACTTAGTAGGTGGAGCTTTAGGCCCAACTGACCCTCTGAGCACAGAGGTTGGGGCCATCTTTTCTCGCGAGCCGACCAAACCTCTGATAAAGGAACCAGCTGCGGGGGTGGGCTAAAGGGGAGCGCACCTATGCATGACGCTTACAATTTCATCTTGGTGGACCATCTCGCATTCACGATGGGCGTAAGTGCTTTCCTTCTCGGCTTAGTCGCAGGCAGCCCGCGTCGGCGACGGAAGTCAAAGCCAGGTGGCGCGGAAGTTCACGATTACTACGGCGTTGATTAGGGCTTTCGCCCGTCGGGCGCGGGGGTCAGCTTGCTCGGCGTCTGCTTCTTGCGTCACTCTTTCGGCCGGCATGTGCAGCGATCGAATTGTGCAATTGTGGGGGCTCCGGACGGCACGGTCTGTTCAATTTTGCGGCTTTTTGTGTCGTCATGATTTCCACTCTCCAGGCCATGGGGGAGTCGTAGTATCTTCGCCGGATCGTAATGGGCGCGACTCAATGTGCCGCACTAGAACATGTTCCAGTCTACCGACTATTCTTTAATCTGTCTTCATTGGTTAGGTTCTGCCTTTACGAAAATATCAAACTGTTTGTTGTCATCTATTTCTAAAGCGATGATGTTGCGCCCTTCTTTTTCAAGAGAAATGCCGCGACATTCCTTGACTGCAAAGTCGCGATAATCGCCTTCTGGTCTCAGTGCGACAACCACATCTGTTTCTGGATCATATTCTGATAGAGTGTTAAGTACGTCTGCCAGCTTCATAGTAACCTCTATTGAATTGAATACCATTGGACATTCGCCATGACTCGGACTACCAATATGATCGACAAGGCCGCCGTTTTCTTTATGTAAGAGCGGATAGCTCATTGTCGTAGTCATCTATCGCCTACCGACCTCCGCCCAAGCATCAGAGACGAAATGGTCATTTAGATATTCAGCGATCGATAGCTTACGCCTATAATATCTAACATCTTCTGGATATTCTTTCATATTCGATTGACATTCTTGAATTATATCTGTAAAGCTGCGTCCGAGTGAGAGACCTAAGCCTATTGTAGTGTACCAACTCCATAACCAATGGCCTGGGTCGGAAGGTTCTTTAAAATGCCGACGCATCTCGTCGTCTATTTGCTGTAGAGATACAGGGCCAGCTTCCTTATTGGTCTTCCTTGTGAGACTAAAGCAGTTCGGCATGGCGTAGCTACTCTCGTTTTCTGTTATTAGTCCTCTTGAGGATAGAACTTCCCCTTGATGACATCACCGTGAAGGAGGGCGGGAATAGTTCCTTTAGTGCTCATGTCTCCGAGAATTATAGGACCTTCAAATAGGAAGTGTTTCATACCAAAACACGAAGCCGTTACGTTATCACGTTGACACAGTATCAAGTATTTCATTTTTTATTCTCCCTTTCACTGTGTACGAATCAAGAACTCTAACACAACTGCCACTGCCATAGTCGGACATTAAGCAGGTATATTGATACCGCCATCGCCGGCGGCTAGAGCGGCGCCGGATCACAGCGCGGATCAACGGCGACTAGACCGCGTAGGCCAAGAGCCGATCGAACTCGGCCCGATATTCCGGCGTGTGCTCGATGAAACGCATGGTTCGCTCCTACGGGACCAATTGAAGCCCGCGGGCGATAGCAGCTTTCTCAGCCTTGCGCGCAGTCAATATAGAGCGGCCAGGGGCTCTACGGTATTCGCGCGAACGGTTGGTCAGAACGCCCTGCGCATTCTGACAAAGCGACCGTTTCGCGACTGCGGCCACTGTTTACTGCGATGAATATTAGTATAGGAGTTAAATTGGAGCGAGACAAACGCTTTGTGTGAGGCTTTGTGTGAGGCTACGAAAAAGTAACCCTCGGGTTTCCGCGGAATTGCAAACGAGTAACTCGACATGTCGGCCTCGCCCCGAGCGAGCGGGGGCGGGTACGCCAGGGGTTCGGGGGAGGTCCCGACGGCAGAAGCGTCGGCCAGGGGCATTGAGATCGAGATCGACGCAGCTGTCAGAGATCGACAACCCGTCGCTTGGCGTCGGTGTCGCCTTGGATGTAGCGCTGCGTCGTCGCCAGCGATGAATGCCCGGCAAGCTCTTGCACGTCCCGGAGCGAGCCGCCTGCCTCGATTATCTTCTTGGCGCAGCGAGTGACAAAGGTTCTGCGGCCGCTATGGCTGGATGCGCCCTTGAAGCCGAGTGCTTCGTAGAGCCGGTGAAACCAGACCTGAACGGCGCCAGGCGACATGCCGATGTCGCGTTCGCTGTGAATGATGCGGTCGGTGGCCTCGGGATCGTTGCGCGTAGCCTTGAGGGCGACTAGCGCCACGCGCAATTCCTTGTTGAGCGGCACCGTGCGGCCACCACGCTTGCCTTTGCTCGCACCATTGGACAAGTCGAGCACGTCACCGACGTTGCCTTCCGCGTCCGTCGCCATGCTCCACGTTGCCAGTGCAATCTCTTTCGCCCGCAAGCCGGCTCGAACGGACAACAGCACCATAACGCGGTCCCGCTCGGGATAGCGACGTGCGGTGACCGCTGCCAGTGTCGTCTTGATTTGGTTTTCGGTAAGAACCTTCGCCTGCTTGCCCAGCCCAGCCATGACACCCGCTCCGTTGTATGAATATCGCCAGCAGCGACCTTTTCATATCAGTTTGTTTCGGTGTCAAGGCAAAATGCAGGGATTTCCCTAGTAAAAGTGATGACCGATATGAAAATGCTGATTTTCATACATCTGGCCGGACTAGGCCGCGGCTTGGCAGCTTCCGTTGAGGATACCGAGCGCAACGCTCATGGCAGCGTGTCCTTGGCCCGAGGTAGGTTCGCGAGATCCGACAAAGCTGCCGTCGGGATGGCGAATGCGCAAAATGCCGGAATACGCGGCGTCGGGAACGACGTATAGGACAGCGCCGCGCCGATCGTAGCAGTGCAGCGCGTAGGTGCCGTCTGGCGACTGGCGCCAGGTGAACGCTCGCCTACCGACAGGCATAGCAAGAACCTGTGCTGGCATGGCCGCCTGTAAGCTTTTCGGAGCGGCGGGTACTTGAGAGGTAGGGTCGAGCGCAGGGCGCATGTACGGGCTCGCTAGACGGCCTCACCGGTCGTGGCGAGCTCGACATCAATGCGGGTCAAGACGTTGCGAAGCTCGGGCAGAGACAGTTCGCTCGGTTCATGCTCGAAAGGTCGGGCGCTCCGCAGGGTAAATCCCATCAAGTCCAGGCCACGCATGGCCGCTTCCAACCGCGTTTCGGCACTCTCATCCGGGTTGGTCGCCACTTTGGTCAAACGCTTGCACTCGTGGAGTCGCTGAACAAGCTCATGCGCGGTCTCTGCGTCTGCGGATTCGAGACGACGGTCGTATTCGGCTTCGACGCGTGCGCGAAGGGCGTCGAGCGCGTCTCGGGTCGGTCTCTCGGCAACAACAGCGTTTTCCATATCGTGTTCCTCTTGCTTGGTTTACCCGACTAACTCTGCGACCGGATCCGGCGTCACGTCGTGCGCCCGGTCGGCTAATTCTTTTTCGAACTGCTCGACTTTGGCGCGCAACGCCTCATACGAAAGTTCGTGAAGGGGCGCTTCAGGTGTGTTCGAATCATCCTTTGGCGGAGCGGGCGGTACGAGCCCGGCCCTGTCCAGAATCGCCTTGGATGCGTCCAGCTTTACTTTTTCTGATTGGGCGTTTTGAACCAGATATTCCAGCGTGTTCAAAGCCATCGGTACAGCGCGCGCCAGGCGTCTTCGAGCGGCCATGGCGATGGCGAACGCGACACGTGGCGCGCCGAGCAACTGTATGTGGGCGATTCGCAGGGTTGTTCCCGTATAGCCAGCATCCTTTGCGGCCCGACAGGCATCGCCATGCTCGACAAAGGCTTCAACGAAAGCGCGCTGTTGAGCGGTCAATTCTTGGATCGTGGCGGCAACAGGGTATCGCATTTTGTTAGTTTACTACACCGCACGCCGTCGCGAAATGTTCCTGTGAATATAGCGTCGCGTTGTATCACCGTGGATACGAAGAAAGATATTTCACGGCACTACATAGCTGCTGATATTCCGAATGAAGTTGATGGTTGATTCCGTGAAACATGAGGCAAGCGCAAGCGAGAAAATGTTTCTTGGTCAGGGCGCGAGCCAACGGAGCTATCGTTTTCTCGGTGATCTTGCCGCAATTGCCAGCTTGTTCCGCCATAGGAACATGAACCATTATTCACTACGGGAATTGACATGCTCAGAAGGTCAACAGCTGAGGAACTCATATGAGATTACTTACAATAACCGTCGCGACCGCCACAGTGCTTACATTCGGCGAGACCACGATTCGTGGGGGCTCGCACACTCACATCGGATGGAACTCCCGCGCGAAACACCGCTTCGTGTTCCACAGGCGCGGTCAGCATATGATGGCATTCCATATGCCTCGGCACCGCTTCGTCATCCGTAGGCACGGTCGCCGCTTCGTCGCATTTAATGAGCCCACCGACGTATAAGGCGCGTCCGGCACGAAGGCGTAGGCATCGAAGCTCGACTGCAAACAGGTGCGATCGGCGCCGTCTGTCGTTTCGATGTCTCGGTTGTGGGGGCCGCCTATCGAAGCCTCGGAGGTCAATTTCCCGTTACACCAGGAACCAGGCGCACAGTTCCACGTTGTCCGCGCTCGGTGAAAGCGAAAGGAGTGGGATATGGCCGACATGGAGCTTTTGTTGCTCGCCAGCGAGTTGCGAACCCGCGCCAGGGAAATCTTGGCCCGAGCAGCGAGCACGGACGATCCGGAAGCCCAAGGGGCGATGCGCGTAATCGCGGCGGGCTACGAGAAACTGGCGCGACGTGCTGAGCAACGCGTTCGCGAGGCAGAACGAGGCAGAAACAGCGTAGCCCCGCGGCGCGCTTCAGACGTGACCGAGGTCGGAATTACGGTCACGGACTAATTCAACCGGTTTCGGGATCCGCTTCCTGCACGTTCCGGTCAATCCAGAAGATTCAAAACGAAAGCGTAAGCATCGAAGCTCGGATCCGGAATAGCGCCGCGGTCGGTCAAGTTTTAGCTTTATCGGGGCGCCAGTGATCGGCCGCGTTCGAAGCGTCTCCATCATAATAGGTCCGCCAGCCTCGCCACCGTGAGCGCGTTGTGCCAGGTTGGCCGCGGGAGGACGATAGCTCGGCTCGGCGGAGATGCGGGTCTACTCAAAATACATAATGCGACATTGCGCGCGCCCGGAGCGCTGGGCTGGCAGCGGGAGCATTTTCCCCAAGGGGGGGCGCCGAATCGTCCAGCCGTCCAACCTGTCCAACCCTTCTGAGATAGGTTGGACGTAAAAAGTCCTTCTCTCCGTAGGGTCCGTCCAACCTGTCCAACCTGTCCAACCTTTTTGAGAGTTAATAAGAAAAATAAACCGATTAGAGATTTTCGAAAAAGGCTGGTCGGGTTGGACAGGTTGGATGGACCCTATGAAATCAAGCACTTACGCGTTTTCTGGGTTGGACGGCTGGCTGGACGGGTTGGACGGGTGCTCCCAATCATTCTGCGCTCCGAGCCCGGCGCGAGCGGTCGGCTCCCACTCATCAAGGTCGCAATCCCATTTGGTTGGCCCGCGCTTCTTCACGAACATCTCTCGGAACTCGGCGAGCGGAGGGAATTGAATGCCTCGTCGTCGTCGTCGAGCGCCCGTTGTTTCGCGCCACGGCTTGCATCCCCAATCTTTATTGAGCGCAGCCTTGACGTTTTGCGCCCCCGTGCGTCGTAGGTCCGCCCTGTTGTTGATGAAAAAATCGAAGCCCCGGTCACCGCCGGTAATTGCGACGTCAGGCTCGACATCTGCGCAGGGCACCTTGCCGTCTTGGCAGATTTCTTCGATCAAGGCATCGATCCCGTGCCGCGATCGGGCGCGTTGCCGATCGTGCTCGTCCGTCCGTGGGAAATTCTCTGGATGGAAGTCGGTAAGGTCCACGTTAAGCAGGAATCCAAGTAGCGCAGCGCGACCACCATCCTTCATCTGCGAATCTATAGCGGCGAAATAGTTGTGGTCGCGTTGGCGCGTGCTACCCACTTCAATACAGCAGTACCGACGGTCCCCATGGGACACCGGCACCGACCAATCACCATTGCATGCCAGAATAATGTGCAGACAACTGTCGAAGCGAACGGCGTCGAACCCCTTATACTCAATAATCCTGTACGGCTCTGTCACCATCGCTTTCAAAATTTGCTCGTGCTGTGGGTTGCCGGCAAAAAACGCTTCATCTCCAAACAGCACGACAGATTTGGCTGTGTGGGCGTTGAATTTGCCGGTGACGTGCTCGGGGTTGTAAACGGGGACGTAATGCGGGCCGAACAATTTACCGTATTGATGGGCAAAGATGCTCTTTCCCGTCCCCATCTCGCCCCGCAGTACGAGCGCCGCACCGCCCGGTTGGCCCGGATTCTGCACGCCGTTAGCCATCCATTGGATGACGTAGTCGTACAGATCCTTGTTGTTTTGGCAAATGTTCTCTTTGACGTGTTGCAGGAAGAGATCGCATCTCGTTTCGCTGTTGATGGGATCGGGTGTAACCGCGAAGCCTCGCCAAAGGTTATAGGCGTCGGGAACTTCCTTGCCGGGCGCAAAGACGACTTGCTTGTATTGGCGGCGCTGCGAATGCTCCAGCCACCATTTAGACAAGGGTATGTTCTTGTCATCTCCATTGATCTTGATCGTCTTTTTGCGATTGCCATAGAGGTTCTTGAAATCGTTGATGGTACTGAACGTGACCTTGACCTCGCCATCAACGGAATCAATCTCCTCGTTCACGATTACAAATTTGCCGTTTAGGGCGGAGACGCAATGCTTCCGGTTCATCTCCACCATCTCGGGGCCAGCTGCAAAGTCTTTGGCGCGTTGAATAGTCCTTTTGATGTTTCCCGCTAGTGTGCGGCCCTTATGCTCGCGAATATGTGCGCCAATTTCCCAGTGGGCCAGACATGACGCGATAGCATCGTCGGGAACTTCGGCGCCGACGCACGCGGTCGTGAAGGCCATGACTGCGGCGCTGCGGTCTCCGTTGTAGTCATCGTATATGCCTTCGATACCTATTCGCTTCCATTTGTTGTTGAGTTTGGCCAGCCTTGGGTCGTTTTCGTCGATAGGCTCGTAGTTCCCGGAGGGCGGCGGCTGTTGGCTGGTCTGCTTGTCGGCCTTCGCTTTAGCGGGCGTGAATGCGCTAAGGGGGTATGTCACGTCCGCAAATTCTAGAAGCTTGGCTTGCGCCGGCTTTCGACCCTTGGCGATTTTTGTTGCGTCCGGCATGTTCCACGTACCGGGGAGCCGCATGACGCGGTCGATGTTATGACAGGAATCGACCTTGCCAAGCTTGCCTACAAGAGCGCGGAACTCGTCTTCAAGCCCGCGCCCGTAACATTCTGCCGCCGCGGCCTTAGCCTCGTCGCCGCCGATTTTTATGCGGTCCTTCAGTATCCAGAACGCTTGCACGCCGCCGCCGGACAAGATGATGACGCTCGGTGGCAGTCGATACGAGCGGACGGAGTTCAAAATCGCCGCAACCCCGACCTCCTGCTCCTCGCCCGCCGGCACGTCGATGTCGATTTGAAGCGCTATGACCTCGTCAACGTCTGCCTTCGATGCCTTGCCGCTCGTTGGGGCTTGCAGAAGGGTATTGACCGTAAAGTACAGGTTCGCTTTACGCTGCCGTTTATTCACCCAAGCAGTGGCAGGACTATCGATGTTGTTGCGTTTGAACGCACGACCCTCTTTGATGCCCCGTTCGTGTGTCGTCGGGTTGATGTGCTGCGCCCAAACATGTTGGCGCCTGTGCGGAGCTTTCCTTCGCCCCTTTTGGCGTCGAAGCGGGCTCACCAAGCGACCCGCACAGTTCCTCGGAAGCCGCTTTGGTCCATTCTGTGGATTCGGCGTTGATGTTCGCCATGTCGATGGCCTCCGTCGTATCTGATTTGGCCTCGCGATCAGCGGGCTCTGAGGGGTTGGTGTCGGGTGCCTCTGTGCCGGCATCGGATTCGGTGTCGTCGAGCTCAGGCGCGCTCGCCGGTTCGGCGCTGTCGCCAGGCTCGATCACGTTTGGCGTTTCAGCATCGAGCGCCGGCACGCTCTCAGGAGTGTTCTCGATAACGGGCGGCGCGACGTCGGCCTCAGGTGGGCGAAGCCCTCAATGCGCTCGCCGTACGGTTTCAGAAACTGTTCGGGCGCCAACGCCCGTGGTCGATTCGACCTGTCCGTTTCCTCACATCCATAAAGCGCAAACCGCGCATCGCATCCCTGAACCATGATCCCAGGGCCAATCATTTTGCACGGCACATGTATGCCTGGCGGCAAATCGTAAATCCAACGTTCGCCGCGCCGCCTAGCGAAAATGGCAGTCTTCGGCCACGGAATTTCTGCCTCCTGGTGCGGGGTTGTCTTGATTCTCATGTCGATGATCAGCCGTTCTTGAGCAACTGGCGGTGCTTCAAGAAAGGCGTCCACATCGTGCTTGGCGACGACGTTATTGGACATTGGCCGCCACCTCCGGTCCAAAGAAACGAACCTCAGTGCGAGGCCCCTTCCACTGTGCGATGAACTCGCGCCATTCGGCGGCACGCGACGGAACAGTTTCGACGATCATTTGAAAGCGTGAACCGAGCCATTCGCCGACGTCGTCTGCTAATTCAGGATAGGGTGCTGACCAGACAGCAATCTGGCGCGAGTGCTTGAGAGCCCATCTCAGCGTTGGGGGGTGAAATTCGTTCGGGGATGGCGTCGGGCGGCCGTAGTACTCCTCACCGCGCACTGAGACGCGGACCACATCGTGCCCGCCGACGGCCAGTTTTCGGAGCCGGTTCGGAAGGCCATCGCCAGGTGCTAACCAAATTTGCGCGACAGTCTTAACCCCCTCATGGGCGAGGAGGGTGGCCATCTTGGCGTCCTCGGTTGGGAACAGAAGGGCGCCGAGAATTTGGTCGGTTACATCAACGGGGTGGTCTTTGCCGGTAAACCCGGCTATACTTTGTCTTGTCATTAGTGGTTCTCCCGGCGACTGCTCTGGTCAAGCAGCGCCGGGTTTTTTCGTCGTCCAAACGAATACATTGGGCGCAACGTCGCTTTAATGGGTTGAACGTGTCCAGGTGCCGTGAGGCACTGAACGGTGGAGCGGAGGTGAGCCCGCGATACTGCCGAGAAGAGTGAGTTGAGCGATGCGCCGGTCTCGCGACGCCGTCGTTGACACCGCACTTCGAGCCTGTCTTGCGGATCTCCGCGCGGCTTGTGCCGCTGGTAATCAAAACGGCACATCCTCACTGCTGGTGGTATTCGCGTTCAAGCGGGCGTACATCGCCTCGCGCTGGGCCGGTGAAAGGTCCCATTCGTGGACCCATCCGCCACTGTCTGGCGAGCGCACAAAGTGGTTCCTACCGACCATCCGATCCTCCTCCAGCAACTCGCCTTGCGCGCTAGGCAGGCCGTATGGGTCGAGGACCTCGCCGTGCCACCAGCCCAACTCGCACGTTTCGATATCGATGGTTGCCGCGGCAACCTTACGGCTCGCTACCCAATCGCGGAATTCATCCATCGTCATCTCGGTGTCCGTCTCTTTGTCGAGATCGTAACCGACCCCGTCTTTGCTAGCTCCGAACTTTAGATAGCCATCGAGACGATGCGCTAGTTTGTTGCGGACCTCACTGCCAGTTTTCGCGACCATGCTTACCTCTTACGTGTGCCGCATCATTTCGGATGAGAGCGATCGGCCAGCGGCAAAAGCTGATCGTTTCGTATCGAGGGGGCTGGAGCCAAATTCACGCGGCAGCTTTCAAGCCGCCGAAACGTGCTTGGCGACGTATCGGTGGATCGACGCGACAAGGATCTTGCGCGAACGGCCGTCGTTGAACGATTGAAGCTCGCCCGCGGCCAGTAGCTCGTAGAGCCTGGTCTGACCACACGCCAGCAGGCGCCGTGCGTCCTTGGGCTTGCAGACAATCGGTGCGAGATCGGATGGCGGGGGATTTGGATTGGCCGCCCTGGAAATCGTATCGGGCGGCAGAGCAACGGTGTCGAGTGCAACAACCATGAGATCAGACCTTCTTGTTAACAGACGACGCGCGTCTGCTTGGGATCTGTTCCTTAAGCTCGCACTACAAAACCGACTTTGTCAACACAGGCGAGTGTTGGCGACATTCACCGCAAATCAGCGATTTTTCGTTTGCGTAGCCTGTGAAAATAGCGGGTTTCTGCGTGTCAGAGTTCCCCTGACACGTACGGCGGAACGCGAGCGTTCCGTCAAAAATATTTGTCGCATTGTGGGATGATGTGTTGTTGTGGTTTTTTGGCAACACGCCGTATCGATGCCAAGGCGATAGGCGTTTCACACAATACGACAAAATTATTTCTTCAAATCACAATGCGACATTTCTTTTTGCTGTATTGAGTTGCCTTCTGATCGGATGTCCCCGCGGCATCGAAGCACCGGGTAGCGAAGAGCGAGTCAACGACGTTATTGTTGAGCGGTGCTTCCATGCGTCCATAAGCTGGCGCCGTTTCTCGAAGGCGGCCGACGACCAGAGTTTTAGCCCCTCGTGAAATCTGAATACAACCAATGGGTTCTTGGGGTAAATCCGAAAATCTCAAAACAGAAGCGATTTTCACACTACATCTAGTGGATTGTCTTTGGGGGTGTTTCCGATACCTTGAGAATGAGGTGACGCGCAAGCATGCGGACGGAGGGAAACGTCAATGAGACGGCTCACCATCAAGGAAGCCGCCCCCCTGGCAGGCCGTAGCTCAACTTGGCTGCGGAAGTACAAGTGCGTTTGAGTGGCGGTCTCGACTTGCTCAATTCAATCCGGAACGCCTGCGGTGCGCTGTACGAAAAATGTGATCCGAAAGCCAAAGACTATGGGCGTGTGCCACTAAACGGAGACGACTTAAGATGACGACTTTTTGGCTCTCGTTTCACGACCGCGAAAAGCCGCGCCAAGACCAATTTCTTGGAGTTGCGATATTCGACATCGACGAATCGGAGGGTGAAAAATCGGTCCTCGAAATTGTTCGTCATGCGCATCAGTTAGGAATCAATCCAGGTGGCGAGGTGCGTGTTTCCAAAATCTTGAACTGCGAACAGCGGATTAAGCTTGAGCATAAAAACCGGCTCATTACCGATGAAGCATTGTTGCTGCAGTTGGGATCCAGTGGTCGGGCTCTTGATGGGCTCAACTGAGGTGTCCCATAACACCGATTCCGGAACGTAACTGACCAATGGCTCGCACCCCGTCCAAGTTCAGGCAAGGCGACGTCACCCGCGTGGTGAAAGGTGTCGTTGCGGCTGGTGTGGACGTGATGCGCGTCGAGGTGGACACGGATGGCCGGGCGGCATGGATCGACGGGGAGTGCGTGCGATGAGCACGTCTCTTCCCGCCTATATGTCCCGTGCCACGCTTGCACACGCACTCGACATGGCCGAATCGACCGTCGATGAAATGGTGAGGCGTGGCATCCTCCCGCGTCCTATAAAGCTTTCGCCCGGCTGCGTTCGCTGGCCATGGGACGCGGTGCGTGCTGCACTGGGCTCGCTTGCCGACACCGGATCGTGTAAATCGACGGACGATCCATTCATGGTGGGGGTTGAGAATGTCGCCACGGCGCAGAGGCGCAGCGGTGTCGCTGCCTAGAGGTGTGCATGCTGTCGTAGCCCGGGGCCGGCAATACTTCTATTTTCAAGCCGGCCGCGGTACGCTGTGTGTGGGCGAGCGTATCAAGCTGCCGAAGGATCCGCAGTCGCCGGAATTCTGGCAGGCCATACGGCAAGCGCAGGGGCTACCGAGAGAAGCTTCCACCGACACCATAAACGGCCTGATAGACGCCTACGTGGAGTCGCCGCAGTTCCAGGATCTCACCACAGGCTCGCAATATCAGTACCGCCGATGTCTCGATATTGCGCGCGCCGCTTGGGGCTCGTTGCCGTCCGCCGCATTGCTGCCTCATCATGTGCAAGCAATGATGGACAAGCTCGCCGGCACACCGTCGAAGGCAAACAACTTCCTTGCCGCCATGCGCTCGCTGTCGGCTTATGCACGTCCTCGCAAATTGCTATTGCAGGCGATTACTGAAGGCGTGAAGCCCTTCGAACGGCCCGGCGGGCACAAGCCCTGGACGCCGGAGCAACTTCGTGCTGCCCATGACAGGCTTACTGGCGTCGTGCGCCGGGGAATTATGCTCTACCTTTACACAGGGCAGCGCGGCAGCGACATTGTGCGGATCGGATGGACCGACATTGACGACGGCGGCTTTAGTGTGCGTCAGCGCAAGACACGCCGCGACGTGTGGTGCCCAATTGTGCCCGAGCTAGCCGCGGAAATCGCGACGTGGGAAAATCGGCCGGGTCCGTTCCTGCTACAAGGGAATGGTAAGCCCTATTCGCGCAAGTTGTTCTGGAAACACTTCGATGAAGCACGCGCTGAGATTCCGGAGCTCGCGGACGTAACCTTGCATGGGTTGCGAGCAACTGCCGTCATTCGCTTACGAAGGGCCGGACTCTCAGTCGGACAAATCGGCGATATCGCCGGCATGTCGCTTGCCACTATCGAACGCTATTGCCGTTTTGCTGATCGAAAGACCAGCGGCCAAGCCGCACTTGTGCAACTGACGAGCAACGCCGCTACTGTAAAACGTCGGCGCAAACTGTAAAACAAATGCCGATTTAGCCAATGAAATCAATGCTAGTCAAGCCGCATGACATATTCGTCTACTTCATCCACGAGGGAAAGGTGCGCGCGCCTGCGGCTGCGATGGCGCTGATCGACAAGCTGAAATCATAGGCCTCCGTTCCGCCCTACACGCCCGCCAACACAGAAGCGCCGCAAAATTCACCACGATCCGACAGCAGTACTGCTTTACGGCAATGGCCCCGTTGGCTAGTTTTGCCGGCATGCCGGGTCATCACCGGCGTGTCCCAGGATGAGCTTGCAGCTCTCGGCATCGGTTGGTCGGGTGGGGAGCCTCTTGGGACCAATTCTGGGAGGAAAGGTATGAAAATCCAATTAGGGACGTTGTTTGTAACATCGGCCGTGCTGATCGGGCCGGCGATGGCGCAAAATGCCGGGCCAAACCCGGCGCAGGTTGCAGCGAAAGCGCTGTTGCAAGCCGCCGACAAGGCCATCGGCGCGAGCAGCGTCAAGTCCTTTACTTTGGCGGCCACTGGGTGGATGGGCTACCCGGGCCAGCAGTTCGCCACGCTAGACCTGCCGCGGTCTGACTTGAAGAGCTATACCCTCACCGCAGACCTCGCCAGCAAGTCCACCAAAACGGAGTATGTGCGTGTCCAGGGCAACCAGCCGATACGTGGCGGCGGCGCTGGGTTCCCGGTGCGGGGTGAGGTGAGCTTTACGGAGTTTGTCGCCGGCGATCTCGGCTGGAACCTCAATCCGCAAGGTCAGCCCGTTCCGATTCTGGCGCGGGACGCCTCGGATCGCCAGCTCAGCCTCTGGCTCCACCCGGCGAGCTTCATCCAGGCTGCCCTGGCGGACAATAACGCGGCGGTCAGCGACCGCTACTTCGCGCGGCAAGATCGCACCCTTAAGGTCGTCGCATTCACAACCAAAGTCTGCGATCGGCCACAACCACAATGCACCCGCCGGGTGACCGGCGAGTTCAACAACGACAACATGCTCGAGCGGGTCGTCACCTGGTTTGCCGACCCGGTCCTGGGCGACAAGATGGTCGAACTCCGCTGGAGCGATTACCGTGACGTGGGCGGCGGGGTGAAGATGCCGTTCCGGCTTCACGCCCATGTGGGCGATCATCCTTTGATCCCCGGCGGGCATAACTTCCTGGATCTGCGGATGAGCGACGTCAAGGTGAATGTCGCGAACGCCGCGCAGGCGGTTCCCGAGGCCGCACGCACTCCAGCGGCTCCGCAACAGAACGTCGTTGCAACGACCCTTGCTCCCGGCGTCGTCCTGATGGGCGGCGGCTCGCACAACAGCGTCGCCGTCGAGTTCAAGGACTTCGTCACGGTCATCGAGGCGCCCCTCTATCAGGCCCGCTCGAACGCCGTGATCGCAAAGGTCAAGGAGACCTTCCCCAACAAGCCGATCCGCTATGTCGTCAACACCCACAACCACTTCGACCATCTGGGTGGGATACGCACCTACGTGGCGGAAGGCGCGACGGTCATCACGGATGAGCGCAACAAGGATTTCTACCAGCGCGTCGTCCTGGCGCCGCAGCCCCGCACGCTCCTCCCTGACCGGCTGTCGCAACGGCCGTTTGCGCCCACGGGCCCCGGTCAGAACATGCTCCAGACGTTCACGGACAGCTACACGATCACCGACGGGCAACAGGTGATTGAGGTGCACTACGTCGAGCAATTCAATCACAGCGACAACATGAACATCGTGTATCTCCCGAAGCAGAAGATCGTCATCAATGCCGACATGTACGGGCCGCCGGCGGCAGGCGGGAACCTGCCCTTCGTCAGCCCGAATGCCGTTGCGCTCTACCGCAATATCAAGCGGCTGAAGCTTGATGTGGCCTCACACGTGCCGATCCACGGCAATCCCGGATCGCAAGCCGACTTCGAGCGGATCGTGGGACCCGAGGCAGCGCGAGCGCCACAAGTGGGTGGTGGCGGCTAATCTTTGTCTCGATGAAGTAGGATTATCGCGTGGCCACTGTGCTCCCTCTCCCCGCTTGCCGGGAGAGGGAGTACTGGTGAGCCTCAAACACACCGCTGCACGGGCCCCGCAAGTGGTGTAACTCTGACAGGCCCATTCCATTTTGGTGTCATGCCCCGCGAAAAGCGGGGCATCCAATAACCTCAAGACTTGCGTTTCCATTGAGGTACTGCGGGTTACTGGATCGCCCGCTTTCGGCGGGCGATGACACGATCGAGAGAATCAAACGTCGGGAACGAAACACTGGGCTAACGCCGCAAAGCCCCAATCCTTTCGTACAGCTCATCAAGAAACGGAATGGCGCGCCCTCCGAGCAGGGCGTCGGCGCGGGAGCTGTAGGCGGCAAACACCTGGTTCGCCGGGTGCGCGACCGCCATGCTGGCGATGGCATCCTTCTTTTCATTCAGGTAGTTTTTGCTCCGCGGCAGTATCTGGCTGTAAAGCACATCCAAAACGAGAAACTGATCGGATGGCGATTCCATGTAGCTGGAAACCGCAACCAGCATGAACACAGTGTTCAGCCGCTCATGGGCGGCCTCTAGGTTCAGCTCAACATAGGCGTAGGATTCGATTTGCTCGGCATCATCCGACGAGAGGTTGTGCAGCGCTGAACCGACATCGTTCTCGAACGCCTGGATCGCCTCGTTGATGCCGGCCAGCCGGGAGGTATCACGCTCGTCAAAAACGGCGGCGCGCACCGGAAGCGTTGCCATCGACAAAGCGATCGCCAGCACGCACGCCCTCACCGCGAACCGAAC
>WNGJ01003750.1_pt1 | contig 16509 bp, 16 predicted proteins | sample 5400611 | NCBI WGS metagenome assembly WNGJ01 (sample SAMN13153375, study PRJNA577476) | soil metagenome | isolation source: 40 cm soil or saprolite under Garry oak tree replicate 1 | place: USA:California | collected 2016-06-15 | reverse complement strand
CCTTCGGCTTCAGCGCCTTCTCCTGCATCGGCGATAGCGGCGCAGCCTCAGTCGACGCGGCGGGTGCCGGCGTCGGCGCCAACTGGGGAGCCGTTTGGGCCACCGGACCGGGCGCTGCCGGCATTGTGAGCCATACGATGATTGCGGCGCCACGCACGCACAGCCCAACTAACGACGGCAGCACTGGCACAGTGCGCCGCCGCCGGCCGACCTCTTCCTCGGCGCGGTGCTTCGCTGCCGACACATCGCGCAGGTCTACTTCACCTAAAATCATCATGCTCTAAGCGTCGATCTCGCCGAGTTTGGCAGTAGCGATGTTTTAATGGACCGATATCGCATTGGTGGCCTCACCCGAAGGAATGGCTTCAATGTACGGTTGCCTGAAGCCGACGCGCGAAAGCGCGATGTAGAACGCGGCGACGTTCATCAGCGCCCACAGGGCAAAACCGAAGGTGTAGCCGCCCAGAAGATCCTTGCTGGCGGCCAGGGTGACCGTCATGGCGAAGCCGCAGGCCGCGCCGGCGGCCTTGGCCAGCCCGCTGACCGCGCCGACGTGCCGGAAGTAGACCGGGATCAGCTTGATGACCGCTGCCGCGGCGGCGCCGGCCAGCAGCGCAAGCCCATAAATGGCGAACAGCTCGACGCCCAGTGAAATCTGCATGGCCATGACCACGGCCAGAACGACCATAATGCCGAACAGCCGGCCCAGGATTCTCAGGGCATCGAAATGGTCGGCCAGCCAGCCGCCCAGCGGCCGGGTGATGGCGACGCAGACCACCAGCAGCGGGGTGAGGTTGGCATCGCCGACGCGAAGAAGGTGAGGGTGCCGAAGGCCACCCAGTAAAGGTAGGCGACCAGCCATACCACCACGCCCGAACGGTACACGGCGACGATTTCACGTAGCGATTCGCCGTGGTGCTGCTTGTACGGCGAATCGGACGTAAAAAGCCAGTAGACTAGCGCCATCAACAGTGTGCAAACCGCAAAGATCGGGAATATCAGGCGCCAGCCGTCCGGGCCGTTCAGGACGCGGGTAACCAGGAGAGTGACGGCCATCATGCCAACCGTTATTCCGATATTGCCCACAGCAAAGATGCCAAGGGCTGTACCCTGCTTCGATTCGGGGTACCAGGAGGAGACATGAGCGTTGCCGACCACGAAGGCTGCGCCTCCGAGTCCGAGCAACGACCCCAGAAGCAGAAAGGAGTAGTAGCCCTCAGCGAAGAGCCCGGAAAACAGGATAATGGTGAGGCTCAGAAGCAGAAGCGTGAAAACCGTCCGGCCCCCGAACTTGTCCGTCAAGATGCCGAGCGGGATGCTGACGGCGGCCGCGAAAAAGGGCTCCATCGCAGCCAGGACGAGCACCTGGGTGGGGCTGAAAGCGTACCACTTAATGAGAAAAGGGGCGAGCGCAGAAAACATTCCCCAGACAGCAAAACCGAGCGAAAACGCCAGGAAGGATATCCATAAAACCCTGGGGTTGCCCGGCGGATCGGCCGTCACTTCAACCTCGATAACTGGATTTTCCACGGCTTCCTTCCTACAAAAACTATTGTATTTCGCCGGCTCGCCGCGCTTGCGCCAACGATAAAGCTCCGCTTCCTCATTTAATCGTCGTGACCGGGCGAGCCACGCCCGCATAGCGCCGGCGAGGCGGCCATACTCCTCGGCGTCGTGCGCTTCGAGCGCATCGAGCGCATCGTTCAACTCATCGAAGAAGACCCGCAGGTCGCCGTGACCCACGCGCAACGTGGCTGAACGCGGTTTCAACCCCGCCTACGACCGCAGGAAACAACTCCCGCCTTACAATAGCGCGTTGAACCAAATGAAGGTATATACAGAATATATCTAAAGCAGCCGTTTCGTGGCGGAAAGTCGCACAGCCGGAGAATTGGCTCGCATCGATAAGCCTAAACTCATCCGGATCTAGAGCAGATTCCGTTCGGATCCGAGAATCCCGGCCGCGCCGCGAAATCACTCCTCACCGAAAATCTCGGCGGCCCTTAGCGGAGTGGAGCGCAGGGATCAGGCTGCTGACAAGGCTGTGAACGAGCCCGAAGAAGGTCGCCGCCCAAGCCAGCAGGGCCACGTAAACGAACACGTGAGCGATGGGGAGCAGAAAGTCCAGACTCATCGCGCGCGCCCGCTGCAACCTACGCTGCGTCTACCACTGCCGGCGCCAGGCAGTTGTCACATCGTTCTGGATGCTGCCGCGGGCGACTGTTGTTCCTTCCGAAAATTATATTCGGGCGTATTTGTGATGCAGGCCGGTAAGAATCGGAATGGCGGCGATCCTGAATACGACGTTGAGCTGATGGCGGAGAAGCAGGTTCTCGGCTTCAAGCCGGCTGCGCGACTTGAGCAGGTCGATGGCTAATTTTCTGAGCGCATAAAGGATCGCTAACATCGTCGCCTATGATGAGACGATTCTGCTCTAGGATGCCAATCTAGCCTGGATCGAATTTTCGGAAAGAACAGGATCGTTGTCAGGCGATCCGACCCGATAGTCCTTTTTGCGCGAGTTTCGCCGCGCCGACCGCGGCTTCGTTGTCCGCGGGCTCAACTAGTGGCACGTCAAGCATTCGTTCGCGGATGGCGCGCCACGCTGGATTCCTTGCAGCAGCACCAACTGTGCGGATCGATGTAACCGACGGACCGCCCAGATTAGCTATGACGCGGTAACCGAGCTTCTCGACGCCGGTTACGCCTTCCATAAGAGCCTGCAGGAAGAGGACCTCGTTATCAACGCTTGGCTCCAATCGCGCCTCCAGGTGTGGATCGCAAATTGGGAATCGTTCGCCGCGTGCGGCCAAAGGATAGTAGTCGAGCCCACTTGGCACTTTTGGGTCCATCCTCTTCGATAGCTCGCGAAGGCGGTCGAGACGAAAATGCTTGGTGATCGCCGCGCCGCCGCTATTCGAAGCGCCCCCAACGAGCCAGGCATTGCCGATGCGGTGACTATAGACGCCGAACTTGGGTGCAAAGATCGCGCGGTTAGAGAGAATTTTGAGAACTAGGGTCGTGCCAAGTGATGTCACAGCGTGACCGCAAGTCTCCGCCCCAGCTGCCAGGAACGCGGCGCAGCCATCGGTCGTGCCGGCAACGATCGCGACATCTGCTGCCAAGCCGAGCTCGGCGGAGCGCCAACGCTCAATCCTGCCGGTAATGGTGCCGGCCGGCACGACCGTGGGGAGCAGGTTCGGTCGCATGCCCGCTTTGACAAGCCAATTCGGCCACCGCCGCGTCACCGCGTCATAACCGGTTTTCAGGGCATTGTTCTCGTCGGTGAGGTCAAACCGCCCCAAAAACTGACCCGAGATCCAGTCTGCCTGATGAATCACCCGGGTTACACCGGGCTCTTTTTGCAGGGCAATGGCACGCGCCAACGCCGACGTGGGGCCGCGGGCGACCGTTTCAGCAGGAGCGACCGCCGCAATTCTGCGCAAAATCTTCGCCGACGCTTGGCTATTATACATCTGCGCCGGGGCAACTGGGCGTCCGTTTGCATCGACGCCGAGAATTGTGCCTGATGTTCCGGCGACCGCTATCGCGCCAATCCGCTTAAGCTCGATTTGTCGCGACAGACGCTGAAAGGCCCGGCGCGTTGCCTCCCACCATATGGTGGGGTCCTGGGTCACTAACCCGCCTCGATCTAAAGGGACTGTCATCTTAACGGCGGCGAACGCAACACGGAGCCCGGTTTCATCCACCGCGGCCGCCCGAACACCGGAGGTGCCGACATCTATGCCAAGGGCGAGATTGTGCATTGCCGGTCGCTGCGCATCGGCGGTCATCACGCATTATCATTGGTGTTCCGAGTGTCACGCATGCCGAGCCCATGGGCACCGCGGCCGCTAAGCCGGTTCCGCTTGCAGCGCCTCGCGGAAATACCAGCTGGGCGCCCGGCGCGATGTGATCCTAATAAGGCCAGCTTACATCGCCAAGTGGTTTAAATGGCCTTCCCGAATTCTGCCCCACGAGCATTCACAGCCATCTGGTGAAGAGCTTCGTTCGTCGATGTTTTGGCGCCCGAAAGGCAGACTGCTGAAGAAGGTGGCCAACAACTGGGCAATTACCGGCTCGCGAACGAATTCGCGATGTGAGCGCCGTAATGATCGACGAAGGCGCGAAACATCCGATCGATCTCCGGCTTTGGCGGATAGTGGCCTTCGGCGTTCAGTGACCGTTCGATCATGCCCAGTATACCGCCTCCGATCATCCGACGCCCGTCGTCCGCCGGCGCGGCCCAAAGCTCGGGCCGGATGCGGCGCGCCGCTCGGCTCCGCCCGCCAATGGATAAAGAGGACGAACGCGCCAGCCTGCGTCGCGATGCTGATGATGTCGTGATCCGGTTCGCGGGTATTCTGGAAATAGCAGGAGCCCAGCTTAAGCCCGCTTCTTTTTGGGCGGTCTCCCTGACCGACCGAGTTTACGTGGCCGCTGGCGGTCGGCCTCGGTAGGACGGCGGGTGGTTTTCTCCCTGATTCCGATACCAATCTCATCGTAGCTGCGTTCGAGATCATTGATGATCGACTGACCTTGTTCGATTAAAAACGCCCGCAACCGAGAATGAACAGGTGGCAGCGGCATGCTTCGCCGGTGCGCGATAAACCATGAGCGCATTAAGGGAAAACCGTCGACCGCCAATGTAGCAACCAGGCCGAGTCCAAGCTCAAGTCCGATGGTATGGCGCGAGATCAATGCAAGGGCCATTCCAGCCATGACAGCCTGCTTTAAGGTTTCGTTGCTGCTCGACGTCATTGCGATACGCGGCGAAAGGCCAGCCCTCTGAAAGTACCGCTCGAGCAGCAATCGGGTGCCGGATCCTTCTTCGCGAACGACGAACAGTTCACCGGCAAGTACGCTTGGCGATAACGCTTTCAGCCCGACGAGGGGATGGGATGGCGCCGCAATGAGCACGGAAGGATGCAAAGCGAATGGTTCGGCAAGCACATCCGCACCTTCGGGTGGCTGCCCCATGATGGCGAGATCTATTTCGCCTTTTGTGAGCATGTCAATGATTTGCCGCCGGTTGCCCTCCCTCAGGTTGATGGAAATGGCGGGATAGCTGGCCTGAAAACGCGTGAGCATTTGGGGGACAATGTATTTGGCAGTCGAGACGAGGCCAATCGTCACCTTGCCCCCCGTCAAGCCCTTTAGAGCCATGAGGGTCTGATCGGCGTCATGGAGAGCTTGCAGGATTATTTTAGCATAGACCAGCAGCCGTTCGCCGGCGTCAGTCACAGACACTTTTCTACCGACGCGTTCGAATAGCGCGAATCCTGTCATGCTCTCGATCTGCTTGATTTGAAAGGAAACGGCAGCCGGGCTCAGATGCAGCCGCTCAGCGACGCGCGCGAAGGACAGCCTCTGCGCGGCTTCAGCGAAAATCTGGAGCTGCCTAATGGTGACGTTCCTCATGATCGTGGCCCTGTCCTGAGAATCCAATGCACAAGGGATACCTTAACATTCCGGACAGTATATCTTGTTTTACTTTATTATGTCCGAGCTGTTAGCTGCATGTGGATCAATGGTCACGCCTGGATCGTCACTCATGAAAAAAAGCCAGTCGACGTGTTTCATTTTATACAGACTGCTCAGGTCTCCCATGCGCAGCTGCTAGTAAATGGCCTGCTGCCAAGGGCAACCGCACCGTTTTTCAGCGTGAAGCTCTTCGAACTGGCGGCCTAGCGACGAAGGCTTGTGCGGGACGCTGAACGAAGCCTCCCCGGCTTGTGGCTCACGTCGGACCGACCAACCTTGCGCAGCCACCAATCTGAAACTGAACATTCAGGAAGGAAGCGAATATGAACAAGCCAGTCGATATCAAGATTACCGACATGAAGGAGCGTTATAAATCGGGCGTTCTGAAGTACAAACAGATGGGGTATTGGGAACCTGACTACGAGCCGAAGGACAGCGACGTGCTCGCAGTCTTCCGCATCACGCCGCAAGACGGGGTGGATCCGGAGGAAGCAGCTGCGGCCGTCGCGGGCGAATCCTCCACCGCTACCTGGACGGTAGTCTGGACAGATCGTCTTACCGATAGTGAATACTACCGAGCGAAGGCCTACAAGATCGAGCCTGTACCCGGCACGCCCGGTCAGTGGTTCGCGTATATCGCCTATGACCTCGACCTCTTCGAGGAAGGTTCGATTGCCAACCTCACGGCTTCGATCATTGGCAACGTCTTCGGCTTTAAGCCGCTCAAAGCGCTTCGCCTCGAGGACATGCGCATCCCGCCCCACTACCTGAAGACCTTTCAGGGGCCAGCGACTGGCATCGTCTCCGAACGGGAACGCCTGAACAATTTCGGCCGGCCTCTGCTCGGCGCCACGATGAAGCCGAAGCTCGGCCTCTCCGGTCGCAACTATGGTCGCGTCGTCTACGAGGCGCTCAGCGGCGGCCTCGATTTTGCGAAGGACGACGAGAACATCAACTCACAGCCGTTCATGCATTGGCGTGACCGCTTCCTCTATTGCATGGAGGGCGTCAACAAGGCCATCGCCGAGACGGGCGAGATCAAGGGCCATTACCTCAACGTCACCGGCGCGACCATGGAAGACATGTACGAGCGGGCGGAGTTCGCCAAGGAGCTCGGCAGCGTCATCGTCATGATCGACCTTGTCATCGGCTATACGGCGATCCAGTCGATGGCGAAATGGTGCCGGAAGAACGGCATGATCCTGCATTTGCATCGGGCCGGGCACTCCACGTACACGCGCCAAAAGAACCACGGCGTATCGTTCCGCGTCATCGCGAAATGGATGCGTATGGCTGGAGTCGACCACATCCACGCGGGCACCGTCGTCGGTAAGCTGGAAGGTGACCCGAACGTTATTCGCGGCATCTATGACACCTGCCGCGAGAACCATGTCACGAAGAATCTACAGCACGGGGTGTTCTTCGATCAGCCTTGGGCAAGCCTCAAGAAGCTGATGCCGGTCGCCTCAGGAGGCATTCACGCCGGGCAGATGCATCAGTTGCTGACCTATCTCGGTGACGATGTCGTCCTTCAGTTCGGCGGCGGTACAATCGGCCATCCGCAGGGCATCCGAGCTGGCGCCACGGCCAACCGTGTGGCGCTCGAGAGCATGGTCAAGGCGCGCAACGAAGGTCGCGACATCTGGGGTGAAGGTCCACAGATTCTGGCCAATACCGCCAAATGGTGCACGCCGCTGCGGGCCGCGCTCGACACCTGGAAGGACGTCACCTTCGACTATGCGTCGACTGACTCGGTCGACTATGTGCCTACCCCGACCACCAGTTGAGATCAGGAGAGCGCCACATGCGACTGACACAAGGACAGTTCTCGTTTCTTCCCGAATTGACGGACGCAGAAATCAAGAAGCAGATCGACTACGCCCTTGCGCAAGGTTGGGCATTGTCCGTCGAGTTCACCGACGATCCTCACCCCCGCAATTCCTATTGGGACATGTGGGGCCAACCCATGTTCGACATCAAGGACCCGGCAGGCGTCATGCTCGAGGTCACCGCCTGCCGGAAGGCGCACAGCGCAAAATACATCAAGGTCCTGGCCTTCGACTCCAAGAAGGGGTTCGAGACGGTGCGCATGTCCTTCATCGTCAACCGTCCTGCCGAAGAGCCAGGCTTCGAATTGGTCCGCGCCGAAGGGCCGGGGCGGCAGGTTCACTACACCATGCGCAGCTATGCCGGTGCCAAGCCGGCCGGCCAGCGCTACTGACCGAGGGCTCGATCATGAACAACGGCGCTTTCCGGATCGCCCCTTCGATACTCTCCGCCGACTTCGCACGGCTTGGCGAGGACGTGGAAGGGGTGATCGCCGCAGGCGCCGACGTGATTCATTTCGACGTGATGGACAATCATTACGTCCCGAACCTTACGATCGGACCGGTGGTCTGCGAAGCGATACGTCCACGTCTGAAGGCGCCGATCGACGTTCATCTGATGGTGAAGCCAGTCGACGCGCTCGCCGGGATGTTCGCCAAGGCGGGCGCCGACATCATTTCCTTCCATCCAGAGGCATCCGAACATGTCGATCGTACATTGTCCATGATCCGGGAGCTCGGTTGCAAGGCTGGACTGGTGTTGAATCCCGCAACACCGTTGCACGTCCTTGATCACGTGATGGGCAAACTCGACCTCATCCTCGTGATGTCGGTCAATCCTGGCTTCGGAGGTCAGGCCTTCATTCCTGAGGCATTGACCAAGCTTGCCACACTTCGCCGCCGCATCGACGCGCAGGTCGCTCGCGGCGGGCAATCGATGTGGCTCGAAGTCGATGGCGGCGTAAAGGTTGGGAACATTCGCGCCATCGCGGAGGCGGGCGCCGACACGTTTGTCGCCGGTTCAGCGATCTTTGGTGCCCGCGATGAAGACGGCAGTTTTCGCTCCGTCATCGGCGCCATGCGTCGCGAACTTGCGGCTGCGACTGCAGCGGGGAGGGCCGCGTGACAACTGCTCCACCCGTACCAACAGATGCCACCGAGTGCGTCGATCTCGCCGATCTCTTTGCCAAGACGAGCATTGGCGAAACCCTTGATCAGCTTGATCGCGAGCTTATCGGACTCGTACCGGTTAAAACACGAATCCGGGAGATCGCGGCGTTGCTACTTGTTGAACGCGCGCGGCGTCAGCTCGGGCTCCAGGCGGAACCACCCTCCTTGCACATGTGCTTCACGGGCAATCCCGGCACCGGAAAGACGACCGTTGCTTTGCGGATGGCGGAGATCCTGCATCGGCTCGGATATGCACGGCGCGATCATGTCGTCAGCGTCACACGCGACGATCTCGTTGGCCAGTACATCGGTCACACGGCACCAAAAACGAAAGAGATACTCAAAAAGGCGATGGGCGGCGTACTGTTTATCGACGAGGCCTACTACCTCTATCGACCCGAAAACGAGCGCGACTACGGCCAGGAGGCAATCGAAATTCTCCTCCAGGTCATGGAGGATAACCGCGATGATCTTGTCGTGATCCTGGCCGGATACAAGAACCGGATGGACACGTTCTTCAAGAGTAATCCAGGCATGGCCTCTCGGATCGCCCACAATATCGAATTCCCCGATTACGGTGCCGAGGAGCTTATGGACATCGCCAAGTGCATGATCACCAAGATGCAATATCGGTTCGATCTTCCGGCGGAAACGGCGATGCGCGAATACATCGAGCGCCGCATGCGCCAACCGCGGTTCTCGAATGCGCGCTCGATCCGCAATGCACTAGACCGTGCGCGGCTGCGCCAGGCGAACCGCTTGTTTTCCGAGCGCGGCAAACCGCTCGATAAGAGCGCACTTCAGACAATCGCGGCGGAGGATATCCGCGCCAGTCGGGTGTTCTTGCAATAGACACTGGTCCACGGGAGGAAGCGATGCCACACCGCCGGTCGACGTTCAGCAAGTTCATCATCGAGAATGAGCGCCGCGGCGCCAACCCCGATCCGGATCTCACCGGGCTACTCAACGACATTCAGACATCGTGCAAGTTCATTGCATCGGCCGTCTCGCGCGGGGCATTGATCGCGCGGGACGACACTGCGACGAGTGTCAACGTCCAGGGCGAAGACCAGAAGCCGCTTGACGTCGTCGCGAACGAAATCATCCTCGAGACATGTGAGTGGGGCGGCCAGCTTTGTGGCATGGCTTCCGAGGAAATGGAACAGCCCTACTCCATTCCGGCGGAATATCCGAAGGGTAGCTATCTGCTCCTGTTCGATCCGCTCGACGGTTCCTCGAATATCGATGTTAACGTCACGGTTGGAACCATTTTCTCGATACTGTGCGCGCCCCCGGGGGTCACGCATCCGACGGTGGCGGATTTCCTGCAGCCCGGGACCAAGCAGATCGCGGCCGGTTTTGCTCTTTATGGCCCCACCTCGATGATCGTAATCACGCTCGGCGCCGGCGTGCACGGGTTCACGCTCGATCGGGAGATCGGCGCTTACACGTTAACGCATCCCAACATGCGCATTCCAGAGACGACTTGCGAGTTTGCGATCAATGCATCGAACGAACGCTTCTGGGAGCCGCCCGTCAGGCGCTACGTCGAGGAGTGCATCCAAGGCAAGACAGGGCCACGAGGAGTCGACTTCAATACGCGCTGGATCGCGTCACTCGTTGCCGAGATCTATCGCATCTTGATTCGCGGCGGTCTATTCATGTATCCGCGCGATACCAAGGACACGTCGAAGCCGGGCCGCCTGCGCCTAATGTATGAGGCGAACCCGATGGCAATGATCGTCGAGCAAGCCGGCGGCGCCGCGTCCACGGGCCGGGAGCGCGTTCTGGACATCGCGCCGACAACTCTGCATCAGCGCGTACCTTTGATCCTCGGGTCACGCGCCGAAGTCGAGCGGCTGATCGCCTATCACAAATATTATGATGAGGGAGAAGAGCCGACTTTCGAAACGCCGCTTTTCCACAAGCGCTCGCTGTTCCGCTCCGGCTGAAGGCATCCGAGGTCACGCCGTGTCCGCAAAACATCCGATCATCGCGATTACCGGTTCGTCGGGCGCGGGCACGACAACTGTGAAGACAACTTTTCAGCAGATCTTTCGCCGCGAGGGCGTCGCCGCAGCGATCATTGAGGGCGATGCCTTCCATCGGTACGACCGCACAGAAATGCGCGCGAAAATGGCCGAGGCGCAGAAGCTCGGAAACCAGAACCTCAGTCATTTTGGCCCAGACACAAATTTGCTCGAGGAACTCGAAGCTCTTTTTCGTGACTACGGCGAAACGGGTGCTGGAAAAACGCGGAAATATCTCCACAACGAAGAGGAGGCGCTACTTTACAAGCAGAAGCCTGGCACATTCACAGCATGGGAAGACCTCCCATCAGGCACAGAGCTGCTGTTCTACGAAGGGCTTCATGGTGCGGTCAAGACTGACAAGGTCGATGTCGCACGTCACGCCGACTTGCTCATTGGCGTCGTGCCGATCATCAATCTGGAATGGATCCAGAAGCTGCACCGCGACAGGGACGCACGAGGCCAGTCGCAAGAGGCGACCGTCGATACGATTCTCCGCCGCATGCCGGATTACGTAAAGTACATTTGTCCCCAGTTTTCTGAAACGCATGTCAACTTCCAGCGGGTGCCGACGGTCGACACGTCGAACCCGTTCATATCGCGTGACATCCCAAGCGCCGACGAGAGCATGCTCATCATCCGTTTCCGGAATCCGAAGGGTATCGATTTTCCTTATCTCCTCTCAATGCTGCACGACAGTTTCATGTCACGCGCCAACACGATTGTGTGCCCCGGAGGAAAAATGGCCTTGGCGATGCAACTCATCTTCACGCCAATGATTTGGCAACTGATAGATCGCAAGAGGAAAGCATTTTGAATAGGACTACGCCCATGACCGCAATGCCGCAAATGAAGAGCGCCCCGGACAATCGCACGCTGGCGAATGCATTGCGCATGCTGGCGATCGACGCTGTTGAACAGGCAAAATCCGGCCATCCCGGCGCGCCGATGGGGTTAGCTGATATCGCCCAAGTTCTATGGAATCGCTATCTCAAACACAATCCCGCTGACCCCCACTGGCCGGATCGCGATCGCTTCATTTTGTCGAACGGTCATAGCTCAATGCTTCTTTACGCGCTTTTGCATCTGTCGGGCTATGACCTTCCGCTTGACGAGCTGAAGCGCTTCCGCCAACTCCATTCGAAGACACCGGGCCATCCCGAAGTCGGGGTCACCGCCGGGGTCGAAACGACAACCGGACCGCTTGGGCAGGGTCTTGCGAATGCGGTCGGTATGGCTCTCGCCGAGAAGCTTCTGGCGGAGGAATTCAACCGGCCGACCCACACGATCGTCAACCACCGAACCTTCGTGTTCGTCGGCGACGGCTGCCTAATGGAAGGGATCTCGCACGAGGTCTGCTCGCTTGCAGGCACGCTCGGCCTCGAGAAGCTTGTCGCATTCTATGATGATAATGGTATTTCTATTGACGGCCATGTTCGGGGCTGGTTCACCGACGACACCCCCAGCCGCTTCGAGGCTTATGGGTGGCGCGTCATCCGCGATGTCGACGGACACGATCCCGCCGCGATCGAATCCGCAATCCGGACAGCATTTAAAACCTGCGGGAAACCCACCCTCGTCTGTTGCAAGACGGTGATTGGCTGGGGTGCGCCGAATATGGCGGGCTCGCACGACGTTCACGGGGCGCCGCTTGGCGCTGAAGAAGTCGCTGCCACACGTCAGGCGTTGGGGTGGGCTTACGCGCCATTCGAGATCCCCGCGCAGATACGCGCGGAGTGGGACGCACGGCGCGAAGGCGAGCGCATGCAGCGCAAATGGGAACAGCGGTTCGAGGTCTACGCCGGCGAGTACCCGGTGCCTGCCGCAGAGTTCCGCCGTCGCATGGCTGGCGATCTTCCGGCAGACTTCGACGTGCAGGCCAATGCCTGGATGACAGGTGTAGCTCGGGCGACCGAAGCGATCGCGACACGCAAGGCTTCACAATTGGCCATCGAAGCCCTCGCATCCATGTTGCCGGAGCTTCTGGGGGGTTCGGCGGATTTGACTGGCTCCAACCTAACGAACTGGAAGGCAAGCCGAACCGTCGGTCGTAACGAAGGCGGCAATTATGTCCACTACGGCGTTCGTGAATTCGGCATGACAGCCATCACTAACGGGCTCGCGCTACACGGCGGCTACATCCCGTTCGGGGGCACGTTCCTTGTATTCTCGGACTATGCACGAAACGGACTACGAATGGCCGCGCTAATGCGTCTGCGCTCGATATTCGTGTTCACGCATGACTCGATCGGGCTTGGTGAGGATGGGCCGACGCACCAGCCCGTCGAGCACGCGATGTCGCTGCGACTGATCCCCAACATGGATGTCTGGCGCCCCTGTGATCTTTTGGAGACCGCAGTCTCCTGGAGGGCCGCCGTCGAGCGACGGGATGGCCCAACGAGTCTGCTGTTGTCGCGTCAGAATCTCCCGGCACAGCGAGACGATGGCGATCGAGCCAGTCTCGCCGCCAGGGGGGGCTACGTACTCGTGGATGCGCCGACGGGAGAACCAGACCTCGTTCTGATTGCTACCGGCTCGGAAGTCACGCTGGCAATAAAGGCAAAGGAGATCCTGTCCGGGCAAGGGGTTTCGGTGCGCGTCGTCTCCATGCCCTCGACAACGGTCTTTGATCGTCAGGATCTGGCCTACCGCCGCTCCGTGCTTCCCGATGGGGTCAAGCGGATCGCTATCGAAGCCGGCGCCACCGCTCTCTGGTGGAAATATGTCGGGCTCGACGGAGCTGTCATTGGCATGGACGGCTTCGGCGAGTCGGCACCCGCCGGTGCACTATTTCCGCATTTCGGTTTCACAGCTGAACGGATTGTCGAAACGGCAAGGTTGCTGGTCCACAGCGCGCATGGGCTCTCTTGAGCAACGGTTGAAGGCCGGTTCGTGGAGCATAAGTCATGACCATCGATATCGCGATTAACGGATATGGCCGAATCGGCCCTAATGTCCCGTGCGCCTTTATGAAAGCGGGCAGAGTCCACGATATCGAAATCGTGGCCATAAATGATCTTGGAGATGCCGAAACAAACGCGCGTCTCATGCGCTATGACACCGCGCATGAACGCTGCGCAGGCTCAGTCGCGGTAGATGACGATCAGCTGGTCGCTAATGGCGATCGACTCGAAGTGTTCGCCGACCGAAACCCCTCCGTCGTCCCTCGGGGCCCCCTCGGGGTCGATTTCGTGCTCGAACGCACGAGCCGATACACTAGCAACAAGATTGTATCGCGCACATCTTGCCGGCGGCGCGAAAAAGGTCGCGATCTCTGCGCCCAGCGACAAGGCTGTCGACGCGACGATCGTCTACGCGGCCTCGACCGCATGCTCAACACAACCGTCGCGCTCATGCACGCGAGGTGACGGAGCAAAGCGCCATGGATCGGATCACCAGGATGAGCGACGTCGCCCTTCGGGGAAAGCGTGTCTTCATGCGCGTCGACTTCAATGTGCCGCTTGCACCGGATGGTGAGGTTGCGGACGACACGCGTATCCGCGCCGCTTTGCCAGGCATCCACTACGCTCTCGGCTCCGGTGCGGCGCTGATGATCGCGTCCCATCTGGGGCGGCCGAGTGAGGGCACATTCTCGCAAGTCGATTCACTCGCACCTGTTGCCCAGCGTCTGTCGCAGCTTCTGGAGCGCACTGTGCCACTCGCGCGCGACTGGCTCAACGGTATCGAGGTCTCGCCAGGCTCGGCGGTTCTCCTTGAAAACTGCCGTTTCAACGTGGGTGAGAAAGCAAACGACGAGCCTCTGTCAAGGTCCATGGCCGCTCTGTGCGACGTGTTCATCATGGATGCATTCGGAGCGGCGCACCGCGTCGAGGCGACAACCTGCGGCATTTCGCGTTTCGCACCGATTGCGTGCGGCGGTCCCCTTCTGATGGCCGAGATCGACGCACTGAGCAAGGCTCTACTTCTGCCGGAACGCCCTCTCGTCGCGATCGTGGGCGGATCGAAGGTTTCGACCAAGCTCACGATCCTGCGTGCGCTGGTCGACAAGGTCGACGTCCTCATCGTTGGTGGCGGCATCGCCAACACCTTTCTGTGTGCTGCCGGCTGCAATGTCGGCAAATCTTTGGCGGAGCCAAATCTGGTCGGCGAAGCGGCCACGATCATAGCGATCATGCGCCAGAAGGGTGGGGCGGTCGCCATGCCAGTCGATCTGGTGGTTAGCAAAACCTTTGGAGACGACGCGCCATCGAGGATCGTCGCGTCCGACGCAGTCGCCGATGACGATATCATTCTTGATATTGGACCTCGCACCGCCGCTGCCTATGCGTGTCAATTGGGTCAGGCGGGTACGATCGTTTGGAACGGTCCGGTCGGAGTGTTCGAAATGGACGCATTCGCTTGCGGCACCAAGGCCCTCGGGGAGGCCATCGCAAGCTCCAAGGCCTTCTCGATCGCAGGCGGGGGCGACACGCTCGCTGCGATCAGCCGGTTCGGACTCACGAAGCACATTGGCTACATCTCTACCGGTGGCGGCGCGTTTCTCGAATTCCTCGAAGGAAAGACCCTGCCCGCGATTGCTGCGCTTCAAGCCGCGACCCGTGCGCGAAGAAACTGACTTACGGCCAACAAGCACCAAGGAGGATCACTGGATGGCTCTCGTTTCGATGCGACAATTGCTCGACCACGCAGCAGAATATGGTTACGGCCTGCCGGCCTTTAACGTCAACAACATGGAACAAATTCAGGCGATCATGCAGGCGGCGGACGAGTGCGACAGTCCTGTAATCTTGCAAGGCTCGGCCGGGGCGCGGAAATATGCTGGCGAAGCGTTCCTGCGCCATTTGGTCGAGGCGGCGGTCGAAACCTATCCGCATATTCCGGTGGTTATGCATCAAGATCACGGCGCAAGCCCTGCTGTATGTCAGCGCGCAATCCGCTCAGGCTTTTCGAGCGTTATGATGGATGGCTCCCTGCTCGAGGATATGAAGACGCCATCCTCGTACGACTACAATGTTAAGGTGACGCGAAAAGTCGTCGAGATAGCGCATGCTGTCGGTGTGTCGGTCGAGGGCGAACTCGGCGTCCTGGGTTCGCTCGAAAGCGGCGAAGCCGGGAAGGAGGACGGATCAGGCGCCGAGGGCAAGCTTTCGCACGACCAGCTCTTGACCGATCCCGAACAGGCGGCCGATTTCGTGAAAGAGACGGGAGTCGATGCGCTCGCTATTGCTATCGGAACTAGCCATGGCGCCTACAAATTCTCGCGCAAGCCAACCGGCGACATTCTGGCCATCAATCGCATCAAGGAGATCCACGCGCGTATTCCGATGACGCATCTAGTCATGCACGGCTCTTCATCCGTGCCGCAGGAATGGCTTGACATCATCCGCGAGAACGGCGGTCACATCAAGGAAACCTACGGCGTGCCTGTCGAAGAGATTCGGGAAGGCATCAAACACGGCGTACGCAAAGTCAACATCGACACTGATATTCGCTTAGCCATGACGGGCGCGATGCGCCGTCTGATGTTCAAGAAGCCGGACGAGTTCGATCCGCGCAAATTCTTGGCTGATGCAACCAAGGCTGCACGCGAGATCTGCAAGCTGCGGTTTGAGGCCTTTGGCAGCGCAGGAAAGGCCTCTCTGGTGAAGCCTATTGCGCTCGACAAAATAACGGATCTCTATGCCGCGGGGAAACTCAGCCCGTTGGTGCATTGATCGGACAATGACTCAATTGCAGTCGACGACAACGGAGCAGGCCGGGACGACGTGCCTCATAGCGGCAGACTGCGGTGACGCCGGCCTTGAGGTTGTCGCAGACGACCGCCTTCGGCACGCCGCCGATCATGTTCAAGGCGTTGACGTGCGCTCCGATCCATCCAGAAAGACGCAGCCCCGGTTGCATGCGACGTATCGGACCGCCGGCGCGTCCGATTCCGAAATCGGCCGCGCTTGGAAACTCACTCCTCACCGGAAATCTCGCCGGCCATTGGCGGAGTGGAGCGCAGGGATCAGACTACTGACAAGGCTGTTAATGAGCCC
>WNGJ01003335.1_pt1 | contig 16510 bp, 10 predicted proteins | sample 5400611 | NCBI WGS metagenome assembly WNGJ01 (sample SAMN13153375, study PRJNA577476) | soil metagenome | isolation source: 40 cm soil or saprolite under Garry oak tree replicate 1 | place: USA:California | collected 2016-06-15 | reverse complement strand
GCGGGAAGCGGCAAATCCTCAGGAGCAGGTTTTTCGCTTGAAGTATCCTTGCCTGGTTGAACATTCCTATAGCTCTTGCTCAAATCCGGCATTTTTGCTGGCTGCTGCCACCATTCCGTCCCTTCATTCCTCTCAGTACTCCCGTTGCGTCCCTCGCTGCCATTACTACTGTTGACCATCTCTTCATTCCCTGCATGTTCTTTTAAAAACGCATCGTCAAAAGCATTATCCTGCGCAGCCGCAAGTGTGATAAAAGGGCTATCTTCATCTACAACGTGTGGTAGAGATAATGAGTGCTGAGGAATAGCCTCATGTTCGCCAGTTGGCTGCCGCAAAGCTGCGTACTTCGCTCGATACTGAAGAGCCTGGAAAATCAAGCGAGAGAGCGGCTGAGTGACATTTGGGGTAATCTGATCATGCCAAAGTTGATGCGTCACGGTACCGTTTTTATGTGCGGCCAGGGCAAAAAATGCTTCCTCGCCCCTCAAGGTACCGTATTCGGCCCAGATCAACTCTCCCCCTTGAAAACGCAATATTCCCCGCTCCTCCAGGCCAATACTCACCAGAAGGGCAATACTCTTGCGGCTCATGGTAATGATTTGAATGACATCTAGCAAGTCAAAAGAGTCCAGGCTAGCGGAAAAGCCCGTTTGCAGAAGTAAGCGACGCAACTCTTCTTTGAGTTGATGGAGGTTTATGGGCTTTGCCAGGTAGCTGACGACGCCGGCCTCTAATGCCTGAGTACGTTCTGAAGGAGAAGCCAATGCGGTAACCATTATCATACGTGTTTTTGGGCGAAAGGTCCTGAGCCATTGGAGCATTTCAAAGCCATCGGCCCCTGGTGTTTTGAGGTCACCAATAACCACGTCGTATTCTTCCGACCAGACCAGGCGTATTGCTTCAATCCCACTCTTGACGCCTTGAACAACATAGCCGTCTTTGCAGAGTGAGTTGACAATACTCCGGTTGAGAGTGTCATCATCCTCGACCAGGAGGATGCGCCATAGCTCGGACATCGCTGCTTCCACCTCAAATGGTTTTTGCTCGCCGCCCACCGGTACACCAGGTATTTGCCATCGTAGCGCACAACCACAAATGGCAACAATGCACTTATGCTTGCGGTATTGGGTGGTTGTATTTTACTTGCAAAGTGTATCACGATGCCACCAGGATGACAAGTATATAGGACGGTCCGGGTTGTCCCTCAATTTGATGTTCTTTCCTGAAAAATGCTATACTCGAAGCAGGTTAATTGGGAGGCGAGAGCCGCCGAAAAAGGTCTTTCGCCAGGAGGAAGTATGATTCAAGAAAATGCTCAGCAAGATAACTCGAAACGATTAGTAGGTGAGGCTGCTGCTCAACTCGTTGAAGATGGTATGGTCCTCGGACTGGGGACAGGCTCAACAGCAGCGCACCTGTTGTATGCCCTTGCCCAGCGCATCCAGCAAGGCCTGAGAATTATTGGAGGCGTTCCTACGTCAAAGGCTACCGAGGAACTTGCCCGTAAACTAGGTATACCTCTCACGACTCTTGATGCTCATCCTGAGCTTGACCTGGCTATCGATGGGGCGGACGAAATTGATCGTCAATTATGCTTGATTAAAGGTGGAGGTGGAGCGTTATTGCGCGAGAAGATTGTGGCTTCGGCGGCCCACCGCTTCGTGGTTATCGGAGATACGGCAAAACTGGTTCCAATGTTAGGTGTCCATTTTCCCTTACCTATCGAAGTCGTGCCCTTCGCGGCGACTCCCGTACACAGACGTTTGGAGTCACTGGGAGCAAAAGCCCAGGTGCGCCAGCGGGATGGTGAGACGTTCATCACCGATAACGGGAATATGATTATCGATTGTGCTTTTGCGGGCGGGATAAAAGACGCGGTGGATCTACAAGCACGCCTCAAGGAAATTGTTGGTGTGGTTGAAACGGGCTTGTTTCTGCACATGGTGGAACGAGCGATTATCGGTGGATCAGAAGGGGTAAAGACGCTCAGGCGCGAATATTGAAATCCATCGCTGCAACGAAGCTCTTGCTTCTACCTACAGTCTGCAAGCGACTCAAAGAAGTAATTGCATAGTTTTAGTGCGAATGATATACTTGGTACCATTCACAGACCTGGCGATGTACTCCTGATAAATCAAAGTTGAGTGTCCTGTCGCTACAGGAGCAGGTGCACAAGGATGCAAATAGTCACTTCAATACAAGAGATGTTGAGCGCACGCGCGAAATTGACCGGTTTTAGCAAGGTCGGCCTGGTGCCAACGATGGGCTTTCTTCACGAGGGACATCTTTCGCTCGTTCGCCGGGCTCGCGCAGAAAACGATGTGCTCATTGTGAGTATCTTTGTTAATCCAACACAATTTGGTCCGCACGAAGACCTGGAGCGTTACCCCCGTGATGTACCTCGCGATTTGCAAATGCTAGAAGCGGCGGAAGTAGATTATGTTTTTATTCCCACAGCGGATGAAATCTACCCTCCAGGTTTCGTTACGTATGTTGAGCCTACCGGGGTGCTGGCTAGCGAGGGTGAGGGGGCCCACCGGCCGGGACATTTCCGAGGCGTAGCTACAGTTGTACTGAAATTATTTCAGATTGTACAGCCTCACCTGGCTTACTTTGGGCAAAAAGATGCACAGCAGGCTGCAGTGATCACTCACATGGTAAGCGATCTCAATCTCGCAATAACTCTGCGCATCTTAGCTACAATACGCGAAGCCGATGGACTGGCGATCAGTAGTCGCAATGCGTATCTTCAAACAGAGGATCGGCTGGCGGCAAGAGTGCTCTACCAGGCCTTGCTGGCAGGGCAACAAGCGTTTGAATCCCAGCCAGCTGATGGCCCTCCGGCTGTGGTTCGGGCAATGGTTGAAGCGGTCGCCAGGGAGCCGCGGGCACACCTGGACTACGCGGAGGTTAGAGACTCTCATAGTTTCGAGGTATCGAAGACGCTTCGTGCCCCGGCTCTACTTGTCATTGCGGCGAGAGTTGGCCCGGCCCGCCTGATTGACAATTTTTCACTGCGTTCAGATGGAAGTTGGGATACAGGCATTCTTATCCCAAAGTAAGGAATCAGGATGATACCCGAGCCGGGAGGGCGACCACAAGGATTGACCCTACAATGAACGATTTTTCCCAGAGGGGAGAGAAAGGAACTACCATGCGGGACAAAATGACGGTACCCGCCATCCAGGCGCGCAAGCGCGGGACAAAGCTTACAATGATGACGGCTTACGATGCTCCAACGGCACATATTGCTGACCGGGCAGGGGTGGATATTATCCTGGTAGGCGACTCAGTGGCCAATAACGTGTTGGGTTTCGAAGATACACTCTCTGTGACGCTTGATAACATGATTTACCATACAGCCGCGGTAACGCGCACGAAACCCAGCGCGCTGGTAGTGGGAGATATGCCATGGCTGAGCTATCATATATCGGTGGAAGAGACGGTGCGCAATGCGGGACGTTTAATGCGCGAGGCTGGGGCCGGAGCTGTCAAATTAGAAGGCGGACGCAAACGACTGAAAATGGTTGAAGCGCTGATCTCCAGCGAGATTCCTGTGATGGGACACCTGGGATTGACGCCACAGTCCGTACACGCGATGGGTGGCTACCGGGTTCAGGGGAAGAGGGTCGAAGCAGCACGCGAACTGCTAGATGATGCACGCGCTCTGGCCAACGCGGGCGTGTTTGCCATCGTTTTAGAGGGCATTCCCGATGTCCTGGCAGAAGTCGTGACGAAAGAAATAGCGATTCCAACGATTGGCATTGGGGCCGGCCCACACTGCGATGGCCAGGTGCTCGTGTTTCACGATGTACTGGGCTTCAACGATATAAAGCCACCAAAATTTGTGCGGCAGTACGCGCACCTGGCCGATACAGCCACCGAAGCCCTGCAGCACTTTTTCGCAGATATCCGGGCTGGCAAGTTTCCCGCCGACGAGGAGACATACCACATTGACGAGGAGACCGCGCGGGCCTTTCATGCGCTTACGCAACATGAGGAGTAAATCAGGCAAATCGAGCGAGAGGCAGAGAGATTGTGGCAAGGCTACGACGTAATGCATAAAGAGGCAGATGATAAAGAGAGGCTTCGGCCATGTTGAATTGGAATGCAAGGCCACTCATGGGACGACCATCAGGGCAACCCATCATAGGGCAACCCCAAAGGTCGCCCCTCCTATACACGACGAGAATGCTCGTCGGGTTGTGCCTGGTAGGAATTGTCGCATGCGTTTTCCTTCTTGATCCTCGAACGGTCTCGGCACATCCAGCTGCGTCTTTATCCAGTGGACCAACGTTTCAGGTAAATGCAGGGTTCAATGGACGCTTCAGGGATGGGAATTGGGTACCTTTGCAGATAGCGTTCAGTAATAACGGGGCAGATTTTAGTGGAACGCTTTCGATTGAAGACCCGGCTCCCTATAATGGAGCAGCTTTAACCTCTCTATACAAAGAGCCTATCAGTTTAGCCAATGGCGCCCAAAAACAAATCACAACATACATTCCGATTACTCTTGAAAGTCAGCTCGCCTATCAAATCACGGTCAAATTGCTCGATAGTTATGGGAATGTCGTTCGCATGCAAACGGGCACTATAACGGCGTTTGGATCAAGGGATGTTTTTGTGGGGATACTTTCCGATCAGAGCTCAGGCTTTAATCCCCTCTACAGTGTCGCGCTGCCCAGCCAGGGAGGCTCGATGATCGTCGAAACATTGAACGCCAGTACCATGCCTGACACAATGGTCGTGCTGAAAAATTTTGACCTGATCGTGCTGGATAACTTTACAACGAGCAGCCTCGACAGTAACCAGCTTATTGCATTACAAACCTGGGTCAACCAGGGAGGAGCGCTGATTGAAGTAGGGGGACCTGAATGGAAACGCACGCTTAGCGCTCTGCCTGACAGTCTCATGCCGGTAATAGTAAACGGGACTGGCACACTGCCAGCGGGAACGCAACTCTTGCCCGTGGGAGCGCCGCCCAAAGCAGGGCAAGGCCTGATCCCAATGTCAGTTAATGCCACTGTAACGGTGAGCACGGCGACGATCCGCCAGGAGGCCCTTGGGATGGTACAAAGCACAACCGTCCTGGCAGCCGGCAAGATACCCCTGATCGTACAAGAACGCGTGGGACAGGGCGCCATCTGCTACATGGCTTTTGATCCAACACTGAACCCGGTGGTTAACTGGGTCGCAGCAAGTACGCTGTGGAGGAGCCTTGTCCAACGAACATTGGGAGATAAATTGCTCTATTCCAACAATGGTTTCTCTCCCGCCACCACGAGCACCTTCCAAACGGCAGGCCTGGGCGGGTTATTACAAAATCTGCTAACAAACGTCTTCCCCTCGCCATGGCTGCTGGTAGTACTGGTACTTGGGTATCTTGTCATTCTTGGGCCGGTGCGTTTCCTTATCATACGCTGGCGCAAGAGACGTGATTGGAACTGGCGCATTTTGTTATGTAGCATTGTCGTCTTCTCCCTCCTCACGTACGGGCTTGCCATTCAACAGAAAGGCTCTTCTATTCTGAGCAATAGCGTCTCGATCGTTCAACTGAACAACGGCGGCTCCTCGTGTTCGCAATCCATCGGCGTGCTGGATAATTCCGCTCTCTACAATGTAGGCCCCGATTTATCGAGAGGCTACATTGTAGGCCCCGATTTATCGAGGGACGAGCACGAGCGAAGCGTGCAACGCTGTACGGAGGCCCACATTACCTCGTATGTGGGAGTCTTTGTTTTGAACCAGGGCGATTACCAGGTACATATTCCCGGCAATGGCCTGGTCCAACCAGTGGTAGACCAGAACGACCCCGGGCTTACCACGCAAAGTGGACCGCTGGCTACAATTGCCCCTGGACAAAATGGCACTGAGGTAAGCTTACCAGGAGTAAGCTTTTCGACGACTCGTTCGCTGCTCTCGGACCGCGATAGCCAGGTACAAGGCGGTATCAATTCGCAACTGACGCTACAGAATGGCATGCTCAACGGTACAGTGACTAACACACTCAGCTATGGTCTCAGCGATGTCTATGTGTTAATGACCAATAGCTTTGCTCGTATTGGACATCTCGCGGCAGGCCAGAGCAAACAAATCAGCCTGCGCATAAACAACGCTTCCAACAACCCTGGAATGACACTTGCCGATCAGCTCGCCGCGAGCAACGGCCTATCTACCCCGTATGTGACGGGTAATACTGGCACAACGCCGCAGACCGATTTGCAGCGGCACATGGCAATTTTGGCGGCACTGAGTGGTGAAGCGGGAAATTATGGCTTCTGTGGCGGAGGTCCATGCAGGGTAATATCCGCGCCAAGTGGAAACACCTACAACGTTTATGGGAGCCCTGGGCAGAGTATTGTAGACGGCAGTGATCCACTGTTAGTAGCAGGATCACCCGCCACGTTGCTTGGTTGGGCAGATATACCACGCGGGACAAATGGTGTGGTCGTCAATGGCACAACCCCCGCAGGTTTGCAAGAGACCCTGGTGCAGTCGCCTCTCAACATGACATTTTCCGGTATTTTACATCTGCCGGCAAACTTTATCAGTGGTCAGTTAATCGATGTACAGGGCACCAATGTACAATATCAGTATGGAGGCGCCTACATAATGACCACCGGCAGTATGACTTTTGAGTTCCCCATTCATTTTGGAGCAAAACAGCAGGTGAGCAGTTTACGGTTCTCAGAACCCCTCAATCTTTCGCAAAAAGTGAGTCTGTCAACCTCACCGATCTCAGGTACGGTAGCCGCAGCGAACCGGCTGCAGGTGCACCTGTACAACTGGCAGACATACTCGTGGGACGCCATCCCGCTCAATGGGTTCACTTTTGCAACATCAAACACCAGGGCGTACGTCAGTTCAGATGGGCGCATTCTTTTGCAATTATCAAACCAGGATAGCACAGTAGGTACCATTCTCTTTGGCAGGCCTTCGCTGGACCTGCAAGGCACAGTCTCTTAAGAAAAAGGGCAAAATGATCAAAATACAGCATGTTTCTAAAAGCTATCGCAGAGTTGACGCGCTTAAAAACCTCAGCCTGGAGATACCACAAGGCTCCATCTATGGCCTGATCGGGCCAAATGGAGCAGGAAAAACAACGCTGATTCGTATCCTGGCGGCACTACTCATCCCAAATGCAGGCCTGGTCTGGTTTGACGGGGAAGAGGTAAGCAAGACGCCGGCGCTCATCCAAAGAAAGGTTGGCTATATGCCGGATTTCTTCGGCGTCTATCCCGACCTGACCTCGGTTGAATATCTCGAATTTTATGCTGGCATCCATGGTATACCACGCAAGAAGCAGGCCAGTACCGTCAACGATTTGCTCGAACTGGTTGACCTTAGCTCGAAGCGGGATGCGCTCGTGGAGACGCTCTCGCGTGGCATGAAGCAGCGACTCTGCCTGGCACGCGCACTGGTACATGATCCAGAGGTGCTGCTGCTCGATGAGCCAGCGTCGGGACTGGATCCGCGCGCCCGTGTGGAGCTACGCGAACTCCTGCGCACACTACAGAGTATGGGGAAAACGATCATTATCAGTTCGCATATCTTGCTAGAACTGGCGGAAATGTGCACAGATATCGCCATTATCCAGGGAGGGCAACTGGTGTTGGCAGGGGACGTTGAGCAGGTGACACGACGGTTGGATGGCGGGCAGCACATTGAAATTCGCGTACTGGAGTACGTACCCGAGACAACTGAGGCGCTCAAAGAAATCGAGGGCATCAGCAACGTCACAAGCGAGAATGGAGACGTTATACAGGCCGAGTTCATTGGAGATGACCGGGCCTTGCATAGGGTACTTGCCACATTGATCACCAAAGGCATACCTGTTGTTTCTTTCGCGCCACGCAGTAGCGGTGGTCGTCTTGAAGAAGTTTTCATGAGTATAACGGAAGGAAGCAGCCCAACATGACCTTCGCAGCCTTGCTCACCAAAGAATTACGCCTGCGCCTGCGCCGTGAACGGACCATCTGGGTGCTCATTACATACCTGCTGGTGATGACGCTGCTGGGGTTTCTCTTTATCAGCCGGACGAGTGCTTACAACAGCAACTCAGTGAGTACCCTGGGGCTTGGTCTTTACACCCTGCTCGTGTTTGTGCAGCTTTTTCTGATTATGTTTATCACGCCTGCCTTTACCGCTACATCGATCAACGGAGAAAAGGAGCGGCAGACCTTTGACCTGCTGTTGTGTTCGCGGCTCTCCGCTTTTGAACTGGTGGCAGGCAAACTGGTGGCAGGATTGGCAAACGCGCTCTTGCTGATCGCCGCGTCCATACCACTCTTCAGCCTGGTTTTCTTTTTCGGAGGAGTGGGACCGGCGCAAGTCTTTCAGGCGACGCTGGTTTTTGTGGTCACCGCCATTGTGGTGGGTACATTCGGCCTTTTCTGCTCAACGCTTTTGAAGCGCCCGCCGGTCTCTATCGCCATAGCATATATGTTTTGTGTTATCTGGGTGTTCACGCCGTGGTTACTGAGTTTCCTGCTGCAACTTAGCGCGCCGTTTAATGGGAGCGCGCAAGGGTCTTACATTTTCCTTGGCAATCCCATTCTCGCAATGATCAGTACATTTACATTTGGAGTGGGACCTCCAATTGGGACCGTCTCACTCTTTGGCACAAGCCTGGCGCCGTGGATCACCTACACCATCATCAACCTCCTGCTGACCATCGTATTGCTTCTTCTTAGCACATGGCTTGTGAAACCCTATCCCATTAGCCGCCTCTCGCGATTGATGGAGAAACGCCCGCGCAAAGGTAAGGCAGCGGCGACGGTTTAAAGAAAGAAGGGGTGTGAAAAATGAGTAGCGCAGCATCGCCAGGCCAGGCCAGGGTTCGTTTGGGCACAGCTCGCATCGATGGCGAGCCGTTATTAGCGCAACTGCGTCCCTGGCGCAGGCGGCTGATACTACAGCAGGCCCTGACCTGGACGGGGCGAGGCGCCATCGTGGGGTTTTCCCTGGCGTTACTAGTGCTGTTGACCGCACGCCTCCTGCCATGGGCGGCTGCTCCGTACTGGGCATTCGGTATCGGGGTAACTTGTATAGCTGTTACATTTGGCGCTGCCTTATGGTTTCGCCCCTCACTGGCCCGTACCACGCGGCTGGTAGACACCCTGCTGTCATTGCATGATCGTTTGAGCACAGCATGGGAGATGCGCAACGAAAACGCACCACTTTTCGGCTTGCAGCGACGCGACGCGCTCAAGCAATTGGGGAAACACTCGCCACGAACAGCTATTTCACTGCGACCTCAGCGTTCCAACCTGATTATCGCCGGTATTGTCGTTGTTCTGCTGGCATTACTGCTACTTCTGCCAAATCCCATGACGGCGCTATTGCAACAACAGGCGGCATTTCAGGCACGGATCGCGAAACAAATTGCCGCAATTGATCACGTACGGTCAGTGACCCTGCAACAGGCAAACATGCCGGCGACAGAACGTGCGCAAATCGATCAGATTTTGCGCGAACTACAGACAAAACTGCAAAATGCGCAGAATCAGGCGCAGGCACAGCAGGCAATCGCCGAAGCACAGGCTCAACTCAACCAGCTGCGCGATCCTCAGGCGGCCAATAAAGCACAGGCTCAACTGGCCGCCAGTTCAGCGCTGCAGGACAGCCACAATACTAATTTGAGCGCAATAGGTCAGGCACTGGCCAAAAATGATAGCAAAGGCCTGGCCGACGCGCTAAAGAACCTGGCCGCGCAAGTGAGCAAGATGACGCCGGCACAACGGGCGCAGCTTGCGCAGCAGTTGGAACAGGCGGCGAACCAGGCACAACAGAACCCAAATCTCAGTGCGGCACTACACCAGCTTGCCCGCTCGGTTGCCGGCGGCAGCACAAGCGAGATCTCCGACGCGAGCAAAGCCATACAGGCAGCCGCGGCGCAGGACGCCGCAACGCAAGCCCAGAACAATACCATTAACCAGGTCTCACAAAGTCTGCAACAGGCGGCCAACGCTCTCACCTCAGCCACAGATGGGACCACCGCGCAGAATCAGAACCAGGCACAACAACAGGCGCAGGGGCAACAACAGGCACAGGGACAACAACAGGGAAAGGGTCAAGGGCAGGCATTACAACCGGGGCAAGGCAGCAAAGGTGGATTGGGAAATGGCGGCAAAGGGAACAATCCCGGCAGTAAAACAGGGAAGAACGAAACGGTCACTGTGCCAGGGCAGATTGGCTCAGGCACCAGCACACAAAGCAATGATGGCAGCAACGGCGTCGTGCAGAACGGTAGTACCGTCCCATATTCTCAAGTCATCCAGCAGTATAGTCAGATGGCACACGACGCCATTGATAATAGCAGCATATCACCATCGCTCAAAGATCTTGTTCACAGCTATTTCAATACATTAGAAGGGCAATAGGAAGCAATGGCAAATACAAGTGAAAATACTGCTCCCCAGGTTGGCACTCAGATACCAGATGACCGTCTGCAGAAAGGAAATGATGCACGATCTGCTGTCAGCGATGCTCAATACGAAGGGCCGAGTGAGGCCGACATTACAGAGTTCATCGATATCGCGCAGCAGCTGGAAAAAGAACTGACTTCCATCGTGATCGGTCAGGAGCGGGTTGTGCGCGAGTTACTGTTAGCATTGCTCTCGGGTGGACATGTGCTGCTGGAGGGCGTGCCGGGGCTGGGCAAGACATTGCTGGTGCGAACGCTGTCAGAGGCGCTCTCGCTCAAATTCGCGCGCATTCAATTTACACCGGACTTGATGCCAGCCGATATTGTCGGTACAACGATCGTCAGCGAGCAGTCAGATAATAATTCGAAGGGGAGTAAACGTGTTTTCAGCTTCCAGGCTGGCCCTATCTTCGCCAATATAGTACTGGCCGACGAGATCAACCGCGCGACGCCCAAGACACAATCGGCTCTGCTGGAAGGGATGCAGGAGCGAACTGTGAGCGTTGGCGATACCACGCGCCCTTTGCCGAAACCCTTCTTCGTGCTGGCCACGCAGAATCCACTGGAAATGGAGGGGACGTATGCCCTGCCGGAGGCCCAGCTTGATCGCTTCCTCCTCAAAATTATGGTGCGTTTCCCCAATCCCAGTGACCTGCTGCAGATTATTGATTCGACGGTGGGCATACAGACAAACCAGGCAAAACAGGTCGCCTCGGGCGAGCAGCTACTGAAACTGATTGAGACAGCGAAGGCGGTCCCGGTGGCAACGCACCTGAAGGAGTACGCGGTGCGCCTGTTGCTGGCAACCCATCCTGAGCGGGAGGAGGCACCCGAGAAGGTGCGTAGTTTTGTGCGTTACGGCGCTAGCCCACGCGGCTTACAGGCGATGATTATGACGGCGAAGGTGCGGGCGCTGCTCGAGAGCCGCTTTAATGTATCCCAGGAGGATATCAGGGAAGTAGCGCTGCCGGCGCTGCGGCACCGCTTGATTTTGAATTTTGATGGCTTAGCGGAGGGGATTACGCCGGAAGAGGTGATTGAAGGGGTTATTGGGGAGATATAATCAAGGATAGAAAATAGGAAAACAACATGGTGAATGAACGTGCAACTTCACGTTTTCCATTGGATTCCGGGGTACTGCAAAGGTTGGATAGCCTGGCGCTTTTGACGCGGAGGCCGATGGCAACGGGAAGGCCAGGGAGGCGGCGCTCGCCGCTGGCTGGCTCATCGATGGAGTTCGCGGACTTCCGGCGTTACACACCGGGAGACGACTTTCGGCGCATCGATTGGCGGGCTTATGCACGGCTGGAGCGGCTCTTCCTGCGCGTTTTCGAGGCCGAGGAAAATCTGACGGTGACAGTGCTGGTGGATTGTTCCGACTCTATGTCTTACGGCCTTCCAACGAAGGCATCGCTGGCGATGGAACTGGCGGCCGCGCTGGCCTATGTGGCGCTGAAGTGCGAGGATAGTGTGATAGTGGGGGCGTTGACGGATAAACTGACGACATACCGGCGCGTGGGAAGCGGCAAGAACGCGGTGTGGAGCGTTGGCGAATTCTTGCAACGTTTGCCGCGTTCAGGTACCACCGATTTGAATCGCGCACTGTATGATTTGGGAAGGATTGTGAACAGGCCGGGACTGACGATCGTCATCTCTGATTTTCTAGCTCCTGGCGGCTACCAAACGGGGATACAGGCGCTGCGACAATTACGGCAGGAAGTGGCGCTGCTACAAATCCTGGCACCGGATGAACTGGAACCGGACATACAGGGCGACTGGCAGCTACAAGATAGCGAAGGCGCAGGGAATGTCGATGTGAGCGTGTCACCGGCAGTCTTGCAGGCATATCGAGCGCGCCTGGCGACGTTTACGCAGGAGCTGGCTGCATTTGCTCATAGCTACGCTATAACGTATACATTGATTTCGAGTGACACCACTGTGATTGACGTTGTACAGCGCATATTACGGCAGGTTGAACTTGTCAAATGAGAGATAGCGGCCGTCCTGGCGACTGCCAAAGAAAGAGATGTCATGAGTTTACTCGTCCCTGCGGCCCTGGCCTTTGGCATCATCATTCCCATCATACTCTTGCTCTATTTCATGCGACCGAAGCGGCAGAACCGGGTCGTCGGCAGCACGCTGCTGTGGCAACAGGCGCTGCAAGACCTGCAGGCCAGCCGACCGTGGCAGCGTTTGCGTATCACGCCGCTGCTACTGCTCCAATTACTGGCCGCGCTGGTGATTGTGCTGATACTGGCGCGGCCAGCGATTTTCCTGCCCAGCCCCATTAGCGGCGACACGATCATCATTTTGCAGAGTTCGGCGAGTATGCAGGCCACCGACGTGACGCCCAACAGATTTGAAGCGGCTAAAAGTCAGATAGCCGATCTCGTCGATGGTCTTGGGCCCAATGATCACCTCTCTCTGATCAGCATGGCGCACACGCCACAGGTATTGATTGCCTCGTCACAGGACAAAGGCCAGATTACAGCGGCACTGCAACGGGCGAAAGTGACAAATCAGGATGCCGATCTTGAACAGGCGCTTTCGCTAGCAATAGCGCTGGCGACAGGACGCACGAATATACAGGTGCTCGTGGTGGGAGATGGACATGTCGTGGCTCCTGACCAGACATTGGTTGTGCCTTTCCCCGTGAGTTACCTGCGCATTGGCACCGATGCTGCCAACGCGGCTCTATTGGCGCTGGCCTCGCGTTCTTTGCAGGGAAACCTGGTAGCGCTGGCGCAGGTCGCCAACTATAGCCACGAGCAACGATCGATACCCGTTGAGCTGTATGCCGACGGCAAGCTGGTCAATGTGCAAACCATTACCCTGGGAGCGGGAGCCAGCGGCGCCATCCAATGGGGACCCCTACCGTCCCTACCACCCACTACACGCTACCTCCACGCGCAGATACTCACACAGGATGCCTTGAGCGTCGATCACGAGGCGTGGGCTATCGTCGGCGGGTCCATGCATGGGCGGGTGTTGCTGGTCACCAAGGGCAATAACTTCTTGCAGGCTGCGCTGCTGCTACAGTCGAATATAGACCTGTATAAGACAACGCCCGATAAGTACGTGGTCAACGCCGGCAATTTTGATTTAACCGTTTTTGATGGCTTTGTGCCCGCGACATTGCCTACTGGGGGGGTGTTCTTTATCAACCCGCCTCAAGGCTCGTACATCTTCGGCCAATCAAGGCCACAGATACGGGTGAGCCACATAGGCACGGGGAGCGCGGGGAGCGAAAGCAGCGGTTTACTCGACAACGTGGATTTGAGCAGTATCCACGTACTGCGCTTAAGCCACCTTCTCGTACCAGCCCTATGGGCACAGTCGGTGATCGTCACGCCCGAAACGCCTCTGTTAATTGCCGGAGAAAACAATAACAGGCGCATCGCAGCGTTGAGCTTTGATCTGCACAATAGCGATCTGCCGCTTCAACCGAGCTTTCCCATTTTGATCTATAACCTGGTTAACTGGTTTCTGCCCCCTCCCGTGGCTGGAGATGGACAGGTATCACCAGATCTTCCTGTGACGGTACAGTCGTGGCCCGGAGCCGACCGGGTAACGATTAACGGGCCTGATCAGCAAACCGTGACGGTTGCGCCGCCGTTTCCCGCGGCGCCATATGCACAGACGAACAGCATTGGCATCTACCAGGTCACCCAGCGCGTTTATGGCCAGGAGCGGCAAGGTGCCTTCGCTGTCAACCTCTTTGACCCGCAACAATCGCGCCTGGCACCGGCCAACCAGCTGCCAGTGGTGCACAGCATCAATTTTGCGCCTGGGAATAACGGGGTGCCACGAGTGCTACGCGAAGTTTGGCCCTGGATCGCCGCCTTCCTCCTGCTGATTCTCTGCCTGGAATGGTGGCTGTTTAGTCGCGGCTACCGCTTGCAGAGCACAGCGGCAACAACAGCAAGTAAGGGTAAGGGGGGATATACACGCGTTGGCCAGACACGCTCAAGGAATACTCCCAGGTTTATTAGCGAAGCCCGGGATCAATTGGAGAAGCGCTATCGAGTTGCTAGGAAGCGTCTCACAACAGTAACGAGGCGAAGAAAAAAGGGAATGTATCGTTGATTAAGGATCGCAATGCTGACATTTGAACAGCCTTTGCTGCTCTTACTCTTAGTGCCGGTCTGTATCCTGGTGTACATGGCGTGGCTCAATAGGTCGCTGCCGTTCCCCAGAGGACAGCGGCGCCTCATTCTGGTCTGTCGCCTGGCGTTGTTCACACTGATTATTTGCGCACTGGCGGGAGCGTCATGGTCGCAACCGGTTTCACGACAATCGGTGGTCTTCGTGGGAGACATTTCGGCAAGCACATTACCGCAGCGAGCCTTTATCGAAAGCTGGATCAACGCTGCGCTGAAGCACAAGGGGCCTGACGACCAGGTAGGAATCGTCGCGGTAGGACGCAACGCGCTCGTCGAACAGTCTGTTCAGAAGCAGATCGACTTCAATCAATTTCAATCCACGCCCGATACGAATTTCACCGACCTGGCGGCTGGTCTTCGATTGGCCGCGGCCATCCTGCCAGGCGACAGCCAGCGGCGCATCGTGCTCTTGAGCGATGGACGACAAAACCTGGGAGACGCGCTGCAGGAGGCTCAACTCTTGCAACAGGAGGGTATCCGACTGGATATTGTGTCCCTGCCTGACTATCATGGTGCTGAGGCACGTATTGATGGACTCGATGCGCCAACGGAGCTGCGTACGAATGAACGCTTTCTGCTGCACACACGACTATTTAGTAATGTCGCACAGCCAGCCACGCTGCGGCTATATCTCGATCAATCGCTGTTGCTCCAGGTGCCAACACAATTAGTGGTAGGCACGCAAGAAATTACTTTCAGGCTGCTGGCCCCAACGCCGGGTTTTCACACGTTCAGGGTCACACTGGAGGTAGCGCACGATACTTTCCCCGGTAATAATGAGGCAGCTGCATTTGTCAACGTACAGGGGCCGCCGCATGTCCTTGTCATCGAAGGGACGCCAGGTGAAGGACACAACATCATCGCGGCACTGCAAGCAACGAGAATACAGGTCGCGGTCGGGACTCCTAACGACATCCCGACGACGCTCGATGGATTGGCCGGGTTCAGCGCCGTTGTGTTGGCGGATGTGCCAGCAATTTCTCTCGGTACAGCGCGCATGAAGATTCTACAGGCCTACGTGCGCGATCTTGGGCGAGGGCTGGTGGTAAGTGGAGGGGAGAGCAGCTATGGCGTGGGAGGATACGCCAACACGCCGCTGGAACAGACCTTGCCGGTTCGTATGGATATCCCGCAGCACAAGGACACGCCAGGCATCGCGGTCGTGCTGATTGTCGAGAGCCTGGAGGACAATAGCAGTATCAATATTTCCAAAGAGGCCGCCAAAGAAGTGGTCGGACTCTTAACGCCTCGTGATCAGGTGGGTATCTCAGCAGCATGCGGCGGGCTTGTATCGGCCATGCAGCATGTCACCAACCGGGCGGCAATTGACCACGTGATTGATACAATGGAGCCTTGCGATCCCGAAAGTTACCTGCCCGATCTGATCAACGCTGAAACGGCGTTGCGCAGCACGAATGCAAAAATTCAGCACGTGATACTGCTAGGTGACGGCGATACTTTTGAAAATTTCCAGTTAAATGCGCAGTTGCTGAAAATGGTGAGCGAGCATATCACTGTTTCAACGGTTGCTACCAATGCCTCCTCCTACCAGGAACTCGGTTTGATGCAACAGATTGCGTCGCTCGGAAGAGGCCGCTTCTACCGGGCGGATAATCCCAGCGCTGTTCCGCAAATCCTGCTCAAAGAGACCCAGGAGACGACACGGCGAGCGATCATCAATGAGCCATTTGTGCCTGCGCTTGTCAGCAATCATCCTATAGTAACGGGTTTGAACGCTTTTCCGGGGTTGACGGGTTATGTAGCGACGACTCCGAAAGCAACGGCGCAAATGGTGCTCATCAGTCACAAAGATGATCCGCTGTTAGCCACCTGGCAGTACGGCCTGGGACGCGTGGCAGCCTGGACGAGCGACGCACTGGGACTGTGGACGGCAAACTGGCTGCGCTGGAGCGATGCGCCA
>WNGJ01003691.1_pt1 | contig 16511 bp, 12 predicted proteins | sample 5400611 | NCBI WGS metagenome assembly WNGJ01 (sample SAMN13153375, study PRJNA577476) | soil metagenome | isolation source: 40 cm soil or saprolite under Garry oak tree replicate 1 | place: USA:California | collected 2016-06-15 | reverse complement strand
CAACCGCGAGCGGCGCGCGATGGCATGGCTGGCCGAGGTCGCCCGGCGATCTCCCCACCTGTTCGCGCACTGGCGGCTCGGCGCGGGTCCTGACGGCTGGGCAATGGGAGCCGGATGAGTCGAGAGGTTCACGTCCGGTTCTGCGAGAGCCGGGGGTGAGATTCCCCCCGGCCACTCACCCGGTGGTGCACTGCGTCAGCGAGCGTCAGGCCAGGATGCTGGTCAGGGCGATCGCGAACAGGATGGCCAAGGTCGGGCTGCGGCTGCATCCCGACAAGACCAGGATCGTGTACTGCAAGGACGGCAAACGGCGGCTCGACCACGAGCGCACCGAGTTCACCTTCCTGGGGTACACGTTCCGCGCCCGCGGGGCACGCAGCAAGCACGGGGTGACCTTCACCTCGTTTTTGCCTGCGATCAGCAAGCAGGCCCTGAGCAAGCTCAGCGTTGAGGTCCGCCGCTGGCGGCTACATCGCTGGACTGGCCTGACCCTGGCCGAAGTCGCGCAACGGATCAACCCGATCGTGCGCGGATGGATGCAGTACTACGGGGCGTTCTATCGCACCGCGCTGTATCCCCTCCTGCAACGCATCAACACCTACCTGGTGCGCTGGCTCCGCAAGAAGCACAAGCGGCTGCGACCCATCAACCGGGCCATGGGCTGCTGGCGGCGAATCGCCCACCAGCAGCCGGAGCTGTTCGCCCACTGGACATGGGCGCCTTCGTCTTGGTGGTCACGATGACAAGAGCCCGGTGACGGGAGACTGTCACGCCGGGATCTGCGAGAGCCGGAAGGTGAGACTCCCTCCGGCTACTCGACTACCAGCCTTCGTGCCGGCCGGCGCCAGCGACGAGACCCTCTGCTCGAAGGGCCGGTTCCGGGCTGACAATGCGGAACCTGAAGCGGCCGTGACAGGTTCGAACCTGTGACCTCTGCCGCGTGAACGCAGCCCGGCGTGGGCAGCGCCGCTGGTCCTGAGCTTTTCCCAGGTCAACTGTTGGGTTGAGATATCCGCAGCGGACCACTGGAACTGCGGTTGTCCGTTAGCCTATGCCCGAAGGTGTGCCCCGACCGGCAGGGTCGGTCACTACGCCAAGATCGGCAAGTCCTGGCATTGTGGTGTGTTGCGCTGAGGCCCTGGTGCGCGTTGGTGCTGGTCAGAGGCGGATTGTTGGTCCTTGGGCAGTGAGGGTGCGGTTCGCGTGTTGGAAGGTCGGGGCTACGAACGCTGTTGCCGACGTGGTGTCAGCAGAAGCTTCTGCACCAACGCATGCCCCGCGATGATCACCTCGGCGCTTCGGTCCTGCTTGAGCCCACGCATCGGTCGCAGTCGCGCTTTCAGTCGGCCGTGGTCACATTCGATCCGGTTGTTGGCGTACTGGTCGGTGCGGTGCCATGCCGCCGGGAGCAGCGCGTCCAGCACCGCCGGGTACACCGGGGCCCGGTCGGTTGTGACCTCGACTGGCCGAACTCTTGAGGAGCCGATGGCCTGCTGGAAGAACCGGTCGGCAGCGTCAGCGTCTCGTCGGGCGGAGACGAACACGTCGATCAGTTGGCCGAACTGATCGATCGCGCGGTACACGTAGCGCCATTTTCCGGCGACCTTCACGTAGGTCTCGTCGACCTGCCAGCGGTCACCGAGGGCATGCCGGCAGGGCCGGGCAGCCTCGGCCAGCAGCGGCGTGAAGCGCAGCACCCACCGGTAGACAGTGACGTGGTCGACCTGGATCCCGCGCTCGGCAAGCAGCTCCTCGACAGCTCGATACGAGAGGCCGAAACGTAGGTACCAGTGGACCGCCAGCACGATCACGTCGGCTGGGAAGCGGAAGCCGGCGAAGGTCGATCGGGGACTGGAGCAGGGCGGGAGCGACGGGTTCTCATGGCCGGAGCCTCGCTCCCGGGGCTGCGATCCGAGCGAACGCAACACTGCCGGATAGGGCTCCAGGTGCGGCACGTCGGCGCCATCCACACCAGATGCCGCGTGGCGACGTCGCCTCGCCTCGATCGCCTTCAGGCAGGTGGTGGTCGCGATCGGTACAGCCATTCTCGCAACGGTGCTCGTGCCTGGAAGGTGTGCAGGGACCGCCACGCGCGCAGCAGCGTCTCTTGGGTGGCGTCCTGCGCGTCGTGAAACGAGCCCAGCATCCGGTAACAGTGCACGTGGATCTCGCGGACGTAGGGCTCCACGAGCGTGCGGAAGCTCGCTTGGTCGCCAGCCAGCGCGGCCGCGAGAAGCTCGTCCGGGCCGGGCTTCGTCACGATCGGAGCAGACGTGGCTAGACGATAGCGGGCAGCTGGCCCCGTGGACGGGCCGGCTGCTCGCACCGTGTCGATGGTGGCGTTGTGGGCTCGAAGGTTTGTCCCCGACCACGCTCACAGGGCTGTGCGCCGGAGCACCTGAAACCGCGGCGAAACCGCGGTGAACCTCGCGGCGTGCATGCTCGGCGAGGTCGTGGCCACCAATGCCACAGTGACGAGACGAGGGAGTATGACCACCATCCCATCCCGACCGGCGATCAGGGCGACCGAGCTGCGGAAGTCTTTCGGCGACCAGGTTGTGCTCGACGGCATCGACCTGGACGTTCCCGAGGGAACGATCTTTGCGCTGCTGGGCCCCAACGGCGCCGGCAAGACCACCACGGTGCAGATCCTGTCCACCCTGATCGGCGCCGACGGTGGCGAGGTCCGCGTCGCGGGCCATGATGTGGCCCGGGATCCCGATTCGGTGCGCGAGGCGATCGGCGTCACCGGCCAGTTCTCGGCGGTGGACAACCTGCTCACCGGCGAGGAGAACCTGATCTTGATGGCGGACCTGCGCCATCTCGACCGGCGCGAAGGCCGGCAGCGCGCCGCCGAGCTACTGGAGCGATTCGACCTGGTCGAGGCGGCCAAGAAAACGGCCGCGACCTATTCGGGCGGCATGCGCCGCCGGCTCGACCTGGCGATGGGCCTGGTCGGCGACCCCCGGATCGTCTTCCTCGACGAGCCGACCGCGGGCCTGGACCCGCGCAGCCGCCGCACCACGTGGCAGATCATCCGCGACCTCGTGGCCGGCGGGGTCACCATCTTCCTCACCACCCAGTACCTGGAGGAGGCGGATCAGCTCGCCGACCAGATCGCGCTCCTCGACCACGGCAGGCTCGTCGCCGAGGGCACCCCTGACCAGCTCAAGCGACGCATCCCCGGCGGCCACATCAGCCTGCAGCTCACCGACCCGCGAACACTCGAATCGGCCGCCCGCACCCTCGGCGCGATGTCGCGCGACGACGAGGCGCTCACCTTGCAGGTCCCGAGCGACGGCGGCGTCCGGTCGCTGCGCGCCCTGCTCGACCGGCTCGACGGTGCGTCGATCGACGTCGACGGACTGTCGATCCACACGCCCGACCTCGATGACGTCTTCCTAGCCCTGACCGGCCAGCCCGACAAGGAGAAGGAACCAGCACGATGAGCACCCTCACCTATGCCGCACGCGATTCGGCGACGATGCTGCGGCGCGACCTCCGGCACGCGCTGCGGTACCCGTCCATGACGCTGATGCTGGTCGGCATGCCGATCGTCTTCCTGCTGTTGTTCGTCTACGTCTTCGGCGGCACGCTGGGCACCGGGCTCGGCGGCTCCTCCGGCGGCCGCGCCACCTACCTCGAGTACGTCACTCCCGGGATCCTGCTGATGACCGTGGCCGCCGCCGCCCAGGGAACGGCGATCTCGGTGGCCATGGACATGACCGAGGGCATCATCGCCCGGTTCCGCACCATGGCCATCTTCCGTCCCTCGGTGCTGACCGGACACGTGCTCGGCAGCATGATCCAGACGATCCTCAGCCTGGCGATCGTCGTCGGTGTCGCCCTGCTCATCGGGTTCCGGCCCACCGCCGGCCCCGTCGAGTGGGTCGCGGCCGTCGGGGTCCTGGCGATGATCACCCTTGCGGTCACCTGGCTGTGCGTCGCGCTGGGCCTGGTGACCAAGACCGTCGAGGCCGCCAGCAACCTGCCTATGCCGCTGGTCTTCCTGCCGTTCCTCGGCAGCGGGTTCGTCCCCACCGCCTCGATGCCGACCGGCCTGCGGTGGTTCGCCGAGTACCAGCCGTTCACCCCCGTCATCGAGACGCTGCGGGGGCTGCTGCTGGGCACCTCGATCGGCAACAGCGCCATGATCGCCATCGCCTGGTGCGCCGGCATCAGCCTGGTCGGCTACCTCTGGGCCAAGAAGCTGTACAACCGCGACCCCATCCGCTAGAAGGCCGTCAGCTCTGCTCGCGCGCCTGCAGCGCCGACAGGGCGGCGGCTCGCAGCTCCTCGCGACCCAGGTCGGCGTACGACGCCACCGCATCGTCGTACGCCGACCGGTCGGCTTGCTCGGCCGCATGGCGGGCGCGGACCGAGGACATGGTCGGCTGGAAACCCCGGAGGAAACGGAACCGCTCCGCCAAGGCGATCATCCGCGCCCCCGACCTGGAGGCACGCTCGTCGCCGGTCCGCTCTCCGCGCTGGGCGTCCGCCATGGCCAGCGCCAGCAGGAGCGCGCCGCAGATCGGAAATTCCATGAAGTATGTCGGCGGCGTGGCGACGGGATTGGTGAGCATCGTCGACAGCCTGTGCGGCAGCTCGCCGGCGGTCTCCTCGACGAGGTCGAGCCGGCCATGCTGCGCATGGGCGACCACGGCAACGGCCCTGGCCTCCAAGGCCCATGGCTCCTGGTCTGGATCCAGGTCGATGTCGAAGATCGGCCCGTCAGCGTTCGCCAGCAGGTCGACAGCCCGTCGCCACAGGCGCAGCCCGGCCTCGACCTCACCTCGCGCGAGCAGGATCTCGGCTCGCACTCCGAAGCCGTAGGTGAGCGCGCCGACCGGCTCGTCCGCCCGATGCGGTGCCGTCTGCTCCAACCAGTGCTCCGCGTCGTCGACGGCGCCGATCTGCAGGCTGGTGAGCACCATCCACCACCAGATGCCGACCACGTCCGACCATACTCCGAGCTTCTCCAGCACCGGCAGCGCCGCCCTCAGGTGGCGCTGCGCCTCGGCACCCTGTTCGACCTGCAGGCACAGCTCGGCGACCCGGCAATGGGCGAGCGCCCACAGCCACGGAACGCCTCGGTTCTCGAATGCTTCGAGCATCCGCTCGGCGGACTTCAGTGCGCCGTCCGGGTCGCTCTGGTTCTCCCAGAGGTAGCTGGCAATGCCGTTGGCGGCGCCGGCCACCAGCGGCTCGTCGCTGTCGCACAGCTCGATCAGTGCCGAGCGATCCTCGGGTACGGCGCCCAGCACGATCGCGGTGGCTCGGACCAGGGTGTTCGGCGGGGCCGGCGGCAGCCGGCGCAGGGCGACCAGCGAGCGCACCGCGCGAGGACCCTGGAGGAGGAACGTGAACGCGGTGTACAGCGTCAAGGCCGTCCGGGTGACCTCGACGAGATCGGGCCCGGGGCGAAAGTGCGACAGTACCCGGACGGCCTCCTCGGCCACCGTCGCCAAGCGCGCGTAACTGGACTCGATGATCCACAGGCCCCCGAGCACCGCGGACGTCGCCGCAACCGTGCCACCGTCCGCATGCGCGAGCCCGTGGCGGAGCGCCTGCACGAGGTTGTCCTGCTCGGCGCGGATCCGCTCCACTGACGAGAACGGATCGGCTCCGAAGGGCGACTCGTGGTGCGCCACCCCGAAGTCGCGTGCCCACGACAGGAAGCCGCCGACCACGCGGTCGGTCTCGACGGCCGCCTCCCGATGCGCCGTGCTGAATTCACGCACGGTCTCCAGCATCCGGAAACGGGTGCCTGTCGGGGTGTCCACCACCTGGAGCAACGACTGGTTGACCAGGTGCTCCAGGACCCGCGAGACGTCCGAGGTGGCACCGCCGCGGAGCAGCTGCCCCGCGGCGTCCGCGGTGAATCCGCCGGGGAAGACCGACAAGGCCCGCATCGCCGCCTGCTCGGCCGGCTCGAGGAGGTTCCAGCTCCAGTCGACCACGGCATGCAAGGTCTGGTGCCGCTCCGGGGCGTCGCGCGCGCCGCCACGCAGCAGCGCGAAACGGTCGTCCAGGCGACGGGCGATCTCGGCGACCGACATCACCCGGACCCGAGCGGCCGCCAACTCCACCGCCAGCGGTAGGCCGTCCAGGTGGCGGCACAGCTCCTCCACCAGATCGGCGGGCAGGTCGGCACCGGGGCGGCCTGCCCTCGCGCGCTGCTCGAACAGCTCCACGCTCGTCGGCAGGTCCAGTTCCGGCAGCAGGTACACCGACTCCGACGAGAGACCCAACGGGGCGCGGCTGGTGGTGAGCACGCGCAGGTCCTGCGTCATCGACACCAGGGCGCGCACCAGCTCCGCGACCCCGCGGATGACGTGCTCACAGTTGTCCAGCACCAGCAATGCGGGGCCGGGACCCAGCGCGTTGACGATGCCGGTGAGCACGCCGGTCGGGATGGCAAGCTGACTGGCGGGCGTGCGCCGGGACTCGCCGGCGCCGAGGACCGACGCGACCTCGCTGACGACATCGTCGTCGGTGGTGACACCGGCGAGCGCGACGAGGTGCACGATCCGCTGCTCCGCCCGACGGCTCACGACGTGCGCGAGACGGGTCTTGCCCAGGCCGCCAGCGCCGACGATCGAGGTGACGCGGGACGTGCGCAACAGGCTCGCCACCGCGGCGATGTCATCGTCGCGGCCCAGCAGCGGGTTGGGCTCGTGCGGCACACCGCGCCGGACCACCGGCGAGGTCCCCTGCAGCAACTGTTGGTGCAACGCCTGGAGTGCGGGCCCGGGGTCGGTGCCGAGCTCGTCGCGCAGCGAGCGGCGGTACGCCTCGTACCTGGCCAGCGCCGCCGACGGTCCCACCGTCGCCGCCTCGCTGCGCAGCAGCTCCAGCAGGACCTCCTCATCCCGCGGGCGCTCACCGACCAGACCGGTAAGCGCCTCGGCCGCCTCGGCATGGCGACCCAGCCGCGACAGCGCCAGCGCGCGGGCACGCACCAGCGACCGATACGTCGATGCCCGTTCCGCGCGCAGCGCGGACACCGGGTCATCGAGCACGGTATCGCCGCCGCTCGCGGCTCCCTCCCACAGCGCGAGACCCGCCTCGGCGTGCGCGAGCGCCGCCGCGTGGTCGCCGGCACGAGAGCACCGTGCGCTCGCCGACGCGCTGAGCAGGACCGCGGAAGTGTCGACCTGGTTCTCGCGCAACGAGAGGCGGTAGCCGGTGGGTGTGCTGGCGATGACGTCGGAGCCCAGCTGCGCCCTGGCGCGGGAGACGAGGACGTGCAGCGCCTTGGCCGGGTTCTCGGGTTGCTCGTCCGGCCAGAGCCCTTCCACTAACCGGGCGGTGCTGCAGCCCGTGCGCAGATCGCCGGCGAGCAGCGCGAGGAGGCCACGCAGCCGGGGGCCGGTGATCTCCTGGTCGCGGTAGGCTACCCGCGACAGCAGGGTCAGCTCGGTGGTCACCGAAGTAGGTTCATCAGCCAACTGACGGCCAGCAGGTCACTCGGACGAAGAGCATTCGAAACGAGCATAGCCCACCGTAATCACCAACTACCACGAAGCTCCGTAGCTGAAGCCCCCGCCACTTCGATTGCCTAGCCGGAGCCCCACTGGCTGGCCGTGGTCGCCGCGCAGGTCGCGTCGGGTGCCTGGGCGAGTAGGGGCAAGACCTGGTAGAGGCGTTATCTCAAGTGTCCGAATGTTCCCCGTGACCGGATGGAGCACCCAAGGACCCGCTCCGGTCGATGGCTATAAGGTGAGCCGGCCCAGGTCGTCGGCGGGTCGCAGGAGCCAGCGGTAGCCGATGCCTGGGTCGGTCGCGATGCGCTTTGGGCGTCCGGGGTCTTGCTCGAGCTTCTTGCGGAGCTGGCTGATGAAGACCCGCAGAACGTCGACGTCGCCGGCGTAGCCGGGTCCCCACACCCGTTCGAGCAGCCAGTGGTGCGTGAGCAGCTTGCCGGGGTGCTGGCAGAGCTCGGCCAGCAATGCCCACTCGGTCTTGGTCAGGCGCACCTCGACGCCTGATCGGGTGACTCGGTGGCTGTCGAGGTCGATCTCGAGATCGTCGGCGCGGAAGCGCACGGGCCTGGGTCCCCCTTGGGCGTTGGCGCGGCGCAGCAGGGCGCGGACGCGGGCCATGAGCTCGTCGATCCCGAACGGTTTGGTCAGGTAGTCGTCGGCGCCCAGGTCGAGCGCGGCGACCTTGTCGGGCTCCTCTTCGCGTACTGACAGCACCAGGATGGGCACCTGGCTCCAGCCCCGCAGCTGCCGGCAGACCTCCAGGCCGTCCAGGGCCGGGAGGTTCAGGTCGAGCACCACCAGGTCGGGCTGGAACGCCGCCGCCGCGGTGAGGCCCTCCTCGCCGTCGGTGGCCAGCTGCACCTGGTAGCCGCGCGCGGTCAGCGCGCGCCCGACCGCCCGTCGGATGCTCTGCTCGTCGTCGACGACGAGGACTCGGCCCTTGCTCATCGCGCGGTCGTGCCCCTTGGGAGGGAGCACGCGAAGGTCGCGCCACCGCCTGGTGTCTCCTCGACCCAGATCTGCCCGTGCATCAGCGTCAAGAAGCCCTTGCTGATCGCCAGGCCCAGCCCGGTGCCAAGGCGGGGTTGCCGCTGGCTCGGCTGGTAGAAGGGGTAGAAGAGCTGCTCGCGGAGGCTCTCGGGGACACCGTTGCCGTGATCGACGATGCGGACGGTCGTCTGAGTATCGGCGCCTTCGGCACGCACCTCGATCTGGTGGTTGCCGCTCTGGGTCGCTGCCTTGGCCGCGTTGTCCAGCAGGTTGGCCACCACGCGGTCCAGGAACATCGGGTCTGCCCGCACGAGGCACTCGGCCGCCTCGACGTTCAGGCAGACGGAAAGCTGTGGCCATTGGCGCTGGAGACGGTCCACACACGGCGCGAGGACCTCGGCGAGGTCGAGGTTCTGTGGTCGTGCCTTGAGCGTGCCGCCCTCGATGCGGGACATGTCCAGCAGGTTGGCGATGAGCGCAGCGAGCCGGTCCGCCTCCTTGTCGATGCTGTCGAGGGCGTCGCGCGCGTCGTCGGCGCCACGCTGGACGTCCTGGGCGAGCAGGTCGGTGACAGAGGCTTTGATCGCGGCCAGCGGGCTGCGCAAGTCATGAGAGACCGCCGCCAGCAGCGAGCGGCGGATGTGCTCGGTCCGCCGATAGGCTTCCGCCTCGGTCGCGGCGTCAAGCAGCCGGTCGCGTTCCAGCACGAGCGCGAACTGGTCGCAGAAGGCCCGCAGCACCCGGCGCTCGGTCTGGTCCAGGGGTGGCCGGTCGCCGCGCAACAGCAGCAAGCCGAGTGACTGCCCACCGGCCGACAGCGGCAGCCGCTCAGGCGGATGCGTCTTGGCGCCCGGGTCCGGATCAGCTGGCAGCGCGCCCGGCGCGGCGCCCACCGTGACCTGCTCACGCAGCCCGTCCTGATCGGGGTCGTGCAGGTACAGGGCTCCGGCCACAAAGCCGAACAAGCGGAGCAGCCGCGACAGGATGGCCCGGTAGGAGCCCGGTCCTGGGACCAGCGCGACCAGCTCGGCGCTGAGCGTCTGCAGGGTGCGCAGCTCCCGCTCGCGGGCCTCGGCGGCCTCGGCCCGCTCGGTGGCGCGGGCCAGCAGCGCGGAGATCAGGATCGACAGCCCAAGGAACACGAACAGGACCACGACATCCTCGGCGCGCGCGATGACGAAGGTGCCGTAGGGAGGCAGGAAGAAGAAGTTGAAGGTCAACGACCCGAGCAGCGAGGCGAGGATGCCGGGCCCGAGCCCGCCGGTGGCGGCGGCGGCGACCACTACGATCAGGAAGCCGAACCCTTTGGACAGCGGCGTGGTGTGGTCGCGGAAGGCGAGCAATCCCAGGGTCAGCGCGACGGTTCCCATGGTCGCGACGGCGTAGCCTGCCGCGCGGCGCTGTGGGTGGCGCATGCCAAGCCGGGTCAGCAGCGGCCAAACCCGGACCCTGAGGTGCGGAGTGCGCAAAGGCGTGCGCCCACTCGGTGTGGTGGCGGTCATCTCCCCCAGAGTGTGCACCCCTGGCTGGGCTAGCGGGCCCTCGGCCGGCTGACGCGCCGTTCCATCCCCGCCGGCTCAATCCAAACAGTTCCCATAGGCGCCGCGGCGGTTTCCTCACAGATCCCTTAGGCCCCACCCATACCTTGGCCGCGGGCTTGGTCTGAAGGGAATGGTTGGCCGATCGTGAGTCGAACGCCCGTCATCAGCGAGCCAGTCTCGCGTCCCGTGGCGGATGCGCCACCCTCACCACGCAGTAACGGCTATCAGCCCGCCAGTGCGACCTGGCCGCTGTACCGGTTCAAGCGGACGGTGCTCGGCCCGCCGCTGCAGACCAAGCAGCTGGTCCACGAGCGCCTGCGCAAGGTGGTCGCGCTGGCGGTGCTGGCGTCCGACAACATCTCCTCCAGCGCCTACGGCACCGAGCAGGTCATGCTGCCCCTGCTGGTCGCCGGGTCGGCGGCGGTCGCGCTGACGTTCCCGGTCTCGCTCGGCATCGTCGCACTGCTGGCCATCCTGATCCTCTCCTACCGGCAGACGATCACCGCCTACCCGTCGGCTGGCGGCGCCTACGTGGTCACCAAGGACAACTTCGGCCTCCGGCTGGCCCAGGTCGCCGGCGCGGCGCTGCTGCTGGACTACGTGCTCACCGTGGCGGTCAGCGTGGCGGGTGGGATCGCTGCGGTGGTGACCGGCGCGCCGGCGCTGACCCCGTTGGTCGTGCCGCTGTCGGTCGCCTGCATCGCGCTGATCACCTGGGGCAACCTGCGCGGCGTACGGGAGTCGGGCCGCCTGTTCGCGATCCCAACCTACGTGTACGTCGGCGCCCTCGGCCTGGTATTGATCCTTGGCGCGTTCCGGCATTTGACCGGGCACCTCCCGCCGATCTCCGCCAGCCAGACCGGCCAGCTGCCCAGGCAGACGACCACCATCGGGCTGCTGCTGCTGATGCACGCCTACGCGTCGGGCTGCACCGCGCTGACCGGGGTGGAGGCGATCTCCAACGGGGTGCCGGCCTTCCAACGGCCCGAAGCCGTCAACGCCCGCCGGACCCTGATCGCCATGGGGACCATCCTCGGCTGCCTGTTCCTTGGGACCAGCTTCCTGGCGGTCACCACCCACGTCCTGCCCTACCCAAGCGGCAACCCGACGCTGGTCGGGCAGCTCGCCAGCTACATCCTTGACGCCAAGACCTCCAACCTCGGTCATGCCGCGTTCGAGTTCGTCCAGGGTGCCACCCTGGTGATCTTGATCCTTGCGGCCAACACCTCGTTCGCCGACTTCCCCCGGTTGGCGTCGTTTGCGGCCGGGGATGCGTTCATGCCCCGCCAGTTCACGCGGCGCGGCCACAAGCTGGTGTTCTCCAACGGCATCCTCACCCTGGCCGGGGCGGCGACCGCGCTGCTGGTCGCCTTCCGCGCCAACATCAACAGCCTGATCCCGCTGTACGCGATCGGGGTGTTCATCTCCTTCACCCTGTCGCAGGCGGGCATGACCCGCCGGCACCTGCGGCTGCGCGAGCCCGGCTGGCGCTACGGGCTGGTGGTCAACGGGCTCGGCACCGTGGTCACGTTCGTGGTGCTGCTGGACGTCATCTCGACCAAATTCACCCACGGCGCCTGGATGATCATGGTCGCCCTGCCGATCCTGGTGGTGCTGCTGTACCGGACCAACCGCGCCTACTCGGGCGAGTTCGCCGAGCTGAAGGTCGAGCTGTCGGCGGCCCTCGCCCCGCCCAAGCCCCGCCACGAGGTGGTCGTGCTGGTGGAGGGGCTGGACCGTGCCGCGTTCGCCGCGGTGCAGTCCGCTCGGCAGCTTCGCGCACAGCGTGCGGTGGCCGTCCATGTCGCGGTCGATCCTCAGGCGGCGTGTGGGCTGCAGGCATTGTGGGCCAAGCTGCAGATCCCGCTGCCGCTGGAGGTGGTGGGATCGGATCGTGACGGTCTGGGGCTCGGGGCCACGGTGGCCGAGCTGGTCGCCGGGCGGGCGCGGCCCGACACCGAGGTCACGGTGCTGCTGCCACGGCGCGCCTACGCCGGCCTCCTCGACCGGCTGCGGCGCGGCCGCCGCAGCGACGCTCTGCTCGGGGCGCTCGGGGGCATGGAGGGGGTGCACGTGACCGCCGTGCCCCGCGTGGCGCCCCGCGATCAGCGGCGCCATCGGCTGCTGCGCGTGGCGGGCAACGGCGACGGGCAGGCGGCCACCGCCCTGGACGAGCTCGTCGCCGAAGCCGCCCCGGCACTGGCCTCCCCCAAGCCGCGCCACGAGGTGGTGGTGCTCGTCGAGGGGCTCGACCGCGCCTCGTTGGGGGCATTGCAGTACGCCACCGAACTGCACCCGCTTTCGATCACCGCTGCGCACATCGCGGTCGACCCCGACGCAGCCAGGCGGCTTGCCCAACTGTGGGCCAAGGTGCGCATCCCCATCCCGCTGGAGATCGTCGACTGCCCTGACCGGAACCTCCTCGCCACCACCGAGCGCGACCTGCATGAGCGCCTCCGCGACGACACTGAGCTCACCGTGCTGGTCCCCCGACGGCGGTTCGCCCGACGCTGGCATCAGCTCCTGCTGCACGATCGCACCTCGGCCGGCCTGGTCCGGGTGCTCGGCGACCTCGACAACGTCAACGTCACCATCGTGCCGTACCAGGTCGGCCGCAGTTCCCGCACCCATCCGTCCGTCGAACCGGAAGCGATCACGACCCAAGCGAGAGCCTGATGAGTGGGCGCGCGGCACCCTCTGGGCCGCCCGCGCGGCTGCTGCTCGCCGACAGCGACCCGGCACTGCGCAGGGTCCTGCATCTTGCCCTTGAGGCCCACGGCTACCAGGTCGCGCTTGCCGACACCGCCGCTGTCGCGCTGGAGCTGGCCGGCGACCAGCATCCCGACCTGATCGTCCTGGACTGCGGCCTGCCTGGCGCGGCCGCCGCGATCCAGGCGCTACGCCGCGCCAGCGCCACGCCCATCCTGCTCCTGACCTGGCCAACCGACTCCCATCGGCAGGCCGCGCTGGACATCGCCGCCGCCGACGCCCTTACGAAACCGTTCGGTATCGACGAGCTCCTCCAACGCCTCCGGGCGCTGCGGGGCCCTGCGCATTCGCCGTCCCGCCAGGGCCAGAAGGACACAACCGGAGGCGGCGCACCATGGGCGCCAAGCTGACCCGGCAGCGCGACGGCGCCGGTGTCGGGTGGGCCGCGGGTGGCGTCGCCGTCAGCCTGTTGATCGGCATCCTGATCGAACCGTTCCGCCGCACCATCGGCCTGGAGAACGTCACCATCGTCTACCTGGCCACGGTCGTGGTCACCGCCGCATTCGGCGGCCGAGCGGCGGGGCTGTTCACCGCCGTCGCCGCCGCCCTTTCCTACGACTTCTTCCTCACCACGCCTTACCATTCGCTGGTCATCGACTCGCCCGCTCAGGTCATCACCGTCGCGCTGCTGCTGGCCACCGGTCTTGCCGCCGGCCTGGCCGGACGGGCCCGGCGGCACCTCACCCTCGCCGTCGACGAGCAGGCCGAGCTGATCGGCTTGCTCAACACGGTCGCGCAGGCCGCCGCCGACGGAGACAACGCCGACCAGATCGCCGCCGAACGCATTCGCCGGCTCCTGGACGCCCACCGCGTCGCGATCCAGCGAACCCGCGATACCGGCATGCTTACCATCGCCGACGTCGGCGACCGCGACGTGCCACTGGACACCAGCGACCTGCTGCACCTCGATGAGCAAGGCCGCACGCTCGCGCGGGAGCACCTGCTCGTCGCCAACGGACTGGTGCGCTGGAGGATGCCCGAGCGGGGCGTGGTATTCGACCTCGTCCATCACGGTCGCCCGGTCGGCTGCCTGATCGTGATCCACAGCCACACCATTCCCATGTCACGGCTCACCCGGCTCGCCCTCGCCACCGTCGCCGACACCCTCGCCGCAACCGGGCCGACCCCCCTCCGACGCTGAGCCTCTGAGCAGCGAACCTCCCGCGTCGGGTCCTCCAGCTGCCTTCAACTGAGGAGAGGCGGAGATTCCGGCGCTGAGCTGATCGGCACACCCGCGTTGCCGAGTCCTGTGCCTGCTTCGCCGGGACAGTCCGCCGCTGTTGCGGTCCGTAGGGGCGGTTTTGTTCCAGTACGGAGGCGGCCCGATCGCAGAAGCCCTGCGTCACCCAACGATGCGCCGGCGTGAGCGTCAGCCGTGTGCGGGAGCACAATGGGAGCATGTCTGAGGATGTAGCGCCGATCGGGGGCTTGGGGACCTCCAAATCGGTGGAAGCGCTGGCAGGCCGTAAGATCCCGCAGCCTGTCCTCGATACGGTCTGGACCCTCCAGGACGCCCGAGCGCGTAAGCATGCGCGGCTCAGCGTCTACCTGGGGGCCGCCCCCGGGGTGGGCAAGACCTACGCCATGCTCGGGGAGGGACAGCGTGCCAAGGCCAGGGGCACCGACGTGGTTGTCGGCGTCGCCCAGACCTACGGACGTCCCCGGACGACCGAGATGCTGGACGGCCTCGAGGTCATCCCGCCCCGCATCCTGACCTACCAGGGCCTGACCTTCGAGGAGATGGATGTCGAGGCGCTGATCAAGCGCCACCCCGAGCGGGCGCTGATCGACGAGCTCGCCCACACCAACATCCCAGGGAGCCGGCGGGCGAAACGATGGGAGGACGTGCTCGACGTCCTGGCCGAGGGCATCGCGGTCATCACCACCGTCAACATCCAGCACCTGGCCAGCCTGAACGACCTCGTTGCCAGGATCACCGGCATCCGGCAGCAGGAAACCGTCCCGGACTGGGTGCTCGATCTTGCCGACCAGGTGGAGCTGGTGGACATGTCGCCGTACGCGCTGCAGCGCAGGATGGTGCACGGCAACGTCTACCCCAACCCGGGCAAGGCGGAACTGGCCCTCCAGAAGTACTTCACCGTGGACAACCTGACTGCCCTGCGGGAACTCGCCCTGATGCGGGTCGCGAACCAGGTCGACGAAGAGGTCCTCAGGAGATGGTCGAAGCAGGGCGTTCCGGAGACCCGGGAGCGGATCCTGGTCTGCGTGTCGCGACCGGGTGTCTCCGAGGACCTGATCCGCCGCGGATGCAGGATCGCTCACCGCACGCAGGGCGACCTGCTCGTCCTCCACGTGGCCACCAGCCGCGAAGATCCCGACTCCGAGTGGTTGGGACAGGTGCGACGGTTGGTGCAGGACCTCGGCGGCGAGTTCCAGGTCCTGGAGGCAGAGGATCCGGTCAATGAGGTGCTCTCGTTCGCCTACCAGCAGCACGTGACGCAGATCCTGGTGGGGGAGTCGCTCCGGCCGCGATGGCAGGAACTCCTGCGGGGGTCCTTTGTGAACCGCTTGATCCAGAAGGCGTCAAACATCGACGTTCACGTCATCGCTCGGAAGGAACGCTGAGGCACGGCCTGTGCCAAGCCCCGCCAGCGACCAAGGGGACGGGACCTCACGCCAACGCTTCGCGGTCTCGAATTGCGGCTGGCAGGTATCGCGGGATGGCAGCCAGCCGGGAGCGCGGACGGGTGCTGGCCGGGAAGACGCCGGGCCTCTCAAGGGCGATCCTTGGCGGCATGAAGAACCCACCCGACAGGACAGCGGCGCGGAGCCGGCAACGGCAGGCGGGGGCATCCCGTCAAGGACCGCAAAGACACCTCATGCGACCTGCGCATACTCATGGATCAGCCCACCAAGTCGATCTCGCCGCACGACCCTCCCAACCGGCACGACGACAGCTGATTCACCAGCCCCCAGTGGCGGCACCTGTCCCAAGGCACGGTGCGGACGGTGGACATTGTAATGGTCGACGAACTCAGCCAACACCAACCGCAGCTGCCCGCCTCCGACGATGAGCATCCGATCGAGCACCTCCCGCTGGACGGTGCCCACCCACCGCTCCGCGTAGGCGTTCGCCCGCGGTGCCCGCACCGGCGTGAGGAGCACCTGCATCGCCTCGGCGGCGAAGACCGCATCGAATGCGGCGGTGAACCTGGTATCCCGATCACGGATCAGGAACCGGAACCTGCTGGCGTGGTCGCCGAGGTCCATGAGCAGGTTGCGGGCCTGCTGGGCCACCCACTCCCCCACCGGGTGCGAGGTCACCTCGAGCACGCGGACCCGGCGGGTCGCCACCTCGATCACAAACAGCACGTACAGCCGCCGCAGGAAGACTGTGTCCACGGTGAAGAAGTCCATCGCTAGCACGCCCTTGGCCTGCGCCCGGAGGAACTGCCGCCATGTCACCCCTGACCGCATCGGTGCGGGATCGACGCCAGCGCGGTGCAGGATGCTCCACACGGTGCTGGCCCCGATCCTTTCCCTGTGGCCGAGTCGGCACAGCTCACCGTGGATGCGACGGTAACCCCAGGTCGGGTTCTCCCTGGCCAGCCGCAGCACCAGCCCGCGAAGCTCGGCCGCCAGAGCCGGGCGGCCACGCCGGTGCGGGTAGCTCCAGCGGCGCCGGACCAGGTCGCGATGCCATCCCAGCAGCGTCGGCGGCTGGATGAACAAGCCCCGCCAGGCTGGACGGGGCAGCAGCCGC
>WNGJ01003332.1_pt1 | contig 16511 bp, 15 predicted proteins | sample 5400611 | NCBI WGS metagenome assembly WNGJ01 (sample SAMN13153375, study PRJNA577476) | soil metagenome | isolation source: 40 cm soil or saprolite under Garry oak tree replicate 1 | place: USA:California | collected 2016-06-15 | reverse complement strand
TACGGCCAAGCCGCTCGACGGATGCCCGCCGCTCGAGCGGAAACAATGCTATGTGTAAGTCTCATCGAGAATGACCGCTCATTTCAAAATGAACAAACGCAGTGGAGTAGTGGTGGAGTACGCAGCGACAAAAAAAGAGCCCGCAGGATGATTCCTGCGGGCTTGCACACACTCATGCGCGCTAAATGCCGTCAGATCATCCTAAGTCGGACAACATGGCGACATGCAACACATGGAGCCCGCATTGCGGGCGCTGGCAAGTGTGCTCGCCGCGCCGATGGGGTGCGGCGAAGTAATCGCAATTGGAGTGGTTGAGTGGTCCGTGTTCACGCGCGGATTGTTAACAAGCGAGGTAGCCTTTGTCAACAGGGACATCAAAAAGAGGCTTGACAAGGTTTTCGGGTTCGGGTACCGTTCGCGAGCAATCGAATTCTCCCTTTGGACCGATCATGCACCATCCACTGAGCCGCAACTCCACATCTTCGCGCGTCAATCGCGCGACTGTTGCTAGGGCCGTCGCCACCGCGACTGCCTGTATGTGCCCGTCGATGGCGCCCGCCGTGTGCTGCTGCACGGCTTGTTCGCGCTCAAATCCGCGGCCGGTCTGGAGCCAATGACGGGAACTTAGTTTAGCCCGCACTTCGACCTTCTGGTTTCATAACCGGCCGCTCACCTGAATGAGCGGCCTTTTTTGTTTCCGGATTGTCACCGCGCAACATCACAATGCACCATCAAACTGTACACCGAGGACAAGGTCATGGCAACGAACACGGAAGGAGTTACGATCTGGCTGACCGGATTGTCGGGCGCGGGGAAATCGACGATAGCGACGACGCTTGCCGAGAGGCTCGAGTCGGCCGGGTCAAGGGTTGAAGTGCTCGATGGCGACGAGGTTCGCGAAAATCTCTCGCAGGGACTTGGCTTTTCGAAAATCGACCGAGATCTCAATATCCGCCGCATTGCCTACGTGGCGAAGCTCCTCACGCGAAACGGCGTCTCAGTCATTACCGCTGCCATTTCGCCGTACACGGATACCCGGGAAGAGGCTCGCCGCACCATTGGCAATTTCCTCGAGATCTTCGTCAATGCGCCGCTCGACACATGCATCGAACGCGACACCAAGGGACTGTATCGCAAGGCACTTGCCGGAGTGATCACGGCATTCACCGGCGTGTCTGATCCGTACGAGCCCCCCGCAAAGCCGGATCTCGAGCTGCATACGAATCGTGAGAGCGTCGAGGAAAGCGTGGAACGCGTGCTCCGGTTATTGCGGGAACGCGGTTACCTGGCGGGCCTCCAGGCTGCTTGACGCAGAGAAGGTCGTCGGAAGCGCTTCCGCTCTCAGCGCCCGCACGCCTCAAGGTGTGATAGAGTGGAGTGTCGCAACTTTCGAATCCCGGCTGGCGCTGACCGTCAGCTTCGGGGGCGCTGGAGTCGTGCTCGCGCACATGCTGAGTCAGGTAGCGCCGTGGGTGCCCGTCCTCTTCCTCGATACGGGACTCCTTTTCGAGGAGACCTATGCGTTCAAGAACGAGTTCGTCGGTCGCTACGGATTGAATGTGATCGACCTGCATCCGCGCCAGGATCCCGGCCCGCTGTACGAGACCGATCCCGACCGCTGCTGCGAAATCCGGAAGGTCGAGCCGATGGCCCTCGCTCTCAAGGAGTACGACGCCTGGGTGAGTGCCGTCCGACGCGACCAGTCACCAACGCGCGCCGACACCGAAGTGCTCGAGCTACACGAGCTAGACGGTCGCGAGCTGGTCAAGATTCACCCGCTCGCTTACTGGGATCGCGAGAAGGTCTGGGCCTATATCACCGACAACGGCGTGCCCTACAACCCCCTGCTCGACAGGGGCTACACCAGCATCGGATGCTGGCCCTGCACCAGAGCGACGCGCGCGGGGGAGAGTGAGCGCGAAGGTCGCTGGAGCGGTACCGGCAAGACCGAGTGCGGGCTCCACAACTTCACACGCAAGAGCGATTGAGGACTGAAATACAATGACACTGATAAAGCCGCATGGCGGCGATCTGGTCGATCGCGTATCGACAGGTGAGCCGCGTCAAGCGCTCATCGACTCCCTGGAAAGGTCGCCGAGCCTTACGCTCAAGCCCTGGGAGGTTGCCGACTTCGAGATGATCGCCACCGGCGCCCTCAGTCCTCTGCGTGGATTCATGGGACTTGCCGACTACACATCGACACTTCGTGAGATGCGTCTCGCCGACGGGTTGCCCTGGACGATTCCCGTTACACTCCGCGTCGAGGAGAGACCGCGGGCCGATCAGTTCGCGTTACGGAGCGTTGACGGGCTCTTGCTGGGCGTTATCGAAGTCTCCGATGTGTTCAAGGCCGATCGTGCGGAGGAAGCACGCGCCATCTATCTCACCGAGGACACCAATCACCCGGGCGTGCGACGGCTGCTCGACTCCGGCGGCTACGTCGTCGGTGGGAAAATCTGGCTCGTTGACCGCGTTGCATCCGGATTTCCCGAGCTCGCGCTCGATCCGGTGGACACGCGCTCGGCGTTCGCCAATAGAGAATGGCGCACGGTCGTCGGATTTCAGACCCGAAATCCGGTTCATCGCGCGCACGAGTACATACAGAAAGCGGCGCTCGAGACGGTCGATGGGCTCTTTCTGCATCCACTCGTCGGCGAAACGAAGGACGACGACATACCGGCCAGCATCCGGGTGCGGAGTTATCGAGCTCTGCTCGACAACTATTATCCGGAGGGTCGTGTGCTGTTGGCCGCCTTTCCAGCGGCAATGCGCTATGCCGGTCCGCGCGAAGCCGTATTCCACGCGATCGCGCGCAAGAACTATGGGTGCAGCCACTTTATCGTCGGGCGCGATCATGCGGGGGTCGGAAGCTACTACGGATCGTATGATGCCCAGAAGATCTTCGACCGGTTCATTCCCGACGAACTCGGCATCAAGCCGATTTTCTTCGAACACTCGTTCTTCTGCCGCACCTGCAACGGGATGGCCTCCCAGAAAACCTGCCCGCACAATAGCGATTCACACATAGCCCTCTCGGGCACACGTGTGCGCGAGCTGTTGCGTGCCGGCGAATTTCCGCCACCAGAGTTCAGCCGGCCCGAGGTAGCGAAAGTTCTCATCGACGGACTGCGCTGGAACCACTCGTGATCGAGCCAACCAGTCCTGTCACAGCGAGGAAAGAGACAGCCGCGCAGCACGTCGAGCGGATCAAGCGTGAGAAGCCGTCCTGGTCGATCATGGACGACATCAAGCGCTACGCGAGAGAGGGCTTCGACGCGATCGATAAGGATGATCTTTCCGTCCGCTTCCGGGCATGGGGACTCTACACGCAGGGCGACGGAGGCGGAACGCGCGGGAAGGAAATGCCTTTCTTCATGATGCGTTTGCGTACGCCCAACGGAGTCCTCACATCGGAGATGGTGCGTACGATTGCGAACCTGTCTGAGAGATACGCTCGCAGCAGCATCGACATCACGAACCGGCAAAACTTCCAGCTGCACTGGCTCCGTATCGAGGACGTTCCAACGGTGTGGGAAGCGCTGGAGCGTGTAGGCTGGGGAAGCATGGGCTCGTGCGGTGATAACACCCGCACCGTTACGGGATGTCCCCTCGCCGGCGTCGACGCGAGCGAAGTGATCGATGCGTCGCCATTCGCGCTTTCGGTCGACCGTTTTCTCAACGGCAACCCCGACTACGCCAACCTGCCGCGCAAGTTCAAGATCACCATCACCGGTTGCGGGCACTGGTGCTCGTATCCGGAGATCAACGACATCGGGGCGACCGCCGCTCGACACCCCGAGTCGGGAGAGATTGGATTTCACGTGCGCGTCGGAGGCGGGCTTTCCACTCGGCCACATTTGGCCGTGCTGATTCCTGCCTTCGTCAGGCAAAATCAGCTGCTGGACGTCGTGGTGGCGATTACGGCGATCTTCCGCGAGTCGGACGAGCTCCGCCAGAATCGCGCAAAAGCGCGCATGAAGTTTCTGTTGATCAATCACGGCTGGACCGTCGATCGCTTTCTGACGGAGATCGAGCGGCGCATTGGCTACAAACTGGATCCGCCGGCGGCCGAAGCTCCCCCCAGCGGCAGCTATCGGGACCACGTCGGCATCAATCCACAACAGCAGAAGGGATTGTACTACGCCGGGTTCTCGGTCGGGTCGGGACGCATCTCTCCAGAGCAGCTACGACGCATAACCGCATTGGCCGACCGATTCGGGGATGGAACAATGCGCACGACCGTGATGCAGAACATTCTCGTCCTGAACATCCCGGAATCGAGCGTACCAGCCTTCGTCACCGCGGCTGATGATGTCGGAGTCCCACTGGGTGGCTCCCCCTTCCAGCGTGGAACACTATCCTGCACGGGTCGTGAATTCTGCAAGCTCGCGATTACTGAAACAAAACTCTTGAGCATCAAGCTCGCACACGAGCTGGAGGAGCGTGTCCCCGGGTTTGGCGAGAACATCAAGATCCACCTCTCCGGTTGCCCCAACTCGTGCGGCCAGCATTGGATCGCCGACGTTGGACTCCAGGGCGTGTTGCTCAATGTCAACGGTGTCCAGGTAGAAGGATTCGATTTTTTCATTGGTGGAGGCGTCGGCTCGACAAGTGCGATTGCCCATCGCGTTGGCTATCGGGCACCTGAGTATAGTGTTGCGGATGCTCTCACCCGTCTCTTCATGGTCTACCTCCGCGAGCGTAACCCCCAGGAAACCTTCCGCATCTGGGCGGCCCGAACTGGTGACGGAGAAGTGAAGCGCGCACTCGTCGGTGCAGATCGGGATGATGAGTTAGATATGGCGGGGGTGAGTGAGAAGATAGAGGCTTCGTGAGCTCTCTGAGACGCGCTTGACTTGAGCGTCTATCACAATCACGTTCAGCCCCTCACGGAGAGGAGGATTCCTGTCGTTTCTCGACAAGCCGAGTGATCGCGCCGGGTTGCTGATCCTCGTCCTGGCCGTCGCCATCGGCATCGCGCTGTCACCATTCGCGAGTGGACTGCTCGGCGCCGCCGTCCTCTACGTGATCTTCGTCAAGCCGTACCAATGGTTCGAGCGCGCGATGAAACCGTCCGTCGCCGCGGTCCTTGCTCTGACGATCGCCCTCGTCCTGATCGGGCTTCCAATCGGCTGGCTGATCGGAGTCGTCATCGCACAGGCGCCGGACGCGCTGCGAACGCTGCAGAGCAGCGCCGTCGTCGCCGCCATCAGTCAGCTCAGTGTCGCGGGCGTAGATGTCGGCAGTGAGCTGGCCAAAGCCACCGGCACCATCGCTTCGTGGCTGTCGACACGTCTCGTTTCTTTTCTCGGCAGCGCGACTTCGGCGATCCTCAATCTGGTGATCGCATTCTTCGGGCTCTACTACATGCTGCGCTCGGAAGGCACTTCATGGACTACGATCCGGAGCTACATACCGTTCTCCGAGCGCACCGCGGACGCCTTGCGTGATCGATTCTTCAACGTCACCCAGGCGACGCTGCTCGGCACCATACTGATCGCCGTCCTTCAGGGAGCTCTGATCGGCACGGGATTCCGGATCGTCGGGCTGCCCAATCCATTCTTTTGGGGAACGGCTACCGCATTCGCTTCGATCCTGCCCGTGCTCGGTACGGCGCTGGTGTGGGGACCGGCGACGCTGGTGCTGCTGGTTCAGAACCGGTACGGCGCGGCGATCACCATGCTCGTCATCGGAGCCGGCATCGCCAGCAACATCGATAATCTGGTGAGGCCGCTGATTTACCGGCGCGTGTCGAACATCCATCCGATGATCACGCTCGTCGGCGCGTTTGCCGGCGTGAAATACTTCGGGCTGCTCGGCGTGCTGCTCGGACCTCTGGCGATCGCCTATCTGTTCGAGCTGCTCAATTTCTATCGGCAGGAGTATGGCTCGGGAAAACCGGCGGGCGCGGTCGCCAGTTGATCCCTGGGCCATTGGTGGCGATCGTCGTCTGAAAGCACTCGCGCGCGCTACCTTCTTGAGATCGCTCACTTCATTCGATTGCCGCTCCATTCACGCGACGTCGTCGCCCGGATCGAAGACTTCAATGCGGGACGCGAGCCCGAGCGACTCGCTCTCAAGTATCGAGCGATGACGGAATCTCTGTTCGCGTTTTTCCGGGGTACCGCGCACCTGTTCTGGGAGGATCTGTCCGCGTCCGAACGCCTGCCCGAAAGTCCACCGGTCTGGGCATGCGGAGATCTTCATCTCGAGAATTTCGGAACCTTCCGGGGCAACAACGGCCTTTCCTACTTTGACATCAACGACTTCGACGAGTCTGCGCTCGGCCCCATAGCGTGGGAAGTGTCTCGGTTCGTTACGAGTATCTACCTGGCCGCCCCGACCCTCGGTGTGAGCGGGGCCGATGCGAACGAGCTCGCCAGTCTGTTTCTGGACGCGTACAAGGCGGCACTCGCCGATGGCAAGGCCCGCTGGGTCGAGCGGGCCACGGCGACAGGAATGGTGCGGACACTGCTCCAGCGCGTCAGTCAGCGCACGCGCGCGGCTCTGATCAGCGAGCGCACGGCCGTGAAGAAGGGGAGACGCGTGATTCGCTACGGCCGGCGCATACTGCCGGCGACCGGTGATCAACGGAAAGAAGTAACTCGCCGACTCGACAAGTTTGCGCAATCACAGCCGGATCCGAAGTTCTTCAGGGTGCTGGATGTCGCACGTCGCGCTTCGGGGTTGGGAAGTCTTGGCGTCGATCGCTACGTCGTGCTCGTGCGTGGCGACGGCGGTCCCGATGGGCACGCAATGCTCGACGTCAAGCAGGTGGCACCTTCGAGTCTGGCCCGATTCGAGAGGTTGCCACAGCCGAAGTGGAAGAGCGAGCCGGATCGTGTCGTCGCAATCCAACAGCGCATGCAGGCGGTATCGCCCGCTCTGCTGTGCGCGAAGAGCGTCGGACATCGGGGTTACGTACTCCGCGAGATGCAGCCGAGCAACGATCGCCTCCGCATCGAGGATGCCAAAGGCAAATGGCGCCACATTCGCTCGGCTGCAGGTGTGATAGGCGAGGTAACCGCATGGGCCCAACTGCGAAGCGGCGGACGTGAGGGTTCCGCAACCGCCGACGATCTCATCGCCTTCGCCGGGCGGGGCGTCTGGAAGAGACCGATACTCGACTACGGCCGATCGTACGCGAAGCAAGTGGAGCGGGACTACAAGCAGTTCGTAGACGCGCGAGAGTGAGCTCGCCCGCAACCGCAATTACTGCTTCGGCGGCGGCGCCTTCGGTGGAGGTGGAATGGCCTTCACCCGCGCCTGAATGACGTGGAACTCGGGACTGTCGCGCATAAGATCCTGGCCAGTGCCGAGACCGAGCGCACTGATCTGCTTGCGGGTGGCGTCGACTCGCGACTGGTCGGTCGGATGCGTCGAAAAGAATGCTTCGACGGCTGACGGCTGCTGAGCGCGCTTATCGAGAAGCTTCTGAAAGAACGTGGGCAAGCCTTCGGGATCGATTCCGGCGCGCGTGGCATTGACCACACCCTCCGAGTCGGCCTCTGCTTCATCGTGTTGGCTGTAGTGCGCTCGCTTGGCGTCAGTGCCGATGCGAATTGCCATTATACCACCAATCGTTCTGCACGCGATTGTCAGAGTGCAGAGCAGCACCACGCCTACGTCTCCCTTCTCGGCCTGCTCGATCTGTTTCGCCGAATGCCGTCGCACCACATGTCCGATTTCGTGGCCCATGATTCCCGCCAGCTCGTCGAGACGATCCGCTTGCTCGATCGCGCCGCGATTCACGTAGATGAAACCTCCTGGAAGCGCGAAGGCGTTCACCTCCGGAGAATTGACTACCGAAAAGTGCCAATCGAGGCTCGCACGGCTGGTGCGCGAGGCCATCGACTGTCCTAGTGCCGTCACGAACCGGTTGATGGCCGTATCGCGGATGAGTGGCATCTCCGAATCTATCTTTGCCGCATCCCCGGCACCGATGGCGCGCTCTTGTTCCGGCGAAACCGAGCAGGCCGCAGCCACTGCCAGAGAGACGATCGCGCCACATACCGCAATTCTGAATTTCATGAGACTTCTCCTCATAATGGCTGCCAGCCGACCTGCTCCTTCTCGTAGACGTCGAGGAGCACGAAGAACATGGCAAGTGCTACAGGACCGAGTATTAGCCCGGCGACACCCGCGATCGTGGCGCCGACAAGCGCGCCGACAAGTGTCACCATGGGATGCACGCGGCCGACGCGGCGCGAAACGGTTGCTCGTACGACACGATCGATGATCGGTGGCAATGGTCCCGAGAAAACCGCAATCGCGATTGCGCCGGTGTAGTTCTGCCGCACGACCAGCAGCAGGAGTGCGGGAACCGAGATGATAGCGTTCCCCACGACGGGCACCAGCGTCGCGATTGCGGCGGCGGCACCCCAGAACAACGCGTCCGGCAGTCCGGCGAGCCAGAAGCCGGTGCCGATCGCCGCACCTTGTATGGCTGCCGAGAGCAAAGTCCCGGCAACCATGCCCTGCGTGATATCGCGAAAACGAGTGCGAAGCGTCTCGGCACCGGCAGGTGACAGCGGAAGCAGGCGAGCGAATCGCTGCCAGCTCGTGGACGCCGCGCCGAGCAGGTAGTACAGCCCGAGAAGCGCGATCGACCAGTTCACGAACGCCCATGCCGCGTTGCGAGCGAGTGACTGGAACAAACCAGGAAGCCAGTCCCCTACAGAGCTGGCCGCCTTAGCAGCCTGCGTCTGGAGCTGCCCGACAACCCCGGTATCCGAAGCGGCCGCGTGCTCATTGCGATAAGCAGTAACAGTAGCCACGATCGCAGGCACCCGCCTCTCTATATGGAATCCGAGCCACGCCATGGGACCAACAATCACGATCAACGCGGCGCCAACTGCAAGCGCCGCGGCCAAGCGGGGCGGCACGCGGCGCGCCAGTCGAGCGTATGGGCCCGCGAAGAGCTCGTAGAGAACCAATGCGCTAGCCAGTCCAACTGCGACAGGCGCGACGGCAATCGCCACCAGCACGGCCGCGCCCAAAACGAGAAGGCGTGCGCTCCTTCTCACCTCGGGCGCGGCCGTCGTTGGAGCCGTCATGCCGGTAGCAACGTCGATTCAAATGCTCGACGATCAGGCACGTAACTCTGCTCGAAATTTAGGCGGTGGTCAGGCTCGGGCGGGCGATGCCATCGCACGCTTCACGCTACCCTGGAAGGATTGCATTCTCCCGGCGCCGATCAGCAGGACGACCCCGCTTACCAAAGAGAATCCGGCAATGATTCCAAGCAGAGTGGCGAGCGTCGCTTGCGGATTCATCAGAGCGACTACCCCACCGGCAACCGCGACGATTCCGAATGTCAGCGTCCAGCCCCAGGATACGCCAAGGCGTCGCTCCTGAAACGAGATGTATACGGCGACGAGGCCGGTGACGATGAGCCAGTACGCAGTCCAGAGAACTGCAAAGGTCAAAGACAGACCGGGGAAGTAGTAAAGTGCGGCCACCCCGAATGCGACGCTGACGATTCCCGCGAGAAGCAATGCCCACCAGTGATCGACGACGCCACGCAGCTGAAACGAGCGGACGATGCTGACGGACCCGTCGAACAGCGACCAGAAGACGATCACGAGTGCGAATGCGGCGACGGACGCCATCGGCCTCCAGAGGATCGCTATCCCCACCAGGAGTGAGAGGATCCCCCGAAGGATCAGCGCCCATTTGGTCCCTTGATAAATGTCCTTGATGTCTCCGTTCATGTTTGACTCCTCCTCAGGGCCGACCTAGCGGCGTAAATGTGCCCAAGCATGAATGTCCCACTGTAATGGTTACGTTGGGCGACCGGTGGCTGAAAATGGCAGACCGAAGACCGATATGATTGTAACGATTTGTCTGATCTTCTTTATCTGCTCCTTTTTCTGCTTTCGACTAATTGGCGAACGGCGTATTAAGACCTGGGTTCATCGCGTAACCTGGGGGGACTTTCGTGAGATTCGTGTACCGCGCGAGCGCGCTCAGCATCGTGACAGCTAAGTTCCTGATTGGGAGTGCGGCAGCGCAATCGCCTGCACCAGTTAGTCAGTACCTGCACAAAATGGGGCTGGATGACTCGCAGATCGCCAGCGCCGCCGCCGGCCAGCCGATCGTCAAGCTCATGCCGGCGAAGAGCGATCGCGATGTTGTCGTTTTCGGCGTTATCGGCGTGCACGTGTCGACAGCCGACTATCTAAAGCATGCGCTGGATCCTGGTCGACTGATCGGCGCCAGCGCGCAACGCTTCCACATCATATCGGACCCAGCCACGCCGGCAGATGTACGTGAGGTGGTCTTCGATAGCTCGGAGTATCGCGATCTCAAGGACTGTCAGAAAGGGAATTGCAATTTCAAACTGCCAGCCTCGGCGATGAAGGCGTTCGCCGAAGGGGTCAATTGGTCCGCACCCGACGCCAAAGCCCAGGCCGACGCGCGGCTTCAGGCCGGGTTGCTGCGTCTCATCGAGGGATACCGATCTCGCGGCAATGACGCGATGCTGACGTATGACGACCAGGGCGGCGTACGGTCGGGCGATTCATTTTCAGCTCTCCTCAGTCAGTCGGCTGACCTATACGAATACGCTCCCGCGCTTCAGAGATACCTGACCACATATCCGTCAAATCGTCCACCGGGAGCGCGGGACATCTTGTATTGGTCGAACGCCCACCTGCCGCATCTCCGCCCGACCCTGACGCTCGATCACGTCGTCGTTTATCCCTCGTCTCCCGGAACCACGGTGATCGCACGAAAACAGGTTTACGCGAGTCACTACTTCGACAGTGCTGTCGAGTTCCTTGCCGTCGTAAGCGCAGGGACACAGCCCGGAGACGCGCCAATTTACCTTGTGACCGTGCGGCGCTTTCGTTTCGACAATCTGCCCGGCGGCGTACTAAACGTTCGTGGCAGAGTTCGAGACGGAGTGGTCGGCGCTACGCGTTCGAGTCTGGAGCGCGAGCGCTCTTCTGCGGAACGATCGGCGCGGCGTTGAAGCGTAGGCTAAGGTTACCAAACACGGGCCAATCCCCGTAAAGTCGTCACCGCGCCAGCGGCATCGCAAAATGAAACATGCTGCCTGAACCCATCGTGGACTCCACCCACAGGCGTCCGCCATGCGCCTCCGCGATGCCTTTCGCGATAGGAAGTCCGAGGCCCAGACCGCGCCGATCGGTGCCCCGCGCTTGCCAAAACCGATCGAACAATCGTGCGCGCTGTTCCTCCGGAATGCCTGGCCCGGTATCAGCCACGGTCACACGCAGCTCGTTGGTATCGATGAATCCCCCGATACTCACCCGACCACCATTTGGGGTGAACTTCAGCGCATTGCCGACCAGGTTGTCGATCAGCTGCAGCACTCGCTCCTCGTCGGCCTGAACAATGGCGTTCGGCGGTTCGGGGCTCAAAACCAGCGAGATTCCTTGCTCGGCGGCGCGTGGTTGAAAGGCTTCCATTGTTTCCACCAGCACGCGAGTGACGTCGCATGGGCCGACGTTGAGTGACAGGTGGCCCGCTTCCATACGCACGACATCAAGCAGATCGCCGATCAACCGGTTCATCCGCTGCACGGCCCGGGCATTGATCGCGAATGTCGACCTGCGGCGTTCCGGCGTGAGATCAGGCTCCATCAGAAGCTGCGTGGTCATTGACACCAGGTTCAACGGGTTTCGCAGGTCGTGCGCTACCACCCCCAGCACATCTTCGCGCGCCCTCGACAAAAGCTCCGCGGTTCGCCGAGCCTCCCGTTCCTGATCGTAGCTTCGCGCCCGCTGCAACGCGTCGGCTGTAGCCTGCGCCAGCAACGACGTAAAAAGCTCGTCGGTGGCTTGAATCGCCGGGCAAAACGCGAAGTCGAAAGCCAGTCCGCCTACAACCTCGCCGGCGTGAATGAGGGGAAGCGCGAGGTGCGCGCTCGCATTATCGTCGCCGCCCGTTTTCGTCGTGACCTTCGAGAAGCAGGCATCGTATTCGGCGGTCGAGCGCAGCCACACTGACCGTCCTTCGCGCACGGCCTCGACGAGCGGAAGCTTCTCATCGCCTCTCGAGTAGGCAAGCGTCAGCTCCGCGTCGTCCGACCATCCGACGGCACCGACGACCTGAGCTATCCGGCCCTCATCCACGAGCACGAGATGCCCACGTGTTGCCTGCATGGCGCGGAGTCCACGCGTCAGCACCGCTGTGGCAATGTCAGGGGTGGTGCGCGCCATCGACAGGGCAGCCGTCACGTCCTGCAGCGCGCTGGCGCGCGCGGCGGTTCTCTCCGCCTCGACCAGTGCATCTTCGAGTGCCTCATTCGATTCGCTGAGCTGGTCGGAAATAGACTGGACCTCTTCCATGTGCCGCTCGAGATCGGCGTTAACCCGATCAAGCTCGGCAACGTGCCGCTCCGCATCCGCTCGAGCGCGGCGCAGCACCTCGGTGGCTGCGCCGACGAGCGTCACGACGGCGATGAAGAGCAGTACGTGAGGCAAATCCTTGAACACACCCACCAGGAGGGACCTGTCTTCGCTTGGGGCGATGACGGCAACGGCAACCAGGATGACGCCAATGCTGAGCACGAGGGCACGCGATCGCCCGAGATACCAGATGTTCGTCGCGAGAGCAGTCAGCAGCAGCAAGTAAGCATTGGCAGGCCACAGGACAGCACCGTAAAGAGCCGCGAGCATGATGGCGATCGCAGCCGCGTCGCGGCGAAAGCCTGTACCCACATATCGGCGCACGGACTGACGTGCGCCGATCGACAGCCTATCCGGGCTGAAAGCTCGCGTGCTCATGGAGTGTCGTTTCAATTGGTGATCTAACGGCTCTCTTTGCCATACGTTACGCTCTCGAAACCTGAAAGAACCCGTCGTCGTGATGCGGCCCCACCCATTGGTCGGACGGGTTGTCTTCGCCTATGACTTTCGGTGGACAACCGACGTGCGACGCATGAAGGGTGCGCTATTAGGTTCTCGGGTGGCTCCGTCTCGCGTTGCGCTTCGGCGCGAGCAGCCAGGCGAGGCTGCTGAGTCTGGAGCTAAGGCTCCGCGCTCATTCCGGTAGATAGACCGTAATGCGCGCCCTGCCGGACGCCCTTGAAGAGCAGCCACAAACCAATGGTGAGCTCGAACAGGAAGATCGGACCGCCGAAGTACCCGACGGTGATCACCTTCGTGAGCTCGGGGAAAACGACGAAGGTGAAAGCACAAATGCCGATCCAGACCGAGGCGAGCAGGCCCCACACGGCCAGAGGTTTGGGGATGTATCCCGACCTGAGCCACAGGTAGCAGAACACCGGCGAACCGAAGCCAAAGAGAAGCAAAGCGACGTTATACGCGGAGCCGTGCGCTCCGATGCTCACGCGCGCCAGCGCCGCCAATTGATCGGAGCTTACGGTCGTGAGATAGCTCGCCCCGCTGAGAAGACGCAGCACGTAAAAATCGTTGAGGGCCGCGACGATGAGGATCGTGGTTTCGATAAGGCGGAAGAACGTAGCGAGCAGAGCCAGTCGCCGATTCACCCGCTCGAGGACGACATAGAGCGCAGTGACCAGCACCACATCGGTCGCACAAACCAGCAGATTGCCGGCAATGCCGAGTCGAAATAGCCGTTCGTGCGCAATGATATTCTGAGCCGTCACGATGGCATTGTCGGAGACGAGACGGCCCGACACGTAGAACTCGGCGAAGACCGCCGGCGCGAGTGCGAAGACGTAGCTGAAGCCCACTACTCGAGCCCATCGGCGCTGAATCGCGTCCGGGTCGGTCATCCTGCCGCCGGATGGATAGTGGCGCGACGGGCTATCGTCGATCGCCACTGCTCGACGTTCACGCCTCTCAGCAGCAGCCACAGCGCCAGCGAGGCTTCTCCGAGCACGGCAATGGGCAGGAGCAGGGGTGCCAACCGGGCAGCAAGCACCGGCGACACGAAATTCGTGAACGAGGTGATGAGGAAGCCCAAGCCTCCGAGCATCAACAGCACCCCGATTGCCCGCGGGACGAAATACGAGCGGGCGATCAGATAGCCGACCGATACTATCTGACATCCAAAAAAGACATCCTCCCCGCTGAATCCGGGTACGGTAACGAGGAGGATCCTCGCCGCCCACTGCAGCTGACTCGCGACAGGCGCGGTTGCACGTCGCGACTCCTCGAGCAGCGAGAGGGCGCTGAGCACGTGGGTGGAGCCCGCGCCCCCGCTCAGGAGTCCGGCAAGACCGCAAAACGCGCCGAACAGGGCGACGCTCTTGTTGACCGGCTTGAGCAGCTCGTAGAGGAGGACTGTGCCGCCCAGGTAGCAGATCTTGCCGAAGAAAAGGATGGCGTAGGTGAGACGGATCTTTGACGCGGACGCCAGGACATTCGCGGCCAAGGTTCCCGGGTCGCCGCGCATGTCGAGGGAGGCTCCGCCGACGAGGGCTACGATGCTGGCAAGGATGACGATCAGCCACAACGCGCCGGCCATGCGGGCGCCAAAGAGTGGGGATGGCTCGGTGGATGTATCCGACGGCATGACGGGTGTCCTCGAGAAGAGCGCTATCTACATTACGACTAACTTAGTTTTTAGTTTCAGCAGCGGCCAATAACTAGAAACTAAGTTAATGGTGATCTCGTAGTGACCAAAGATCGGGGGTGAGCGGAACGCGATCGGCGCTCGATCGCGGCCCTCCGATACCCGTCTTCTTTTCACACCGAGGATCTCATGCGAATCCGTACTTCACTGCTCGTAGTCCCATTGCTGATGATTCACCCGGGGCGCGCGGAACTCAGCGCGCAGGTCCAGCGTGTACACGCGACCGCGCGGATACCAGCAGACAGCATCCCTGTCAGCGTCCGCTGGAACCGGCTCGTCCCCGGATTCGTCGACGAGGCCACCGCCAGCCGGCGAGCGGCCAGGAAAGCCGCAGCCGCAGCCGGCGACTCGGCCGCGCTGCGCCGCATCATGCAAACCCCGCCGCCGATACTCTTTCGCGTATACACTCTGCTCAGCGTCGCGCAATACGGGGCAGTGCATTCCGCGCGTGATGACCGCGCCGTCTCCGCCGACATAGCCGTCGCCAGCGCATCGGCCGCAGTGCTCACGGAGCTGTTCACAGACTCCGCAGTGCGCGCATCAATTGCCCGGCAGCTGGCTCGAGATCTCGAGCAGGTACGAACCGGATCCCGCGGAGCGGAGCGGGCGATGGCGGGCAGACGTCTGGGCGAAGACATCGCCCGTCGCGTGATCGCCGGGTCACCACCGCTCAACTTCGCTGCACCCTGGAGCGGCACCATCCGCAAAGGGCCCGGGATGTGGTACAGCGCTCCGGGCGTCCCTCCGATAGGAATCTTTCTGACGAAAGCGCGCCCCTGGTTGCTCGACTCGGCGTCGCAGTTCCGCCCGGCGCCGCCTCCGGCGTATGGTTCACCGACTTTTCAGGCAGCACTCGAGGAGGTGCGACGGGTCGCTCGAGAGCGCACCCCTGAACAGACGAAAATCGCACAACGATGGAATTCCGCGGATCCGTGGGCGCGGTGGAACCAGGTCGCGTCCGACGCCATTCGCCGCAACCGGTTGTCCGAAGCCGATGCCGCGCGTGTGCTCGCGGTGCTGAACGCAGCCGCGTCGGATGCCGTGATCGCCTGCTTCGATGCCAAATACTACTACTGGACTATTCGACCCTCGCAGGTCGATACCACTCTCGTTCTAGCAGACAGCGTCGACCTGCCAAACTTTCCGTCCTATCCGTCCGGCCACGCTTGCAGCGCCGGCGCGTTCGACGCGGTACTCGGGCACTTCTTCCCGCAGGAGCGGGCGGAATTCACCCGGATCGCCGAAGAGCAGGCAATGTCCAGGCTCTACGGAGGGATTCACTATCGCTTCGACAATGACGGAGGACTAGCGCTCGGGAGGGCGGTGGCCCGGTACGACGTGGAGCGGGAGCGGCGCGGAGGGCTGAACGCATGGCGTGCCGCGCGGGCGGAGGCCAATCGGTAGGTTGTCCGAGATAAAGTTTTGGGGCGCGGCGTGGAATCCCGCGCTCCTTCGCGTCGCCTTTGACCGAACAGGAACCGCCGCGTTTTCAGGAGTGGACGGTTTATCGAGCGATCGCTCGCTTGTTGATCTGGAGTCGATGCTGCAATAGCTGTTTCACTGCCGGAGTCGGAGCGGCTTTGCAGGCTATCGTCCGATAGCGGTTCGCCAACTCGGCGTTTCCGCAGCGCCGATGCAAATCGGCCAATACCGCTGACCATATGTAGGAGCGGACCAGCCAGGTCGGCGGATCAAGTCCGTCAAGAACCGCGAGGCCCGCCGCGGGCCCCTTCCACTCTGCAACCGCTACCGCCCGATTCAGCTTATGCATTGGCGATGGCGCGATCCTCTCCAGCAGCGAGTAAAACTCCACCACTTTTTCCCACCTCGTTTCCTGAAGTGAAGGGGCGAGGCAGTGCTCCGCCGCGATCCCGGCCTCCGCGTGATATCGGGAGAAGACATCACCCTGTGCTGATCTGGCCAACCACGCCAACCCAACCTGAATTTCCTCAAGGTCCCAGAGATCCCGGTCCTGCTCC
>WNGJ01007141.1_pt1 | contig 16514 bp, 5 predicted proteins | sample 5400611 | NCBI WGS metagenome assembly WNGJ01 (sample SAMN13153375, study PRJNA577476) | soil metagenome | isolation source: 40 cm soil or saprolite under Garry oak tree replicate 1 | place: USA:California | collected 2016-06-15 | reverse complement strand
AGCATGTCCCCGACGGAGCCGGCGAGGTTGAGGACGTTGTGCGCCTCGTCGATGTAGACGGCGGCGTCGCGGCGGGACGCTTCGGGGGTGCGGGCGCGGGCGGTGGCGGCCTGCCACACGGAGGCGAACACGAACGAGCCCATCAGTTTGGCGGTGTCCTCCCCGAGCTGCCCTTTGGGGAGGCGGGCGATGCGGACGCCGCCGTCGAGCACCGTTCCCATGTCGAAGGAGGATTTTGGGGTGCCGAGGGTGCGGCGGACGAAGTCGCGGAGCAGGAACGCGCGGAGCCGGGCGAGGACGGGGCCGATGATCTGGGCGCGGAGCGGGGGTGGGGTGGTCTCGTACCATTCCCAGAACCCGCGCAGCCCTTCGGGGTCGTCGAGCTCGACGGTGAACGCGGCCCGGAACTGCTTGTCGTTCAGCAGCGGCGGGACCAGGGTGAGGGTGGCGTCGGTGCGGCGCATGAGGGTGAGGCAGGCGACCCGGAGGACGTCGTCGATGCGGGGGCCCCAGTGCCGCTGGAAGATCGTGGAGAAGATCGACACGACGTTGTCGACGACCAGGTCCGGGTCGTCGCCGGCGAGGGGGTTGAGGGTGGCCCCGGCGGGCTGGTCCGGGTCGATGAGCACCAGCCGGTCCGCCACCGTCAGGGGGAGCCGGTCGAGCAGGTCGGCGGCGAGGTCGCCTTTCGGGTCGATCACCACGACGCCGCGGCGGGCCCGGATGTCGTCGAGGATCAGGTGGGTGAGGCAGGTGGTCTTGCCGCAGCCGGTGGAGCCGAGCACGTGCAGGTGGTGGCGGGCGTCGGCGACCGGCAGGCCGACGGCGTGGCCGCCGAGCTCGGCCCGGCCCAGCGGCTTGACGCCGCGGCCGCCGGCGGGGACGGCGACCGGGGCGGGGGCGGCCTTGACGCGGGCCCGGTCCAGACCGGGCACGGCCACGTCGAGTGGCAGCCCGGCCAGCGCGGCCAGCTCGATCCCGGACAGCAGGAACCTTGCGGGCGGTGTAGCCGCCGTAGGCGGACGCGAGCCCGTGGGCTGCGGTGACCAGCCGGCGCCGCAGGTTCTCCGCCGGCACCCCGCGTGGGTTGGTGTTGGCGACGCCGTAGTCAAACGCAACACGATCCGCTCCTACGAGGCGCACATCCGCCTGCACCTGATCCCGCACCTCGGCCCGGTCCGGATCGACCGGCTCCGCCCCGGGCACATCGCCGACCTGGTCGACGCGATCAACGACCGTAACGACCGCATCCGCGCCGCCAAGGCCAGCACCGACCCGCAGGTTCGGGCCGCGGTGCAAGGGATGCGCCCGGTCGCCCCGGCCACCCTGCACCGGATCCGGGCAACCCTCCGCAAGGCCCTCAACGACGCGATCCGCCAGCAGCTCATCACGACCAACCCGGCTGTGCACGTCGAGTTGCCGTCCGGGAAGCGGCCCAAGCCGGTGGTGTGGACCGACGAGCACCTCGCCCGGTGGCGGCAGACCGCGCAGATCCCCTCCCCGGTCATGGTGTGGACCCCCGAGCAGACCGGCCACTTCCTCGACTTCGCCGCCGGCGACCGGCTCTACCCGCTCTACCACCTGATCGCGTTCCGCGGGCTGCGCCGCGGCGAGGCCTGCGGGCTGCACTGGGCCGACCTCAACCTGACCGGCCACACCCTGACCGTCCGCTGGCAACTGCTCCAGTACGGCTGGGAGACCGGGCTGGACGACCCGAAGACCGACGCCTCCGCCGACACCATCGCCCTCGACGTAGCCACCGCCGCCGTGCTGAGCGACCACCGCGCTCGGCAGCACACCGAGCGGGCCGCCGCCGGAGCGGCCTGGCACGAGTCCGGGCTGGTGTTCACCACCCCCACCGGCCACCCGGTGCACCCCGCCGACGTCACCGACCGCTTCGCCCGGCTGGCCGCCGCCGCCGAACTGCCCCCGGTCCGGCTGCACGACCTCCGCCACGGCGCGGCCACCCTCACCCTCGCCGCCGGCGCCGACATGAAGATCGTCTCCCAGCTGCTGCGGCACTCCTCGATCACCATCACCGCCGACACCTACACCTCTGTGCTGCCCCAGGTCGCCCGCGACGCCGCCGAGAAGACCGCCGCGTTGGTGCCTCGGGCGCGAGCCCGCACTCTCGGGCCACCCTCGGGCGCACACCAGACCACTGTGGACAGTCACGATGGCGGAGAAAGATCTTCCGAAATGACGAAAGACCAGGTCAACAACGGTGTCGGCCCGGTCCTCAAGGGTGCGCCGCCAGGGACTCGAACCCCGAACCCGCGGATTAAGAGCGGCCTCGATTGAGTGCCGGACCCTGCCGTCCGCTGATAAAATGACCCATTCTGGGCGGATGCATAGGCTTTCGAGTGCCACATTCTGCCGGCTATCACCGGCCTATCCCGGGGCCGCCGCTCCCATCACGCTCCCAGCAGAACCGCTCCTTCCGGCAGAGCAGAAGGCACAGAGTCGTCGAAGTTCGGCGTCTGCCACCGGGGGGAGCCGGCGAAACGGCACGCCGTTGAGGCTCGACAGTGTCGCCCCCGGTCACCACGAGTTGAGCGTCGCTCACCGCCCCCGGCCGGGCACCGACAACGTCCGCCGCAGGTACCGGTCCCGGCCGGAGCCGACTGCGCCGGATGTGACCCCTCGGATATCAGATCCAGTTGACCCGACAGGCTGACCGGAGTCGCAGCCACCGCCAGCTACGGCGTCGCCACGACGACCGTCGTCAGTGCGTCGCGAATGCGAGGGTCAGGACCAAGCTCAGGGCGCCGCGCCGGAACGGTGTTATCCCCTCGTGGGCCGTCTCCTGGTTCAGTTGGCCGGCTGGCGGCCCATCTCGTGCACGTCTGCACCGGGGACCTCGTAGATCCGGCTGTAGGCGGGGCAGTCGCCCGAGCCGAAGCTGTGCGTGTGTGACGCGATCTGGACGCCGCCCGCATTGGCGGTGGGGAACCCGAACTCCGCCTTCGCCCATGGCAGTTTGTTGCAGGTATTCGGCCAGGCGCCGAAGTACTCGGTCCAGGACACCGACCAGGCCCGCAGCCAGCCCCAGCTGGTAGGCACCCGGATCTTGCCCACGTAGCTGTCTACTCCGGTCGCCGTGTCCTGCACCCAGGCACCCCACCAGTCGCCGAGCGCGTCCTCTCCGACCGCCCAGATCCGCAGCCGGTATGCCCGCCCGGTGGCCCAGTTGTACGGGTCGAGCCGGCAGGTGTAGCCGGCGCCGCCCTCGGTGAACTGGCCACAGTTCGCGCCCTCGGCCCCGTTCGCCCCCCACAGCGAGAACAGCGCGATCTTCGTGTTGTTCGGGTACGACCCGACCTGTAGTCCCAGGTAGCCGCCGTCGCCGCCGACGTACCCGATCTGGTGCGCCCAGAAGTAGTGGGTGCCAGGACTGTGCCCGATGATCGTCAGCCGCTCGTCGAAGTTGTAGTAGCCCGTGCTGGTTGCAGGCCAATACCAGTTCGAGTACGTCCCGTTCGGCGCCACCGCCGCATATGCCGGCGTAGGTGCCGCCACTACAGCCGCCAGCGCCAGCACCCCGACCGAGGCGAGTCTTGTTAGGGAAGGTGCCAGTATTTTCATGCTGTACCTACGTAGAGAACGTGTCGGGAGCAGGACGAAACGGATCACAGGAATTCATGGGGCGACCAGTGGAGGAGCGGGCTCGCCATTGAGCCAAGAGACATTCTGGTCGACCATGAATGGCAGCGTCTGTAGGCCGCCGAACGGTCCGGAGGTTACGCGGCCAAGCACTTTCGGCGCTTGCCCCTGCCGGTACTGGTTTACCTCGATCTCGGGATAGGCGTCGCCCCTTATCTGCACGTACATTCCTTCCGACCGACTGCTGATCTCGACCCGCTGATTCGTCTCGCAGCACTGGAGCAGGCTGTTGAGGCCACTGAAAGTAGCGCTAAGGGAATCCGTCGCGGGCTCCCCCAGTGTGACACTGTTAGCACCACCTTCCTCAATGCGCCGGGCCGGGATTGTACGCTGCTTCGAGGGCGGCCGGTAGCTGTACCGGAAACTCCGAGGAACGTCCGAGCCAGACGGAGTGCGACTGGGGCTCACGGTGTAGGTAACCTCGCCAGTCGAGGTGTCCCACGCCAAGGCCACTCGATAACCAGCATCAGCCTGCGTGGAGAAGCCGCGTTTGTCGCCAGACAGCGTCCCAAAAGCCGCGAGATCTCCCCTGATGAATGTTCGGATGACAATGATCCCTTGAGGACCCGACGTGCGTCCGGCGCGTCCCGATACTTGTCGCGCCCCGACCGGAACCGATCCGAAGTACTGCTGACCGGCTTCGGCGTATTGGTCCTCACCTGCGGTCTGGCGCTGACGGTTCTTGGCCTCATTGGCCGAGCCGGTGGAGGTCGTACAGGCATGCGCTTCATAGCATTGGCTTGTATCGGTGCTGTTGAGTTTGACGTTGAGTTCGGGGTTTGCGGTGACCGGGTTGTCGGCGGTCACCATGTGGCCGTCCCATTCGCTGTAGCTGATGGGGTTGCCGGCGGCGAGCGCGTAGCGGTTCGCGGTGAGTGGGTCGGTAGACAGGCCGAGGTTGGCCACGGCGCCATGGAAGAGGTCTTGGTTGAGGAAGCGGCTGGTGTCGGGACCGAAGCGGCGGACGCCCATGTCGTACGTCTTGGACCCGGTGTCGTACCGCTTAGCTGTGTAGCGGAAGGGGTTGAGGGGGTTCACCGTGTCGGTGTCGCCCTTGCTGAGGGCGTTGTCGGGGTCGCCGTAGGGCCGGTAGCCGTAGCTGGCGGTGGTGTTGCCGCCCTGGTCGAGGAGTTGGGATGCCGAGCCGTGTGGGTCGTAGCCGTAGGTGTAGGTGTCCGGCGGTTGCGCGACGCCATTGCTGTAGCGGGTGTTGGTCATGGACAGCCGGCGGCCGCCGGGGTCGTAGCTGTAGTCCTTGACGGCGAGGGTCTGGCCGGTGGCGGCGCTGGTTTGGGTTTCTTGGGTTTGCTGGTTGGTGAGGCCGAGGTAGTTGAAGGTGGTGGTGCGCGTGTCGCCGTTGAAGGCGGGGTGTTGTTCGGTCTGGCTGACGATGCGGTCGACCGCGTCGTTGGTGTATTCGGCCTTGTCGGTCTGGGTGCCGGCGGTGAAGGCGCGGTAGGTGGACAGCCGGTCGAGGTAGTCGTAGCTGTAGTCGGCGAGCAGGGTGCTGGCCGGCGTCTGCGGCGGGGCGCAGTCGGCGGAGGAGCCGGCAGACGTGGTGACGCAGGCGAGCCGGCCGGCGTCGTCGTACCAGTACTTGGCGGTGGCTCCGCCGGCGGTGATCTGCTGGAGTTGGTTGCCGGTGTAGGTGTAGGTCTTGGTGGTGCTGCCGTTGACCGCCTCGGTCAGGATGTTCCCGGCGCCGTCCACCGTGTACGCCGCGGTGGTGCCGTGGCCGTCGTTGTTGTTGACGAGCCGGTCGCGGGGGTCGTAGGTGTAGGTGGCGGTGCACGTGGCGGGGTAGCACGGTGAGCTGGCGGTGCCGCCTGGGCGGAGGCTGAAGACGTCCTTGGTCCGGTTGCCGTTGACGTAGTTCCCGGCCGGGTCGAGGTAGTCGATCAGGTGCGACTCGACCACCGCGCCGGCGCCGGGCGCACTGTTCCTTGTGGTCAGCTGCTTGAGCGGGCCGTTGGCGAAGTAGTCCCAGGTGGTGGACTGCTTGGGGGTCCAGGTGCCGGAGCCGTTGTTCTGCTCGATCTGCCGCAGGGTCTGCCGGCCGAGCGGGCTGAACGTGTTGCTGATGCGCTGGTCGTCGGAGGCGGCGCTGCTCTTGCCGTAGTCGAGTTGGGTGGTGATCCAGTCGGCCTGGTCGAAGTCTGTGTGCTGCTTGCGGCCGGTGGTCGCTGCCGGGCCGCCGGAGGTGTTTGCCGTGCCGTCCTGCTCGGTGTCGGTGACGTTGTTGTTGGCGTCGTAGCCGAAGGCACTGAACCTCCAGACCTGATCGGTCTGCTTCTTGTGGTCGGAGCGGAGGAGCCGGTCGAGGTCGTCGTAGCCGTTGACGGTGTCGACGGCGGTTTCCGCCGGGGTCGTCAGTCCGCTGCCGTCGTGGGAGGTGAGCAGTTGGTTGTCCGCGTCATAGGTGTAGGTGACCGACTCGCCCTTCTGGTCGGTGCGCCGCTGCAGGAGGCCGTCGGCGAAGTAGGCCCACTGGATCTGCTTGTCGGTGTCGAGGTCACCCGCGCGGGTCTCGGGGGTGCGCAGGGTCTGCTGGCCGCGGGGGTTGTAGTCGAAGTGGACCTTCGGGTTGGCCGGGTCGTTGCTGGCCGCGATCCACCCCGGATCGAAGTACTCCACCAGGGTTTTCGCGGTGGCGGGGACGTCGACCAGGTTCGGGTGGGTGTCGGGCAGCGTGGAAACGGTGAGGTTGCCGTTGACGTCGTAGCCGCGGTGCACGTAGTACGCCGTCGGATAGGTGCTGTCGGTGGGCAGGTCCACCCTGGTCAGCCGGTTGAGCGCGTCGTAGTTGAACTTCGTCACGTAGGAGGTGAACGTGGTCTTGTCGGTCGAGGCGTCGTAGGCGCGGGGGCTGATCAGCCGGGCGCGGTTGCCGTTCGCGTCGTACTCGTTGACCGTGACCACGCTGCGCGGGGTGGCCCCGGTGAGGTAGGGCTCCTCCGTGCGGGTGAGCCGGTTCAGCGAGTCGTACCGGAGGATCGTGGCATTTCCGGCCGCGTCCGTGACCTGCCTGCGGTTGCCGTTGGCGTCGTAGTCGAAGACGGTGTTGTGGCTCAGCGGGTCGGAGACGCTGGTCATCTGGTGCGCATCGTCGTATCCGTAGACGGTGGTGTACGGGGTGGTGTGGGCGGCGGGGCAGGTGACCGACGCCAGTGCCGCCTTCGGGGCGGTGGTCGAGACCAGGTTGCCGACCGTGTCGTAGCAGCCGTGCTGGGTCAGCGTCTCGATGCTGCCGTCGGCCTTCTGGTGATAGCGGGTCTGCTTGACGGTCTGGTCGAGCGCGTCGTAGCTGTTGTTGATGGTTCGGGTGTTGTTCGGGGTGCCGTTCTTCACGCCCAGCGGCAGCGTCACTGTCTTGACTCGTCCCGCCTCGTCGTACTCCAGGCGGGTGCGTTCACCGGCCGAGTCGGCGCTTGTGTCCGGGCCGGTGACGAGGGTCTGCCGGTCCATCACGTCATAGCTGGCGGCGGTGGTGTCGCCGGTTCCGGAGTCGTGCGCGCCGTAGTGCGGTGCGATCACCTTAACGGTGTTGTCGTTGGCGTCGTAGGCGATGTCGCTCCAGATCAGCTCGCCCAATTGCCGGCTGGTCGACTTCGGGGTGGACTGCCGGCCGAGCCGGTTGAAGCTGTCGTAGTAGAAGGAGGTGCGGGCTCGGGCGTCGCTGCTGCTGTAGGGGGCGTGGCCGGGGTCCTGCACCCACAGCAGCCGCCCGCCGGTGTCGAATTTCATCCGGGTGGGGTGGGCGGGTGCAGTGGGGTTGTCGGTGGCGTCGACGATCGTGGTGGGCAGCCCGTTGTCGTCGTAGTCGGCGAACGTGGTGACGTTGCCCTTGAAGTCGGCGCTGGTGGCCACCGTGCCGTCGGCGTTGTAGGTGTAGCGGGCCGGCGTGGTCGGATACAGCGGTTCGGTGACCGTGGTCAGGTTGCCCTTGGTGTCGTAGTCGAAGCTCCACCTGTTCGTGCTGCCGGCGGCCACATCCACCGGGTCCTGCTTGGTGGCCAGCTGGCTCAGGTGCGGGATCGTGCGGCCGGGGCGCCAATGCGCCGGGATGTCGTTGCTGCCGGCCGGCAGGTTCTCATACGTCAGCACCGTGTGGTTGTCGAGTTGGTCGTAGACATCGGTCAGGTAGCCGTTGTCGTTGTAGTCGAACCGGCGGGTCTTGAGGTTGGGCTCGGTACGCTTGGTGACCGCGAAGTCGCTGTTCCACTCCAGCGCGGTGACCTGGCTCAGCGGGTTGGTGATGGATACCGGTTTGCCGTCGGTGTCGTAGCCGTACTTGGTGGTGCGGGCGGTCTGCCCGGCCGGGGTCGGCGCCGCGACCGTGGTCACCCGGTTGGTGATGTCGTAGCCGAACGTGGTCAGGTGGTTGGCCCGGTCGGTGACGCTGGCCAGCTTCCACCGGTTCTGGTTGGTGCCCGGGCCGTTGTAGCCGAACAGCGTGTCGTGGCCCAGTGGGTCGCGCACGCTGTAGATGAGGCTGGACTGGCTGTTCGGGTTGGTGGCCGGCCCTGAGCCGTCCGAGGTGGTGTAGGTGAAGCTCCAGGCCCGGTCGGCCAGCGGGGTGCCGTCGGCGTTGCTGCCGCCCTTCTCGGTGACCTGCAGCAGGTTGCCGTCGTCGTAGTAGGCGAACTCGACCGCGTGCCCGAGGTGGTCGGTGATCCGGGAGATCTTGCCGCGGATCTGCGGCTTGCGGGCGGTGGCCTTGGTGAAGTAGGTGATGTCGAAGCTGCGGTTCTGTGCCGGCGTCAGCCCTTGCCCGGACGCGTCGGTCACCTTGGTGACGTGGAACTTCGGCCCGCCCGGATCGTCGCCGGGCGCCACTGCGGTCAGCGTGAAGGAGATGGTGTTGCCGTTGCGGTCGGTCACGAACGTCGGGTAGCCCTTACTGTTGAAGTAGAAGGTGACCCGGTCCGGCCGGGTCAACGCCCAGTACCGTGGGTCGTTTTCATCGGTGGTGAGCGACCGCAGGTACAGGTGCACCCCGGGGGGTTCCTTCCAGAAGGTCACCCCGTCGGCGCCGGTCACCCCATCGAAGCGGTGCAGCGACCCGTCGCCGTCGACGAACGTGACGAACTTGTTCGACCGGCCGGCAATGAGGTCCGCGTTGTTCGGGTGGACGTCCAGCGGGTTGCCGAACCGGACCAGACTCGAGATCGACAAGGAGAAGTTGGTGCCGACCGGCGACTCGGACTTCTCCTCCAGGCTGTTGTAGGTCAGCCGGGCCACCGTGTGCAGGCCCCGGCCCGGGTTGGACAGCGGGGTCAGGGTCAGCATCGAGTTGCCGTTCGCCACGTTGACCACGTTGGTCATCCCGGCGCCCACGGGGGTGGTCACGTACGAGTAGTACTTCTCGATGCCCAGCTTGGTGGACAGCGCCTTATTGATGACTACCGGGTTCTCCGACGGGTTGTTGCCCTTGCTGGCGAACGCGGTGGCCGGGCTGGTCGAGGTGTCGAACACGTCGAACCGCAGCCGGTACTGCGCGGCGTCAACCCCATCCGGCAGCGTCGGCGGCGTCACGTTCACCCGCACCGGCGCGCTCGCGACCCCCGCGGCCAGGCCGAGCGCCGCAATGTTCCCGCTTTCCACCACCTGGTCGGCCGGGTTGGGGCTGTACCAGCGGTACCGCAGGAACGTCGTGGCCGAGCTCCACCCGACCGCGTTCTTGTTGGTCACCGTGACGTCCACGGGGTAGACCAGTTGCGGCCCGCCCGGGGTGTAGGTCATCGCCTGCGGCACCGGGGTGGAGGCGAAGTCGGCGATGTACCGGGTTCCCGTCGTGTTTCCGGTCGTCACCGTCACCACCGGCGAGGACACCGCTTGGCCGGACGAGTCGTACACCTTCGTCTGCAGTGTGTGGCTGCTGCCGTCGTAGGCCGGCAGCGCCGGGTCCAGGGTGTTCCAGGGGAAGCTGTACGGCGAGGTCGTGGACGGCTGGTACAGCGCGCCGTCGACGTAAAGCTCCACCTTGCTCACCGACAGCCCGCTGGCCACCGTGTTCGAGGTGGTGACGGTCACCGTCCCGGTCAGCCCGGTGGCGTTGTTCGCCGGCGAGGTGATCGCCGTGCTCGGCGCGGGGTAGTTGGCCACCTGCGCCGAGAACACGGCCGAGGTCGTGGAGTTGCCGGCGTCGTCGTAGGCCTTGGCGGTCAGCGTGTGCGTCCCGTTGGTCAGGCCGGTGGTGGCCCAGCTGAACGTCCACGGCGCGGCGTTCACCGTCCCGATCGGACTCGTGCCGCCGTCCTGATAGAACTCCACCCTCTCCACCCGCCGGTCATCCGACGCCGCCGCCGTCACCGCCGTCGTGCCGCGCACCGTGGCGCCCCCCGCCGGGGAGGCGACCGACACGGTCGGCTTGACGGCGTGGCTGCCGTCGGTGTACGTCACCGCCAGCTTCGGACGGTGCGAGATCTCCGTCGCCGGGCCGGTCCGGTCGGACGAGGCGTAGTCGATGTCGTTCTTCACCGTCCCGCTCTCGTCGGACAGCCGCAGCAGGAGCCCGAGGTTCGGCTTGTCTCCGTTCACCCACGCCTGCGCGGCACTGGTGATGGTGAAGTTGTGCCAGCCTTCGGCCTCTCCCGCCGGGACCGACCGGCTGGTCACCGCCGTCTGGTCGTAGTCACCGCCGTTCGCGGTCCAGTTCACCCCGTTCGCCGCGGTGTACCAGGTCGCCCCGTTGAAGCAGCCGTAGCTGCCCTCCACCCAGTCCCGACTCACCCGGTACGCACTGACCGTCGCCGCAGCGTTCGACGCGATCTTCCACAACGACATGCTGGCCGACGTGATCGACGATCCGCGCGGAATGTCTTTCAGGTCGAAGCGGATCAGTGTCCGCCACTTCGTGGTGCCGGTGTCGCTGCCGACCCGCAGCCAGTCCTCGGTTCCGTACGTGCCGCACTGGACATCGCCGGAGGCGAAGTACTCGTAGAACAGCTTGGTGTCCTTGCCGGCGGCTGGATCCGGCTGCAGCAGCTTGGTGGCCTGCCCGTCGGCCGGCAGCGTGACCTGGAACTCCTGCGACGCGGTGGAGTTGGCCACCACCTTGTAGTAGAAGATGCCGCCCGGCGCCGCCGTGGTGTCCCGGTAGCTGGTCGTCGCAATGTCTGTCGTCGACATCAGCAGCGTCGACGCCGACGGGGTGAAGTTCGGCGTGGTCGACCGGTGCACCTCGTACTTGGCGAAAGGCTGCCCGCTCAGTGTTCCGGTGTACTTGCTCCAGCTCAGGTCGGCGCCGTTGGAATGCAGCGTGTCCGGCTGGAACAAACTGAAGTCGGGGACAGCGGCCACCGCGTGGTAGGACAGCGTCACGCTCTGGCTCGGCACTCCCGCACCGTTCTGGTTCAGCACCCGCAACCGGAAACTGTTCGCCGTCGGACTGTAGGCGAGCAGGCTGGCGGCGATGTAGCCACCGCCGGCTGGCGCCACCCCGACCGCCACGATCCCGGTCGGGGTGCTCGGCAGCGGCGGGGCGAAGCTCACGGTCGCGTAGCCGCCGGCGTCGGTGCTGACCGTGGTGGTGGCGTTGGCGGCGACCCAACCGTTCCCGTAGTCGACCCGGCCGGCCCACGCCGCGTAGTAGCTGAACGTGACCGAGCCACTGACGATCTTCGCGCCGGACTGGTTGAGCGCCCGCACCGTGAACCCGGCCCCGGTCCGGGCCGACACAACCATGTTCACCGGCATGTCGGGGCCGCCGTCCGGGCTCACCCCGGACGCCACCACCGCGGTTGCCGCCTGGGCGCCGTGTGAGCTGGCGTAGCCGACCGTCGCGTACCCGTCGGCGTCGGTGGTCACCGCGACCGTGCGGACCTCCTCGCTGCCGGTCAGGCTCGAGGCGGCGTGGTAATAGACGTCGATGGCGGTGGTGATCACGGTGCCGGACTGGTCCAGCGCCCGCAACGTGAACGCGCTGGTGCTGCGGTTGTAGGCCACCAAGTTCAACGGGAGCCCAGGGCGGCCTCCGGTCGGGCCGCGGCCGGTCACCACCACCGCCGCCGGCGTCGAGGCGAACGCGCACGGGTCGGTGGCCGGGCAGTACGGGACCGTCACCCGGCCGGTGGAGTCAGGGGTCACGTGTACCCAGGAGTCGACCCGGGTCACCGTCCGTGGGCTCGAGGCGACCGTGGCCGCGGTGCTGGACGCGACCGTCCGGGTGGACGCCGCCGCCGGCGGTGGCGGGCCGGCGACCGCCGCGGCGACCAACGCCGACGCGATCAGCACGGCAGGCACCCGCGTCCGGTGACCCATCTCCGCCTCCTCCGGCCACGCCGGCAACCGGCGCGGTCGCACGTTCGACGCACGGCAGCACCTCACGGCCGCCGGACCGAACCAAGAAATCGCCCACCCCTGACGGCCGTGGCAGGGCTACTCATAGTGCGCGAGCGACCTGCACGAAACCTCCCGAATTCCTCCCGGCCCAGGTCAGAGCCGGTGGACGGCTCCCTCTGGACCGTGCTCGACCCAAGATCGTTCAAGATGTACTCTTACGATGGTCTTTCGGCATCGACCCATGCACCTGTCCGGCCCCGGGGGTGAGGCGGCGTGGCGGAGCTGCGGCTGCTGGGACCGGTGCAGATGTGGGTCGCCGGCCAGCCGGTCGACCTCGGGCCACCCAAGCAGCGGGCCGTGCTGGCCGCGCTGGCCGTGGAGGCGAACCAGCCAGTGCCGCTGCCGGTGCTGATGGAACGGATCTGGGACCAAGCCCCGCCGCGGGCTGCTCGGGCGGTGCTGTACACCCACCTCAGCGCACTCCGCCGGACCCTGCGCCAGACCGCTGCCGAAAACTCGGACTCCCCGGCGGTGCTTCGCCGGGACGGTGGATACGTCTTGGAGGTCGACCCGGGCCGGGTGGACGCGCACCGGCTCCGGTCCCTCGTGGAGCGGGCGCGCCAGCCCGGCACGCCTGCGGTGAGGCAAGCAGGGCTGCTACGGCAAGCCCTGGACCTGTGGCGCGGGCCTGCGCTCGCTGACCTGTCCACCGCCTGGGCGGGGCGGGTTCGGGACGCGTGGCAACAACAACGGCTGACCGCGGCCCGGCACTGGGCCGAGGCAGAGCTGCAGCAGGGCCGCCGCGGCGCGGTGGTGGACGAACTGCTCGCCCTCACCGCCGAACACCCGCTGGTGGTCGAGGAGCTCGGCGTCGACCCCGGCAGCGAACTGAGTGGCGTGCACCGTGCGATCCTGCGCGGCACCCTCCCACCGCCGCTGCCGGCGACAGTCCGGCCCACCGTGGCCGACCCAGCTCCCGCCGCGCCCGCACACACTCAGCGGGCAACCACCCAGCCGAGCCCCGGCCGGGCGCCAGCCCAGCTACCAGCCGACGTGCACGCATTCACTGGCCGGGTACGGGAGCTGGCCGAACTCGACCGGCTGCTCCCCGCCGGGGGTGCCCGCGCTGCCGCGGGCACGGCGACGGCACTGGTGATCTCCGCGGTGTCCGGCACGGCCGGCGTCGGCAAGACCGCGCTCGCCGTCCATTGGGCGCACCGGGTCCGGGACGGCTTCCCGGACGGACAGCTCTACGTCAACCTGCACGGCTACGACCGGGACCAGCCGCTGCCGGCGGCCGAGGCGCTGGCTGGATTCCTGTCCGCGCTCGGCGTCGCCGGGCAGGACATCCCCCTCGAGATCTGGGACCGGGCCTCCCGGTACCGGACCGAGATCAGCGGACGGCGGATGCTGGTGCTGCTGGACAACGCCGCCACGGTCGACCAGGTGCGTCCGCTCCTTCCCGGCACCCCGTCCTGCGCTGTGCTGGTGACCAGTCGGGACACGCTTGCCGGTCTGGTCGCCCTGCACGGCGCGCGCCGGGTCGACCTGGATTTCCTTCCGGCCGCCGATGCGTGCGCCTTGCTGCGAGCGCTGATCGGTGGCCGGGTCGACGACGAACCGAGCGCGGCCGCCACCCTGGCCATGCAGTGTGCGCGGCTGCCGCTGGCGCTGCGGGTGGCCGCCGAGCGGGCCGCCGCGCGCCCGACCACGCCGCTGTCGACGCTGGTCGGAGAGTTGGCCGACCAGCAGCGGCGGCTGGACCTGCTCGACGCCGAAGGTGACCCCGGCGCTGCGGTCCGCGACGTGCTCTCCTGGTCCTACCGGCACCTGCCGGCCGAGGTGGCCCGCGCGTTCCGGTTGCTCGGCCTGCACCCCGGCCCGGACTGCGATCCTTACGCTGCTGCCGCCCTTGTCGACACCAGTCTCGAGCAGGCTCGGCAACTGCTCGACCTGCTGGCCCGGGCACACCTGATCCACCGTACCCAGTCCGTCCGATACGGCATGCACGACCTGATGCGTGCCTACGCGGTGCGTCTCGCTCACACCCAGGACGGCGAGCCCGGATGCCACGCAGCGTTGACCCGCCTGTTCGACCTGTACCGGGCCGGAGCCGCCGCCGCCATGGACACCCTGCACTCCGCCGAAGCGCACCGCCGGCCCCACCCTCCGCCGGCGGGCTCGCCCACCCCGCCGCTGCACGACCCGGCCACGGCGCTGGCCTGGTTGGACGCCGAACGCCCCAACCTCGTCGCCACCTGCGCCCACACCGCCGTCCACGGCTGGCCCCGGCACACCACCCAGCTGGCCAGCACCCTGTTCCGCTACCTCGACACCGGCGGCCACTGCCCGGACGCGCTGACCATCCACACCCATGCTCGGCACGCTGCCCGACACAACGGTGATCGGGCCTCCGAAGCCCACGCCCTGACCAGCATCGCCGGCGTCCACTTCCATCAGGGCCGCTACTCGATGGCCGCCGACCACATCCAGCAGGCGCTCACCCTCTTCGGCGAGGTTGGCGACCGGCAGGGAGAGGCCCGTGCGCTGGGAAACCTCGGGATCGTCCTATGGCGGGGCGGCCGCTACGAGCAGGCCGCCGACCGTCTGCTCCGCGCCCGCACCATCCACCGCGAGAACGGCGACCGCGCTGGCGAGGCTGAAGCGCTCGACCATCTCGGCCTCATCTACCAGCGGCAAGGGCGCCACCGGCAGGCCGCCGAGCACCACCAGCAGGCCCTCGACCTCTTCCGCGCAATCGGTTACCACGTGGGTGAAGCTGCCGCACTGAACAACCTCGGCCTCGCCTACGGGCGGCAGGGCCACCACCGGCAGGCCGCCGAGCACCACCAGCAGGCCCTCGACCTCTTCCGCGCGACCGGCCACCGCGACGGGGAAGCCGACGCACTCGCCAGCCTCGGCGTGGTCTACCGACGGCAGGGCCGCTACACGCAGGCCGCCGACCACCACCAGCAGGCACTCGCCCGCTACCGGGAGATCGGCGACCGCGGCGGCGAAGCCGAGGTGCTCAACAACCTCGGGGAAATGCTGCACACCACCGGCGACCCCGACCAGGCCCATATCCAGCAGGCCGCCGCGCTCGCCCTCGCCGTCGAGACCGCCGACCATTACGAACAGGCCCGTGCCCACGCCGGTCTCGCTCACACCCACCACGACACCGGCCATCTCGACCAGGCCCGCCACCACCTGCGGCAGGCCCTCACCCTCTACACCGACCTCGGCGTGCCCGAGGCCGACGACATCCGTGGCTACCTCACCCACCTCGACGACGCGGAATCCAGCGGGGCGAACGGACACGCGCCCGCCGGCCGGCTGAATCCCGCGGCCGCCGGCGGCTGAGAGGTGTCCCGGCCACCTGGGGGGTCTGTTGCATCGAGCGATCCCCCGTGATGACCGTAGGATTTTCGGTCGGCGGGGTCTGCTGATGCTCCTGGGGCTCCGCCAGCGGTCTCACCGGAGGCTTGAAGGCCGTCAAGGAAGACGTTGTGGATGCCGTGGGCAGGAGGATTTACCGTCAAGATCACTGGTGATCGCTCGATGCAACAGTGCCATCGCCGCCCGGGTCGCGATTGCCAACCAGCTGCGGGCACCTGCAGACCACCGGCCCGGCGCGAGCGGACTGTTCGGTGACATCGACAGTCCGATCAGCCCAACGTCGCCGCGGCTGTTCGCCGCGCCGCCGGGGTGAAGGGCGAACTCGACCATTTCGGCGCGCTCGGGTTCCTGCAGGGGCTGCTCGCTGTGCTGCGCGGCTGCGGCCACCCGGGACTGCTCGTCGTGCTCGACGAGGTCGAGACGCCGCAGCGGATGCGGTCCGATGTCCGGGACAAGGCACTCAACGCGCTGCGGCAACTCCTCGACGAGGTCGACAGCGGCCGGTTCCCCGGTCTCTACCTGGTGATCACTGGCACCCCAGCGTTCTTCGACGGCACCCAGGGCGCCCAGCGGCTGCCGCCGCTGGCCCAGCGGCTGGCCACCGACTTCACCACCGACGCCCGGTTCGACAACCCCCGAGCGGTCCAACTACGACTGCCCGGCTTCTCCGCCGACGGCCTGCGGGAGCTGGGGCGGCGGGTCCGGGAGGTCTTCACCGCCGGGGGAGCGGCAGGCGGGCGGGTCGCCGCCGTGGTCGACGACGGCTACATCGACCTGCTCGCCGACCGGGTGACCGGCCAGCTCGGTGGCAAGGTCGGCGTCGCCCCCCGGATCTTCCTCAAGACGCTCGTCGTCGATGTGCTCGACCGGGTCGAGTTGTATCCCGACTTCGACCCGCGCCGGGACTATCCGGTCACCCTGATCGCCGGCGAGCTGACTGACATCGAACGCAACGCCGCCGGACTCGCCGTCCGAAGCGTGGACGACATCGACATCGACATCGACATCGACCTCGACGTCGGCCTGCCGTGACCGCACTGGCCCGGCTACCTCCCCAGTTCCGCTCCGGTGGGCTCGTCCGGGAGGCCGTCTCGTGACCGGGGCGGCGCGGCTGCACCCCGGCCTAGTCCACCACATCGTCAACACCCTGGGCTGGCCGTCGCTGCGGCCGC
>WNGJ01010679.1_pt1 | contig 16516 bp, 16 predicted proteins | sample 5400611 | NCBI WGS metagenome assembly WNGJ01 (sample SAMN13153375, study PRJNA577476) | soil metagenome | isolation source: 40 cm soil or saprolite under Garry oak tree replicate 1 | place: USA:California | collected 2016-06-15 | reverse complement strand
CAGGTTGGCCACGTCGCCGAGGAACAGCATCTCCCGCGCGTTCGGCTCGCGCCCGTGTTTTTGCGCCCATTTGCGCGCCAGGCGCAACTGCGCCTGCGTCACGGTGTGCGCCCGCGTCGAAAACTTGTCCAGCGTCTGTTGCGCAATCCCGTCGATCTCGTGGCCCTTGCCGTCGTCGCGCGCCACCCAGCCGACACCGAAATCCTGCGTCAGCGCGGACTGGACGCGTGCGTCCACGATGGCGTCCATGGCGCCGATCTGCCCGCGCAGCGCCATCGTGTCGTACGCGCGCCACACCCCATCGGCTTCCGTGCGCGTCATCCGCGCGATCACGTTGTGGGAGTGGTCGTGCGGTTCGCCGTCCCGGTTGGTGCCCTGCAGCCAGGTCGTCACCACCAGCCCCGCGCGGGCCCACCGGCCGGGCTCGACCCCGTCCACCTTGCGGCCGTGATACCCGGTGCGGGTGAACCCCGCGTGCTGCTGGAGGTGTTCAAGCGCGGCGTGGTTGGCCTCCTGCAAGATCTCCTGCACCCGCTCCTCCCGCCCGCGCCACAGCGCCTCCCGCCCGGTGTCCCCGGCCAGCCGGGCGCGGCGGGCCTGTTCGCGGAACGACGCGTGCAGCACCGAGATGCTCTTGTTGTGGGCGACGGTCATGTCGGTGTACAGCCAGGACCGGCGGGTCTCCTGCGCCGCCTCGCGTTCCAGCTCGATCTCACGTTCTTTGGTGGCGTGCGGCTCGGCCGCCAGCTTGCCCGCCAGGATCTGGTAGTAGCGCCGGTAGCCGTTCGGCGCCCGGCCGAGCTGCTCCCCCGTCTGCGGGTCGGCCTGCTGGTACACCGCCAGATACGGGTCCCGCTCCACGGTCTGCCCGTCGGCGAGCCCCAGCGCCTCGGCGCCCCTGCCGAACCAGCGGCCCGGCGGCTCGCCCTGCTGCGCGGCGTTCAGGTAGTACCCGCCCGCGGTCTTCTCCCCACCGGCCCGGTTCAGGTAGTACTCAAGATCGGAACCTGATCGTGGTGTCACCACCGTCACCCTCGTCACCTCCTCTCCGCCGCGCGAACCATGATCAAATACCGTCACTGAGCCGACCATGATCATCGTCAACCGGGGCCGCGCGCGGCAACGGCCACTGTCCTGTGCCAACGAATCTGAGCTATCGCCAGCGTGTCTGAGCCATCTGCGGGTTCCTGCCATCCAAGTTGAGCCATCGGCGACCCGCCCGGGCGCTCTCGGGGCGGCGCCGGAACCGGCTGAAGGCCGAATGCATTGACCGGCCGCTGCGTCCAACGGACATGCGGGCATCAAGGGCGGCCGCAGTGGCGCTGTGCGTCGTGGCCGCCGGGTGCGGGACGGTACGCCTGCCAGCGCACGCGCCGGGGGCACCGGCATCGGTGCGGACCGGCCGGGTGCCAACGGCGGCGGGGAACCGCGCTGCCGCATGGGCCGAGGCTGCCCGGCTGCTGTCGTTGCCCCGGGTGCCACCCGGGGCGGTGCGCCTCGCTCGCCCGCCTCGGTCGCTGTCCGGCCCTGCCCTGGGCAGGCCTGCGGTGGCCTCGCTGGTGGACCGGGTCCGGGCCTGGCGGGTGGGGTTGCCGTTTGCGGCGGTGCAGACATGGCTGTCGGCCCACCCACCACGCCGCCTGCCCTCGGACGGCTCGGCCAGGCGGTGGGAACGCCCTCACCGGCCAGACCACCATGACCGGCACCAGTTACCGCGGCCCGGCCAGCCGGGCATGGCAGTCAGCCGACCTGGAGATCAGCACCGCCCTGGCCGGGCTCTGACGCCAGTATGATCCGCGTGGACGCGGTGATCGTCTGGCTGGCCCCGCGCCCGGTACCTTCCGGGCCAGGCGCCCACCCGGTCCGGGTTACCGTGGCGGGTGGCTGCCCGCCCATCGACCAGGTGTCACCGGTGTAGCCAACCCCGGCGCCGGATTGACGTGGCGGCTGCTGCCACCCGGACAGCCAACCGCCAGGCGGATCTCAGCCCAATCCTCCACGCCCAGCACCTGCTTCCTCCCCGGCTCGACTCCAGCCAGGGTCTCGGGGAAGCTGGTCAATTTTCGGTTGCCACGCCGTGGTCAGTATTCAGCTGCCGTCGACAATCACCGTGCGAGTGCCGGTATCGAGTACTCGACGAGCACGTTGCGGGGACCGCTTCCAGATCCCCAGCGGGCCAGGGTCCTGCAGCGCCGCGGTGGGTTGTACCGGCCGGAGAGACGATCGCCGGGATCGAAGTAGAGCCTGCAGTCATGCAATGGCCTCCGCAGCCAACGCAAAGGCGTGCTATGAGGGCTGCCCGAGCCGCGACCGCAAGCGGTCGCTCAAGATGACGCGGTACGGCAACGCCCGAAGCTCGTCCGGAGTAACCGCAACCCCGGCTTCGCGCAAACGTTGCGCGAAGCGTTGCCACTCATGCTCTTCGCCCGTCTCCTCGGCATTGTCGGGCAAGACCACGTTGTAGACGTTGCGCACAACGTGAGTGACCGACATCCGCACCTCCTGCCCGCCCGCTGTCCCGCCCAGCGGCGCCGACGTCGTCCACCCCCGGTCGTCTAAGAGCGTAACTTCACGCCCGTCGGACAGCAGTGCAAACTCACGCACTTTGAACGACGTCCCGGCGCCGCCGCCTGAGTCCTCCTCCGGCGAGTCAAGGTCACACCAGGCCCCGAGGCCCACTACAGCTACTGGACTGGCGTTCATAACGCCGAACATACAGGGCCAAGCCCGCGCGGCTTCCTGGCGCGCCTGTTCGCCGTCAGGTCAGGGTCCTGCAAGCCAGATTCTGGGCGGCCGTATAGGCCGAGGCCCCGTTACCGATGTACACGATTACGTAACTGCGCCAGCCCGCGGGTACCACACTTTCGCATATGTGACGGGCGGTAGCGCGGTTACCTGAGCCGCCGCCGGGATAAACGTATGCCGATCCGGTGGCCTTGGTCCGCCAGGAACCGTCCGAGTAGAACTCCTGAAGCCCGATGTACACCGTGGTCTTCGTATTGGGGCAGTTGTTCCGATACCACCAGCCGTGAGCCGAAACGTCCCCTGACGACACGTGTGCGTAGTCGCCGTCGACGTATGGCGTGCAGGCGGCCGCGGCCGCCGGAACTGTCCAGCTGCCCATGACGGGAGCCGACGGGGGAGCCGGCAGGACTGCGCTGGCGCCTGGATTCGGCGCTGGAACGGCGCCCGGATACGGCGCTGGAACAGGGGGGGAGTGATGCGGCGCTGGGCCGCCGGTAGCAGCGGATGCAGTCCCGCTGAGACCGGCTGTCACGATGGCAGCGGCGGCCACAGCGATTGCTGCACGAGATCGCATGCTCGGGATCTTCATGGTCATGCCTCTTTCCTCCGGCGCCGCCGCGAACTCCGCTCTCGCGGCGCCAGGCTGGGAACATCCCCGTCCAGCTGAGCGTCGCTCGCGATTCCGGCCTTGGCTACCGGGGTGCCGGTAAGAAACGTGTCACCAGCCCCAAACGAGCGTGAGTGCGCTGGTCAGACCGGGAAGTCGCCGATAGCGTCACAGACCGGCCCCCGAGCCTACCGTCGCCGCTAATCGTTGATTTTGCGCTGGAAGTTCAGGAAGCCCGAACGGCGAAATGGCTCACATCCGCTGGCAGACGAGCGTCCGCAACTGCACAAGGCGTTGCCGTTCAGACCGAGCCACCCAGGTCAGCAGCCTGCCGGTGGCTCAGATCCGGTGGCGCCGGACAGCCACGCCAAGGATCGTGGACGCCACCCCGCGAGCGCGGCCCACGGCAACCCGCTCCGCCTGGCCGCTCCGCCGGTTCTGCCCCGGGGCGCCACGCTTGGCTCCACCGCACGCCCGCGTTTGCAAACGGGCGTCGCCTTTGGGTGTGGTCCGGCCGCCTGGCTTGAGCTGGCAGTCCTGGGCGTCAGTGAGCGTGCCGTCATGGACATGATGGGGTGGTCCAACAGTGCCATGGTGAAGCGCTACGCGCACGTGACGGCCAGGCTTCGCCGCGACATTGCGGACCTGCTGAACAGCTACTTCTGGGGAGGCAAATGAGACCGCAACTGAGACCGCGCCACCATGGGGACGCCCCGGCCGTGATCGTAGCCGGGGTGTTTTGGCTGTTCAGGAGTGGTGGTCAGGGGCAGGATCGAACTGCCGACCTTCCGCTTTTCAGGCGTAACAACCGCCTAGGTCAGCCGTGACACCACAGCGTAGACGGTCGCCGGTGGCCGCCCGTGGATGCCACCGGTTGCCGCCGTTGCTGTCACCGTTGCTGTCAGCTCGGCCTCAGATCAACGGGCGACCTCGGCACGCTGGGCGCCCCTCCCCTGTGGCCCATATGAGACTGAGCAGCAGGCCAGAGCCGATGTGGCCCACATCCCACGAACGGTTGCTCGTCGTCTGGGAGCCAGGCCAGGGTTCGACCGTCGCAGCCAGGAGAACACGGTGCTCCTCAGTAGTCCGCCGCGAGGTCGGACTCGTAAAGGGCTTTGGCGGACTCGGCGGAGCGAATGGCCTTGCGGACGTTCTCGCGGGTGATGTCGAGCACGCGCAACTTCCCGCCCGTCTCGGCCACGGACTCGATGCGGCGGAAGTCCGCCTCGAACCGCTCCGCGAAGTCGGCCAGGCCCTTCAACTTGGGCAGGGCATCGGACAGGTGGTGCCCGTGTGGGTCCACCAGGTCTACGACCACCGACCCGTCGTGAGCAGTGCCGAAGAAGATGAAGTCGGGCCTGAGCGCCTTCCAGTCGCCGGAGGTGTCTCGGTAGGCGACGGCGAGGGACTCCTTGGCGGTGCGGGAGGGGTTGCGGTACCAGCCCTTGAAGCCGGGCTGCTCGGCCTCGGCGTCCACGACCTTGCGCTCCCAGTCGTTGAGATCAATAGGGTAGATGCCGTCCTCGGCTGCCATGACGTGGAGAGTCCGTGTGGGAAGGTCCGTCTCGGTCCCGTCCGCGTGGCGCACCTTCGTATCAGCCTGTGCGGTCTTCGGTGTCGTCAGGGTGATCCGCTCTGGCTGGGTGGACATGCCCTCCAGTCGGTCGTACTCGGCCTGCTGCTCGTCCGTGAGTCCCTTGCGGGCGACCCTGGTCTGGCCCAGCCACGACCGCGCGAGATTGTCGGCCTCGGTGTCCAGTGCTTGCCCGATCTCGGGGACGCGGGCCAGGGACGCCACGGTGATGTGGGCTTCGAGCAGGTGATCATCGTCCCCGCCCGGGCCGACGAGATGGTCCACGTAGGACGAGCACAGCGCCGGGCTGATCACCCGCGTCGCCGCGCGGTAGTAGTCCTCGATTGCTCTCGGGTCGGCACTGAGGGCAAATGCCTTGTAGGACAATCCACCGCCCACGCGACCCCGGACCTCCTCGCCCTCCATGGTGAGCACGTCGTCACGGGCATCCGCCACCTTCTTGGCGAACTGCACCGCCCGTCCGTTGAGCACTCCGTGAAGGTGGTGGTGCGCCTGTTCGACGGCATCGGCCACGAGCCCGTCCTTCGACAGGGCGGTAGCCAGCGCAGTGAGCCTGCGGATCGGCTTGACGTTCTTCTTCGGGATCGTCACCGAGGGAATGTCCTCGAACTTGTCCCAGACGGCCTGCTCGATAGCCGGGTTGCGATGCAGGGGGATCGGGTCGAATAGGACCCGTCGCCCCTGTCCACCGCCAGCGTCCTCGCCATCGTCGGCCTCGTCCTTGGTGGTCGAGCCCTTCATCAGCATCTCCGCTACCCCGACAGCCGTCTTCCGGTCGAACAGGGGCAGGAGGCAGTCCACCGAGTTGAGCAGTTCGTTGCCGGGAATCCGTCGCGCGAGCGGGGTGCGCATCATCCGGCCGAGCAACTGGGTGATGTGAGTGCGGTCATTCGCCGGACGGAACGACACCAGCACCTCCGCACGCGGGCAGTCCCAGCCCGTGGAGATCGCGCTCTTGGCCAGCAGGACCCGGACGTACTTGGCGTCCTGGACCCGCTGCGGCTCGATGTAGGGAACGATCTGCTGGCCCACGGTCAGGTCCTGGTGTTCCCCGAAGACGTTGGCCACGGCGTCGTGCGCCAGGCCCGGCCACGCCTCGTAGATGGTGTCGAGCGTCCGCACGAGGGTCTCCTGCGATGGCTTGTCACCCACCTGCACGACCAGGAGCGGAACCACAACCTCCGTCTCGCCCTGCTCCTGCGCGTACTGCTCCCACGCGGCGCTCGATGCCCGGACCTTCTTGACGGCCTCGGTCAGCAGCACCGTGTCGAACGCGCCCTCCTCAGTGGGGATCGACAGAGCGATGTCGTCCTTCAACAACCCTGATGCCTGCACCAGGGCCGAATCAACGAGCACGGACGGAAGCGCCGTGCGGCCCTTGGCATCCTTCATGGCCTTCTCGAAGCGCTCCACCGTGGCCGAGATGCCGAACACGACTGGCATCGGCGGCACTGAGCCCTGCCCGTTGATGAGCCGCTGCACGATGGTGGTGCGGTCCCCGTTCGTCGTCCCCATGCCCCGATGGGCCTCGTCCAGAACGAGGTACAGCGTCAGGTCCTCGTTCTGGATGGTGTTCGTAATCGTGTCGTAGATCGAAGACTGCACCTCGTCAGGACGCGGCTCAAACAGCGTCGTCTGACCGTTCGCCGGTCCTGGGTCGCCCTTGACCAAGCGCGAGTTCTTGCTCAACTTCTGCGTATTGAGGAAGTAGACATAGCCCGGCCGCAACGACGGCTCCGAGAAGGTGGACTCGACCACGCGCAGGCGGGCATCCAACTCGCTCGACGCCGCCTGGATACGCCCCCGTGACTGCTCGTTCAGCGACGGATCATCGGAGAACCACAGCACGACCGCTCCTGGGTCAGGCTCGAAGTCGAACTCGTCGTTGCCGAAGAACACCGCTTCGATGACCGCAGCCGCCATGACTGTCTTGCCAGCACCAGTCGTAGCAGTCAGCGAGAACTGGGTCAGCGAGCGGTAGCGGTGGTACATGTCCCGGGCCTGCGCCAGGTTCTTCAGCACATCCCGGACCGCATCGACCTGGTAGTCCTTCAGCGTGTAGCGCATCTACAGGGTCCGTCCGGTGTTGATCTCGAAGTTCTGGAGGTACGACTCGTACAGTCTCACCGGCACCACTGCCTCCGGCAGATCACGGCACACCATCTGGAACGCCCCGTCGTCGTCGGTCACGATGAACGCCAGGCGCACACCCTTAACCTTCGACAGGCAGCTCAGAAACGCCTCAGTGTGATCCAGGTTTGCCAGCACGCCGTAGGTCTCCGCCACGTCCCATCCCCGCTCGCCCAGGTCGCTGATAATCCGGCCCTCGGACCCGGCCCGCATCCACAGCATGGGAGCGATCCTGGCGAACGCCCGGTTGTGTTGAACGGACAGCGGTGCCTCGTAGGTGAGGGTGAAGAAGGCCGCGTTCTCCTCGAGTCCGTCGCTCATGGCGAACTCGTCGGTGAACTTGTAGTCCCCTTTGATCGGCTCGCCTTGTGGGGTCTTGCCTGTGATCGCAGCGGTGATGCGCGGCTTGGTGATGTAGTCGCAGATGCCCCAGCGCTCCCATTCGGGATCACCCGGCCGTAGACCCCGTGCTCGGAGGCCAGCCTGCTCGTCCGCCCCCACCTCGTTGTTCGTGACTGAGATCGAGATGCGTCGGCCACCATCCTGGCGGTTCAGCCGCATCACCGCGTGAGCGGTAGTTCCGGAACCAGAGAAGAAGTCCACGATGACCGCCTCCGGCTTGTCGCCGACAACAAAGCGGAGGGTGTCCTCTACCGCATACAGGGCCTTGGGGAAAGGGAATCGTCGCCCCGGCAGCAGGCGACCGAGCAAGTTTGATCCATGATCGCGGGCAAAGTGGCCGGTTCGACTCCACACGGTGCGTGGAGCTACGGCCTTCGCCTGCCTCCCGAGCCCCAGTTCAAGTGCACCTTCCGCCGTCCGCCCATGTACGACAAATGTGCCGTTCTCGATGTTCTCCAGCGTTCCCGGCTGAAGGTACGTGACGGGACGTAGACCCGTCACAGGGTCGCGCTTGCCGAGTCGAGCCGTACCGTTCGCGAAGTAACGGCGCATCGCGTCCGACGAGAAGCGCCAGCGAGTCTCACGCCCGTCATTGGCCAACGGCCAGATGGCCAGTTCTCCCTCGCCCAGAGGTACGTCGCGTCGCGAGACACCGTGCGGAAGCGGATCGCCCACGCGAATGAAGGCACCAGTCTCCTTGTGGATTATCACCGGATAGAAGCTGGCCTTGCCTGACTTCTTGTCTTCGCGCCCCGAACCACTGCCGCGACGGACAGCGGTGAACCACACCGTGGGCATCGGCGCGTCGACTTCGTCGTCGCCGAGCATTGTGGATGTCCACGGAGTTACACCCGCATCGCCGATAAAGACAAAGAAGACGTACTCATCGACCCGCGAAAATCGGTTCGCACGCGGTGACCCTGCGCGGTTGATGACATCACTCACCATCTGGATGTCGGCTTCTGGGAAGACCTGCTCCAGCAGGAGCCCGAGCCGCAAGTATTCCTTCTCGTCAATCGTGACGATGAGCACCGAGTCATCCGGGTTGAGCAAGTCGCGCGCGATCTTCAGCCGCCGCTCCATGAACGCGAGCCACTTGGAGTGCCGGTAGTCGTCGTCGGCCTCGACGTAGTTGTTGTTGTACGTCCAGTCTTTCGCACCTGTGTTGTACGGCGGGTCGATGTAGATGGCGTCGATAGCATGCCGGTGGGTGTAGGTCAGCAGCTCCAAGGCGTGGAAGTTCTCAGCGTTGATGACCGTGTGAAACGGCTTGTCGCCTCCGTGCTGCACCCTGCCGGTCTCCACCAGGCCGGGGTAGATGGTGTCCTTGGATCCATGGTCATACTGCTCCTTTGCTGATTGTGCCGGCTAGAAGAGGCCGTCTTGTGGGGTCGGCACCTCGATACGCAGGCCTTTCCTGCGTCCGGTGCGGGTCAGGACGGCGCGCAGCTCGCCGCGCTTGACCTTCTGCAATACGGTCTGGCGGGAGACGCCGAGGGCGCGGCTGGCGTGGTGCAGGGCGAGCCAGCCGTCGGGGGTGCTGTCGGTGAGCATGCCGCGCAGCTCGCCGGTGAGGCGGATCCGCCAGGGCGCGCCGGGGGTGATCTGCTCCCCGGCGACGAAGCCGTCGTCCAGCCAGCGCAGCAGGGTGGAGGGGGCGATCTGGAGTTCGCCGGCGGCCTGGGTCACGTTGAGCAGTTCTCCTTCGGGTTTCTCGCTGCTGGGCTGGTGGCCGGGGATGTGCCAGTGGGTACGCAGCGAGGCGACTCTACTGGCGGTGAACGACAATCCGCGGGCGGTGGTGCGGTGCTGCCGGTTGAGGACGTGGGCGATCATCGCGTCGGGGTGATGGACGGCCAGGCGGCGGATCAGGCCGATGGTGTCCTCGCTGGTGCGGAGCCGGTTGCGGGGCTTGCGTTTGAGCGGTACGGACAGGTCGCTGACCGCGCCGCCTTTCCAGTGCAGCACGAGGTCGGCGTGGCCGTCGGTCTCGTCGCGGTGCACGGTGATGCTGACCTCGCCGAGCAGGGTGCGCAGCAGTTGCTTGCGGTCTTTGTCGGTCGGCGTTCCACTCGGTTTCCAGGCTGCGGGCCACCAGCCGGTTCTCCGGGTCGACCGCGCGGTAACGGCGTTCGGCCCTGGCTGCTGCGTAGCGGGCCTGCTCGGCCTGGCGGCGGTGCTGGGCGATGACCGCGTCATGGCCCGCCTCCAGCTGCTCGGCGGCGGCCAGGCAGGCGTGCAGCGCGTCCGGCTGGAGCGCGGCAAGGAATGCGTCCGCGGCGGCGGCGTCGATGGCAGTGCCGCCGACCCGCAGGTGCCGGGTGCCGCGGCCCTCGACCAGCTTGCCGGTACCGGTGCAGTAGTACCCGGGTGTGGCCTTGTGCTTGCCTTCGTAGTAGACGGCCAGTTTGCGGCCGCATTCGCCGCAGGTCGCCAGGCCCTGGCACAGGGCGCAGCCTTCGCGGACAGCGCCGGTGCCCGGCTGGTGGCGGCGGGGGCGGGTGTTGGCGGCCAGCCGCCGCTGGTTGGCCTGGTAGGCCTCCCAGCTGATGTAACCCTGGTGGTGACCCGGCAGGAGCACCTGCCACTGGTCAGGCGGCAGCCGGCGTAGCCGGGTCTTCAGCGTCCCGTCGGCGGCCAGGTGCCGCTGCGCCTTGCTGCGCCCGTAGACGTAGGCGCCGGCGTAGGCGGGGTGGGTCAGCATGCCGTGCACGGCCGGATAGGCCGGCGTCACCCAGGTGATCTCGGGGATCTTGCCAGGGATGCACAGCGTCCGCTGCATCGGCCAGGCCATGCCCTGGTCTTTCAGCCACAGCCAGACCGCGCGGGCCGAGCCGAGGACCTCGAACTGGGTGAACACCGCGGCGATCAGGGCTTGCACCTGCTCGTCGGGATGGCGCAGGACCTGCCCGTCTTCCTCGCCGTAGACCAGGCCGACCGGCAGGCCGCGGCGCAGCTCGCCGCGGGCGGCCTTGCTGCGGATCCCGCCGTCCAGCCGGGCCCGCAGCACCTGCAGCTCAGCCTCGCTCATGATCCCTTTCATGCCCAGGAGCAGGCGGTCATCAAATAGGGCCGGATGGTAGACCGCGCCGGTGTCGGCGACCAGGGTGTCGCACACCCCGGCCAGGTCCAGCAGCCGGTACCAGGCGGCGTTGTCGCGGGCCAGCCGGGAGACCTCCAGCGCGATGATGATGCCGACCTGGCCCAGCGCGACCTCGGCGACCAGGTTCTCAAACCCGTCACGGTGCCCGGTGACCGACCCCGAGACCCCCTGGTCGGCGTCGATCAGCCGGATCGCGCTGTGCGGCCAGCCGAGCCCGGCTGCCCGGCCGGTCAGGTCGTACTGGCGTCGCGTCGATTCGGTGTTGCGTTCTACCTGGGCCAGCGTCGACTGCCGGACGTAGATCACCGCTGCGCGCGCCAGGTGCGACGGCTTGACCTTCGGGTGCTCAGTCATCGCGGTCCCCGCTTTCGCGTGCTGCCTTGGCGATCAGCGCGCCCAGATGGGCCAGCGCTGCCTGCCGCTGCGGCAGCGGCACCTGCGCGGCGGCCGCGGGTGGTGGCGCCGGAGCCAGGTCCGGCAGCAGACTGAGCTGGGCAGGCTGCATGGTTGTCCTCCTTGGCTGGTGACTTCCGTGCAGCCTGCTCCCGTCCGCGTTCGGCCTGGGCGGCCAGCGCCGAAATCAGCGCCGATAGCCGCAAAAGCTCACCGGCTGGCCCGAGCGTCCCCGCGACAGCGCTGGCGTCGCCCGCGGCGGACGCGTCCGCGTCGGTCCAGGCCGCCGGGATAAGCCGCTTGCTGCCGTCTGCCAGCACGACCAGCAGCTCGGCGCTGCCGTGCCGGCGCAGCCGGCCCAGCACCGGCAGCCGCTGCCCGCTCAGCGGATCACGCTGCCGGGTCACCGTCACCACCGGCGCCCCGGCCGGGGTCACCGGATGCCGCGTCACCATTCCCCCCGGCACTGCGGGCCGCACCCTGGCCGCACCAGCGATCGCCCGAACCCGGCCGCATGCACGACCGCGCGGGCCACCAGCATGGTGTTCGCCGGGTCAAGAGCCGAGACAGCCTCGCGGAGATCCACCAGGACGCCCCCGGCGATGCCCGCCGCGATCCGCAGGACATGGCCCTCGCCGGACGAGCACGGCAGCACGCCCGCCTCCAGCGAGGCCGCGGCCGTCTCGAAGTCCACTGCCGCCATCTCCCGGCCGCTGAACACCTCCCGGCCGGATTCCACGGCAATTGCGAGAAAGTCCTCCCGGAAAAGCCACGATCGGTGCCCGATCAGCAGCTCAACAGCCGCCTCCAAGCACAGCAGGCCTTTCGCCCACGCCCGCATCGCTGCAGCGAGGTCATCGAAGCCCGTAGTAAGGCGGGGACTCCTTGAACTCAGCGACCACGACGAGATCGTCAATGGACACTGCCTTGGTCTCCGGCTCGTCCTGGTCCAACTCCTCCAGGTCAGCCACTCTGCCGATTCCGCTCGGCGCGATCTTGACGACACGCGACAGTCGCTGATCCGCTCCCTCCGCACTACCGCGAGGTGGAAGCACACGCACTTTGTCACCACGGCGTACGGGTCGTCCCGGAAGTTCCACAGCCTCGGGCTGGTGCCGCTCGAAAACCAGGCCGAAAGTGCGCCGCTTGGTCAGCGCAGCAATCTCCGACTCCAGGTCCGCGCCCAGTTGCGGGTCCACCCGGCGGGCTTGGCGAAGAAGGTCGGTCAGTCGTGACACAGAGCGCCCCTGATCGTAGATAAGGCCCCACCGTACCCCTGCGGCGCACGCACCGCCCGGCCCGGCATTCTGTGCCGCAAGTGCCGTCACACCGCCCTGTAGCTGCGGCACACCCGGCACACCAAGCACGCCGCGCGCACTGCCCGCCGCATGGCCGCGCACCACGCCCGGCACACACCCGTAGTGATCATCCGGGCGCTGCTCCTGCGGGGAGACCGCCCGTGACTATTCCAACCATCAGCCCGAGCGGCGCCGCCTTGATCCGGTTAAGGTCCGATTCGGCAGTCAGGCGCGAGCTTGTGTCGCTCGCTCCAACGCCTGAGTGCCCTCTTGAGGCCCGAACTGCGTCGGATGTTGATGGGTAACCTCGGCCTGCGACGGCAAGCCGACCCGGCCCGCAGGGAGCGTCTGGAGGCGACCGAGGACCGGAAGCGGCGCGGCAGCCCGGCATTGACCGAGCGTGCTTTGTCAGGACGGCGTACGGCGTTCGTGGCTGATGAGTGCCCACATGGTGTGGTGGCGGTGGTTTCCGCGGCTTCCGTACGTTGTCGCGCGCTGATCGATGAGGGTGAAGTCTGCGGCGGCCTGGTCGAGCTGGGCGGTGTCTGCGGCAGGCCGGGGGTAGGTAGCTTGGCGGGACGGTAGCGGTGATGCGTATCCCGTTCTTGCCGTATCTGATGGTGATGTACGTCCAGGCGGCGGGGAGCAGTAACCGGCGCATGGCGGCGGCGATCATGGCGATGTCGTTGTCCGTGGCAGCGTTGGTGGCCGCATTAGGCCGGTGACAGACTAGCGGATCGCGTTGGTTCATTGCGCGCGTATCCCCTCGGGTTTGGCGTATGCCGGGTGCTCCGGGCGTACGTGCCGTCCGTGACGGCCGATTGCCGATGGCCGGTGACCATTGGTCGTGCGCGAATGGTCGTGCGCGAATGGTCGTGCGCGAACGGCTGACCCGATGTCACAAGGGCGCAGAATCTGCCCGACGGCGTGAAGGGCTCGGTCGCGCTCGGCGGCCGACCGGGCGCGCCGGGACCGGCCGGAACGGATCGCACGCCCGGCGTGGCCGGGCGGGCGTGGCGGGGAGCGGAGCGAGCCGCCTTGATGGCGTAGAGAAAGTTCTCACAGCCCCGGCCGCTTCGCCGGTCACGCCGCCTGGTCGCGCCGCCCAGGTGCACCATCTCGGGCCGGTCAGCACCGCTCGGCCGCGCTGGGTTGCGGCTCGGCTGGTTCGGCGGGCGGCGATGGCGGGGCTGACTCGTCGCTCATGGCTGTGGCGGTCACGGTCGAGCAGCCGCTAGAAGGGCCGCAGTCTGTGTTCGCGGTCCTGGTCGGCCTGGTCGCGGAGCCTGGTTTCGAGGGTGATCATGTCGGGTGCCTCGATGGTGACGGTGGCGCTGTGCCAGCCGGTGCGCTGGGCGATGTATCCGGGCCTGGTGAGGTTCTTGGCGATGGCCCACCCCATGCATCTGTACGTGAAGATGATGCGGTCCAGCTCGGCGTCCCAGTCACGGTTCTTGGCCGCCGCGCCGATGCCCGTGGCCGGATGCTCCGGGCGTGTGCGAGGCTCGGCGGAACTGTCCGCGGCGGTCATGGGGTAGTCCAGTTCAGGCGGAACCAGGCAGCGCGGCCGACGTAACCGCCGTCGATTCCGCAGTCGCTGGCGAGGGTGCGGACGATGGCCAGGCCGTGGCCGCGTCCGTCGAGGTGGTCGGTTTCGGTCCAGTCGCCGCCACCATCTTCGATCTCGATCCATATGTAGTCGCCGTCGTGGACCTGGGCGTGGATGGTGAAGTCGCCGCCGCTGCGGCCGGAGCGGCTGTGCTGGATGGCGTTGGCTGCGAGTTCGGAGGCGCACAGGATCGCATCGTCGGCGCGGGGGCAGTCGCCGAGGAACTCGGCGAGGTCGGCGCGGACAAGGTGGGCCTGTTCCGGGCTGCCGGGGTAGGTGTGGTCGTAGGCACGCCGGGTGGGGGCTCCTGGGGGTGAGGTCGCCATGGGTACCTCGCGTCTGTGCAGGCTATGGACTCGGACTCTCGTGATGGTACTTAAAGTATCTGTGCCGTACAATGAATACGTGCAATTTGGTGTACGGGTACGGGACAATGGGTACGGTGATCAGCCGACCCCTGGAAGGAGGTCCGCATGTTCGGTCTGATGGTGCGGTTCACGTGCAAGGACGAGGCGAGCGCCGAGGCATACGACCGGCTCGTCGCCGAGACGGCCGAGGGCATCCGGGACAATGAGCCGGGCACGCTCGTCTACGCGACGCATCTCGTCGAGGGCCAGCCGTTGCAGCGGATCTTCTATGAGCTGTACCGCGACAAGTCCGCGTTCGAAGCCCACGAGGCGGCGCCGCACACCCGCCGCTACCTGACCGAGCGGGAGCAGTACCTGGCCGCCACGGAGGTTGACTGGCTGACCTTGCAGTCCGGCAAGGGCACGGGCGGGTGAACTCCGGCGAGTATCAGCAAGCCCTCGGCCGCAAGATCGCCGCCGAGCGCCGCCGCCGTGGGCTGTCGCAGCCGGAGCTGGCGCGGATGATCGGCCGGTCGGTGGCGTGGGTGTCGCAGGTGGAGCGCGGCGTGCGGCGGATCGACCGGATGTCGGTGCTGGAGACCCTCGCCCAGGCGCTGGACGTGCCGCTCGCCGAGCTGGCCGCGGACGCGCCGCTCGTCGCCGCCGTGACCGACGAGCCGCCCGGCGGAGGCGGGCTGCGCCTGGTGCTGTCCGGCGTACACTCGCTTCGCGCCATGCTCAACGGCCACAGCTCCCCCGCAATGGAGGACCTGCTTGTCAGGACTGGTAAGGCGTGGGAACTGACGCACGCGGGACGGTACGCCGACCTGACCGACCTGCTCAACGACCTGATTCCAGATCTTGAGACCGCCGCCCGTGCGCTACCCGAAGGAGAGCGGCCCTACGTATTTGAGCTGATGGCCGCTGCCTACCAGGCGTGCTCGGCCGCCTTGGCCAAGCTCGCCGAGCCCGAGGCCGCTTGGATCGCCGCCGACCGGGCAATGAGCGCCGCCGAACGGGCTGGGAAGCCACTGCTCGTGGCCGCTGGTGCCTACCGGCTGGTGTTCGTGTTCCTGGCCGCTCGCCACTACGACCAGGCCGAGGAAACCGCCCGCACCGCCGCCGACGCCCTCTGGCATGTGGCCGATGAGGGCAACTACGAGGCGATGTCGCTGTGGGGCGGGCTCACCCTTCAGCGTGCCGTGACCGCTGCCCGCGTCAACGATCCGGACACCGCGTATGAGCACCTGGACCGCGCCCGCGAGATTGCCGGGCGGCTCGGCGAGGGCCGCAACGACCACAACACCGAGTTCGGCCCGGCGAATGTGGCGCTGCACGAGATCGCCGTCGCAGTCGAGCTCGGCGACGCGGGCCGGGCGCTGCGCACCGTGGCGGCCGTCGACACAACCACGCTTTCAGCCGAACGGCGTGCGCGGATGCTCATCGACGTTGCCCGCGCCCACGCCCAGCGCCGCCAGGCCGACGACGCCGTCGCGGCGCTGCGCCAGGCCGAAGGCATCACCCCCGAGCACGTCCGCGGCCATCCCGTGGTCCGCCAGCTCGTCTCCGACCTGCTGACCATGCAAGACCCGCCCAGCACCGACCTGCGTGAACTTTCCGTACGTGTTGGCGCCGCGAAAGTACGTCCGTAGTACTTAAAGTACTAGACACGGACTCAGAGTACGGGTACCGTGGGCAGCACGGCACATCCCAAGCAGGAAAGGACGTGAACGTGCCGCACGGGCCGGACCGGCCGTGGCAGGCAAGCCATGGTCACCGGCGCAACGGGCCACAAACGAACGTGGCCTGAGCAGGAGGCAACCTGCCCAGGCCAGACGCGGCAAAAGCACCGCTGTTCGTGCTTCGATGCTACCGCGCCTGCCTGCCAGCGTGCCTCCCTCGTCCATCCGCGGCCCGGATACCGGGCCTGGCGAGAGGAGACCACCATGCGCAACATCCCCATTCCCGTCGACAATGGGCGTCTGACGTTCGTCTGCGTCACCGACCCCCGCCCGCGCCTGGTCAGCCAGGACACCAGAGAGATCAAGACCGACCGCAACGGCCAGACCGTCTACCAGGTCGGGCTATCCGCGGCAGATGTGTCGGGGCGGGTCGAGCTGGTCAACGTCAGCGTGTCCGGCGAGCCACAGGTCCGCGTCGGTCAGGTCGTGCAGCCCGCGGGGCTGGTCGGCTTCGTCTGGGAGCAGGCCCGCGGCGGCCAGACCCGCTGGGGCATCGCCTACCGGGCCGACTCGATCACCCCGGTTCCCGTGGTCAAGGCCGCGTGA
>WNGJ01010629.1_pt1 | contig 16519 bp, 13 predicted proteins | sample 5400611 | NCBI WGS metagenome assembly WNGJ01 (sample SAMN13153375, study PRJNA577476) | soil metagenome | isolation source: 40 cm soil or saprolite under Garry oak tree replicate 1 | place: USA:California | collected 2016-06-15 | reverse complement strand
TCTCTTGTCTGATGGCCTTCTTTGGGAAGGGGACAACATATGAGCAAACTGGTTATGGTCATTGACGATTCGTTGACTGTGAGAAAAATCCTGGAGGTGGCGCTGAAACGCGAGGGCATTGATGTAATGACCTGCGCTGATGGGCTAGAGGCCTTGCGCACACTCAAAGCACAGCCACACCTCATACCTGATGTCATTTTCATCGATATCTGTATGCCCCAGATGGATGGCTATACAGTGCTCCGTTTGCTGCGCACCAGTTCCCGCTTTGATGCAACGCTGATCGTGATACTCTCGAAACGTGATGGGGTAATGGATCGTCTCAAGGGCCGCCTGGCGGGTGCCACGGTTTACATGACGAAACCCTTCAAGACAAAGGAGATCCTCTCCGTTGTTCTACAGCATCCCTACAGCATCTCACTCGCTAATGCTGGCAAGGCAAGAAGTGCAGAGGCAACTTCTCAAGCGGAACCAAATAGGAGAAATCCCTTGCAGGATTTCGCAGCAGCCTCATAGCCGGTGTTGCAGGCAAACCAGCCTGAATATATCGAGCATCCTGCATAAGCAACGCAGAGCTTGATGATTTGCTCTTTGCAGCAAGAAGAGAGAGGAAGTACAGGTATGTATACGAGAAAACCCTGCATTCTGGTTGTCAGCAGCGCCACCCCACTGTATCGCCAGGTACGCCTGGCGCTCCGCGAAGAGGGATACGATATCTTGAAAGCATTATCGTACTCACGCGGCGTGGCCATGGCCTACAGCTATCGACCAGATCTCATCTTACTCGATATGGATCTCTCCGTCTACCGTACAATGAGTGGATTTGATTTCTGCACACAGCTCCGTCAATCCCTTTCAACGCCGATCATAGCTATTTCAGCGGTGCCAGCTATCCGGCAGAAAGTTCGTACCCTGGACGAAGGCGCGGATGATTATCTCGCGGAACCCTGGAGCATGGACGAACTGCTGGCTCGCGTCCGCGCCTTTCTCAGGCGTGTGCACGCCTATCGTATACCGTCGCTGGATGAGACAATCCTCTACAGCTATGACCAGACACTACGGATGGATGTCGCCAGGCAACAGGTTTACGTTGATGATAAACCTATCTATCTGACGCCTAGAGAATTTCACCTGCTCTACCTCTTGCTCCTCCATGCAGGCAAAGTACTGACTCATCGCTTCCTACTGCAACAGGTGTGGGGCGAAGGATATGGCGAGGAAACGGGCTATGTGCGCGTGTGTATCTACCAACTGCGCAAGAAACTCGCGCATGATTTCATCCTCACTCAATCGAATGTTGGCTACCTTTTTCGGGATGGAGAGGAAAGAGCAAAACATACTCGTGAGCCGTTGAGCATCCATATCTTTAAGGATGAAAGTGGAGTTCAGGGACAGCAGACCCCTGTCGGGGAGCACAGTATCCCCACATATTTCTCCCTCCCACCATCACCTGGAAGGATGGAAACCTGCCGGTGAACTATGAGAAGACAGTAGTATAAGACAAGAAAAGACAGCACAGATAAGAAGAACAGAAAAAACGATGCTGGAAAGTATTATTGCTAGCGCCAAAACCTACAATCTCCTGAAGAAAACAAAAAAAGCCTATTAATATGGGCAATAGCAGCAAATACTTGACGTTCTCTTAGAGAGAAGATGATGTGACTATAGGAGAAATAAACAGGAATATGTATGAACGCCGTGGGTATAGACCAGGCTAGCCGCCAGGAAGGGAAGTAATACAATTATGGCAACTACTCAGCCAACAGAAGTACGTCCTCCACACCTGCCAGTCGGTATCATTGCCGTCGGGCCACAGTTTCCACTGTCCACCGGCTACTACTGGATAGGACAGGCAACGACACGCCCACAAGATAAGAGTTTCGGGGGCATCACGATCTACAATGACGACGAGTGCTACTTTCTCTACGCGCAGGATGCCCTCTCCGTCCTGTATTTTCTCCGTTCGCTAGAGGAAACGCTGTTGCGACAAATAGAGATAGCTTTTCACCAGGAATAATTGCTCATAGCTGCAGTCTCCCTGTCTTATACAAAATTGCGCAACTAACATAAGACAAAATAATATGTCTTATGTTAGTTGCGCAATTTTGTACAATTCCAGCAAATTCCCCATTCTGGGCATTGCTTTTTGCTGACTTCTTATGTAATATGTATTTGCACATAGTTTTTGGCAAACTTATGTGCAGAAAAATCTATCACGAGCAAGGCGATGAAACAAAAGGAGGTAGCCGATCACAGAAGAGACATCCCTAGCGGCGATGACTCACGGAAGCGAGACAAGGAGCAACAAGGAGCAACACCATGCAAAAAGCATCTCTGCGCAAAGTCAAGGCACCTATCAGTCACACACAAGAAAATGAAGATATATTGCACTTTCTACCCAACGGTTTGCTGCCACAAGGTCATACACTGGCCTTAAATACAGTGCTGGGCACTCTCTCACAGCTATTTTGCGATAATGATATGCCACGCTTGCTCGGCCAGCAGCAATTCACGACCAGCGAGATCTATGTCCTGATGCCCATTCTTGAGGCTCATCCCTACTACTGCGCCTATGAAACATTGCTGGCGAGCTACAGCCATGGAAAAGTGACCGAGGCAACCGTTGCCCGCTGTCGAAAACTGCTGGAAGAAGCGCAAGAGGAGGGTATCTGGGATCAGGAGATGCGGCCAGTGCGCAATGTCCTTTCACGCGCCCGGCTAAAGCTGCATAATTTCGGCATCGATGTCATTTCCGTTCATGAGACAGGCTACATGCTAAAGCGCATGTCAACACGCCGCTATATCGAAGTGGAAGAATAATCTGTAAGTGGGAAAGCACAAAGCTCGGTTCGTCAGGCTTCTTTATATGAGGTGACGACGATTTAGGGGTTGTGTGCACGCAGTTTGTAGACTTTGAGGGCTACCAGCAGTGGCAGCTGGTGTTCGTGTTTTTCTAGGTCAATTGTACAGAGCGCTTGCAGCCGTTCCATACGCTGAAGCATCGTATTGCGGTGGATATTCAACAGGCTGTAGACCTTCGCGGCATTCCCACCACATTCCAGGTATGCCTCCAACGTTTCTAACAGATGCGTATTTTTGCGTTGATCGTACTCAATAATAGACAGTATCTGCCGCTGGTACTCATCATGAAGCGTGTCAGTGCGTGCAAACTTGTAGATGTAGCGGTAGACACCCAGAGCATTGAATTGCATAGTGCCTCCCTCCTGTTTGAGAAACAATCCTATTTCCAGAGCCTCGTTCGCTTCGGCATACCCTCGCTGGTAATCGCTGATCCCGTAGCATGGATTTCCAATGCCTACGGAGAGATACATCTGCTGCTCACTTCCCACCTGACGAACCAGTTCATCCATCCATGCCGTGACTTGATGCAAAGGAACTTGTTCATCGACACGCAGGAGGCTGATCAGCGTTCTATCCCGCTCGCCCACGAGCGAACCAGGATACTTCGACTGAATACGCTGCCCCAACTGGCTCATGATACGCCGGTAGAGGGCGACCTGCTCCGTTTCCGGGGGAATTTTGTCATGCCTACGTGCTGAACCTACCGAGGATACCTCCATCAGCACGACAACATGAGGCAGAGCTAGATCACAGCCGAGAAATGTTGCTCGCCTGTAGAGCGACTCCTCCATACCCGTCTTGCCAGAAAACAGGTCATCAAAAAGCCTCCGGGCGAGATTCTTCTGCGTGAGTACATCCGCCTCGATGTGCTGAAGATGCTTGATTGCCAGCGCGGCCTGGCTCGCGATGGTAATCAGCATCAACTGCGCCTCACTACTGCAATGCTGCACTTTGCTTGAGTAGCAGTTCATCAGGCCAACGTACTCATTGCCCACAATCAGCGGAAGAGGCAGGAGCGTTTCATACTGGACGTTCTTCAGCGGGTTGAGCGATGAGCATTCCTGGTCGGTCAAGGTCGGCAATTCACCAAGCGCCATCGAGTACCGCAAACGCTCCCAGAGGGCAACATCAACTTCAACTGGCTCAATAATCACGCGCTGATCTCGCAGGTCAGGAGCGCATGTATGCAGCACAAGCTGTCTCCGTGCAGAATCCGCAAGCAGTATGACACACAGGTCGATATTCATTGCTCGCATTGTGACACTCGTCAGTGAATAGAGCATGTCATCAAGGGATAATGGCTGCGAAAGCACTTTGACAAGGTGACGCAGTACGTCACTCAAGTTGAGCACCGGAGCCATATGAAAGCTTTGCATACCTTCAGCAGAGGTTTCTCCCTCTTGTACGCCAGTCTCAAACGCTTCTCGCGAACCAGTATATTCTTTGCAGACTTGTTCGAGGGTCAATACCTGAGTACTCATTTTGCTCTCACCAGGAACAATAGATTGAGCGCTGCTCCCAGCCACACTCTCCCGCTCTGGCCTCTCTCCCTTCCACAACTGCTCACCATCTCCCACAACGCCCATGGTCATCCTTATTACTATAACATATTTTATATATATTGTCCATCATCTTGATAATAGCACACACACATATTTAGTATAATATCTTTATATTCGTATCACAAGACACGGTATAAGACAGCTCGAGGCTTATACCACCCTGGCAGTGCTGCACAACCGGATACTTCTCCCTACATCAATCATACCATATTCGATGGAATGCTGGCTGCCCGGCGGGCAAGCAGAAGGCAGCAGGGAGATAACACGAAGCGGATTTGCCTATACTTCTGGTAAGGTGTTGTGCTCCTGGTGATCTTGCTTACATCTCTCACTATTGGGGTAGAAACGTCTCTCGCGTATGTGAGAAAAGGGCACAGCTATATCTCGTCGTCCGCTACATCACAGGCCATACACTGAAGGAAATGAAGTAGCTCACAAGCAGAGGAGATACTTATGCAGTCACTATTACACACAGTTATCAGGTCGGTCGTATGGATTGGGGCAGGGATGATTGTCATCGTCGTGTCGCACATTGGAGGGAACTTTGCCCATGCCGTCGGACAGTTCTCTCCGCTGATCGGGGCTTTCATTGGTGGCAGCCTCACGTTGTTTAGCGCCTGCCTGCCCAGGAACAAGCGCGAGAAGACCGAACCCTGGCTCGGCTTTGAACAACTCTCCTGGCTACTGATTGGCCTGGGTGTCACCATGTGGGGCATTGGCGAAACGTTCTGGCGGTACTACATTTCTATTGGGCAGACTCCGTTTCCATCGCTAGCGGATATTGGTTACTCGGCTTTTCCACCCCTGGCTTTTACCGGGCTATTGCTCCTGCCATCTCCCAATATGAGGAGTAGGCGCTTCATTCTGTTGATGGATAGCCTCATCTCAATGGGATCGATCTTCGCACTATCCTGGTACCTCCTGCTCGGTTCGCTGGCTCAGGCTCCTGGCGAGGCAAATCTCGCCAAATTCCTGGGCATGTACTATCCTGTCAGCGATACAGCGCTGCTTAGCTGCGTTGTCTTCCTGCTACTGCGCGGCCAGGGCAACGTGTACCAGGTTCGCGCCAGACGCATCAGTCTCCTGGTGCTTGGACTCGGCTTGTGCTTCTTCGTAGGCTCCGATTTCATCTTTAACATCCAGCAAAACGCGAGTACCTATGTCGAGGCAACCTGGATTGACCTCGGTTGGCCGCTCGGCATGATGACTATTGGGATGGCAGCCTGTCTGCGGCGCTTCCTGCCAGCGACTCCGAAGCCCATGGTACAGCCACAACAGGAGCGCCGCTCTCAAGAGATGAGCCTGGGTCCGCTGGCATTCGTTCCCTACTTCCTCCTGGGGTTACTCTTCGTCGCGCTGGCATTCGATATCTTCTCTACAGACATGGGACAGGGAATTGTTAGACCGGTGCTACTCTTTGCAACCCTCGGTGTGGTGGCACTCGTAATTGTACGCCAGATCTACACTCTACAGGAGAACATGCTCCTGACTCAACAGCAGGGCGAGGCACTTGAGAACCTGGAACAGGCGAACCGCCGTGTCGAAGAACAGGCACGCCAGATCGCTGAGCACAACCTGGAACTAGAACGCGGCATTGCCCATCTGCAAAACGTGCAGGCCAGCTTGGCGAACGGCAATTTACAGGCACGCGCACAGCTGACGAAGGGCGCGCTGATGTCCCTGGGGGGTAGCCTGAACATCATGGCAGAGCGTTTGATGCGACAGGGCGAGGCAACAGCCTATGCAAAGCGCCTGACAAAAGCCCTGAACGATCTGAGTATGGTCTTTGAACGTGCAGCAGCGACGGGTCGGTGCATCGTCATCCCAGAGTCGTGCAGCGACCTCATTGAAATTCACCGCCTGCTGACGGCACTGCGTATAAAAAGGATGCCTTCAACATCACTTACCGGCCAACCGTTCCCGGTAAACCCGGCGACACCAGCACCGCCTACACCTGTTCGCCGTCCTTTTCCGGCGGGGCCATTAACGCAGCGCGAGATTGGAGAAATGAATACACGGCGGCACCCCGACTTGCAGCATGTTGGTGCAAGACCGCTGCGAACAGAGCCACTCGGTGGAAAAGGGGAATAGTAGCGGAGCTAGCATGGGATCTGCAAGTGTGGCACCCGCGCGGGTGCCACACTTGCAGATCCCATGCTTGATACGTTGCACGCTACTCTTCACTGCCGGGGTAGTACACCAAGATGATGCTGATGTTATCGGCTCCCCCATGATTGAGCGCCTTCTGTACCAGCGCGGTACTCATCTGCGTGAGATGGGTGCCAGGAGTTCCCAGAATCTCCTCTATCTCGGCATCACGCACCATGCCCCATAGGCCATCGGAGCATAGCAACAGGATATCGCTTGCACACAAGCGTATCGTAGACAAGTTCACCTCTACCGAGGTGTGCCTGCCCAGGTAGCATTCAAGCTCATTCTGATGGAAATGATGGAGAGAGGCACCATGAGTCGTGTTTGTGCCCTTTCGTAAAAGGCGGAGATCAGGATCATAATCATGTGTCACTTGAGTAAGACCTTGCTGCCGTCGGTAAAGGTAGGCACGGCTATTGCCCGCGTTCGCGATATAGGCAGTGGAGCCGATGACGAGGGCTGCAGTCAATGTTGTACCTGCGCGGCAGTTCGTCTTCGCCAGTTCGCGATTGCGGTTGTAGATGGTCAGGTTGGCCCTATGAACGCCCTCTTTTAACAGGTCGGCGAAAACAACCTTCGCATTGCTGAGCAAGGTCGGTACCATGACAGCACTCAACGTCTGGATCGCCAGACGACTCGCCTCCTGCCCAAAACCGGAGTTCCCCGCACCATCTGCAACGGCAAACAGGCCAACATGCTGAAGTCCCGACCGGGTAGTATGCGTCCCACGAATCTCGAAAAGCGCATCTTCGTTTGGCGCATCCCTATGGTGAAAGCCAGGATGCAGTCCAGCACCCGCCTCAAGGCCCGGCGGCTCTCCCTGCTGTGTTGGTTCGATCTCAGGAAACTCGCCCGCTTCGTCGCTCTCTTCGTCTTCCCACTCGTCCTCTTCGTCCGCGCGAGGCACGAGACGCAACTGTCCGCGCGCCAGGGGCGGAGAGGCAGCCTGCGCAGCCGCGGCTGTTGGCGCCGCTTGCGCCTGCCGTTCAACATGCTGGATGGATACCAGCTCCGGCGAAACAGCTCTCTCGGAACGTGCTCGTACTTCCGCAGACGGGGCCATTTCCGGCGGCACCATCACATTATTGGGTACCCATACTGGCAGCGGCGTTTGAGGTATGCGTAAGCCTTGTTCTGATAAGCCTTCTGCCGCTCCCATTGTTCCTGGAGCTACCACTGTCTGCCGCATTTCTTCCGTCACCATCTGCTTCACCAGTTGCTCCGCCTCTTGTAATTCCTTCAGAAAATGCCGTCGCTCGCAGAAATCGCTCCACCAGTAGAGCGCCATTTTGATACAGGCAACGATAATCACTCCCCACAGGAGCAACAGAGTAAGCGCGAGACACAGCAAACCTATCAATGGCAGCAGGACGGCAATTCCCTGCAACTGCCACAGGAGGGATATGCGCGGCAAAACCTGGAATAAGAAGCGCCATGCCCAGGGCGGGAATCCGCCAGACAGCCAGTAAAGCAGGATAGCGCAGGCGAGAAGACCGGCACTCGCAGTAAGGCGCAGCGACCTGTAATTCGTATATGCTACTTTGATCTTCTCTAGCATCTCAATCACCTATATAACCAGTATTGCCAGCAATGTGATACCTATCAATCGAGCCATCATACTTTCCCTTCATGCACGTACCAGGCCAATTTGAGCGATTTCATGGGCGGTACCATCTGCATAGGCGAACTATTTGCCACGTAAGGTGTAATATCCAGAGTTGCCAGGGTTTGCATATGATCGTGTATCCAGGTTGCACCTTGGTTCATCCGGTTCGCCGCCAGGTCAATCTGTCCCGCGTAGGCGTTGGACGCATTCGCAATCATATCATTGATCAACGAAAGCGTCGAGGGTTGGAGCAATTGGGCATCAGACATCTTCATGATCTGCTGCCCGTCCTTACGCACCTGCTCCAACCAGTAGCGCACATTGTTCATCGCTGTGATGATTGCGGCTACCTCGTTGCGCAGTGCGGTTGTCGACCCTCCTGCCTGCATCAAGCCGTTCAGGTGCAACACGATACTATCCAGGTAGGACGGCGGGTCCTGGTTCAGGCCATTGACTTCGAGCAGACCGATACGAGCCATCCGATCATTGAGGTTCAGAGACGTATTGGGTGACATGTCTCCCGAGACATATGATTTGAGGTTCAGAGACGTATTGGACGGGATGTCTCCCGAGACATATGACAGGCCGTCGAGATAGGTCAGTGTGCGCATCGTCTGGCCGCGTACAAACGCGATATCCCTGCCTTCCTCCCAGGTCTCGCGCATACTTCCCGTCCACTCCAACACCTTTTCTGTGTTATGATAGAACCAACTATTTAATCCTCCCGGCAACTCGTTCTGGTCAAGCATCGGGTCCGTCGCCAACAGGTAGCGCAAATGATCGAGAAAACTATAATGGCTCTCCATACCGCTCATGCTACCTGTCGTCGTCGAACTTGAAGATTGTACCGACGTCTGCAAAAACTGACCATAGTAATGCCACGTATTGTAATCGAGCGAGGGCGTGACGGGCATGACGGCGCCATCCTCCTCCGTCACCAGGAAGCGGCTGGTAATAGCAAGTAGGTTGGTATGCGCCTGGTCGCCATAGAACGTCTGCACGGCACCTTTATGGACCTGCAAGATACCTAATAAGATTGCTTGTGTCTCACCCTGACTTTTATCTCCCAATAACCACGCGTAATACTTTTTACCAGGTGCGGGGTTCGTCAGGCCGTGCAGGTCGATTTGCACCTCGTCATCGATGCCCTGGTTGGTGTTTTCATTCATCTGGCCGCTGCTCAGGAAGTAGACATGTCCCACTACCACCGGTGCAGACGCTCCACTGGTTGCCGGTACATGATAGAACACCAGCAGCGAAGCCAGTCCTGCTGCCGACAGCGCGAGAATCATCAAAGCAATCAATACGGCCGGCAGGCGGGGAGCATTTTTCTTTGGCCGCGTTATCGGCGTCGCTGCTGGTGCTGGTGATGCCAGCGCACTGGTACGTTTGCTCGCGGCGACAGTGACTTTTGCATAGCAGACAACGATGGAGACGGTCGCACCTCCACTATCGGACGGGTTGGCATGTCGGCAATATCTTGCTCTAGCGGCTTTAGAGGCACCGTTTCCCTGGGTGTACGAGACGATATTGGAATGGGAGCGGGCGCTAGTTCTTCCGAAGCTCGCATCAGGACACGCTGGCACGCCGGATGTCCCGCTACCCATGCCTCGTTGAGAGCATCCATCGAGCTATAGACGGGAAAGCCGTTGCGCTGGGCTAGCTGCGTCACGCGTTCCCCACGCACAATCACAAAAAAGATGGACACGTCCAGTTGGCGCTTGATGTGTTTGAGAGCAATAAACTCTTGTGAGCGCTGGAAGAGCTGCGCTTGCTCCGCCAGCATGAGCACAATATGCTTCTGCTGCCCAATAATGGTGCGCAAGAGTTTATCCCGGTCATCGCCGGGTTCGACATAGAGGATACAAAAACCGCCCGCGTCGTTTCGTTTCATCGCTCCCTCACTTTTAGAGCTTTGCATGGCTGGGGCAAGCCCAGCCACTACTATACGCGTCGTTTCGTTTCATCGCTCCCTCACTTCTAGAGCTTGATAGCCTCGCTGGTACATGCTGGGATAGGTAGAAGGTAGATGCTCGGCATACCGTCGCGCTGCCAGGTTTTCTCTCGCTTGCTTGGGATGCTGGGCAGCACTCGTCTGCCATAACGGCAGGTTCTCTTGCGTTTTTGTTTTCGTTCTTGAGAAAAAGAGGATATGCAGCACACGGTAAACGGACAGAAGCGCGATCAGCGCAAGCGAAACCCACGCGATGAGCCAGCAAACGGCCTGAGCGACCAGCAAGAAGACAAAGGTATGTTGCCCCTGCTGCATGAGCGCTGGCAATGCTGACCAGAAACGAGACAACTCAGACCAGACTCGCGGCGGGAAACCACCTAGCATGTACACAATAAACGTCCCTGTACACAGGAACAGCAAAGCAAAGCTAATGGTCGCCAGCAGAGAAGTCCACACAGGTTCTTCTGATGAGTACTGTTGTGCCTGAGTATGTTCAGAAGAACGCTCGGTGCTGTTCCAGGTATGGATAATCGCGCCAGCCACAATCAGGCCACCACCGATATAGCCGTCAAGCGGCAGCACCTCGTGAAGATAGATATTCGATACAACTGCACCGAATACCGGCTCAAGAATATAGATGAACGAGACGGTGACAGCGGAAATGTGTTTCTGCATCAAAACGGCAATAAGTGTTGGCAAGAAGGTACACGCACCCGCGACGTAGAGAACTACCCAGACATCTTTGGGCAACGCTGGATGAACTGCCTGCCAGTCGCCGAAGAGCAACACGATCAAGTTGGCCCACACCGCCATTGTGAGCAATTCAATGCCGAATAGCGGCCAGTGTTCGGTCTCGTCTTCCTGTTCATGTTCAGAAAGAAACACGTAGCCTGTAAAAAGAAGACCACCCAGGAAGGCGATCAGCGCTCCACGTGCGCCGCCAATCGGCGAGTTCATAATCAGCAACGCCGTGCCAACAACGGAGAGCAAACCAGCAAACCAGGTAGCTTTTGTAATCGGCCGATGGAAAAATATCCAGGCGGCGAACGCAGCCAGGAAGCCGTTCAGCGCCGGGAAAAAGGCAATGCTGGTCGCGCTGGTATATTTGAGCGCGATAGCAATAGTGAAGAGTGCCAGACACAGGCTGCTGCCCAACAGAACGCCGCGCTTGATTACCTGCCGGGTGATGTTCTGCCAGCAGAGCACAATGATACATAGCGCCGCGGGAACGAGGGCCATCATCTCAAAGTAGGTGAACACGATGGGCTCTATGCGTCCAAGAGCTTCTTTTGCCACAGCGTAATAGGTCGCGAAAAGCACAGTATTCAAGAAAAATGCGAAGCAAGCAACAACCTTCATAAGGGTACACCTCGGCGGATATCACTCTATACCGTTACGCATCAGCATCAAAACGCGATATCCGCTATCTCAAACGGATTCCTGAGTCCAGGAAAATCATCCGGTCTTTCTCTTCTCACCCTATCCTTCTCCGCCCGCCGAGGCGAGCGCGTTGCCCGCTCCACGATACGCACCTCCACGTCTCCAGTCTGAAACCTGGTCATGGCAAACCGCGCCACTACCTCCTGGTCAAGCGGCTCACAGGAAAAGATATCCATATTGACCATTCCGTACGCGGGCCAGGCATGCAAGCTGACATGGCTGGTGGCGATGATGACGAAGCCGGAGTGACCAGCGTCCCGCGGGTCGCTCGTCGCGATATAGCGCAGTTCTACGGGGCTAACCTTCTCCATCCCTATCAGGTCGGGATACTCCTCTAAAACACGCTGCAAAAATGCTTCGTTCGCCAGTAATACCCCGTTGCAGCCATAGAGATCAAGCATGACATGTTGCATAGCCATCACCAATTCCTCCAAGATCGAATAGAAAGAAGATGTCGTAGATGGGAAGAGCCCAGGACCGCAGTTCAATCCCATTTGTTTATGTAGAAAGTATAGAAGATCAGGAGGGACACAAGAGGCTTTTTGGGCGCAATTTAGTGGTGTGTCATCACGACAAGTACGAGAGTGATATTGTATATTGCGATGAAATGATGCCAGGAACGGGGACAAACATCACAATTTCTGTGGATGTTTTCTTTTGGCTTTACAACAGTTTTCGCGCAGCCAGTTCCACAGAAACCAGTTCATATCGCTGCGCCTCCTTGATTACCTGGTTAGCCAATGCTTTCGCTTCGTCCACCTCTCCCATGAGTAACGAAACCTCTGCCAGGGCCAGTAGAGAGCGTGTGTGGGTTTCGGCTTCCAGGCCTTCGAGTGCCAGCGCATGCTCTATGTCTTTTCGTGCGTGCGCCAACAGTCTTATGCGAATATTCAAGAGCTTCTTTGGGGAGGCTTGCGCCTGCGCGATGCGCAAGTTTGCCAGGGCCAGCAATGCTACTCCAATACACGGAGCATTGTGCATATTGCGGCCAATGCTCAGGGCGCATTGTATACAGGCGGCTGCTTCGTCGTGTTTTCCCTGTGCTTGCAGGACGGTAGCCAACCCGGCATTCCAGCGGCTCATGTACTCACGGTCATTGAAGCCTTTCGCCAATATCAAGGATTTTTTGTACAACCGCTCTGCCTCTGCCAGATTGCCAGAAGATACCGCCAGTTCTGCAAGATTGCTAAAGACAACAGATGAGAGTGGAGTATCGCCAATCCGTTCAGCAAGGTTGAGCGAACGGTGCAAAGAGGCCAGCGCTAAATCATACTCTGCCATTTTGAGATGGACATGACCCAAATTACACGAGACATGGGCGATGCCGCGCTTTTGATCGTACCGCTCATAAATAGCCAGCGCCCGCTTCAGGTGAGCCAATGCCTCGCTGCGCTTTCCAACTCCATTGGCAATGGCTCCCAGAAGGGTATAGGTACGCCCCAGTTCAACAGGATCACCGGCAAGGATGCGCTGGATGCGTGTTTGCGGCTTGGTTTGCTGCGGAACTGCTGCCGGTTTCTCACGCTCGAATAACAAGAGCGCCTCCTGCGCCGCACGATGCGCCTCGTCATAGTGCCCCTCTTGCCAGCAAAGACTGCTCCGCTGGTAGCGCAACTTTGCCCACGCCGGGCCACCCTGCACCTCTGCCTCCTGCAAAACCTGCTCGCTCCGCTCAGAACACTCCCTGGCCCGCATCTTATCCCCTGTGTAACGCCATGTCCGCTCGATCTCGCCCCATAGGAGCGAGCGTACTTGCGCCTCATACTGGACATTGGCGGCAGGATGGAGATTGCGCAGTTCCAAAATGCGCTCGTACAAGCCACGTCCCTCCTCAAAATTGCCCAGGATCATCACGCATTCCGCGAGACGTTCCAGCAGCGAGATAAAATGGGCCGCTTCGTCCTGGCTGTCTGACCGCGCTGCGCCGCTTTCTACGCCGCCATTCGCCTTCGCTTCCGCGTATTCTACCGCCAGCCTGTAGTAGCGTTCGGCCTCGGAATAAACCGACAGCAGGTATGCCCTGTCGCCTGCCAGTTCTGCATAGCGCGTAATCTGCGCCGGTTCCGCTCGTCCCGCCACCAGGTGATGCGTGATAGTGGCCGCCATCTCCTCCTGCTGCCCGGCATAAATGTCCCGCAATGCCTCAGCCGCTCGTCGATGCAGCCGCGTGCGGCGCGTCAACGAGATGCCCTCGTACAAATGACTGACCAGCAGGGGATGCCAGAAGTGATAGGAAATATGCATGCCTATTCCTTCTTCCGTCAGCACGCCTGCCTGCAGCGCCTCATCCAGCACATCAAGCAAGGTGTCCTCGTCAACAGCGCCGCCATTGCCAGCACGCTCAATACCCATTGCACAAATAACTGGGAATTCAAAGGAACCGCCCAGGATGGCCGCGTTCCCCAGCAGCAAGCGACAAAGGTCGCTGAGCCGACTCAGACGATGATCGAGGGCGGCAGCAATGGTTCTTGGAAGCGTAGGCGGCGTTGTACGCGCCAGTTCCTCGGCGAAGAATGGATTTCCGGCGGCTCGATCCTGGATATGCTGCACCATCGACTCCGGCAAATTGGGGATATAAGAAACGAGCGTGCCAATCTGCTCACTCGTCAGTGGCGCGACATCCAGCGTCATCACCGAATGCTCGCGCAGCATCTCTTCAATCAGGCTATACAGAGGCGAGGCATCTGCCATTAATTCCTTTTCGCGGCACGTGCCTATCAGCAGGATAGGGTAGCTGTGAATACGTCGCGCAAGATGGGCCAGCAACCGGCAGCTAGCTTCATCAGCCCATTGAATATCGTCCAGGACAATGACCAGCGGTATGCTCTCGCTGGCTGTGGCAAACAATTGATAGACGGCATCCCACAAGCGCGATTGTTCCTGTTCCAGAGCCAGCCCAGACGGGGCCACCTGCGGCAGCCTCGTCTCCAGTTCAGGTAGCAGCATGGCCAACGGCTGGTAAATCGATGGATGGCTGCTTACCTCCTCTTCCTCCCACACACCCTGGCTGAGGGCCTTGCGCAGCGCATCCGTCCACAAACGGTAGGGAATGCCGCGCTCTTGGGCGTAAATACGGCTCCACAGCACCATCCAGCTGCGTCGCTGCGCTTCACGGCTTACCTCCTCGGCCAGGCGCGTTTTGCCAATACCAGCCTCACCCATCAGCATTATACATTGTGCAGTGCGCTGTGTATCAAGCGGAATATCGGCAGTGCGCCTGCGCTCTCCCATATGAAACTCTACGTATCGTTCCAATTGATCCAGGACAGCGCGCAACACACCCAGCTCGCGCTCACGCCCTATCAATGGACGCTGGTGAGTACGCCCGATCTGCAGCCCATTCAGTTCACTGAAACCCATGGAGGCATTCTGCCTGCTGCTCTCAGCAGCTGCCTCGTTGCCCATGTCTACCTTTGCCTTTGGTACCGCCTGCTGTCCCTCGGCGACTGGTACCTGCCCTTCGCTGTCGGCTATGTCTTGCTCACTATTCGCCGACTCCGTGGATTCGCCCACAGAGATGCTTCCGGCTACCACCTTATCCTCTCCCCGCAGTACCGCCTCGTACAAAGCCCGTGTCTTTTCTGAAGGCACGCTATCGTACTCACGTTGCAACGCCCCGGCAAGACGCTGGTAGGCTCGCAATGCCTCTCCACGCCGCTGCGCTCTAGCAAGAGCCAGCATGAGCAGTTGCACCGCTGCTTCGTTCAGGGGATCATTGGCAAGCAGATGATTCAGGACATCTATCGCATCGGGGATAGTGCCCTGGGTGATGCGCAGTTCGGCCAGTTCCAGCAGCAGCGCGGTCCAGCGGCTCTGCAGTGCCCGGCGGCGACTGATTACCACACGAATATGGCGTTCCTCCGGTAAAAAATCACCAAAATAGAGGTTCGCGGCCTCTTTTAACAGCTCCTGTCTCTCCTCGACAGAAATAGTTTGTGTGCGTGCCGCCAGGTATTCAAAGGCATCAGCGTCGACCCATACTCGCCCCTGCTCCGCTAGAATCAACGACTCCCCTTCGCTGCGCAGCAAAGGCACACCTGAGCGTCCAGACTGGCGGCTGTGACCCGCTCGCATCGGTTCAAACAACTGGCTCAGAGTTTCCACACACTGGTCAAGCCTCTCGCTCGCCACCTGTATATCCAGATCGGGCCAGAGTGCCGCCATCGCGTGTCTACGGCGTATCGTGCGTGCCGGACTGCTGATGAGATAGCCCAGAAGCGTGCGCAAGGACTGCTCCTGCCACCCGGCATCGATAACGGGCAGCCACTGCTGCCCCCTCCGCCGCTCCAGGCGAAACTGCCCCAGCACAAAGAGACGCACGGACGCATAGTTGAGGCCGGTCATGTTAACGGTCAATGTGGTAAGCGCAGCATGGCCAGCATCCTGTGCCTGCTCCTGGAGGGTTTCTACTTGCGCCTGCGCTTCAGGGGGAAGATGTTTACCGACATAAGTGCGTATCGTCACGCCATTCTCAGTGCGGTACGCATACCAGTAGGGACCATGCCCAATACCATCGCGACATTTGCGGCAGCGCGGCTTGCCACAGTACGCGATCTGCTGGCGATAGGTGACCTTGCCGTCATTCATCGTATGCTACACTCTCCTTCGAGTATCTCCTTCGATACAAAGCAAGAAGCACCACATGCACCTGCACAAATCCAACGACAATGCAAACAAAACAATACTGAGCACGATTATTATAGCGTACTCGTCAACTATTATCGTGACCATTGACCTCACCTTGTCGCAACAATCCGGCTCCGTAGGGGCGCAATTCAAAACTCTATTCATCTCCTATCAAAAGGACGTACAAAACGAGACATTATAAAAAAATAACGTCCCTATCCTCACATTATCAGCATACACTAAGACGCTCATCCGTATGTGGGATGAGCGTCTGCACTGCTTTCTCTATCAACCAACCATCATCATGTGGCCCCTTCC
>WNGJ01004404.1_pt1 | contig 16522 bp, 14 predicted proteins | sample 5400611 | NCBI WGS metagenome assembly WNGJ01 (sample SAMN13153375, study PRJNA577476) | soil metagenome | isolation source: 40 cm soil or saprolite under Garry oak tree replicate 1 | place: USA:California | collected 2016-06-15 | reverse complement strand
GCCTTCACCGCGGTGGTGTTCGTGGCGCTGCTCGCGCTTTCGATGCCGATCGTGTTCGCGCTCGGCATCGCCGGCATCGCCGGCCTCGCGCTCGGCGGCTACCCGCTGCAGATGCTCCCCTCGAGCCTCGTCTCCGGCTCGCAGAACTGGGTGCTGCCCGCGATCCCCTCGTTCGTGTTCGCCGGCACCCTGATGGAGCGCTGCGGCATGTCGCACGCGCTCGTCGACCTTGCGCGCGCGCTGGTCGGCTGGCTGCGCGGCGGGCTCGGCATGTCGGTGATCGTCGTCTCTTATTTCTTCTCCGACATCTGCGGCTCGAAGATGGCCGAGGTCTCGGCGCTCGGCTCGACCCTGATGCCGCCGCTCAAGCGCGCCGGCTATCGCGCCGAGGACGGCGCCTCGCTGATCGCCTCGGGCACCGCCATGGGCATGCTGGTGCCGCCGGCGATCTTCATGATCGTGATCGGCGAGGTGACCAACACCTCGGTGGTGGCGCTGTTCCTCGCCGGCTTCATCCCGGCCGCGGTCGTGGGCCTGTGTTTGTGCGCGCTGGTGTTCGTGCAGGCGCGCCTGCTCGGCTGGCCCAAGGACACGCGCCCGAGCTGGGCGTTCCTGCTGCGCGCCGCGCGCAACGCGCTCGTGCCCATGGTGGTGCCGGTCGTGATCCTCGGCGGCTTCTATCTCGGCATGTTCACCGCGACCGAGGCGGGCGCGGTGGTCGCCTTCTACGCCTTCCTCGCCGCGCGCTTCTACTACCGCAACGTCTCGCTCAAGCAGATGCTGTGGATCGCCTACGAGAGCGCGCTGCTCACCGCCGCGGTGGTGTTCCTGCTCGCGGTCGCGACCATCTTTCAGTATCTGATGGGCGTGAGCGGCGTGCCGGCGCTACTCGGCGAGGTGCTCGCGCCGCTCGGCCACAGCCACGTGCTGTTCCTGACCGGCGTCGCGCTCATGACCATGCTGTTCGGCATGGTGCTGGAAGGCCTGCCGGCCGCGGTCGTGCTCATTCCGGTGGTGTTCCCGATCGCGATGAAGCTCGGCATCAATCCGATCCATTTCGACATCGTGCAGACCGCCGCGGTCGGCATCGGCCTGTTTCTGCCGCCCATGGGCGTCGGTCTGTTGATGGCGCTGCGCTTCGCCGACGTGTCGGTCGGCCGCCACGCCCGCGCCTACTGGCCCTACGTGCTCGCGCTGCTCGCGGGGCTGATGCTGATCATCACCATCCCGGAGCTGTCGCTGTTCCTGCCGCGCAGCGCCGGGATGATAAGGTGAGGCCCCCGGACGCCGTTCTCAGAAACGGAACGGCGCCGCGCGGTCTCCCTCTCCCCGGCGGGGAGAGGGGCCAGGGTGAGGGGGCTCCGGCGCGATCGATAATCTACGTGCTGGAGGCACGAGAGGCTGCATGGACGAGACGATCGAAGCGGGCGAAATCGAAACAGGACTATCTGATCCGCTGACGCATCGCATCGTCGCGTTCCTGCGCGGCATCGGCCTCACCATACGTGCCGGCGAAATCCCCGACCCGACTTTCCTCCCCGGCATTGTGGTCGAGCACGGCGGCCTGATGTTCGAACCCGAGAAGCTGCGCTTTCCCTGCGACCTGCTGCACGAAGCCGGCCACCTCGCCGTGGTGCCGCCGGAGCGGCGCGCCGCCATGCATCGCGACGTGGGCTCGGATCCGGCCGAGGAGATGATGGCGATCGCCTGGTCCTACGCGGCCGCGCTCCACCTCGGCATCGACCCGGCGCTCCTGTTTCACGACGAGTATAAAGGCGGCGGCCCGGCGATCCTTGAGGCGTTTACCGGGGGCAGCGGTTTCGGTGTGCCCATGCTCCAATGGGTCGGCCTGACCCACGACGCGGCGCGGGCGCTGGGATCCGGTTGGGTCTGCCCGATTGCCCGCAAATGCGGACCCGCGGGAACGCTCGGGCTCGGCAGACCCAACCGGATCCCTGTGACGGGCTGCGAGTTCGGCGCGATGCGTCGCGCGTATCACCGCGAAAATCCAAGCGGCGCACAGCGCCAGGAACGCAACGATCCAGCCGATGTCGCGCAGGCGCTGGCTCACCGCACCGCCTCGGCTGCAAGGCCGAGCCGCGTCGCCATCGCCTCGGCCTCAAGGGCCAATTCCATCACCTTGAAGCAGTGGTTCTGGGTCATCGCCGTTTCCGTGCGGTCCAGCACGTCGGCAATCAGATTTGCATAATACGGCCGCTCCGCCGAGCTGCAGCCGACGTAACGCGTCGATTTATTGTCGACCAGGAACAGGTGGTCGGTGCCCGGACGGCCGGCAATGTCAATGTTCTTGCGCAGCTCGATATAGCCGTCGGTCCCGAGGACGGTGAGGCGCCCGTCACCCCAGGTCGCGAGTCCGTCGGGCGTGTACCAGTCGAGGCGTGCATATCCGCAGCCTTTATCGCTGCGCAGCAGCATCTCGCCGAAATCCTCGAAGCCGGGATCGCCGGGATTGGAAAAGTTGCCGACCGCGGCGCTGACGATCTCGGCGTGGTTGGAACCGGTGAAAGTGAGAAACTGATCGATCTGGTGGCAGCCGATATCGGTGAGGATTCCCCCGTATTTGTCGCGCTGGAAGAACCACGCGGGGCGCAGGTCGCGGTTGAGCCGGTGCGGGCCAAGGGCCACGGTCTGCACGACGCGGCCGATCGCGCCGGCCGCGACCAGCTCGAGCGCGCGGGTAACCGCCGCCGTCTCGAAGCGCCCGTAGCTCACCGACCAGAAACGCCCGGTCTCGGCGACGACCCGGCGCAATGCGCCAAGCTGCCCGGCGGTGGTGCAGCCGGGCTTGTCCGTCATCACGTCCTTGCCCGCCCGCATGGCCTCGATCGCGACTGCGGCGCGATCGCACGGAATCGCGGCGGTGAGGATCAACTGCACCGTCGCATCCTCGAGCAAACGGCGCTTGTCGGCGACGCGCGGGATGTGGGGATAACGCTTGACGAAGCCGGCCAGCGGCTGCGGTTCGCCTTCGGTCCAATAACCGACGCACTCGCCGCCGAGTTCGAGCAGCCGGCCGGTCATTTCATAAATGTGACGATGATCGAGCCCGATCGCCGCAAACCTCATCGGCCGTGACTGTGGCTGGGCCATTCATTCGTCCCGAAACTGCGCCCAGTCTATTGCGTGCCGCGTGGCGGGGACAGCGAAAGCCGCATGCGGCCGGTTCTCTCGACGACGGCCGGCGAGCCCACTATCCTGCAGTCCGTCTTCATTCCATCCATGGATTAGTTGCGGTCGGAGTTGACGTTTGCCCCTGACGATCGCGCGCGCCGACGCCTCCGCCATCCCGTTCGTGATGGCGACCGAGCGCAGCGCGGGCTTCGACCAATTCGTTGGCCGCTGGGAGGAGGCGCAGCACCGCGCGGCGCTCGCCTATTTCCTCGGCCGCGACGGCACCGAGCCGGTCGGCTTTGTCATCGTGCGCGACTGGGGCTCGCGCGAGCGCGTGACGTTGATCAAGCGCATGGCCGTGTGCCGGCCGGGACAAGGGCATGGCCGCGCGCTGCTGGCGCAAGTCGTCGAGGCCGCGTTCAACGAGACCAACGCTTGGCGCGTGTGGCTCGGGGTGTTCCCCGAGAACCTGCGCGCCCGCCGCGCCTATGAAGCGGTGGGGTTCAAGGCCGAAGGCGTCGCGCGCGGCAACGCCTTCTTCGGCAGCGTCCATCGCGACGAGCTGGTGATGGCTCTGCTCCGGCCGGAGTGGGAGGGGCATCAGAAGGCGCGCGGCGCGCTGTAGTCGCGCCATGCCTGCGGGCGCGTGCCGTCAGCACCACTCGCCCCACCAACAGCGATGCCATCCGGGCTCCGCGTAATAGGCGGCCTCTTCGAACCTCGGCACTCCTGGCCAGACAAGCCGCCCATGGCGCCGCAAAGGGCACCCGCGCGGGGGCTGGCTCACTTCGATACACCGAGGAACCACCCTTTTGGTGACGCGCCAATGCTTGATGGGGATGTAGCGGGGCGCCACCTCAGGCACGGCAATATCTGCGGCAAATCCAGTCGTTTGGGCTGCCCCGATAGCAACCATGCCGACCAGTGCAAACGCGAGGGAAAACGGTTTCATTGCTACATGTTCTTGCGTCCGCGCTCTCGTTTCAATAGGCCGAGATCATTGCGTGGAGGGTTTTACCTCCGGAGCGGTTTCGGCTGCGGAATCGTGGCCGCAATCTTCTCGACCAAATTCACGAGCGACAAGCGGCCGCGTTATCGCCTCGGTCGCGGATCGGCACGTCGAGGAATCCGCCACGGCGTTTCGGTCGACCTTCGGAAGCATTCACGCCGACCTGCTTTTGTCGTCCTTGTGTTATTACCATTGGTTTTATTAGCGCTTTAGGTGGCGCATTTTGTCGCATCCTATCGCAATTTCTCTAACAACGTGGTATAGTGTGTGTCGACTACATTGGGCGTCAACAGGATTGGAGCCACCACCCATGACCTTCCAGCCCGGGCAGAGCGGCAATCCGACCGGCCGCGCGGTCGGCAGCCGCAACAAGAAGACGCTCGCCGCCGAGGCGGCGCTGTTCGAGCGCGGGCAGGAGCTGGTCGACGAACTGGTCGACGGCGCCAGGCGCGGCGAGCCCGCGGCGATGCGGCTCGCCATGGAGCGCATCCTTCCCGTCGGGCGCGGGCGGCCGCTGCCGATCGAGCTGCCGGCGGTGCGCTCGACCGAGGACGCGCTCGCCGCCGCCGACGTGATCATGGACGCGCTCAAGGAAGGCGCGATCTCGGCGCGCGAGGCGGTCGACCTCCTGCGCGTGGTCGAAGGCCTCACCCGGCTCACCGGCGCGATCGCGTTCATCAAGAAGGTGGCGCGGCGCGAGGTGGCGCGCGCCGCCCAGACGCTCGGCATGGAGCATTTCTTCGCCGGTCCGCCGGCCGCGAACGACTACGCGCGGCGCCTGCGCGAGATGAACGCGGACGACGAGCCGCCGGCGGACGCGGGCGAAGAGGTGGAGGATCCGGAGCGGGAATACCTGTCGACCCAGGACCCGACGTATTGGGGTGAGGCGCCGGCCACGGCTGCGCCTGCGGTGCCGGGCGAGGACCTGCCGGGCGCGCCGCCGCCGGGGGACCGCTTGCAGATCGTTGCTGATTCGGACGCCGGAGGACGCAGGACAGAGGCCGGATGAACTTCGAGGCCAGGCAGCGCCCTACGCTTCTATTTCGTCAACCCAGACAACCCCGCCACCAGGAACGAGGCGAGCACCCAGCCCATGATCCGGTGGAAATAAAAATAATAGCGCCATTTGCTGGCGATATCGATCTGGTAGTGCTTCTCTCGCAGCCGGATGACCGGCAACAGCGTATCGAAGCTGTAGGAGATGCCCCACGGCATGCGGTTCTTCGGCCCTTCGCGGGAGACGCGCAACACGGCCGCGCCGACGAAGACCAGCAGCACGATCCAGGCGACCGCGAAATAAGGATAATATCCGTAGCCGATGGTCCATTTGAGCAGCGTGAGCCAAGCGTAGATGTGACATGGTTGATTGATGCGGTTGCGGTCAGCCTCACGCTCGGCGTAGCGCACCTCGGTCGCACGCGCGATCTCGCCCTGGGCCTGGAGGACGTTGGCGAGCTGCTGGTACGGCTGGCGCGAATAACGCCTCATCCGGGCAAACCAGGGTCCGTGGCCGCCCTCCAGGGAAGCCAACCCCTCATAAATCAGCCCGTCGATATCGAGGGTCTTGGGCCAGGCAGCGGACAGGCGCGGGATGATGGCGATCTTGGCGAAGCGCGCCGTCAATTCCACGCCGTGCCATTCCGTCTGGTCGAGCAGAAGCCCCCCGATTCGGGAGCCGGTCACATCCACGTCACCGCGGAAGTGCGTCCCGCTCCAGTCGAGCTGCCCGCCGACCTGCATGTAGCGAAGCTTGAGACCCTTGGAAAACTGGGCGCTCGCCATCCACAGATCGCCGCTGACCTGCGCGCCGATCATGTCGACCCCGCCGAGCACCTTCGCGCCCCCGAACAACATCTGTTGCGTGCGTGCGCCGGTCAGCCTGACGTCGTTGAGCGTGGCGTACTGGAGGTCCAGATCGCTCCCGACATGGAGGCCCTCCATGTGCAACGACCCGCCCACCCCTGTGCTCTTCATCTGAAGGTTGGTGCCCACGTCGAGCCCGCCCATGTCGATATCGCCGGCCACCTGCGAACCGCCGAGTTCGAGCGTGCGCGCGACATGGGCGGCGTTCAGCACGATCGTCCCGATCACGGAGTCCTGCACGTGCAGATTCGATCCGATCTGCGCGGCATAGAAATTGAGTGCCCCCGTGACTTTCGATGTGTTGAAAGCGATCGGCTGCGCCGTTCTCACCCAGGAAAGGTCGGCGCCTCCTTCGAACAAGCAGCGTTCGAACCACAGTTCGCTCCGCAGCTCCGCATTGCCGAGATCGAGCGGCGCGGCAAAACGGGCGCCGGTCACGCGCAGCCCACGCTGTTTGATGGCGTTGACGAATTTGTCTTGGATCAAAACGGTCTCGATGAAAGAGCTGCGCAAAGTCCGGTTGGCGGGAAGCGGCGCTTTCTTCGGGTCGATGCTGCCGCCGTAATCCGGCTCCTTCTCGAAGTCGGCCACCTCGCCGGCGCACGCGCGCCGCCACACGAACTTTTCCTGATCGCTCCAGCCGTCGTCGGCCGGAACGGCGCAGGGCGGCGTTTGCGGGAGCGGCGCGCCTGCAGCGGCCGGCGCTTGCGCGCGCAGCGTCGCCGGTGCGGCAAGCAGAAACGCAAACACGACGATGGCGTGAGAGCGGCCCCGCATGGTTTTCCCCGGTCTCGGCCGCGCGAGCTTACCACGAATTGTCAGACGGGCGGCGCCGGATCGCTGGCCGGCCGGTGGATTCACACCTGCGCGATCAGCTCCTTCAGATGGCCCTGCGCGATCAGCTCCTTCAGATGGTCGACCCGCGCGCCGTTCGGCCGCGCCAGTTCGTCGAGGATCGAGAAATGACGGTCCATGCCGCGGTAGAGAATGGGCGACGTCATGGCCTACTCCGCCGCCTGCCGCGTGGCGGCGAGCGCCGGCATCACCTCGCGCGCGAACAGCTCGACCGAACGCAGCGATTCGGCAAACGACAGATCCCCGAAGGCGACGCGGCAGAGAAAATAATTCACCCCCGCTTCGGCCACTTGCCCGGCGAGCACGGCGCGTACTTGATCCGGCGTGCCGGCGACGCCGAAGCCCATGCGCGCGGCAGCGTCGAAATTGTCCGGATAGGTGGCGCTGAACGGCTTCGCGCCGTGCCGATTCCACAGCAGGATGAAGCTCGCGTACCAGCGCGCATAGGCGCGCCGCGCGCTCGCCAGCGCCTCATCCGCGCGCTCGGCAATGACGATGTGGCGCGTCATGGCGATGAGCGGCAGCTCGGCCGCGCTGTGGCCGGCGGCGCGCCAGGCGGCGCGGTAATCGTCGGCGACCCCGCGCACCATGGCGACGGGCCCGTTGCACACGACGTTCACGCGCCTCTCGGCCGCCCACGGCACCGCCGACGGAACGGACACGCCGTACCACAGCGGCGGATGCGGACGCTGCAGCGGCTCGATCTCGATCGGCACGTCGCGGAATTTGTAGAACTTGCCCTCGTAGTCGAGCGTGCGGCTGGTCAGCGCCTTGATGATGACTGCGAAGGCCTCGAAGTACTCGTCGCGCGATTGCGCCGGATCGATGCCGTAATGCTCGAGTTCGTAGGGCGACACCCCGCGGCCGATGCCGACCTCGAGCCGGCCGTTGCTCAGGTGATCGAGCATGCAGATTTCTTCGGCCAGGCGGAGCGGGTGATACATCGGCAGCGGATAGACCAGCGCGCCGAAGCGCAGGCGCCGCGTGCGCTGCGCCGCCGCGGCGAGGAACACGCTCGGGCTCGACGCCATGCCGAGCGGCGTCGTGTGGTGCTCGGCGATGTGATAGCCGTAGAAGCCGAGCCGGTCGTAGACCTCGAGCAGCTCGAGCCGGTTCTCGTATTGCTCGGCGAGCGGCACCGTCCCGCGGTCCATGTGATCGAACACGCCGAATTTCATATGGCCCCCTTCGTAGGGCGCAATAGCGTAGCGTATTGCGCCGTATCGCAATCACCGGCGCATTACGGCCTTCGGCCCTCGCCTTCGCGAGGGCAGGCTCTAATGCGCCCTACACACTTTGCGAAGCCTACTTGACGACGACATGGCTTCGCCAGAGTGTCTGAAGCGAAAACCGGCGACACGACCGGTGGAGAGGAGGAACCCCATGCCCCGCGATTTCCCCACATCCCGCCGCGATGTCCTCAAAGCCGGCGCCGGCCTCGCCGCCATTGGGGTCGGGCTCGGTCCGCGGCCGGCGCGCGCCGCTCGCGAGATGAGCGCGCACGAAAAAGAGCTTTACGCCGCCGCCAAGCAGGAAGGGAGCCTCACCTGGTACACGGCGCACTCCGACGACGTGACCGCCCAGGCGCTCGGCCGCGAGTTCGAGGCGCTCTATCCCGGCATCAAGGTGAGCGTGGTGCGCACCACCGCGCAGGTCGCGTTCCAGCGCGTGTCGCAGGAGATCAAGGCAGGCGCCATGCAGGTCGACGTGCTCAGCTCGACCGACATCGGCCACTATGTTTATCTGAAGGACAAGAAGCTGCTGGAAAAATACGTGCCCGAGAATGCCGCGCGCGTGCTCGACATCTACAAAAACTACGACCCCGACGGAAATTACTTCGTCACCTCCGCCGGCATGATGGCGATCGGCTACAACACGGCCAAGCTGCCCGCCGCCGACGCGCCGAAAACCTGGACCGAACTGACCGATGCGAAGTGGAAGGACAAAGTGACACTCGGCCATCCCGGCTTTTCCGGCTACGTCGGCACCTGGGTGGTGACGATGCGCAAGCTCTACGGCTGGCAATATTTCGAGAAGCTGGCGCAGCTCAACCCGCAGATCGGCCGCTCGGCGAACGACACCGTGACCATGCTCAACGCCGGCGAGCGCGTGGTGTCGTCGGGGCCGGTCGGCACCACCATGCAGAGCGCGCAGAAGGGCAACCCGCTGGCGATGATCTACCCGAGCGACGGCGCCGTGCTGATCCTCGCCCCGTCCGGCATCATGAAGGGCGTCAAGCATCCGCAGGCGGCACGTCTGTTCATGGAATATCTGCTCAGCCCCGAGGCCTCGCAGATCTGGATTGATCACTTCGGCGAAACCATGCGGCCGGAAATCACGCCGCCCAGCGGCACCGTCGCCGCCAAGGACGTGAAGACCGTGCGCCCGAGCGTCGAGGAAATCTTCAAAGGCATCCCGGAAGTGATCAAACAATGGCGCGACACGTTCGGGGTTTAACCTCTCCCCGCTTGCGGGGAGAGGTCGACGCGCGCAGCGCGTCGGGTGAGGGGGACCCTCCGCATTCGTCATGCCGGGCCTTGTGCCGGGCATCCACGTCTTACTTGAGCAAACAAGACGTGGATGGCCGGGACAAGCCCGGCCATGACGCGGGCGGCAAACGATGACCGTCCCCGCGACCCTCGCGCAGCCCGTCGCGCGCGGCGCGTTCGGCCGCAGGCTCGCGTTCCTCGAGCCCAGCATGGCGCTGTGGGTCGTGCTGATCGCGGTGCTGGTGTTCCTGATAGCAAGCCCGATGGTGCGGCTCGTCATCGCGAGCTTCCAGGAGCCCGAGACCGGCCGCTTCACCTTCGCGAACTACGTCGAGGCCTACGGCAGCCTGCGCCATCTGCGCGCGGTCGCCAATTCGCTCGAGCTCGGTCTCGGCGTTGCTTTGCTCGCCGGCCTGTTCGGCGTGCCGATCGCCTGGGCGATCTCGCGCACCGACATGCCCGCGAAGGGGTTCGTGCGCCTGATGGTGTTCGGCGCCTTCATCACGCCGCCCTATCTCGGCGCGATCGGCTGGATCCTGCTCGCCGGCCCCAACGCCGGCTGGCTCAACAAATTGTGGATGGCGACGACCGGCGCCGGCCACGGCGTGTTCAACGCCTATTCCATGCCGGGCCTGATCCTGGTAGTCGCGGTCACCTCGTTTCCCTACGTCTTCATCTTCGTCAATTCGGCGCTCGACCTCGTCTCCTCGGAGATGGAGGACGCCGCCAACATCCTGGGCGCCGGCACGCTCAAGACCACACTGCGCGTCACCCTGCCGCTGGTGGTGCCGGCGATCGTGGGCGGGTTGATCGTCAGCTTCCTCGAGGCGATCGCGCTGTTCGGCGCACCCGCGCTGATCGCGCTGCCGGCGCGCTTCCACGTGGTTTCCACTCAGCTGTGGGAGTTCTTCGAATCGCCGGTGCGGGTCGAGCAGGCCGCTGCGTTCGCGCTGCCGCTGCTCATCATCACCGTGCTGATGTTCTGGCTGCAGCGGGCGATCCTCGGCCGGCGCGGCTACGCGGCGGTGACCGGCAAGGGCGGCGAGCGCCGCATGATCCGGCTCGGCGCCTGGCGCTTCGTCATGCTCGGCTACGCGCTGTTCGTCTGCGCGCTCTCGGTGCTGCTGCCGATGGCGGTGCTGCTGCAGGCGTCTTTCGCCAAGGCGTGGGGACGCGGCCTCGCGTTCGACAACCTCACGCTCAATAATTTTCACTATTTGCTGTTCGAGCAAACCCAGGCGCAGCAGGCGATCGTCAACACCTTCGTCTATTCCGGCGCCACCGCGTTTGCGGCGATCGGCCTTGCCCTTGCCATCGCCTATGTGGTCAACCGCCGGATCATCCCGTTCGGCAACCTGCTCGGCTTCCTGTGCATGGCGCCGTTCGTGATCCCCGGCATCGTGCTGGCGATCGGCTTCTACGCGGCCTACGCGCCGCCGCCGCTCGCGCTCTACGGCACGGCGGCGATCCTCATCCTCGCCTACACGACGCGCTTCCTACCGATCGCCTATGCGTCGAGTTCGGCCGCGATGCGCAGCATCAGTCCCGAGATGGAGGAGGCGGTGCGTATCCTCGGCGGCGGCCGCCTCACGGCGATCCGCAAGGTGCTGGCGCCGCTGATCAAGAAGAGCCTCGCGGGCGCGTGGCTGCTCGTGTTCATCCCGGCGACGCGCGAGCTTTCCGCCGCGATCTTCCTGGTCGGGCCCAACACCCGAGTCATCTCGGTAATGCTGTTTGATCTCTCCGAGGAAGGAAACTTCGAGGTGCTCGCCGCGCTTGGCGCGATCTTGCTGGTCATCACCGTCGCGATCGCGGCGATCGGCTTCCGGGTGATCGGCCGCGACTTCATGGTGCGGAGCGGCCAATGACGAAGCTCGCGCTGCGCGGGCTGACCAAGCGCTTCGGCGAAGTCGCCGCGGTCGACGGCGTCGATCTTGCCATCGAGCCGGGCGAGTTCGTCTCGCTGCTCGGCCCCTCCGGCTGCGGCAAGACCACGACGTTGCGCATGATCGCCGGGTTCATCGACCCGAGCGCCGGCTTGATCGAAATGGACGGCCAGGTGCTCTCGTCGCCGGCGCGCTCGCTGCCGCCCGAGCGGCGCGGCATGTCGATGATTTTCCAGAGTTACGCGGTGTGGCCGAACATGACGGTCGGCGAGAACGTCGCCTTCGGGCTGCGCCTGCGCCGGCTGTCGAACGAGGAGGTGCGCCGGCGCGTCGGTGAAATGCTCGACGTAGTGCAAATGCGCCACCTCGCCGAGCGCTATCCGGCGGAACTCTCCGGCGGGCAGCAGCAGCGCGTGGCGCTCGCGCGCGCGATCGTGATCAAGCCGCAGGTGCTCCTGCTCGACGAGCCGCTCTCGAACCTCGACGCCAACCTGCGCGAGGAGATGCGCTTCGAGATCAAGCGGCTGCACGAGGAGTTCCGCATCACCACGGTCTACGTCACCCACGACCAGGCCGAGGCCATGGTCACGTCCGACCGCATCGCCGTGATGAACCACGGGCGCATCGAACAGGTCGACGAGCCGCACGCGCTCTACACGCGGCCGCGTACGCGCTTCGTCGCCGGCTTCATGGGCCGCACCAACTTCATCGAGGGCACGTGCAATGGCGCGGCGGTCGAGTTCGACGGCTTTGCCGTGCCGCGCGATCTGATCATCGGCGGCGAGGGCCTGACCGGCAAGGTCACCTTCTCGGTGCGTCCGCAGAGCATGAAGCTTGCGCGCGCGCGCTCCGAGGGCGCCGGCCCGCAGGTGCCCGTCACGGTGATCGAGCGCGCCTACCTGGGCGAGTTCTGGGATTACGTGGTGGCGCCGGCGAACGGCGCCCTGCGACTCAAGGTGACGGCGCCCCCGCTCGAGGTCTACGCGGTGGGCGAAGCCGCCGTGCTCGTGATTGACGCTGCTCAGATGGCACCAATCGCCTGAATCCGGGGCACGCCGCTGACAGCGGCGTGATTGTTGTGTAGATCAGGGCGCCCCGCCGATGAGCCGTTCCACGGAGTCGCCGATGTCCCGTCCGCCCGCGAGCCAGGCGCTCGCCCGCTTCAAGGTGCTCGATCTCACCCGCGTGCGCGCGGGCCCGACCTGCGTGCGCCAGCTCGCCGACTGGGGCGCCGACGTGATCAAGATCGAGATGCCGGAGGACGACGACGGCATGGGCGGCCCGCGCCACGGCCCGGACTTTCAGAACCTGCATCGCAACAAGCGCAGCATGACGCTCGATCTCAAGAGCCCGAAGGGCGTCGAGATCTTTCGCGAGCTGGTGAAGCGTGCGGACGTGGTGGTCGAGAATTTCCGGCCCGACGTGAAATTCCGCCTGCGTATCGACTACGAGAGCCTCAAGCCCATCAACAAGCGGCTCGTCTACGCCAGCATCTCCGGTTTCGGCCAGGACGGGCCGTATCGCGAGCGCCCCGGCTTCGATCAGATCGCGCAGGGCATGGGCGGGCTCATGTCGATCACCGGCCTGCCCGGCCAGGGTCCGGTGCGGGTCGGCATTCCGGTCGCCGATCTCGGCGCCGGCATTTTCGCCGCCACCGGGATTCTCATCGCGCTGCTCGAGCGCGAAGTTTCCGGCGAGGGGCAGTGGGTGCGCTCGTCACTGTTGCAGGCGCAGATCCAGTTGCTCGACTTCCAGGCGGCGCGCTGGCTGATCGGCCACGAGGTCCCGGCCCAGGCCGGCAACGATCACCCGACCAGCATCCCGACCGGCGTATTTCCCACCAGCGACGGTCACATCAACATCGCGGCTGCGGGCACGCACATCTACAAACGCTTCTGCGAGGCGATCGGCGCGCCACACCTGATCGACCATAAGGACTACGCCACCGACAAGCTGCGCTCGAAGAACCGCGCCGGCATGAACAAGGCGATCGCCGAGATCACGCGCCACAAGTCGAGCCGCGAATGGATCGACATCCTCAATAAGGCGGGCGTGCCGTGCGGCCCGATCTACCAGATGGACGAGGTGTTCGCCGACGAGCAGGTCAAGCATCTGAAGATGGCGGCAGGCGTGCATCATCCTCGCCTCGGTGATATCGAAGTGGTCAATCAGGCGGTCGAGCTGTCACGCACGCCGAGCGGCGTGCGCTACCCCACGCCGGAAAAGGGCGAGCACACCGACGAAGTGCTGGGCGAGCTGGGCTTCGACGCCGCGGCGATCGCCGAGCTGCGCAAGCAAAAGGTTGTTTGAACGGAGACGCGCCATGAAGACCAGTACCGAACGGATGATCGCGCGCAAGGACGGCGCGGTCGGGTGGATGCTGTTCAACAATCCGGCGCGGCACAACGCCGTCTCGGTCGACATGTGGAAGGCGGTGCCGGAAATCCTCGACGAGTTCGCGGCCGACGACGCCATCCGCGTGGTGGTGCTGGCGGGCGCCGGCGGCAAGGCCTTCATCTCGGGCGCCGACATTTCCGAGTTCGAGCAGAAGCGCGGCTCGCGCGAGGCGATCCTCGAGTACAACGCGATCGGCGACCGCGCGCATGCCGCGATCGTCGAGTGCAAGAAGCCGACCATCGCGATGATCCAGGGCTACTGCATCGGCGGCGGGCTCGGCGTTGCGCTGTGCTGCGACCTGCGCATCGCCTCCGACTCGTCGCGCTTCGCGGTGCCGGCGGCGAAGCTCGGCCTCGGCTACGGCTTCTCGGGGATCAAACGGCTCGCCGACGTGGTCGGCCCGTCATTCGCCAAGGAAATTTTCTACACCGCGCGCCAGTTCGACGCGACCGAGGCGCTCCAGATGGGTCTCGTCAACCGGGTGCGGCCGGCGACCGAGGTCGAGTCCTACGTGGCGGATTACGCCGCGCGCATCGCCGAGAACGCGCCGCTCACCATCGGTGCCGTGAAGCTTGCGGTGTCGGAATGGGCGAAGGATCCGGCCAAGCGTGACCTCGCCGCCTGCCAGGCCGCGGTCGAGGCGTGCTTTGCCTCCGAGGATTACGTCGAGGGCCGCACCGCCTTCATGCAGAAGCGCAAGCCGGCGTTTAAGGGGCGGTAGGGCGCAATAGGCCGAAGGCCGTATTGCGCCGTCACCGGCGCATTACGCGGCCCATCGGCCGCTAATGCCCCCTACGATCACCCCAGCTCGGGGGCGCGCTTGAGGCTCGCGATCATCGACACGCGCAGCAGATAATCGCGCGTGAGGCCGGGGTCGGCCGCGATGCGGCGCAGCTCGTCGCGGAAGCGGTCGCGCTCCTTGTCCTCGCGTGCTTCGAGGTTCTGTTTGTTGCGGATCGACTGGGTCTGCACGTACTCGAGCGTGACGAGACGGCGCTGCCGGTCGTAACGGTCGAGTTCGTCGGCGTGCGCCTCGCCGGCGATCACCCGCGCGAGGCGGTCGGTTAGATTCACGGCGTCGTGGATGCCGCCGTTCATGCCCATGCCGCCGAGCGGATTGTTGATGTGCGCGGCGTCGCCCGCGAGCAGCATGCGACCGACCCGGTAGGTCTTCGCCACCCGCTGGTGCACGCGGTAGAGCGTGGTGTGGGCGATCTGATAATTCGTGATGCCGGGAACCACGCTCGCGAGCGCCGCCTGAGCATACGCGTGTTCGAGGGCCACGGCGTCGGGCACCTCGGGTGGGATCGGGAACATCACGCGCCATAGATCGGGGATGCGCAGGAGAAAATGCCAGCGCTCCGGGTCGGTGACGTAGCTCACCGAGGCGAGGTGCGGGATGACGGCGAAAAAATCGAACGGCGTCGATACCACCAGGAATCGTTCCGGCCAGGTGAAGCCTTCGAACTCGACGCCGAGCGCGCGCCGCACCTCGCTGCGCGCGCCGTCGGCGCCGATCAGCCAGGCGCCGCGGTGCTCGCTGACGGCGCCGTTGTGAGAGACGCGGACCGCGACGCCGCGCTCGTCCTCGCTCGCGCCCTCGACGCGGCTCGCAAACGCGATGCGGAAATCGCACGCACGCGCCAGCGCCGCGTGCAGGATGCGCGTGAGCTTGAATTGCTCCGCCTGGACTCGATAGGGGTGCGCGGTCAGGTCGGCGATCGCGGCGAAGTCGAACTCGGCGATGACGCCGTCGCGCTTCGAGCGGTACTGAAACTTCGGCGCGACCAGTCCTTGTTTGATGAGATCGTGCGCGGCGCCGAGCTCCGCGAGCATGTCGAGGGTCGGCGGGTGAAAGGTCGAGGCGCGCGATTCATCGCTCAAGCTCGGCGACGCCTCGAACACGGTCACCGGAATGCCGCGGCGCACGAGATGGGCGGCGGCGACGAGCCCGACCGGCCCGGCCCCGGCGATGAGCACGCGATCCGTCACTTGCGTCGCCGCGCCATGAACTCGGCGAGCATGCGGCCCGGCTCGCCGCCGGCGACGCTGGTGCGGTAAGTCGTGATGCCTGCCCGGATAGCCTCATCGAGCGGCAGGCGCTCCCACTCGCGCATCAGCGCTTTTTGTAGCCGCACCGCCTGCGGCCCCGCTGCCAGAACCGACTCGATCCATTGCTCGACGGCGGCGTCGAGCTCCTCGGGCGGCACGACTTTTTCGACCAACCCGATGGCGAGCGCCCGCGCGGCGTCGATGTTCTCGCCGAGCAGAACCAGCTCGGCCGCGCGGCCGACGCCGATCAGGCGCGGCAACAGCGCCGCCTCGATCACCGACGGCATGCCGACCTTCACTTCCGGCATGCCGAACACCGCGCGGGCCGAGGCGACGCGCAGGTCGCAACCTGCCGCCACTTCGAGTCCGGCGCCGAGGCAATAGCCGTTGACGCGGGCGATCACCGGCACCGGGATCGCGCGCACCGCCGCGATAGCCTCGTGCAAGCGCGTGATGAACGCCTGCGCCCCGTCCGCGTCGAGCCCCAGCATGGTGCCGATGTCGGCGCCGCCGATGAAGGCGCGCTCACCCGCGCCGGTGAGGACGACGGCGCGCAGCGCGGCATCATTGTGGAGCGCGCGCGCTGTGGCGGTGAGCGCGGCAATCGTTTCCGGATCGAGCGCGTTGAGTTTTTCTTCCCGCGCGATGGTGAGCCGCGCGACCCGCCCGCGCGCGCCGCGCTCTTCCACCTTCGTGATGACGCGCGCGGCGCTCACGACGCGCCGCTATTTGAGCGAGGCGAGCGGCGGCTTGCCGCCTTCCGGGATCGGCACGCGGTCGACGTTGAGCGTCATCGCGACCAGGCTGTAGTAGCCCATGACGCCGATGAGATCGATCGC
>WNGJ01003327.1_pt1 | contig 16523 bp, 14 predicted proteins | sample 5400611 | NCBI WGS metagenome assembly WNGJ01 (sample SAMN13153375, study PRJNA577476) | soil metagenome | isolation source: 40 cm soil or saprolite under Garry oak tree replicate 1 | place: USA:California | collected 2016-06-15 | reverse complement strand
CCATCCGGGCCGTACTGCTCCCAGAAGGCGCTGTTCGGCTTGTAGCAGCAGACGTGCTCCTCGGTCTGGCGCACCACCTCCTGGCAGTGGCGCAGCGCGCCGGCGGCGCCGCCCTCGATGCGTTCCGGATCAGGATCGAGGCCAACGCAGAGGAGCGTGTGACGCTCGCGTGAGAGCGTGCGGAGACGTTCGAAGTAGCTCAAGCATCCCAAATCGTAGGCGGGCGCGGACTGATCAGGTGGCGCCTGGGGGCCGGAGCCGGGAATAGACGACGATGTCGTGCCAGCCGCCCGCCCGGTACTGGGCGCCGCGCAGCACGCCTTCACGCACGAACCCCGCCTTCTCGAGCGACCGCTGCTCCTGCGCATTGTCGACGTCCGTCATCGCTTCGACGCGGTTGACCGACGTGATGGCAAACAGCCAGTCGGCGAGCAGACGCTGGGCTTCACCGCCGTATCCATGACCCCTGGCGTCCGGGATCAGGTTGATGCCGATGTTCCAGACGAGCGACTGAGGATTCGGCCCGTACCGAACGCCGTGCCACGAGACAGATCCGATCGGCCGGCCGTCAGCGACAACTTCCACGATCAGCCCGCCCCGCTCCTCACCTACGATCCCTCTGTCTCCAATGGTGGTGGCGACGGGTCTCAAGGGCAGCCCGAAGTCGTTGAATTCGCCGCGGTAGTCCTGCCCCTGCCAGAGCTCGAGCAGGTCGGCGTCCGCCGGGGTTACCTGCCGGAGCTGGACTCGATAGCGGGATGTGTTTGTCACGTTCAAATGGGAAAAGTTACTTGTAAGCGACAATTGAAGTTGTGCGAATCGCGCTTGCCCAGGTCAACCCGACCGTCGGCGACCTAACGGGCAATGGACGCAAAGTCGTCGAGTGGATCGAGCGTGCTCGGGAAGCGGGCGCGGAGATCGTGTGCTTTCCAGAGCTTGTCATCACAGGCTACCCCCCGGAGGATTTGCTTCTCAAACCGTCGTTCGTGCGCGACAACATCGCGCAGCTGAAATCCATCGCCCACGCCACCCAGGGCATTTCGGCGGTCGTCGGCTTCGTCGATGAGGAGGGCGACATATTCAATGCAGCGGCATTCATCCACGACGGCGACGTCAAGGCGGTGTTTCGTAAGGTTTTTCTGCCTAATTACGGCGTTTTCGACGAGAAGCGTTACTTCGAGTCGGGGCATCAATGTCCGCTGATCGAGCTCAACGGCGTCCGCATCGGACTGTCGGTGTGCGAGGACTGCTGGTTTCCCTCGGGGCCGATGGCGTGGGAGGCACACCATGGGGCACACCTTCTGATCAACATCAACGGCTCTCCTTACCATTACGGAAAACGCGCTCCGCGTGAGGCAATGGTCGGTGGCCGCGCCACCGATTACGGAGCTTTTGTGGCCTGGGTCAACACGGTCGGGGGCCAGGACGAGCTGGTCTTCGACGGCAACAGCGTCGTCTTCGACCCGCACGGGCGGTTGCTGGCCCACGCGGCGTCATTTGTCGAAGAGCTCCTGGTGTGCGATATCGACACGTCGCAAACGATCCATCGCCCGGTCGAAAAGCTGCGTCGGGAAGCCGAGGCCGCGGCACGTCTCGAGTTGGACGTATCAGACGTCAGGCTGGACGGGCTAACCGCCGCAGGATCGAAACCGCCGATCGCACAGCGTTTGGCCGAGCCTCTCGAGGGAGCAGCCGAGATTTACGCCGCGGTTGTACTCGCCACACACGATTACATGCGCAAGCAAGGCTTCGAGAAGGTGGTCATCGGCATGTCGGGCGGCATCGACTCAGCGCTTACAGCCGCGATCGCGTGCGACGCCCTTGGTCCAGAAAACGTGATCGGCGTTCGCATGTCGTCGCGTCACACCTCGCAGGAGAGCCTCGACGACGCCGGGATGGTTGGCGAGACTCTTGGCATGCAGCTCATGGACTTCTCGATCGAGCCTCCGCACAGAGGATTCGAGGAGATCCTCTCGCCGGTCTTTCGCGGCACCAAACCCGGCGTCGCCGAGGAGAATCTGCAGCCGAGGATCCGCTCGACCATCCTGCACGCGCTGTCCAACAAGTTCGGCTACATCGTCCTCAGCACCGGCAACAAGTCCGAGCTGGCGACCGGCTACGGGACCCTCTATGGAGACATCTCGGGAGGCTACGCGGTGCTCAAGGACATCACCAAGACGGCGGTCTATGAGCTGTGCCGCTATCGCAACTCGCTCGGGCCGGCGATCCCGGACCGTGTGATGACCAAGCCGCCGTCCGCCGAGCTCAAGCCAGACCAGAAGGACACCGACAGCCTCCCACCGTACGAGGAGCTCGACCCGATCCTGATCGGCTACATCGAAGACGACCTGAGCCCGGAAGAGCTTGTCGACGCCGGCCACAAGCCCGAGACGGTGGCCCGCGTGATCCAGCTCGTCGACCGCAGCGAGTACAAGCGGCGCCAGGCGCCGCCCGGCGTGAAGATCACCGAGCGGGCCTTCGGCCGGGATCGCCGGATGCCGATCGTCAACCGCTACAGCCCCAACGGCCTCCGCCTGCCAGGGCGGACCTAGGCTCCACTCACCCACTTGCTGCAGGGGCAGGGGTGGCGACCGGCATAATTTCTATCGATATCCCGTATAGGTAGGAGCTATGGCTGGAAGCTTTGACGTGGTCGTGATAGGCGGCGGGCCGGGTGGCTACGTCGCAGCCCTCCGGGCGGCGCAGCTGGGGGCGAAGACGGCCATCGTCGAGAAGGACCGGATGGGCGGCACCTGCCTGGTGCGCGGATGCATCCCGACCAAGGCCCTCCTCCAATCGTCTGAGCTGTACACCCTCGCGAAGGCCGGGCAGCCCTTCGGCCTGGTGACCGACAAGATCGGTTTCGACTGGCCCACCGCACAGAAGAGGAAGAGCCAGGTGGTCGATCAGCTCGTCAAGGGCGTCGAAGGCCTCCTGAAAGCGGGCGGCGTCAATTCCTTCACCGGCGCCGCGCGGCTCGCGGGCCACGGAGTCATCGACGTTTCCGGCGAGTCACTCCAGGCCAGGGACATCGTGATCGCGACGGGTTCGGCCGTGGCGCGGATTCAGCTGCCGGGGGCCGAGCTGACGATCGATTCCGACCAGATCCTGGAGCTGAAAGACGTGCCGCGGCGTCTCGCCGTGATCGGTGGCGGGGTCGTCGGCATGGAGTTTGCGGCGATGTTTGCAGCACTGGGCAGCAAGGTCACGGTCCTCGAGATGTTGCCGCAGGTGCTGGCGATGGTCGAGAGCGATATCGTCGCGACCTACACCAAGCATCTGGCTGGCCTAGGCGCGTTAATCCACACCGACAGCAAGGTGTCGGAGGTCGTGAAGGGCGACGGCGGACTGCAGGTGCGGTTCTCGACGGGTGGCGAGGGGGGTGTCGTGGACGCAGACCAGGTGCTCCTCGCGGTCGGGCGCGTCCCGTACACGCAAGGCCTGGAGGCAGAGAAGGCCGGAGTCAAGCTCGACCGCCACCGCGTGGTTGTCGACGAGCACCTCCACACAGACGCAGACGGCGTCTGGGCAATCGGCGATGTGATCGGCGGGATCATGCTGGCGCACGTCGCGTCATACGAAGGCGTGTGCGCCGTCGAGAACATCGCCGGTCACTCGCCAAGAACGCCCGACTACCACGCCGCGCCGAACTGCATCTACACCGACCCCGAGATCGCCCACGTCGGGCTAGGGGAGAAGGACGCGAAGGAGAAAGGGATCGCGGTCAAGGTCGGCCGCTTTCCGTTCGCGGCGTCCGGCCGCGCCCTGACGCTCGGTCAGTCCGAGGGCTACGTCAAAGTCCTCGCCGACGCCGAGTCGGGGAAGCTTCTCGGCGCGCACATCATCGGACCTCGTGCCACCGATCTGATCGCCGAGGCCACGCTCGCGGTGCAGAACGGTCTGACCATGGAGCAGCTCGACCGCACGATTCACGCGCACCCGACTCTGCCCGAATCCTTGATGGAGGCCGCGCTGGCCGCGCAGGGACGGGCGATTCACATCCCCAACCGCCGCTCGTCGCCGCCAGCGCCGACCCAAACCGCGGACATCAAGCAAAATCGAGAGAAGGAAATGGCAGCCACGATCAAACCCTCCGCTCCACCCCCCACACCCAGCGCGATCACCCCGAAGTCGCTCGAGCTCAAGAAGGAGAATCGCGACTTCCTGCTCGGCCTGCACCGGCAGATGCAACTCATCCGCCGCTTCGAGGAGCGCGCCCAGGAGCAGTACACGAAGGCCAAGATCGGCGGCTACTGCCACCTGAACATCGGCGAGGAAGCCACTGTCGTGGGAGGCGTTCTCGCGCTGAAGAAGAACGACTACATCTTCACCAGCTACCGCGAGCACGGGCACGCGATCGCTCGGGGCATCGATCCCAAAGCAGTGATGGCCGAGCTGTTCGGCAAGGAAACTGGAACCTCGCACGGCCGGGGCGGTTCGATGCACATGTTCGACGCCGACCTGCGTTTCATGGGCGGCTATGGCATCGTCGGCGGCCACCTGCCGCTGGCGGTGGGCGGCGGCTGGGCCGTGAAGTATCAGAAGCAGAAGGACGTGGTCTTCTGCATGTTCGGCGACGGCGCGACCAACATCGGCGCCTTCCACGAGTCACTGAACATGGCCAAGGTTTTTCACCTGCCGGTGGTGTGGTTCTGCATCAACAACCGGTACGGGATGGGAACGCCGATTGAGGCCGCCTCCGCGGTCGCCGACATTTACAAGAAGGCGTGCGCGTATGACATGGAGTCGATCCAGGTCGATGGCATGAACCTGCGCGAGGTGATGCTGCGCACGAGCGAGATCGTGGAGAAGACGAGGAACGACTCCGAGCCCCGTTTCATCGAGGCTCTCTGCTATCGATTCAAGGGACACTCCGTCGTCGACCCCGACAAGTACCGCTCCAACGAGGACAAGGAGAAGTACCGCAAGGCCGATCCGATCGTCGCATTCGAGCACGAGCTCGAGAAGAGCGGGCTCGCCGACGAGGAGTACTTCAAGACCGTCCGCCAGGAGATCGACACCGAGGTGCGGGACGTCATCCAGTTCGCCGACGAAAGCCCGGACCCGAAGGTCGACGACCTCTACAAATACGTGTACGCAGGCCAGTGGGAAAACCGGCCGGAGCTCAAATCGGAGCCGGTGTGATGGCGACCGCAGCCCCGGCCAAGACGCAAGCCCCCGCCGCCGAGGAAAAGCTCTATCGCGTCGCGCTTAGGGAAGCGCTGACGGAGGAGATGGAACGTGACGACTCGGTCTACCTGATCGGCGAGGACATCGGCAAGTTCGGGGGCGCCTATCGGGTGACCGAAGGCTTGCTCGAGAAGTTCGGACCGCAGCGTGTGGTCGATGCGCCGATCGCCGAGGAAGTCATCGTTGGCACCGCGATCGGGTCGGCGATGCTCGGGCTCCGGCCCGTCGTCGAGCTGATGACCATCAACTTCTCGCTCGTCGCGTACGACCAGATCGTCAACAACGCCGCCAAGATCCGCTACATGTTCGGCGGAGAGGCGAAGGTGCCGATGGTGATCCGGATGCCGGGTGGTGCGGGCCACCAGCTGTCTGCCCAGCACTCGCACAGCCTGGAGGTTCTGTACGGGCTCATCCCCGGCCTGCTCGTCGTCGCGCCCACGACACCAGAGGACGCGAAGGGAATGCTCAAGTCTGCGATCCGGGGCGACAACCCCGTGATGTTTCTTGAGTCGATGAGTCTGTACAACGTGCGCGGGATGGTGCCGACAGGCGATTACACCGTCCCTCTGGGCAAGGCCGCGATCCGGCGCAGCGGATCGGATGTGACGATCGTCGGCGTGTCAAGGATGGCCGTGCTCGCCAATGAGGCGGCGAAGCAGATGGAAGAGGAAGACATCGACGCCGAGGTCATCGACATGCGCTCGATCCGACCCATCGACTGGCAGCCCATCGTCGACTCGGTGCGCAAGACGAGCCGGTGCGTCGTGGTCGAGGAGGGATGGTCGACGTACGGCGTGAGCGCCGAGATCGCCGCCGGGGTGCAGGAGCGCTGTTTCGACTACCTCGACGCGCCGATCCGCCGCCTGGGCGGTGCCCAGGTGCCGATGCCGTACAGCCTTCCCCTGGAGAAGGCTTCGATCCCGACCAGCGAGGACATCAAGCGAATCGTCCGCTCGGCGCTCGGAAAGAAGCCCGATGCCTGACATAAACATGCCCAAGCTCTCCGACACGATGGAGGAGGGCACGATCGTCGAGTGGAAGAAAAAGAGCGGCGACACCGTCAAGACCGGCGAAGTGCTGGCCGAGGTGGAATCCGACAAGGCGACCTTCGACCTCGAGGCGGAGTCCGACGGGGTGCTGCAGATCCTGGTCGAGCAGGGCGTGCCGGCCAAGATCGGGGCACCGATCGCCAAGATCGGTGAAGGTGGCGAGCAGGTCCAGGAAGCTCCACCGGCCAAACCAGCCCCGCCCTCCAAGCAGCAAACTCAGGCAAAGCCGAAAGAACCCGAGACCCCGCCGACGACGGCAGAAGAGCGAGAGCCCGCGCAGAAGTCCGCGCCCGCGCGTGAGGGCCCTTCGGCGGCGACGCCGCCACCCGCGCGTGAGCAGGGAGGACAGGATGGTCAGGACGACGGTGGGATCAAGGCCTCGCCCCTGGCCAAGCGGCTGGCCGCCGAGATGGGAGTCGATCTTTCGTCGCTGAAAGGAAGCGGGCCCGAAGGCCGCATCGTCAAAGAGGACGTGATGGCGGCCGGCACAACCCGCCCCACCTCCGACCGGCGTCGCCAGCAACCGGCGGCCACGCGTGCTGGAGGTCCGGACGTCGAGGTGATCGAGCCCTCGCGCATGCAGGCGACGATCGCCCGTCGCATGGCCGAGGCGAAGTCGACCGTACCCGAGTTTCAGGTCACTGTCGAAGCCCGCGTCGGCCTCGCGGTCAGCCTGCGCCAGCAGCTCAAAGACTCCGTGCCTGGCGCCGAGAAGGTGACCATGACCGACTTTCTCGTGCGTGCCTGCGCGCTTGCCTTGAGAAAGTTCCCCGAGGTGAACACCTCGTGGGCCGACAACCGGTTCCAGCGGAAGCGCTCGATCAACATCGGCCTGGCGGTCGCGCCGAGCCAGGGTATGGGACTTCTCGTGCCGGTGGTGCACGACGCGGATATCAAGGACCTGGTCCAGATCTCGATCGAGTCGCGCCAGGTCATTGAGCGGGCGCGAACCGGCCGACCGGCCGAGGGCGACCTCAGCGGTGCGACTTTCTCGATTTCCAACCTCGGCATGTTCGGGGTGGACGAATTCACGGCGATCATCAACCCGCCCGAGGCGGCAATCCTGGCCGTCGGCGCGATCAAGGACGTCCCCGTGGTCGAGGAGGGAAGGATCGTGCCAGGCAAGGTCATGCGCATGACCCTGTCGGTCGACCATCGCGTCTTCTACGGCGCGACTGCCGCGCAGTTCATGGCCGAGGTCAAGCGGCTGATCGAGAACCCCGTCACCTTACTGATGCCACCGGCGTGACCCCAACCGAGGTCGCCGCGATTCTCGAGGAGTCGGGTGACGCGGTCGCCCGCCTGATCAGCTCGGTCCCGCCAGCAACCGCCCGCTGGAAGCCCTCCGCCAAGGACTGGTGCATCAACGAGTGCGTAGGTCACCTGATCGAAGCCGAGAGGCGCGCCTTTGCCGGACGGATCCGCGTCATCCTCGGCAACAGCGAGCCTTTGCTGGAGGCGTGGGATGCGACCGATGTTGCGAGCGCGCGCGGCGACTGCGAGAGAGACTCGCGGGAGCTTCGCGACGAGTTCGAGCAGCTCCGCGACGACAGCCTCGTCCTGGTTCGCTCGCTGACGCCGGAGCAGCTCCAGCGCGGCGGCATTCATCCGCAAGTTGCGCGCTTGACCGTCGCCGAGCTTCTCCACGAATGGGTGCATCACGACGGCAACCACCTGCGTCAGGCTTACGCCAACGTGCAGGCCTCCGTTTGGCCGCAGATGGGAAACGCGCGCAAGTTCTCGAGCGGTTAGGTCTAAGCGACCTTCCCCTCCCCACTTGCGGGGGAGTGCAGGGTGGGGAGATTCCGCGGATGCGCAGCGGTGGGGTCTGTCCTGACGGCAGCTTCTCTCGTTGCAGGCAGCAGTAGGTGGACCCGCAAGTTACCCGAGTCGTCGAAGTCGGCCCACAACCGACCCTTCATGGCGGCGGCGAGCTCGCGCGAGATCGCCAGTCCAAGCCCAACCCCGCCCGCTGCTGCGGAGCGGGAAGGGTCGGCCCTGTAGAAACGGTCAAACATCCGATCGGGATCAGGGCGATGCGGGCCGACGGGATTGGAGATCACCGTCTCCACCGCCGCGCCGCTCAGCCGGGCCATCGCGTTCACACTCGCGTGCTCGGGCGCGTACTTGACGGCGTTGTCGAGAAGGTTGTCGAGGATCTGATGCAGGCGTTCAGGATCGGCGGCAACCGGCGGGATATCGTCGGGCACGCCCATCTGCAGATCGAGTCCTCGCGCGGTCGCACGCGGACGCAGCATCTCGAGCTCTTGCTGGAGTTGCCCACCCAGATCCACCGCGGCGATATGCATCGAGATCGAGCCTGCCTCGACGCGCGCCAGGTCGAGCAGCTCTTGCGCCATCCTCAAGACGCGTTCGGACTCCTCGTGGACGATCGTCGCGGCGCGCGTCCGATCCAACTCACTGAGCAGGCTGCCGTCGACCAGCGCCTGGCTGAAACCGATGAGGCTGGTGAGAGGCGTTTTGAGCTCGTGGGAGACGTTGGCAAGAAAGTCACGCTGCACCTTGCGCGCGCGCTCCACCGCCTCCGCCATGCGGTTGAACGCCGAGCCGAGCATTCCGATCTCGTCCCTGCCCTCGATGCTCACGCGCCGTGAATAGTTGCCGGCCGCGATGTCCTCAGCCGCGGCGACGAGCTGTGTGACCGGGCGCGTCACCGACTGGCTCACCAGCAAGACCAGGAGCATGGCGACCACGAGCGCCGCGCCGCCCGCTTCGAGCAGACGGGTTGCCAGGTCGCCGGCCGCCGTCGAGGCGATCGCGCTCTCCGGCTCGGCCAGGACGACAAAGCTCGCCTGCAGCGGATTGCGCCTCTGGATGGTGCTGGCGGCTGCGATGAATGGCTGGCCGTCGAGCCTAGCCCTGGCCTCGTACGCGTTGGTGATGCGGCGCGACGCGGCGATCGGCATCGCAGAGCCGAAGGTGCCCTGGCTGCCGCTGTCGAAGACCACGACCCGGCCGGCGTCGAGGAGCAGGAGGCGGTTCGCCCCCAACTGGGGCACCAAGGCGTTCAAGCGGTCGATGAACTCGGACTGGCTTGCGAGCCGGCAGTTGGCGGGCACGGTCTGGATCAGCGGGATCGGCGACTCGCATTGCTGGTGACGGATGATCGTGACCGCGGCGAGCACCTGCCGATCGAGTTGGTCCTGGGCGCTCTGCACCTCGAGGTCGCGGACGAGCACCCAGGTCAGCGCCCCACCGAGGAGCAGGCTGATGGCCACGATGCCGGCCGCCGCCGCGAGCAGACGGAGGCGCAGGTTCAGCTTCCTATCAGCTCCAGCCGGTAGCCGACGCCCCACACCGTCTGGATGCTCGGATCAGTGACCTTCGCCGCGGCCAGCTTTTCGCGCACTTGCTGAACGTGGACGTCGACGGTTCGCGTGTATCCAGGAAAGTCGTAGCCCCACACCAGGTCGAGCAGCTCGCTCCGCTGGAAGACACGCCCGGGATGTCTTGCGAGCAGCGCGAGCAGGTCGAACTCCTTGGGCCTGAGCTGCAGCTTTTCGTCCCCGAAGCGGACCTCGTGGCGCTCGATGTCGACCTCGAGCTTGCCCGCTCGGACGAGCCTGGGCTGATCGGATTCGGTCCTCGCGCGCCGGAGCAGCGCCTTGGCACGCGCCACGAGCTCCTGGGGATGAAAAGGCTTGGTCAGGTAGTCGTCCGCGCCTACCTCGAGGCCGACGACTTTGTCCGTCACCTCGTCCCGGGCGGTCAGCATGATGATCGGCACCTGGCTCTGCTTGCGGATCTCCTTGCATATGGTCAGGCCGTCGGTGCCGGGAAGCATGATGTCGAGGATCACCAGGTCCGGCTTGACCTGGGTGAACCTGGCAACAGCCTGCGCGCCATCGCCCACCCCCTCGACCTCATAGCCCTCACGCGCCAGGTACAGGCGCGCGAGCTCGACGATGTGCTTTTCATCGTCCACGACGAGGATCTTGGGGCTCACCGTGCTGCCCACGGCGTCAATTGATCATCGCGGGCGTCAGAGGCATGTTTTACAGGTGTGATCGAACTGTAAACGAGGGCTATTTCACCGTCCTTGCCCGGGATCGTCGTGCTTCTTCCGCGCGCAGCACCAGCTTGAGCGGGTTGCCGGTCAACCCAAACCGGTTCCGGATCTTCTTCTCGAGGTAGCGCCGATAGGAAAAGTGGAGAAGGTTCGTGTCGTTCACGAACATGACCACAGTCGGTGCGTCATCGGATGCTTGCGTGGCGTAGGTCAGCCTGAGGCGGCGGCCTTTGAAGCTGGGCGCCGGGTGTTCGAGGAATGCTTCGCGGAGCACGCGGTTCAACTCATTGGGCGGCATCTTGATCCGCCTCTGACCGATCACCTCGAGCGCGGTCGGCAGCAGGGACCCGATGCCCTCCTTGGTCTTCGCCGACACGGTTGCCACCGGCGCAAACGTGGCGAACTTGAAATCGCCTGCCAGTGCCTTGCGCCAGTGCTCGGGCTTGCGCATCGCGGGCTCAACCAGGTCGATCTTGTTGACGACGATGACGAGCCCCTTCCCCGCCTCGAGCGCGTAACCCGCCACGTGCTGGTCCTGCGCGACGACGCCCGCGGACGCGTCGATCACCAGCAGCACTGCGTCGGCGCGCTCCATTGCGTGGATGCCCCGCAGCAGGCTGTATCGCTCCAGGCGGTCGCGGCTCGAGGACTTCCGGCGGATGCCGGCCGTGTCGATGAGGACCACGGGAACGCCGTCGAAAACAAGCTCGGTGTCGATCGGATCGCGCGTCGTTCCTGGCGTGGCGCTGACCAGGGCGCGCTCATCGCCCAGCAGAGCGTTCAGCAGCGAGGACTTGCCTACATTCGGACGCCCCATGATCGCGAGCCGGTCCAACTCGGATTCCGTGGCAGCTGCCGCCTCGGGGGCCGGCAACGCCTCGGTCACACGGTCGAGGAGCTCCCCCACACCCAGGCCGTGCTGAGCAGAGATCAACGACGGCTCGGCGAAGCCGAGCTCCAGGACTTCGTGGGCCAGGTGTCGTTCGGACGGTGAGTCGGCTTTGTTCCCCGCGACGATCACGTCCCGCCGCGATTTCCTGAGCAGCTGCGCGATGTCGCGGTCGATCGGCGTGAGGCCCTGTCGCACGTCGAGCAGCAGGATGATGACGTCCGCCTGGTCGATGGCCACCCGGGTCTGCGCCTCGATCGCCGCGCGGGACGAATCCTTTGCGGAGTCAAGGTCGAGGCCCGCGGTATCCACGGCGGTGAACTCGCGGCCCCGCCACTCGGCGACGCCGTAGAGGCGGTCGCGAGTCAGGCCCGACTCCGCGTCGACGATCGCCTTCTTCCAGCCGATCAGACGGTTGAAGAGGGTCGATTTGCCGACGTTCGGGCGGCCCACGATCGCGACGAGTGGTCGTGCCACGCGTCAATTAGACGGGTTTTGGCTGCCGCACCCACAAAACCACGCCCGCGCTCGCGCACAGAAGCGAGCCGAGCCCGAGCGCTACCGCCGGGCCGACGAACGTCCACAACGCGCCGGCCACCACGCTCGAGGCGAGGTCGGCTACACCGTTGATCCCGTTGAGCACACCAAACGCCGTGCCCAGCCGCCGTGGCTCGACCAGCGAGCTGGTGAGCGAGCCCTCCATCGAGCTGACGACCGGGTTCTGGGCGCCGACCAGAAGCGCCATCAGTCCCAGGGCGAGCCAGCCATGGCCGACCACGCCGACGACGCATGCAGCTGCAAAGACCAGGTAGGCGGCCGCCAGCACCGGAGCCTTGCCCACGCGGTCCGCGAGCCACCCCGCTGGAAACGAGACCGCCGCGCCGACCGCGTTGTGCGCGAGGTAGAAGCCGACGGCCGCCGACAGGGCGGCGGCCTGGCTCAACTCGGGCTGCATGATCTGCGCCGCGCGCAACGTGAAGAATGCCGTGGCGAAATTGCCGATGCCGAAGATCCCGACCGGCAGCATCAGCCGCCAGAATCCGGCGGGCAGCGGAACACGGAGCGAGACCGGTTCGGGCCGCTCTCGCCGCGGGTCACGTGTGATCAAAGCGAAGAGAACGACGCACAGCGCGCCCGGGACAAGCGCGATCCAGAAGATGGTTCGGAAGTCGTGGCTGCTGGACAGGAGGAGAAACGCCGCCGCAGGGCCGATCAAGGCACCTGCCGTGTCAAGCGCCTCGTGAAAGCCGAACGCCTTGCCGAGGTCTTTCTTGTCGACCGATCCGGCGAGCATCGCCGAGCGGATCGGCTGCCGAAGGCCGCGCCCCATCCAGGCCAGCGCCCGCGCCACCACGACCTGCGGCCAGCTGGTGATCGCCACCAGCAGTCCTAGCCCCAACACGGTCGTGCCATAGCCGCCGACCGCCAGGCGCTTTCGCCACGCGATCCGGTCGCTGTACCAACCGCTCCACAGCTTCACGACGGCGGAGGATCCGTCCCCCACGCCCTCGATCAAGCCGACGGCAAACGCGGGCGCGCCAAGTCCGGCGGTGATGAAGAGCGGCAAAACGGCGAACACCATCTCGTAGTTGGCGTCTGCGGCGAGATCCGCGATGCCGATGCCAAGGACGTTGCGGTTCAGCCACCGCACCGGCGCCGGAGCGATGACCTGCTCTGTCAGACGATCTCCAGGGGCTCAGACTGGAACGGGCCGCCATCCTTGTCGGCGACAAATGCGTTCGCGTCGACCGCGTGGCCGTGGTGCACAGCGACGATCAGGTACACGTAACCTGACCACGCCCGTTCGGTGTCGAATCGCGATGCCTGCGCCGGATGGTCGGGATGGCTGTGGTAGTAACCCACGATGTCCATGTTCGCGGCGTCCGCCTCGCGCTGGATGCGGATGTGGTCCCGCGGATCAATCTCGTAACGGTCGCGCGCCCGCTCGATCACGATGTTGCGAGCGCGTTTGACCTCGGTGACCAGGCGAGCTCCGCGCGGCCCGACCATGACCCCGCAGATCTCGTGGGGATATCCCTCCGCTCCGTGCGAGCGAATCGCATCGAGCGCCGCGCGCGCGATCTTCACGCGCTAAAGCGTAGGGAAGGACGTAAGCCGGCTAGCCCGGTCGGGCGGTCTCGAACTGGTAGACGCGCGTCGCCATGCGCGCGATTACGTTCCAACCAGGCGCGCCGCCCGGACCATTGGTGCAGATCGTCAGGATGTAGGCGCCCTTGGGGCCGTTGGTGATCAGCGCGGCGTCGTTGATGCTCTTGCCGTTGTAGCCGACCTTGTGCACCACGGTCGCCTTGGGTGTGCCGGCAGGGATCCCGGATTCCCAGTAGGTGCGGGTGATCAACGGGTACAGCCAGCTTTGCGCTGCGGGGCCGCCGGCCGCCCCGACTGCTTCGTAGAACCACAGCCGAGCCAGGTCGGCGGTGCTGGTGCTGTTCGGCTGCCAGAACTTGGATTGGACAGCGCCCATCGACCGGGCGAAGGCGTTCAGCGCGGTCACGCCTCCGAGATAGCGGACGAGGATATGGGCCGCTGTGTTGTCTGAAAAGTGACCCGTGCGCTGGGCGAGCACATCGCGCGTATAGCACTTGCCCGGTACGTAGTCGTCGTACCAGCCAGTCTCGTAGTCGGACGACTTGTAGCAGAGCTTGTCGCTGCCCTTGAATTTCCCCGAGGCGATGCCCTGCGCCTCCGCCATCAGCAGCGGCAGCTTGTAAGTGCTGTCGGCGGGCCACGACGTGTCCCCCTTGATCGACAACATGGCGAGCGGCGCGACACCCCCCAGCTCGATCAGCGACACGCTGGCCTTCGCGCCGGCCGCCGCCGCGATCTTGTTCAGATCGGTCGTCAGCGCGGCGAGGGCGGCCGTGCGGACGACTGGAGTCGGGCTGGGGCTCGGCGAGGGGCTGGGAAGTGGGCTCGGACTGAACGTGACCGATGCCACGGGCGTATGGGATGGCGTGCCCCGATTCCCGACGAGGACCAGCGGAATGGCTCCTGGAAACACCACGACGACCAGCAGACCTGCGAGCAGGAGCAGGACGACGACGGTGAGGCCAGCCGCCCCTGCGAGCTTCAGCACGAGAACCAGACGCGGTGCAGTGATGAAAAGTTACGCAATACCGTGTAAAGCCTGGGCCTCCACACGGCGGATACCCCAGGCAGGCGCCATCATATCCGCAGCGAAAACCGGCGCGACCTATACGGACCTTAACTTTCCTTTGCGCCGAAGAGGCCGGTCGAGAGGTACCGGTCGCCCGAATCCGGGAAGATCGTGACGACGACCCCTTCGTGGATCGCACCGGCGAGGCGCCGCACAGCCCACAGGGCGGCGCCGCTCGAGTGCCCGACCAGCAGGCCTTCCGACCGGGCGACCGCACGAGCAAGCTCATAGGCGGGCTCGGTCGGGCATCCCCAGACCTCGTCGGCGAGCGATTGATCCCAGATCCTTGGCACGATCGCCGTGGGCAGGTGCTTCAGGCCCTCCAGGCCGTGGAATGAGTCGTCCGGCTGGACGGCGATGGTCCTGATCGAGGCATCGTGTTCCTTGAGGCGGCGCGAAGTCCCGGTGAAAGTGCCTGTCGTGCCCAGACCCGCCACGAAATGGGTGATCCGGCCCGCCGTCTGCTCCAGGATCTCCAACGCGGTTCCCTCGTAATGAGCGCGCGGGTTGGCCGGGTTGGAGTACTGGTCCGGATAGAAATATCGCTCCGGTTGAGCCGCGACGATCTCGCGCACCAGGCGGATCGCGCCGTCTGAGCCCTCGCCGGCGTCGCTGTACAGGATCTGGGCGCCATAAGCGGTGACCAGCGCCTTGCGCTCCGCGCTCACGTTGCGCGGCATCACGAGCTGCACGCGGTACCCCTTGGCCGCTCCGATCAGGGCGTAGGCGATTCCCGTGTTGCCGGAAGTCGAGTCGATGATCGTCTTGTCGCGGGTGAGCGCGCCGCGCTTCTCACCGTCTTCGATCATCGAAAGGGCCGCGCGATCCTTCACCGACCCTCCGGGATTGAACCACTCGGCTTTCGCGTGGACCTCCACGCGCGGAAACTCTCGCTCGAAGAGCCGCACGCGCAGCAGCGGCGTGTTGCCGACGAGGCGAGTGATATCGGACATCTCAGCCGATGAAGTGGTACGCGATGATGGCCCCGAGCACGAAGATACCGGCCGCTCCGTAGCCGATGAGGGAACGGCGGTAGACCGATCCACCTTCCGGCGCCAGGATGTTCAGGATCGCCTTGCCCATCAAAAAGCCGCCCCCGAGCAGGGTCAGAGGCGCCGAGTTGTTGAGCACGCCTCCAAGCAGGAGCGCGCTCGCGACGGCGACCTCGACGAGCTGCAGCAACGTATAAGCGGCCACGGCCTACTGCGACAGGGCTTGGGCGAAGTCGGCCACGATATCGTCCGGATCCTCGATCCCGACGGAGACGCGAACCGTTCCGGAGCCGACTCCAAGCGCGGCGCGTTCTTCAGCAATCATCGATCGGTGCGACGTGATCTCCGGGTAGCTCACGGTGGTCTCGACTCCGCCGAGACTCGCGGCAAACCGGACCAGCTCGAACCGGTCGATCATCCGCTGCACCGCGTCGCGCCCACCCTCCAGGTCGAACGCCATCATCCCGCCGGCCCCGCGCTGGAGCAGGCGGCGCGCGACCGCGAACGACGGCGAGGTTTCCAGCAAGGAGTGGTGGATCCTGGCCACGCCGGCCATCGATCGCATCGCGCTCGCCAGAGCGAGCGAATTCTCGCTATGGCGCCGCATGCGCACATCGAGGGTGCGCAGTCCGCGGAGGGCGAGCCAGGCGTCGAATGGACCAAGGGGAGTGCCCACCCGGGCGGCGCGCGCCCGGATTGCCCCCATGAGCTTCTCGTCGCCGACCACGACACCCGCCACCAGATCGGAGTGACCGCCGAGATACTTGGTCGCGCTGTGCATCACCACCGTTGCACCCAATTCCAGCGGCCGGCACAGCAATGGAGTCGCGAATGTGTTGTCGACAAGGAACGGCACGCCTCGCTCACGCGCCATCGATGCGATGGCCCCGAGGTCCGGCACGCCGCACAGCGGGTTCGTGATCGTCTCGGCGATGACGAGCCCGGCCGCGCCCGCGGCACCCCTGACCGCGTCGAGGTCGGTGAGGTCGACAAATGCGATCTCGTAGCCGGCGGGTTCGAGGTCCAGACGCAGCAAGGCCGCGGTCCCCCCGTAAAGCTCGCGCGTCGCCACGATCGTCGTTGGTTGCGGGGCCAGCGCAAGGATCGCTGCATGGAGGGCTGCCATGCCTGAGCTCATCGCTACGCCGGATTCGGCGCCCTCGAGCTCCGCGACAGCCCTCTCCAGGATCTCGCG